>Ga0265797_10003362_pt1 | contig 25694 bp, 21 predicted proteins | sample P2T30metagenome_FD_192433 | JGI IMG/M metagenome (GOLD analysis project Ga0265797, IMG submission 192433) | Plant litter microbial communities from East Loma Ridge, Irvine, California - P2 T30 | ecosystem: Environmental > Terrestrial > Plant litter > Unclassified | place: USA: California... | reverse complement strand
CGACTTGAGCTGCGCTCCGAGCTCGATGTTCTCGTCGTGGTACGGGTCGGTGACCTCGATGCGGACGAGACCCAGTCGCCGGGCCTCGGCGACGAGGCGGCTGACCGTCGGTCGCGAGACGCCCAGGCGCGAGGCGATCTCGACCTGCGTGGCCTCCTCGACGTAGTACATGCGGGCGGCCTGGTAGACGCTGTCGATCGAGAAGCGGCCCGAGCGCTGACCGGCGGCGCTCGCCGACGCGGCGGCGTCCGACTCGACGTCGGTGGTGGGGCTGTCGCTCACGGGGCCTCCTCGCGCCCGACGGCGCCTGCTCGACGATGATCGATCCTATCCTCCCGACCGGCAGCGGAAATTGTGTTCTTGACTTCTGTTCTGGACGTTGTAATCTCGATCCGTGGCCGCATCGACGCGGCCGGGTCGTCTCGCCACGGCCCCATCACCTTCAGGAGGACCCCATGTCGACGACGACCACTGAGACCACGACCCCGTCCGCTCCCGACACGGGCGGCATCCCGACGACCATGAAGGCGGTCGTGGTCCACGGGCCTGAGGACTACCGGCTCGACACGGTCCCCGTCCCCACCCCCGGCCCCGGCGAGCTGCTGCTCAAGGTCGACGCCGTCGGCGTCTGCGCCTCCGACCTGAAGTGCTACCACGGCGCCGCCAAGTTCTGGGGCGACGAGAACCGCCCGGCCTGGGCCGAGCGCGATCGCGTCGCCGGTCACGAGTTCGTCGGCACGGTCGTCCAGGGCGACGACGGCGCCCTCGCCAAGCGCGGCGTCGCCCTCGGCGACCGCATCGCGTGCGAGCAGATCGTCCCCTGCTGGGAGTGCCGCTACTGCCTCATGGGCGCGTACTGGATGTGCGGGCCCCACGACATGTTCGGCTTCAAGGGCTTCGACGGGGCCATGGCCGAGTACGTCCTCGTCCCCACCCGCGCTCTGACCCACCCGGTCAGCCGCGACCTCGCGCCGCACGTCGCCGCGTTCGCCGAGCCGCTCTCGTGCGCGATGCACGCGGTCGAGCGCGGCAGCATCCAGTTCGACGACGTCGTCGTCATCGCCGGCGCGGGCCCCATCGGCCTCGGCGCGATCGCCGGCACCCGCCAGAAGAACCCGAAGATGGTCATCGCCCTCGACATGTCCGACGAGAAGCTGGCGCTCGCGAAGAAGGCCGGCGCCGACCTCACGATCAACATCACCGAGGAGGACGCCGTCGCGACGGTCAAGAGCCTCACCGACGGCTACGGCGCCGACGTCTACATCGAGGCCACGGGGCACCCGTCGGCCGTGTCGCAGGGTCTCAACATCCTCCGCAAGCTCGGCACGTACGTCGAGTACTCCGTCTTCGGTTCGAACGCCTCGGTCGACTGGTCGATCATCAGCGACGACAAAGAGCTCAACGTGCTCGGCGCCCACCTCGGCCCCCACTGCTGGCCCGCGGCCATCAAGCTGCTCGAAGCCGACAAGCTCCCGATGGACGAGATCTGCACGCACCAGTTCCCCCTCGACCAGTTCCAGGCCGCGCTCGACCTCGTCGCCGACAGCCAGGGCGGCTCGGTCAAGGTCAGCATCGTCCCCGGTCTGACCGAGGCCACCACCTCGAGCGCCGTCACCGCATGACCACGATCTACGACGACCCCGACGAGTTCGCCGACGATCAGCTGACCGGGTTCCTCGCGCTCTACGCCGACCGCCTCCGGGGGGTCCCGGGCGGCGTCGTCTCCCATCGCGGTCAGGCCGAACCGCAGGTCGCCGTCGTCATCGGCGGCGGCTCGGGTCACTACCCCGCCTTCAGCGGCACCGTCGGCCCCGGTCTCGCCACGGGCGCCGTCGTCGGCAACATCTTCACCTCGCCGTCGGCCGCCCAGGCCTACTCGGTGGCGAAGGCCGCCGATCAGGGGCGCGGCGTCGTCTTCAGCTTCGGCAACTACGCCGGAGACACGATGAACTTCGGCATCGCCGCCGAGCGCCTCCGCAAAGAGGGCATCGACACGCGCATCGTCGTCGTCACCGACGACATCGCGTCGGCCGACGAGGTCTCGAAGCGCCGCGGCATCGCCGGCGACTTCTCGGTGTTCAAGGCCATGGGCGCCGCAGCAGCCGAGGGGGCGTCGCTCGACGAGGTCGAGCGCATCGGCGTCGCGTCGAACGAGGCGACCCGCACCCTCGGCGTCGCGTTCTCGGGCTGCACGATGCCGGGTGCGACCGAGCCGCTCTTCGAGGTCCCCGAGGGGCATCTCGGACTCGGTCTCGGCATCCACGGCGAACCCGGCATCCGCGACGTCGAGCTGATGCGGGCGACCGACCTGGCCGACCTGTTCGTCGACCGTCTGCTGGTCGACCGGCCGGCCCGCGCCTCCTCGAGGGTCGCTCCGATCCTCAACGGACTCGGCACGACGAAGTACGAAGAGCTCTTCCTGCTGTGGGGGCACATCGCCCGGCGTCTGGCCGACGCCGGGGTCGAGGTCGTCGAGCCCGAGGTGGGCGAGCTGGTCACCAGCCTCGACATGGGCGGGGTCTCGCTCACGCTGCAGTGGCTCGACGACGAGCTCGAGCGTCTGTGGCGCGCTGATGCCTACACACCCGCGTACCGCAAGCTGCGGGCGCCGCTCGACGCGCTGGTCGTCCCGTCTCCCGACGAGATCGCTGCCGGCGCCGACGACACCGCGCCCGACGCGACCGACGCAGCCGTCCGTCTCGGCGACACGGTCCGCACGGCCCTCGGCGCGATCCACGATCTGCTCCGCCGTGAAGAAGAGACCCTCGGGCGCATCGACGCGGTGGCCGGCGACGGCGACCACGGGCGCGGCATGCTCAAGGGCATCGGCGCGGCCGTCAAGCGCGTCGAGGGCGTCGACGGTCGTGCCGGAGGCGCGTGGCTGCTCGGTCGCGCCGGTCTGGCCTGGGCGGAGCACGCGGGCGGCACCTCCGGCGTCCTCTGGGGTTCGGCCCTCGAGGCGCTCGCGGCGTCGCTGACCGACGAGCGCGACGCGTACCCCGCCGCGCTGATCGTCGACGGGGTCGACGCGTTCGCCGAGTCGATCGTCGACCTCGGTCGGGCGAGCGAGGGCGACAAGACCATGCTCGACGCCCTCCTGCCGTTCGCCCGGTCGCTGCGCGAGAGGGTCGACGCAGGAGCCCAGCTCGACGAGGCCTGGAGGTCGGCGGCCGAGGTCGCCGTCTCCGCCGCCGCCGCGACCGCCGGGCTGCGACCGAAGGTCGGCCGGGCCCGTCCCCTGGCCGAGAAGAGCGTCGGCACCCCCGACGCCGGGGCCACCTCGATGGGAATGATCGTCACGACGGTCGGCGAGGTCCTCACCTCGTCGTCGGTCTCGAGAGAAGGAGCATCATCATGAGCACCGACCGCACCTACCGTCTCGTCGTCGGATCCGACGACGCCGGGTTCGACTACAAGGAGGCCATCAAGGCCGACCTGATGAAAGACCCTCGCGTGTCGATCGTCACCGACGTCGGGGTCGACGCCGACGGCCACACCGCTTACCCGCATGTCGCGGTCGACGCGGCGCGCATGGTCGCCGACGGGAAGGCCGACCGGGCGATCCTGATCTGCGGCACCGGTCTCGGCGTCGCGATCGCGGCGAACAAGGTGCCCGGCATCCGCGCGGTCACGGCGCACGACTCGTTCTCGGTCGAGCGCAGCGTGCTCTCGAACGACGCGCAGGTGCTCTGCATGGGCCAGCGCGTCGTCGGACTCGAGGTCGCGCGGCGCATGGCACGCGAGTGGCTGGGTTACGAGTTCGACACCTCGAGCGCCTCGGCCGAGAAGGTGCAGGCGATCTGCGAGTACGACGGCTCCGCTCAGCCCGTCGGCCTCGACGCCTGACCGGCACGACCGGCACGACCTCGTCGACGCGGCGGAGGCGCCGAGCGGGAACGCTCGCAGCCTCCGCCGCGTTGACTGTCAGCATGAGCCCTGCGACACCCGAATCGAAGACCTGCCGCTCGTGCGGTCGACGCATCGAATGGCGCAAGAAGTGGGCGTCGAACTGGGACGACGTGGCCTACTGCAGCGACGCGTGCCGCAAGCACAAGGTGACCGCTCGGGATCGCGAGCTCGAGCAGCGCATCCGCGACCTGCTCGCCGCTCGGGCGGCGTCGTCGAGCATCTGCCCCTCCGACGTGGCGCGCTCGCTTCACCCCGACGACGAAGACGCCTGGCGCGGCCTGATGGAGCCCGTCCGCCGGGCGGCCCGACGCCTCGTCGCCGCTGGCGAGGTCGACATCACGCAGGGCGGCTCGGTCGTCGACCCGTCGACCGCCAAGGGCCCGATCCGCATCCGCCGCCACCGCCCCTGACGGTCCGCGCCACCGCGCTCACACGGGTTCGAGCGGGGCCCACGGCCGTGGCGGGCGTTCGACCGCGACCACGTCGCCCGACGCGACCCGCCCTCCCTGCACCACCACGCCCATGACTCCGGCCTTCCGCACCAGCTCACCGGCGTCGTCCCGTCCGACCACGGCCTTGAGCAGCCCCGATTCGAACCGGTCGATCTGCAGGCACGGGTTGCGGAGGCCGGTGATCTCGACCCGCGCCTCCTGCCCCAGCGCGAGGACGGTGCCGGTCGGGAGTCCGAGGAGGTCGACTCCGCGCGTCGTGACGTTCTCGCCGAGCGCCGACGGGGCGACCTCGAACCCGAGGGCCGCGAGGTCGTCGAACAGCTCGGCGTGCATCAGATGCACCTGCCGCAGGTTCGGCTGGCCGGGGTCGCGAGCCACCCGTGAGCGGTGCTGGACCGTCCGGCCGAGGTGCGCATCCCCCTCGACGCCGAGGCCCTCGAGAAGGGTGATCGAGTCGACCGGCCGCTTGCTGAAGCGGTGCGCGGAGTCGAGGCCGACGGAGACGACGGAGGCGCGGGTCATGACGGTCAGTCTCCTCGCCCAGCCCCGCCGCGTCGAGCCCCCTCGCTCTGCGCCACGGTGCGAACCGTCGTGAGCGCGCTCGCCGGGGACGGGTCGTCCGGGTCGTCGAACCCGAGGGCTGTCAGCGGCGCACGTCGTGCAGGTGATGCAGGGGGTCGTGCACGAAGTACCGGGCGAGCGAGTCGATCGTGAACGCCGAACCGTCGCTGCGCAGGCCCGTCCGGCCGAGCTCGTCGTCGGGGACGGCCTCGAAGGCGCTCGCCACGGTCTCGGCGGCGGACACCAGCTCGGCGGCCACGGCCTCGGGTCGCTGCGCGGCGTAGTCGTCGGCGAGGGCCGTGGCGTCCTGATCCCAGTCGGCGAAGGCGGGGGAGTCGTCGGCACGCATCAGCGCCAGCCGCCCCGCGAAGACCCGGAACACGTCTCGCACGTGAGCCGCGTACTCGAGCGTCGACCAGGTCGCGTCGTCGGGGCGGTCGCGCGCACCCGGTCGGGCGAGCTCGGCGGGCCAGGCGGCGGCGTTGCGCCTGACGAGCTCGGGCACGTCGCGGTACCCGATGGTCGCGGCGTCGAAGCCGCACTCCGCGCACGGGCGCTCGAGCACCCAGGTCCAGTTCTTCGTGTCGGGCGTGATCGGCATGAGATGACGCTAGGGCCAGCCGTCGGCGGTCGCCATCGACATCCTGCCGTTCGCCGTGCCCCCGGTGCCAGACTCGACGACGCCACCGCGCCGCCACCACCACCACCACCGCAGCCGCAGCCGCCACCGCCGCCCTCGCGTCAGCCGATGGGCCCGTCGACGTCGCGGCCGTCCCAGAGGTCGAGGCAGTCGATGCGCTCGGCGCCGTGCTCGCGCAGGTACCGCCCGGCTCCGCGGTCGCCCTCGAGCGTCGAGGCCAGATCGCGCCAATGCGCCCGCCCCACGACCACGGGATGGCCCGGACGCCCGCCGAACACCGACTGCCGCAGCGCGTCCACCCCGAGCGCCGCCGGACCGCCCGACAGCGACCGCGCGACGGCGGACGCCGGCAGCGTCGGGTAGTCGACCAGCGAGACGACGGCGACCCGCGCCTCCTGCAGGTCGGGGTCCGAGTCGATCGCCCCGAGTCCGGCCCGAAGCGATGCCGAGAGCCCCGTCGCCCAGTCGTCGGCCACGACCACGCCGACCGCGGAGCCGAGGAGGCGCGGGTCGGCCGCCAGCACCGCCGCGGCATCGTCCGCCTCCGCGCCCAGCACGACGACGACCCGGTCGCACCCGCCGGCCATCAGGGTCGCCACGCCCCGGGTCAGCCAGGGCCCGTGCTCGTCGGCGGCCAGCGCCTTCGGTCCGCCCCGGCGCGACCCCGCGCCCGCCGCGAGCAGGAGCCCCACGATCGGGCCGGGTCGTGCGAGCGCCATGGCCACAGGCTAGCCGTCGACGAGGGCGCTCACGCCCTACGATTGACGCCACCCGTCCACCCCGAGGAGCCGTGTGTTCGAGATCGCCGATCGCCTGCTCGCCCTGCTCGACGCGGGCGAACGGCTCGCCGTCGCGACGGCCGTCTCGATCGACGGCAGCGCGCCGCGCACCGTGGGCACGTCGATGGCCGTGACCGCCGACGGTGCGGTGATCGGCAGCATCTCCGGCGGCTGCGTCGAGGGAGCCGTGTACGAGACGTGCCGGCAGGTGCTCGACGACGGGGTGGCGCAGCTCGACGTGTACGGCTTCAGCGACGAGACGGCGTTCGAGGTCGGGCTCAGCTGCGGCGGACGGATCGAGATCCTCGCCCGCCTGGTCACCCCCGCCGACGCCGTCACGATCGCCGCGCTGCGGGAGGCCGCGGCGGGGCGCGAGGCGACGGCGCACGTCGTGGTCGGACCCGTCCGCGTCGGCGAGGCGGCGGCGTCGATCGACGACTGCGCGGGTCTGCGGGTCTTCAGCGAGCGCTCGGTTCCGCCGCCGCGCCTCCTCGTCTTCGGGGCCGTCGAGTTCGCCGTGGCCCTCTGCGGCGCCGGGGCCGTGCTCGGCTACCGGGTGACCGTGTGCGACCCGCGGCCGGTGTTCCTCACCCGTGAGCGGTTCCCGGCGGCCGAGCAGGTCGTCGTCGAGTGGCCGCCGAACTACCTCGCCCGCACCGAGGTCGACGAGCGCACGGTGATCGCGGTGCTCTCGCACGACGAGCGGTTCGACGCCGATCTCGTCGCGGCGGCTCTCGCGTCGCCGGCCGTCTACGTCGGCGCGATGGGGTCGCGGACGACGCACGACCGGCGGCTCGCCGCGCTGCGCGAGCGGGGAGTCCCCGAGGAGGCGCTGGCCGGCCTGCATTCCCCGATCGGCCTCGATCTCGGTGCGAGCACCCCCGAGGAGACCGCGGTGTCGATCCTCGCCGAGGTGCTCGCCGTGCGATCGGGCGCCTCGCGTGCGTCGTTGCGCGAGCGGTCGGGCAGCATCCACTCTCCGAGCTGACGCCCCGGCGCTCCGCGTCACGAACGGGTCACGAGTGGCCCGCGGGTCTTGCCCGCAGCGGCCGCGACTTGGTTCCCTGAGCCGAGAGGGGGGGCGAGATGCCGTCGAGCGAGACAGTGACCGGGTCCGGCCGCGCCGACCGCCGACGCCGCGCCGACCCCCGCCGCGCCGACCCCCGCCGCCCCGCCGCCGCCGGCACCGCCGCCCTCCTGCTGGTGCTCGCTCTGGCCGGCTGCGCGTCGGGCCCCGCGCCGGCGCCTGACCCCGACGACCCGATCGCCGCCGCGCGAGAGCTCGTGGACGCCGGAGGCGTCGTGAAGTCCGGCGACGCCACCGCCACCTGCGGCGAGTTCGTCCTGCCGCAGGGCGTCGAGCTCGACCCGGCGGCGCTCGACTGCCTCGCCGACGCATCCGCCGCGGGGGCGTCGGCCGAGCTGGCCTGGGCGTACCCGACGACCGAGGGCGACCCGATCGTCTCGTTCGCCTTCGTGCGTCCGGGCGTCGAGGGCGTCGAGACGTACACGACGACCGCGTTCGACTCGTACGGCGGGGGAGCCGTCGGCTCGTGGTCGGGGACCCTCTGCCCCGACCCGCGCGACGTCTACGGCGAAGGCGACTGCCGCCTCCTGCTCGAGGGCTGACCCGGCCCGCGCTGCCGGTGCGGCGGGTTCCCGTCCTCGGTGGCGGTTCAGCGCTGACCCGCCACGGGTGACACGGACCCGCCGGACCCCCGGGAGCGCCGAGGAGGCGCGCCTCAGCCCGCGGGGGTCGTCCCGGCGGCCGTGCTCTCGCGCACGACGAGCTCCGGCTCGAAGACGATCCGGCGGGGTGGGCGCTCGGGGTCGTCGGCCTCGTCGCGCAGGATCTCCACGGCGGTCTGCCCGATCAGCGCGCTCGGCTGACGGACCGAGGTGAGCGGCACGACGGCCGCTCGGGCGAAGTCGATGTCGTCGTAGCCGATGAGCGCGACGTCGTCGGGCACGCGCAGGTCGCCCTGCATGACGAGGGCCTGGAGCACGCCCATGGCGGCGAGGTCGTTCGCGGCGAAGATGGCGTCGGGGCGGTCGGCGGCGTCGCGCCGGGCGATGGCGCCGGCGGCCTCGCGACCGTTCTGCACGGTGAGCGCGGGGATCTCGACGACCTCGAGCGTGGCGCCCGGGGTGGCCGCGACGGCGTCGCGCGCGCCCGCGAGGCGGTCGGCCACCTGCTGCAGATCGGCGGGGCCGCCGACGAAGGCGATGCGGCGTCGTCCGAGGCCGAGGAGGTGCTCGGTGGCGAGGTACCCGCCGCGCACGTCGTCGACGCTGACGGACGAGAACTCGGTCAGGTCGGCCCGTCGGTCGACCAGCACGGCCGGCACTCCGCGGAGGCGCAGGCGCCGCAGGCGGTCGGAGACGTCGCCGACGGGCGAGATGAGGATGCCCATCACCCGCTGCTCGTCGAAGAGATCGAGGTAGTGCGCCTCGCGTTCGACGAGCTGATCGCTGTTGCCGAGCAGGATGATGCGCCCCGACTCCTCGGCGGCGGCCTCGGCGCCGCGGGCGACGTCGGTGAAGAACGGGTTGCCGCCGTCGAGGATGATCAGCCCGATCACGCGGCTGTCGCCGCCGCGCAGCTGGCGGGCGGCGTCGTTGCGCACGAAGCCGAGGGCGGCGATGGCGTCGCTGACGCGGGCGATGGTCGACTCGCTGACCTTGCCCGGGTTGTTCAGCACGTTCGAGACGGTGCCGACGGAGACCCCGGCCGTCTCGGCGACGTCGCGGATGCTGGCCTGCCTCATCGCGCCTCCCCGGTGCTCTCGTGGCCTCCGACGAGTGTGCCATGCCCGTGATCGAGCTGTGATCCACCGACCGCGGGCGCCTCTTGACGTCGAGTCGAGTCTGCCTCTACAGTCGGCACGAACCGACTTTGAAACGATTCACTTTCTCGACGACGAGAACGACTAGGAGAACGATCAGTGACGATCGACCCCACACCGGGCGGGCCCTCCCCGACGGCGACCGTGCTCGAACTGCGCGGTGCGCGCAAGACGTTCGGGGCCGTCGTGGCCCTCTCGAGCGGCAGCGTCCGGCTGCGTGCCGGCGAGATCAACGCGCTCGTCGGCGAGAACGGCGCCGGCAAGTCGACGATGGTCAAGATCCTCGCCGGGGTGCACCAGCCCGACAGCGGCGACTTCCTCTTCGACGGCCACCCGATCGTGTTCCGCAGCCCGGCCGAGAGCAAGGCGGCGGGCGTGAGCGTGATCTACCAGGAGCCCACGCTCTTCCCCGACCTGACCGTCGCCGAGAACATCTTCATCGGTCGCCAGCCGACCACGCGCTTCGGCTTCATCGACCGCGCGGCCATGCGGGCCGCCGCCCGCGCGCTGTTCGAGCGTCTCGGCGTGCCGATCGATCCCGACCGCGTCGCCGAGGGCCTCTCGATCGCCGACCAGCAGATCATCGAGATCGCGAAGGCCATCTCGCTCGACGCCAAGGTGCTGATCATGGACGAGCCGACGGCCGCGCTCAGCGGAGTCGAGGTCGAGCGCCTCTTCGGCGTCGCCCGGGCTCTGCGCGACCGCGGCAGCGCCATCATGTTCATCTCGCACCGCTTCGACGAGGTCTTCGGTCTCAGCGATCGCATCACCGTCATGCGCGACGGCGCGTTCATCTCGGAGCACACCACGAGCGAGGTCACCACCCCCGAGATCGTGCGGGCGATGGTCGGCCGCGACGTCGACCAGCTGTTCCCCAAGCAGGAGGCGCGGATCGGCGACACCGTCGTGAGCGTCGACGGTCTGACGCGGGCGGGCGTCTTCCACGACGTGTCGTTCGAGGTGCGGGCCGGCGAGATCGTCGGTCTCGCGGGTCTCGTCGGCGCCGGTCGCACCGAGGTGGCGCGGGCGCTGTTCGGCATCGACCGCTACGACGCCGGCTCCGTCACGATCGGCGGTCGCCGACTCGCGCCCCGCGATCCGATGGCGTCGATCAAGGCGGGCATCGGCTTCGTCCCGGAGGACCGCCGCAAGCAGGGCCTCGTGATGGACATGTCGGTGAGCCGCAACACGACGCTCACCCTCCGGACTGCGCTCAGCCGCCTCGGTCTCGTCAGCGCGCGACGTGAGCGCGAGGCCGCCGCCGACTGGTCGCGTCGGCTGCAGGTCAAGACCGGCAGCCAGGAGCTCCCCGTCTCGACCCTCTCGGGCGGCAACCAGCAGAAGGTCGTGCTGGCGAAGTGGCTGGCGACCGACCCGACGTTCCTCATCGTCGACGAGCCGACGCGCGGCATCGACGTCGGCACGAAGAGCGAGGTGCATCGGCTGATCAGCGATCTCGCGGGTCGGGGCATCGCGGTGCTGATGATCTCGTCCGAGCTGCCGGAGGTGCTGGGCATGGCCGACCGCGTGCTCGTCATGCGCGAGGGGCGCCTCACAGCCTCCCTCGACCGCTCCGCCGCGGACCCCGAGACGGTCATGAACGCCGCCACGGGCGCCGAGCCGGCGCTCACCACCACGACGACGGAGACCAGCCGATGACCACCTCGCACGCCCTCGCTCCGAGCACCGGCACCGGGCGGAGCCCGATCGCGTCCCTGGTCCGTCAGCGCGAGGTGCCCGTCGCCTCGGCGCTCGTGGTGCTCGTCGTCGTGACGACGATCGCCAATCCGCTCTTCGTGTCGTCGCAGGGCGTGAAGGACCTCATGCTCAACGCGACGATCACGGTGATCATGGCCGTCGGACTCGGCACGGTCATCATCACGAACAACATCGATCTCTCGGTGGGGTCGATCCTCGGTCTCGTGGCCTTCGGCACGGGGTCGGTCTTCGCCGCGGCACCCGACATCCCCATCGTGCTCGTCTTCCTGATCGGGCTCGCGCTCGGCGCCCTGCTCGGCGCGATCAACGGGTTCCTGGTGACGGTCGCCCGGGTGCCGTCGCTGGTCATCACCCTCGGCATGCTCTACATCTACCGGGGCGTCAACAACGCCTGGGCCGGCGGCCAGCAGTACTTCGCCGGCGACCGGCCGGCCGCGTTCGGCCGGCTGTCGGTCGACACCGTGCTCGGCGTCCCCGTCATCACGGTCATCGCGATCGTCGTCGTGGTGCTCGTCGCGGTCTTCCTGGCTCGCACCCGGCCCGGCCGCGACCTCTACGCGATCGGCTCCGACGACGAGGCCGCGCGCCTGTTCGGCATCCCCGTCAGCCGCCGCGTGCTCACCGCGTTCGTGCTGAACGGCACGCTCACCGGTCTCGCCGGCGTCCTCTACGCGTCGCGCTTCAACTCGGTCGGGGCCACCACGGGCACCGGCCTCGAGCTCGACATCGTGGCCGCGGCCGTCGTCGGCGGCATCGCGATCTTCGGCGGCTCGGGCAGCGTCGTCGGCGCCGCGATCGGCGCCGTGCTGCTGACCACCATCACGAGCAGCCTGACCGCCCTCAACGTCGACAAGTTCTGGCAGCAGGCCATCGTCGGCGTCCTCATCCTGACCGCCATCCTCGTCGAACGGATCGCCTCGATCCGCAAGGCCCGGAGACTCCGTACGAGCGAGGCCACCAATGCCTGAGCAGACCACCACCCCGTCGGCCGCGACCTCCGGGGTCGGCCCGCGCCGTGCCTCCTCGGCCACCGGCGCCGTCGACGCCGATCACCGCGACGCCGGTCGCGTCGACCCCGAGTCCGCGTCCGAGAGGCGCCTGCGTCGTCGACGCCGCCTGACCGGACGCGGGGCGATCATGGTCTACGCCCTGCTCGGCACGCTGATCGTCTGCTCGCTGACGGTGCCGCGCTTCGCGAGCGTGCAGACGACCGGGTTCCTGCTGCTCGACGCCATCCCCATCCTCATGATCGCCATGCCGATGGCCCTCGTCATCATCACCGGCGAGATCGACCTCTCGGTCGCCAGCACGGCCGGCCTCACCAGCGCCGCGATGGGCGTGCTCTGGGCGGCGGGCTGGGGGATCCCCGAGATCTTCGTCGTCTGCGTTCTGATCGGCGTCGCCTGCGGGGCGCTCAACGGGATGCTCGTCACGACCGTGGGGCTGCCGTCGCTCGCGGTCACCATCGGCACGCTGGCGCTCTACCGGGGGCTCGCCCTCGTGGTGATCGGCGACAACGCCGTCGCGGACTTCCCGCCCGCCCTGACCTCGTTCTTCACCTCGAAGATCGGCGCCACCGGGATCCCGACCGCCATGATCGGCGTGGCCGTCATCGTCGTGTTCTTCGGCGTGCTGCTGCACCTCAGCTCGTTCGGCCGCACCCTGCCGGCGATCGGGTTCAGCAGAGAGGCGGCGAGCTTCGTCGGCGTGCACGTCGGCCGGGCCAAGTTCTGGATGTTCGTCTCGACCGGCGTCGTGTCGGCCCTCGTCGGCATCTACTGGACCCTCCGCTACTCCAGCGCCCGCAGCGACAACGCGACCGGCATCGAGCTCGCGGTGATCGCGGCCGTGCTGCTCGGCGGCGTCTCGATCTTCGGCGGACGCGGCAGCATCCCCGGCGTCGTCGCCGGCGTGCTGATCATCTCGAGCGTCAGCTACGCGCTCCGCCTCGGCGGCATCAGCGACGTCGTGCTCAACGTCGTCACCGGCCTGCTGCTGGTCGGCAGCGTCGTCACGCCGAGTCTCATCGCCGTCATCGGCGCGAAGCGGAGGTCGAGACGCTCGGCGCGTGAGGTCCTCGCCGCCTCCGAGACCGCCGCGGCCTGACGGCACCGCCCCCGCCCCCCTACCCACCCAGCACCGCCCCGCACCACCCCACCCAGCAAAGGACGGAACGATGATGTTCACCACCTCCACGAAGCGCGGAGCGCGCCGCGCCCTCGCCACCGCGGCGGCCCTCGCGGGCGTCGCGCTCGTCGCCTCCGGCTGCGCCCTGACGGCCGGCTCGGGCGACGACGACTCGTCGTCGGGCTCCGGGTCCGACGGCGCGCAGTCGATCGCGTTCGTGCCCAAGCAGCTCAACAACCCCTACACCGACGTCGTCCTCGGCGGCGGAGAGGACGCCTCGTCGGCGATCGGCTACGACTACAGCGTCGTGGGTCCGCTCGAGGCCAGCGCGTCGTCGCAGGTCACCTTCATCAACACGCTCACGCAGCAGGGCGCCGACGTCATCGTCATCGCCGCGAACGACCCCGACGCGGTCGGGCCGGCCCTGCAGGAGGCGCGCGACGGCGGCGCGAAGATCGTCGCCTTCGACTCCGACACGAACCCCGACTACCGCGACGTGTTCATCAGCCAGGTCGAGGCGAAGGACGTCGCGCTCATCCAGATCCGCCAGATGAGCGAGCAGATCGGCGGCGAGGGCGATATCGCGATCCTCTCGGCGACGGCGAACGCGACGAACCAGAACGAGTGGATCAAGTACATCGAGGAGGAGGTCGACACGAACCCCGACTACGCCGGGATTAACATCGTCTCGAAGGTCTACGGCGACGACGACGACGCGAAGTCGTTCCAGGAGGCTCAGGGCCTGCTCCAGGCGAACCCCGACCTCAAGGGCATCATCTCGCCCACCACGGTCGGCATCGCCGCGACGGCCCGCTACCTCTCGACCTCCGAGTACAAGGGCAAGGTCGCCCTGACGGGGCTCGGTCTGCCGAACGAGATGCGCGAGTTCGTGAAGGACGGCACCGTCACCGCGTTCGCCCTCTGGGACCCGGCGCAGCTCGGCTACGTCGCCGCCTACGCGGGTCAGGCGCTCGTCGACGGCACCATCACGGGTGCCGAGGGCGACACCTTCGAGGCCGGCGACCTCGGTGAGCGCACCGTGGGCGCCGACGGCATCGTGATCGTCGGCCCGCCGACCGAGTTCGACGCCGACAACATCGACGACTACGACTTCTAGTCGCCGTCGCGGGGCCGCCGGGCGACCACCCCGGCGGCCCCGCCCTCCCTCGGAGCGCGCCTCGCGCCTCCTCGTCTCGTCCGGCGCGCCAGCGCCCCGTCGACACCGGAGTCGTCACCCCATGAGCATCAGCACCGCCGTGTCCGATCAGCTGCCCCCGATGCGCCGCCGTCGCACCCGCGTCGGTCTCGTCGCCGGCGGTCTCGGCACCTACTGGCCGCAGTTCCCCGGGCTGCTGCCCCAGCTGCAGGAGTCCACCCGCTACGTCGCCGACCGCTTCGGGAGTCTCGACGCCGAGGTGATCGACACCGGCTTCATCTCGGACGCCCAGGAGGCGCGGGTCGCCGCCGACACGCTCCGCACCGCCGACTGCGACCTCATCGTCGTCTTCCTGACCACGTACCTCACCTCGTCGATGGTGCTCCCGATCGCGCAGCGCGCGGGGGTGCCGGTGCTCGTGATCGACCTGCAGCCGACCGAGAGGATGGACCACGACCGCTTCGACACCGGACTCTGGCTGGCGTACTGCGGCCAGTGCCCGGTGCCCGAGGTCGCCAACGTGTTCCGCCGGGCCGGCATCGAGTTCCGGTCGGTCACGGGGCACCTGCGAAGCGAGCGCGCCTGGCGGCGCATCGAGCGCTGGGTGCACGCCGCCGGAGTCAGGGCGAGACTGAGGGAGGCGCGGCACGGCCTCATGGGCCACCTCTACCCGGGCATGCTCGACGTCTCGACCGACCTGACGCTGCTGTCGACGCACTTCGGCTCGCATGTCGAGGTGCTCGAGTTCGACGACCTGCGGGTGCGCGTCGACGCCGTCACCGACGCCCAGGTGCGCGACCGCGTGGCCCTGGCCCGCGAGGTGTTCGAGGTCGACGCGTCGGTCGACCAGGAGGACTTCGACTGGGGCGCCCGCGTCTCTGTCGGGCTCGACCGGCTCGTGGCCGACTTCGACCTCGACTCGCTGGCCTACTACCACCGGGGTCTCGAGGGCGAGCAGCACGAGAGGCTCGGTGCCGGCATGATCCTCGGCGCCTCTCTGCTGAACGCCCGCGGTCTGCCGGCGGTGGGGGAGTACGAGCTCCGGACGTCGGTCGCGATGCTGGCCGCGCAGGCGCTCGGCGTCGGCGGCTCGTTCACCGAGATCCAGGCGATCCACTTCGACGACGGCGTGGTCGAGATGGGGCACGACGGGCCGGCGCACCTGGCGATCTCGTCGTCGCGGCCGATCCTCCGCGGCCTGGGGGTCTTCCACGGCAAGCGCGGCTACGGCGTGAGCGTCGAGTTCGACGTGCAGCCCGGGCCCGTCACGACCTTCGGCCTCGGGCAGGACCGCGACGGCGCGCTGTCGTTCGTCACGAGCGAGGGCGAGGTCGTGCCCGGTCCGCTGCTCCGGATCGGCAACACGACGTCGCGCGTCGACTTCGGCGGGGACCCGGGCGAGTGGGTCGACGAGTGGTCGCGCACCGGCATCGGGCACCACTGGGGGCTCTGCGTCGGGCACGTCGCCCGGGACGTCGCGGCGGCGGCGTCGCTGCTCGGCATCGACCACCGGCACGTGTCGGCCCCCTTCGACGACGCCGACGGGTTCGAGCGGAGTCTCGGGTCGACGCTCCCCTGAGACCGCTTGCCGGGTGTGGCGGCACTTGCTATGCTCGCTGTATTGAAACGATTCAATGACGAACCGGAGACCCAGAGATGACCGCCGACGAGCACGAGCGCTACGCGTTCCGCCTCCAGGTCGCACCCGAGCGGCTGACCGAGTACACCCGCCGGCACGCCGAGGTCTGGCCCGAGATGCTCCAGGCGCTGCACGACAGCGGGTGGCGCTCGTACTCGCTCTTCGCCGCCCCCGACGGGCTGCTGATCGGCTACGTCGAGGCCGAATCCCTCGAGGCCGCGCAGGTCGCCATGTCCGAGACCGAGGTCAACGCCCGCTGGCAGGCCTCGATGGCCGAGTTCTTCACCTCGCTCGACGGCACCCCGCCCGATGAGGGCTTCGAGCCGCTCACGCAGGTCTTCAACCTCGAGGCGCAGCTCGGCCTGCCGGGCGGCGGTCGCTACGCAGCCCCGAAGCCCACCGCGACACCACCGACCGCTGCGACACCACCGACCCCGGCGTCATCGACGACGCCCGGCGACACCACGATCACGATCACGGAAGAGACCTCATGACCACCTTCGAGTCCATCGCCCCCACGCTCGAGCGTCAGGCCATCGAGCTGCCCAGCTGGGCGTTCGGCAACTCGGGCACGCGATTCAAGGTCTTCGGCACCCCGGGCACGCCCCGCACCGCCGAAGAGAAGATCGCCGACGCCGCGACCGTCCACGAGCACACGGGCCTCGCCCCGAGCGTCGCCCTGCACATCCCGTGGGACGAGGTCGACGACTTCACGGCCCTCCGCTCGTTCGCCTCCGATCACGGCGTCGCGCTCGGCACGGTGAACTCGAACACCTTCCAGGACGACGCGTACAAGTTCGGCAGCCTCGCCCACAGCGACGCGTCGGTGCGACGCAAGGCGATCGACCACCACCTCCGCTGCCTCGAGATCATGCGCGAGACCGGGTCGCGCGACCTCAAGATCTGGCTCGCCGACGGCACCAACTACCCCGGCCAGGACAGCCTCCGCCAGCGTCAGGACCACCTCGCCGAGTCGCTCGCCGAGATCTACGCCGGGCTCGACCCCGAGCAGCGCCTCGTGCTCGAGTACAAGTTCTTCGAGCCGGCGTTCTATCACACCGACGTCCCCGACTGGGGGACCAGCTACGCCCAGGTCTCGGCGCTCGGCGACCAGGCGCTGACCTGCCTCGACACCGGGCACCACGCGCCCGGCACGAACATCGAGTTCATCGTCATGCAGCTGCTGCGCCTCGGCAAGCTCGGCTCGTTCGACTTCAACTCGCGCTTCTACGCCGACGACGACCTCATCGTCGGCGCGGCCGACCCGTTCCAGCTGTTCCGCATCCTGTTCGAGGTCGTCGACGGCGGCGGACTCGACGAGGGCTCTCCCGTCCAGTTCATGCTCGACCAGTGCCACAACGTCGAGGACAAGATCCCCGGCCAGATCCGCAGCGTGCTGAACGTGCAGGAGATGACGGCGCGCGCCCTGCTCGTCGACCGGCCCGCGCTCGACGCCGCCCGAGCCTCCCACGACGTGCTCGGCGCCAACGCCGTGCTGATGGACGCCTTCTACACCGACGTCCGCCCCGCCCTGGCCGACTGGCGCGAGGGCCGGGGTCTGCCCCGCGACCCGATGGCGGCCTACCTCGCCAGCGGCACCCCGGAGCGCCTCGCCGAGGAGCGCGTCGGCGGCAGGCAGCTCAGCTGGACCTGAGCCGCCGCCCCGGCAGCAGCCGATCCGCAGCCGACCCGCTCGACACGACCCGCGCCTCCTCGGGGGCCCAGACAGAAGACGGACCCATGACCACGACCACCTCCACCGCCGCGGCCGACCTCATCGCCCGCAGCAACCGACTCGGGGCCGACCCCCGGGTGACGAACTACGCGGGCGGCAACACGTCGGCCAAGGGCACCGCCGTCGACCCCGCCACCGGCGAGCCGGTCGAGCTGCTCTGGGTCAAGGGCTCGGGCGGCGACCTCGGCACGCTGACCGGGTCGGGCCTCGCGGTGCTCCGCCTCGACCGGCTCCGCGGGCTCGCGGGGGTCTACCGCGGGCCCGAGCACGAAGACGAGATGGTCGCCGCGTTCGACTACGCGCTGCACGGCAAGGGCGGGGCCGCCCCCTCGATCGACACGGCCATGCACGGTCTCGTCGACGCCGCGCACGTCGACCACCTGCACCCCGACAGCGGGATCGCCATCGCGACGGCCGCCGACGGCGAGCGACTGACGGCCGAGATCTTCGGCGGGCGCGTCGTCTGGGTCCCGTGGCGCCGCCCCGGCTGGCAGCTCGGGCTCGACATCGCCGCGATCAAGGCCGAGAACCCGGAGGCGATCGGCACGATCCTCGGCGGTCACGGCATCACGGCCTGGGGCGACACGAGCGACGAGGCCGAGGCGAACTCGCGCTGGATCATCGAGACGGCCGAGGCGCACATCGCCGAGCACTCGCGCGTCGACCCGTTCGGCCCCGCGCTCGACGGGTACGCCGCGCTGCCCGAGTCCGAGCGCCGCGCCCGCGCCGCCGCCCTCGCCGCCACGATCCGCGGACTCGCCTCGCACGACGCTCCGCAGGTCGGCCGATTCAGCGACGACCCCGCCGTGCTCGAGTTCCTCGCGAGCGCCGAGCACCCCCGGCTCGCCGCGCTCGGCACGAGCTGCCCCGATCACTTCCTCCGCACGAAGGTGACGCCGCTGCTGCTCGATCTGCCGGCGACCGCCTCCGTCGACGAGTCCATCGGGCGCCTCCGCGAGCTGCACGCGCAGTACCGGCTCGACTACCAGGCCTACTACGACCGCCACGCGACGCCCGACAGCCCGGCCATCCGCGGGGCCGACCCGCTCATCGTGCTCGTGCCCGGCGTCGGCATGTTCTCGTTCGGCAAGGACGCGCAGACCGCGCGGGTCGCGGGCGAGTTCTACGTCAACGCGATCAACGTCATGCGCGGTGCCGAGGGGCTCTCGACGTACGCGCCGATCGACGAGGCCGAGAAGTTCCGCATCGAGTACTGGGCCCTCGAGGAGGCCAAGCTCAAGCGTCTGCCGGCGCCCCGGCGCCTCGCCACCCGCATCGCGCTGGTCACCGGCGCCGCGTCGGGCATCGGGAAGGCGATCGCGACGCGTCTCGCCGCCGAGGGGGCCTGCGTGGTCGTCGCCGACCTCGATCTCGCGAAGGCGCAGGCCGCGGCGGCCGAGATCGGCGGGCCCGACGTGGCACGCGGCGTCGCGGCAGACGTGAGCGACGAGGCGGCCGTCAAGGCCGCGATCGACGAGGTGCTGCTCGCGTTCGGCGGCCTCGACCTGGTCGTCAACAACGCCGGGCTCAGTCTGTCGAAGTCGCTGTTCGACACCACCGAGGCCGACTGGGATCTCCAGCACGACGTCATGGCGAAGGGCTCGTTCCTCGTCGCGAAGAACGCCGCGCGGGTGCTCGTCGACCAGGGGCTCGGCGGCGACATCGTCTACATCTCGTCGAAGAACTCGGTCTTCGCGGGCCCGAACAACATCGCGTACAGCGCCACGAAGGCCGATCAGGCGCATCAGGTGCGACTGCTCGCCGCCGAGCTGGGCGAGCACGGCATCCGGGTCAACGGCATCAACCCCGACGGGGTCGTGCGGGGCTCGGGCATCTTCGCCAGCGGCTGGGGCGCCAACCGGGCCGCGACCTACGGCATCGACGAGCAGGATCTCGGCGCCTTCTACGCCCAGCGCACCATCCTGAAGCGCGAGGTCGTGCCCGAGAACGTCGCCGCCGCCGTCTTCGCCATCTGCACGAGCGACTTCTCGCACACGACCGGGCTGCACGTGCCGGTCGACGCGGGCGTCGCCGCGGCCTTCCTCCGATGACCGGCGTCTCGTGACCGCGGCAGGCGGCGGCGCGGTCGCGGCGGTCGACCTCGGCGCCACGAGCGGGCGCGTCATGCTCGGCCGGGTCGACCGCGACGGGGTCCGGCTCCGACCGGTCGCCCGGTTCGCGAACGAGCCCGTGACCGTCCCCGAAGGAGGCGCGGGTCGTCCCGGTCCCCACGGTGTCGGTCTGCACTGGGACGTCCTCGGCCTCTGGCGCTCCGTCACCGGCGGCCTGGCCGCCGCCCTGCGCGACGAACCCGACCTCCGCTCGATCGGGGTCGACTCGTGGGCCGTCGACTACGCCCTCCTCCGCGACGGGCGGCTGCTCGGCGCGCCGTACCACTACCGCGATGCGCGGACGGCGGCGGGGGTGGAGGCGGTGCACGCCGCGGTGTCGCCTCGTGAGCTGTTCACGCGGGCCGGGCTGCAGCATCTGCCGTTCAACACGGTGTTCCAGCTGGCGGCCGATCGCGCCTCCGGAGTCCTCGCCCTGGCCGATCGCGCGCTGCTGATGCCCGACCTGTTCTCATGGTGGCTGACGGGGGTGGCGGCGACGGAGTCGACGAACGCGTCGACCACCGGTCTGCTGTCGCCCGTCGAGCGCGTGTTCGACGTCGATCTGATGAACCGCATCGGCGTGCCCGCAGACCTCTTCGCGCCGCTCGTCGAGCCCGGCGCCCGTCTCGGGTCGCTGCTGCCGTCGATCGCCGAGCTGATCGGTGCACCGGCCTCGCTCGGCGTCACCGTCGTCGGATCGCACGACACGGCGTCGGCCGTCGTCGGCGTGCCGCTCGGCGGCGACGACGCCGCCTACGTCTCGAGCGGCACCTGGTCGCTCGTCGGCCTCGAGCTGTCCGCGCCCCTGATCACCGAGGAGGCGCGCCTCGCCGGATTCACGAACGAGGGCGGGGTCGACGGCCGCACGCGGTTCCTGAAGAACGTGTCGGGCCTCTGGCTGCTCAGCGAGTCGATGCGCACCTGGGACGGCTCCGCGGCGACGGCGTCCGAGCGCAGCAGCGATCTGGCCGCACTGCTCGCCGAGGCGGCCGACGTCGTCCGCCCCGTGCCCGTCTTCGACGCCACCGACGAGCGCTTCTCGCCGCCCGGCGACATGCCGGCCCGCATCGCGTCGTGGTGCGTCGAGCACGACGTCGAGCCGCCCCGGGGGCGGGCCGAGACGGTCCGCAGCATCCTCGAGTCGCTCGCTGCGGCGTACGCGTCGACCCTGCGCGACGCCGAACGGCTCTCGGGTCGCACGATCCGCACCGTGCACGTCGTCGGCGGCGGCTCGCAGAACGCCCTGCTCTGCCAGCTGACCGCCGATCGGACGGGCTGCACCGTGCTCGCCGGGCCGGTCGAGGCCACGGCCCTCGGCAACGTCCTCGTGCAGGCGCGGGCCGTCGGCCTGATCGACCCGTCGTCGTCGCTCGAGGCGCTGCGGGCGCTGGTGTCGGCGTCGTCGGCACCCGTCCGCTACCTGCCCCGGGTGCCGTCGCGCGCCTCCTGAGCTCCCTCCGCCCCTCTCGAAAGGACCACCCATGGTCGACCGTCGCATCCCCAAGTTCCACGACCTCGCGCCGCTGATGCAGTTCAAGAAGCCCACCTTCGACCTGAAGGCCAAGCGGCTCCGCGAGGCGCTGACCATCGAGGACCTGCGGAGGATCGCGAAGCGCCGCACGCCGACCGCCGCGTTCGACTACACCGACGGGTCGGCCGAGGCCGAGATCTCGCTGCGCCGGGCCCGGCAGGCGTTCCGCGACGTCCAGTTCAACCCGGCGATCCTCCACGACGTCGCCACCGTCGACACGGGCTGGGACGTGCTCGGCAAGCGGGTCGAGCAGCCGTTCGGCATCGCCCCGACCGGGTTCACCCGGATGATGCAGACCGAGGGCGAGAAGGCAGGCGCCGCGGCGGCCGCCGCCGCCGGGATCCCGTTCAGCCTGTCGACGATGGGCACGGCCAGCGTCGAGGACGTCGCCGAGGCGGCACCCGGGGGCCGCAACTGGTTCCAGCTCTACATGTGGAAGGACCGCGACCGCTCGATGGCCCTCGTCGACCGCGCGGCGGCCGCGGGCTTCGACACCCTGCTCGTCACGGTCGACGTGCCGGTGGCCGGAGCGCGCCTCCGCGATTCGCGCAACGGCATGACCATCCCGCCGTCGCTGACGCCGAAGACGATCATCGACGCCCTGCCGCGCCCGTGGTGGTGGGTCGACTTCCTCACGACCGAGCCGCTCGCCTTCGCGTCGCTCGACCGCTGGTCGGGCACCGTGGCCGAGCTGCTGAACACCATGTTCGACCCCACGGTGACCTACGACGATCTGGCGTGGATCAAGTCGCAGTGGCCCGGCAAGCTCGTCGTGAAGGGCGTGCAGACCGTCGACGACGCGCGCCGGGTGACCGACCTCGGCGTCGACGCCCTGATCCTCTCCAACCACGGCGGCCGTCAGCTCGACCGGGCGCCCATCCCGTTCCACCTGCTGCCCGACGTCGTCCGCGAGGTCGGCGGCGACACCGAGGTGCACCTCGACACGGGCATCATGTCGGGCGCCGACATCGTCGCCGCGGTCGCCCTCGGCGCGCGGTTCACGCTGATCGGACGGGCCTACCTCTACGGGCTCATGGCGGGCGGGCGCGAGGGGGTGGACCGGGCCATCGAGATCCTGTCGGTCGAGATCGCGCGCACGATGCGCCTCCTGGGCGTGAACTCCCTCGACGAGCTCGAGCCGAGGCACGTCACCCAGCTCGAGCGCCTCGTGCCCCGAGCCCGCGGCTGACCCGTGCCCTTGCTCGTGCCCGTGCTCGTGCCTCGGTCTGCGACGGGTTCCCGTCATCCGTGGCGGGTCAGCGCCGACCGGCCACGGACGACACGGACCCGCCGCATCGCAGGACGCCCAGCGAACCCGAGGCGAGCCGAGGAGGCGCGGTGTGCGTCACACGCCCCCGCATCGTCCACAATGGGGCCGTGACCGACATCGAGACATCGAGACGTGCCGACGGCAGCAGCCGTGATGACATCCGCGGGGCCGTCGACGGCGACCTGCGCGGCGACGTGAGCTTCCTCGGCAGCCTGCTCGGGCGCGTGCTGCGCGAGTCCGGCTCCGACGACCTGTTCCGCGACGTCGAGGCGGTGCGGGCCGCCGTCATCGCCGCGTACGAGGGGGCCGGCGGCGCCTCGCTGGACGACGCGCAGGCCATCGTCGACGGCCTCGACCAGGAACGCGCCGAGCAGGTCGCCCGGGCCTTCACCTGCTACTTCCACCTCAGCAACCTCGCCGAAGAGCACCACCGCGTCCGCGTGCTGCGTCGGCGCGGCAGCGCGCAGCGCACGGCCTCCGACTCGGTCGCCGACACGCTGCAGCAGCTCGTCGCCGAGGTGGGCGCCGACGAGGCCTCGAAGCGCCTGAGCGACCTCCGCTTCCACCCCGTGCTCACCGCGCACCCGACCGAGGCCCGGCGTCGAGCCGTCGCGTCGACGATCCGCCGCATCAGCGACCTGATGGACGAGCGAGACCGGCTGCAGAACGACATCGCCGTCGCCGAGGCCGAGCGCCGCCTCCTCGAGGAGGTCGACACGCTCTGGCGCACCTCGCCGCTGCGCACCACGCGCCCCACCCCGCTCGACGAGGTCCGAACGGCGATGAGCGTCTTCGACCAGACCCTCTTCGAGATCGTGCCGCAGGTGTACCGACTGCTCGACGACCGCCTCCTCGGCGACCGGGCCGGCCGCGAGCCGGCCGTCGCCCCGGCGTTCCTCCGACTCGGCAGCTGGATCGGCGGCGACCGCGACGGCAACCCGCACGTCACGGCCGAGGTCACCCGGCAGGCCGCCGACATCGCCGCCGAGCACGTGCTGCTCGGCCTGCACCGGGCCGCGTCGCGGGTGGGTGCGACCCTCACGCTCGACGAGGCCGACACCCCCGCCGATGCGACTCTGCTCGCCCTCGCCGAGGCCCAGCGGGCGCTCGACCCCGAGCTCGCGTCGAGCATCGGCGTCCGCTCGCCGAACGAGACGCACCGTCGGGTGCTGCTCTTCGTGGCGGCCCGCATCGAGGCGACCCGCCGCGACGGCGACCCGCTCGGCTACGACGCGCCCGAGCAGCTGCTCGCCGACCTCCGCGTCGTGCAGCACTCGCTGCGGGCGGCCGGGGCGCATCGCGCCGCGAACGGCGAGCTGCAGGGACTCGTCTGGCAGGTCGAGACCTTCGGGTTCCACCTCGCCGAGCTCGAGGTCCGTCAGCACTCGCAGGTGCACCGCACGGCGCTCGCCGAGCTGCGCGCCGGCGGTGAGACGAGCCCGATGACCGACGAGGTCCTCGCCGTCTTCCGCACCATCAAGGACCTCCAGGTGCGGTACGGGGTGCGTGCCGCCTCCCGGTACATCGTGTCGTTCACGCAGTCGTCCGCCGACCTCGCGAACGTGCACGAGCTGGCCGCGTACGCGCTCGGGTCGGCCGAGGCCGCACCCGTGCTCGACGTCGTGCCCCTGTTCGAGACGTTCGCCGACCTCGAGGCGAGCACGCGCATCCTCGAGGAGGCGCTGGCCACCGAGGTCGTGCAGCGTCGCCTCGCGGAGACGGGCCGCCGACTCGAGGTCATGCTCGGCTACTCGGACTCGTCGAAGGACGTCGGGCCGGTGTCGGCGACGTTCGCCCTGTACGACGCGCAGGCGCGCATCGCCGACTGGGCGGCCGCGAACGACATCACCCTGACGCTGTTCCACGGACGGGGCGGCGCCCTGGGCCGCGGGGGCGGTCCGGCGAACGAGGCCGTGCTGGCTCAGCCGCCGCACTCGGTCGACGGCCGCTTCAAGATCACCGAGCAGGGCGAGGTCATCGTCGCCCAGTACGGCAACCAGGCGATCGGCGCCCGGCACCTCGAGCAGATGGCCGCCGCCACGCTGCTGGCCTCGAGCCCGTCGAACGAGTCCGAGAACGCCGAGGCCGCCGCCCGATTCGCCGACGTCGTCACCACCATGGACGAGGCGTCCCGCGCTGCGTTCTTCGGACTGGTCAAGGCCGAGGGCTTCGCGTCGTGGTTCGCCGCCGTCACCCCGATGGAGGAGGTGGGCCTGCTCGCCCTCGGCTCGCGCCCGGCCCGTCGCGGTCTGTCGGTCGAGTCGCTCGAAGACCTCCGGGCCATCCCGTGGGTGTTCGCCTGGACCCAGGCCCGCATCAACCTCGCCGGCTGGTACGGGCTCGGCTCGGCCCTCGCGGCCGTCGGCGACGTCGACCTGCTGCGCGATGCGTACAAGACGTGGCCGCTGTTCCGCACGATGGTGAAGAACGTCGAGCTGTCGCTGGCGAAGACCGACGGCCACATCGCGCGCGAGTACCTCGGCCTCGCCGAGCGCGACGACCTCGCCGGCGCCGTGCTCGACGAGATGGCGCTCACCCGCGAGTGGGTGCTGAAGGTCAGCGAGCACGCCGAGGTGCTCGACGGTCGCCCCGTGCTCAGCCGGTCGGTGCGTCTGCGCAGCCCGTACGTCGACGCGCTGTCGCTGCTGCAGCTGCGGGCGCTCCGGTCGATCCGCGTGAACGGCGGCGGGGACCCGGCCGATGCCGACCACCGCCTCCTCCTCCTCACCGTGAACGGGATCGCCGCCGGTCTGCAGAACACGGGCTGATCCCAGGCATGTGCTCGTCGCTCCGGGCGCGACGTTGGTCAGAAGGCGCCCTTCTCTGCGGCGTGAGGGGCGTCTTCTGCCCACCCTCGAGCGCGGGCGTCGCTCCGGGCGCGACGTTGGTCAGAAGGCGCCCTTCTCTGCGGCGTGAGGGGCGTCTTCTGCCCACCCTCGAGCGCGCTCGCGCTCGCGCCCGTCAGTCCGCGCGCGTGTACGTCGTCTCGGCGTCGTACGACTTGGCCGGGCCGCGCACCGTCCACCGCTCGACGAACGACGTGGGCGACAGGACGCGCGTCTCGACGAGGTAGTCGTCGGGAGCGCACGGATGCCGCGCCTCCCAGGCTCTCGCTCGCAGGTCGAGGTCGACGAAGTGCCGTCCGTCGGCGAACCGGACGTCGAGCGACCCGTCCGCCCGCGGGTGATACGTGAGCCGTCGACCCGCGGAGGCGCGGTG
>Ga0265797_10003361_pt1 | contig 25696 bp, 23 predicted proteins | sample P2T30metagenome_FD_192433 | JGI IMG/M metagenome (GOLD analysis project Ga0265797, IMG submission 192433) | Plant litter microbial communities from East Loma Ridge, Irvine, California - P2 T30 | ecosystem: Environmental > Terrestrial > Plant litter > Unclassified | place: USA: California... | reverse complement strand
AGAAATGAGATAAACTGCAAATGTGCTGAGCATGATGCACGCAGAGCAGTTATATCAGTTTCAGCTTGTACGTCGTTTCGAGGCACATCATTGACGAGAACAGTAGCACCCGCAGTCATCTGCGAGTCAGGCTCATCGTCCACTTCCATGAAGTCGTCCTCTTCCGCGTAGAACGACTGTTTGACTTCTTTACGTTGTTGAAGAGCTTTAGGTAAATATCGAGCCAGCTGATCAATTCCCGTCATTTCGTACGCGCTCAAGCGCACCTGTTTCAGTGAGCCGATGTCAGGAAGACTTTTTGCACAAGTTTCGAGAACAGCATCGACCTTGTATTGCTCCGTTTGAGGCTTAGCTAGTACAGTGACAAAGGACTCAATCAAGCCAGTGGCGGCTGATCGAAGAGCTCGAACGCGACGGTCGTCAGGGTCGCTAAGAGTCGTGACAGCTGGCGCAACGATACACAAGTTCGTGATGATGCGCATCATATCTGACGTAATACCCTGTGTGTTTGTTGCGGTCATATCGTTCCATTGGTGTTTGGCTCTGTCAAGCTCAGATATGCAAAAATCAAGGATTCTGTTTCCTAGTGGCGAAGAAGAATAGTCGCTCGTGGGCTCTTCAGCAGAGTTGCGCGGCCCGTCAACCTTGGCTACAAAATCCTTTGTAGGGCGAAGAAGTAAGAGGTAATGAGCTAACTCTTTGTACCGTCCCATCTGCGTTCTGGCTTGCGCAATGGGTCCCAGTACGAGATAGGTCGCTGGTTCTGGAGGGTTGAAGGGCAAATCGAGGCAAGTGTAGAGTACACGCAGTACATCGCGAGCGTTGCAGTGTTGCGCGTTTAGCGCGGAATATGTCCGTTCAGACCAGAGACCTACGGACTGTGAGTTATAGCCTAAGAAAGAGGTTGGTGGTGCTTACTTGGGGTCCATTTGGTGAGCAGCCAGTTAAGGATTCGCTCTGCTGTCGAACTGAAGTGCGTCGGGTTTTCTTTGATACGTTCTTGTAGGATGGTAGTCAACAGCGACGAACTACTTTCTGTGAGCAGCGCTGGTCCGCTTAATTCGATGGATAGTAGCAAAGACTGGACAGTCTCGGAAACTGCTGAAAAGGGAACAATGCTCAGTCTCAAGAGGACATCCATGAGATGACATGCAGCACGGGATATTGACATGGAAGTGACGGCGCGAGACGCGCTTTGCCATGCAGATATCCAGTAAGGGAGCAGGGTTGGATGTGACGCCGATTGCTGGAGGGCGGCACTGTACACTCGTCAGCTATGTCCGTGTCATGATATGGTGTGCTTACCCTGTTAAGCCTATCATCGCCCACACCGAATGAGCTGGATGCTCATCAGAGATGCATGAAGTGAGCTTCTCCAACATAGGCTGGAGCTCTTCCTCGTCAAAGGGACCTTCCTGTACCATGAATGCGACAACTTGTAAAGCTGCACGTTTGGCGTTTGATCTGGGCTCAGACACATGACGAAGGTATTCAGGGAATAGTTGAGTGATGCGAATGCGTTTGCTGAAGGTCTCCTCGCCGTCGCTGCGGTCTTGGACAGTGTACCTTCTCCGCTCATCAAGCATAAAAGAGAAACGTGCAATAGTGGCTACTGTAGACCATAGGCCCTCATATCGTTGATGCTCCGTCTCCATAGAGAATGCACAGGTGTTCAGAGGGTGAGTATCGTTGCGAGCAGGGCCTAGATTTCGAAAGCAAAGATGGTCTTCCTCGAGATATTGGTGCGCGGTAGTTTCTTGTCTGCGTCGATAGTCGTTGTACATTGTCTCGACAAGACCTTCCAAGTTAGAGCTGATGGTCTCATCATCCGGGTCAGTGAGAAGGCTTGCGACATGTGTTTCAGAATATACCAGACTGATCATGATCTCATCCCTCAGCGTAGCCTCAGGCCACATGACCTTGAGCAGCGGAATCAATTCTCGAACTGTGCGCTTTGTCAACTCGAGAGATTGCAGTGAAGTGCGTGCAAGGATTGCATTGACAGCAGCCAGAGCAGCGACGCCCACACTTCCACGGCCAGTCCTCTGCTGCAAGAACTGCAATAAAACTTGCAGGATGGCATCAGCTCTAGGAAGCAACGGCGCATTGGAAGCTCTGACGAGATGGTGTAAGCAATGAACGAAGTCTTCTATTGCGCGAACATGCTCTGGGGGACTTGATCTGGTCTTGGTCACTGGCAAGCGCGGAGACGCCCTAGAAGATGTGAAGTCGGCATCAAGGGGAGTGCGAGCGCGACTTGAGACGTTAGTGCTCCAGCTATTTTGTGGCTCACCTTCGGCTTGGGGCTCTTGGAAAAAGCCGGCCAAGGATTCGATGCAGAAATCAACTGCCGCGTCCCAGCAATCTTTTGATAGACGCTCGACGTGCGGCTGGTATTCGAGGAGCGCTCGCAACGTCTTTGGGAGGTCCTCAAGAAGTGGTTCAAGCAGGCCGACTTTTCCGGGAAGCACCTCGACTATTGTCTCTATTATCATCTCAACTGTGGAGGCTTTGATTGTTCGCACGCCCGAAGCGATGACGTGACGCAGCGCGGAGGCCGAGAGAGGCAAGAGCGCTGCGGTCGAACCAGCCTTGCTCGACTTGGTCTTACTGACAAGGAAGGCGGCTCGACCATCGTGCAGACATTGGACGAGTGTCTCGCACAGTGCTAGGTAAGCTTTATTCCCAAGAGCCTCGAGACTGGGCTTCCCGTGGTTGTGCTTGAGGATCTGTTTGAGATCCTTGAGCCCGCTCGTTCGGTCAATTACGCGTGATGACTGGATGAGAACTGTTCAATCCAGTCAGCGTGATTTTCTCTTATGCCTCGTCTCTATGCTTACGTTTGGCATCCTGAATATTGGTGGCGCCCATGGCGGCCGCTCACAGGATTGCGCTGCCGTCTACAAAGGGGGTTATTCGTGGTAATTTGAAAAGTCTACTGCAGACAGAAGCATACAACGTCGGCTGCGCTGTTAGCCTATCAGTGGAATAGCCCACGAGCACCTCTTGGGCGAGGTTTTGCTAGGTGCAGCGCAGCAAGAGCAGACGCGAGAGGGATGGAGCATGTCCCAATGGAAAAGCGCAGGCGATGTAATTACTTATACGCGTAGCATGTTGGCAGCGACCATGCGACCGTCATGTAAGGGCAGCACTTGCACTCTGCCCTGGGTCTTGCGAGTGCGGAGGTGTAGCGGAGGTGAGATGTGACGGGAAGGCGCGTCGCAGGGTTCACGTCCGTGCTCCTGCGCGTTTCTGCGAAAGTCAAGCTCTCCATTGTTGAGAAAACACCAACCAAACACGACGTGAGATAGCCACCCCTCCGCTCCTTCCCCGGCGCATAATGCGCACGACGACCTCACGACTCTCCCATGGCTGAAGAAGACAGCCTCGCCGCCCTCCAGGGCCTACACCGCGACTTGTGCGCCCACATCGACCTGCAGCTGCCCGTGCTAGAGCGGCTGCTGCTGAACCTAGAAGCGCATTTGGATGAGCTCAAGACGCTGCTGGACAAGAAGCCAAAGAACGATGCAAGCAGACAGGCTCTGAGCTCTGGTAATAGACAAGCAGGTGCATAGACAGGCAGGTGCTAACCGCGCCAGGCAAGATCAAGATTGACGACAACGAATATGAGGTCAACGACGATTTCAAGCAGCAGACGCTCGAACTGGCCGACGCCCTCAACCTCGACGAGCTCGACGCCGCTGCCCTCTTCCTGGGCGCCGAAAGCGAAGCCCAAGAGCTAGACCGATCGCAGCTGCAGACCGCCGTGATCCGCTTCCACCGACGCCGCGAATACGTCCTCCTCTGCGTGCGCATATTGATCAAGACGGCACTGGACAATGGCGATTCCGAAGTCGAGGGTCTTCCCGTCCTGCAGGAGGCTGCCCAGATGATAGTCGGTGTACATGGCACGACGAATCTGATGAATGCGTACGGCTTCTGGACAAAGTGCCTGACAAGCATGGAAGCGGTAGAGAAGTGGCTGCAGTCTATTGCAGAGCGCGTCCAGAGTACCCAGGTCGTTGGCCAAGTGCCTCTTCCGGGCTTTGTCGAGATTATGGACTACCAGCGCCAAAGCCTTACACGACAGCACGAAAACCTTGCCGCGATATGCACGCATATGATCAAACCCGGATACGTCAACCTCGACAACTACAAGGCCTTGCTCACCCGAGCCAAGTCTCTCGACCGACACGACCTAATCACCATACACTATGTCCCCATTATTCTGCGACTCACGTCCTGGGTCGCATCTGAATCCAACAACGTCATGCTAAGAGAAGCGCGCGCCCTCCACGACTCGCTTATGGCTGGTCGGGAAAGCGACAACTGGGCGCTGAGGAATCTACATTCGGCGACTTTAACTTGGTGGCTGGCCGAGTACAGTGGGCGGTACATGGACCCCAACACCCAGGACGCTGCTCTGCAGGGCATTAATTTCGAGGACGAGGCCAACGCTCGATCTGAAATCTTCCTGAAAGCACTCAACGACGGTGCCTTCCACTTCATGCTTTCAGTCAGTCAGGACGTGCGCCCCACGCGCTGGTACGACCCTCAGAAGACCAGCATGCTGTCCACGCTGTTGCAAGACACCACCGTCCTGAGCAGAGACTCAGCGCAACCCGAGGAATTCTTCAAGGAGCTTCTCATGGAACAACTCCAAACTTTTGTCGACTCGTTCATCACTCATATGCCCGATACCTTACGTAAACTGAAGGCGGAAGAGGACGACCAAAGACGACGATTACAACTACACTTCCAGCGCTCGACTGGAGAGTATCCGCTTCATTTGGAACGATTCATGGTCATTGTCGCATACGCTTTCGACGGATTCCCAGATGCAGCAGAAGACTTTTGGAGCGACAAAGAAAGTAACCTGTACGGATTCCTGCAATGGGCAGCCAAGCGCCAGCCGACACCTCGGATAGCCATGTTTTGCGAGATGTTACGGGCGATCGGTTCTGGAGAGGCGAATGCGGAAGCGGCACATCGATTCTTGCTCGAAGAGGGAGCGTCTGCTTCTGGCAAGATTCGCCGAACCAGTTCGCTCAGCTACACAACCATCTTTAACGAGCTGCGCGAGTTCGAGAACGATATCCACGAGCCGAAGAAGACGATTCAGAGCAGTGTCTACGCCCCAACGAATCCAATCGACCAGATCGTTGAGCCGGAAAGCGCAACTATGCTGGAAAGCTATTTGAGACTCATTGCCCACATTTGTAGACAAAGTGCTTCTGCACGTATGTGGATATTGGATCTCAAAGAGTATCACTTTGCTGGTATCTGCTTCGGCCTGTGCACTGACAAAGTCGAGAGTGGGCTTCGCGCGGCCGCGTACGATGCCCTGTCAGCTCTGCTTGTAGGCAAGGACGCTACGCGTGCAGATGCGATGTGGAGTCTCCTGGATGAGTGGACGGTCAATGGCTTCTATACTGGATCTAGACAAAACAATGCTCTAAGCGCCACACCGAGAGACGATTTGTGGCCTACGCTCGCTGACGGATATGATGAATCTATCGCTCTGGTCCGATTCCTCCACTCACTCGTGGAGCCGTACCCGGAAAACGAAGGTCTAAATGACAGTCTGCCGTTCCCCGAGAGCCTAGGATCATCGCGCAGAATGCCGGGTATCGAGGGTTACATTGACTTCGTCATGCAGCAGGTGTTCGCAGAACGCTCCTTGGAAGTGAACGAACCTCTTCAACGCAACGTTATGCGGTGGACATGCCTGCGGTTCATGGTAACATGTCTGTCCACCTTCAATGAGAATCTCGTTGTGTTCGCAAACAAGTCTAGCATACCTGTTGATGAGGTCATTGATCCCACATCGCTTGCTGTATACGTTGCGCTTCACCCGTTCGCTCGCGTCATGGAATGGCTCTTCAACGACAAGGTCCTCAAGGCTCTTTTTGCTGCTTCGCATCATGACGTGACCGAGGTCGATGCTGCCCCATCCGACTCACCACTCATTCAGTCTTTAATGCTGAGCATTGAGGTTATGGATCTAGTGATGAAGCTTCAAGCGACTTACTTGGACATCGTCAAGCCAGTTCTCAAGCGACAAACGTCATTCCACCATTCTCCTGTATCGAACCTGTCGCTTGCGTCCTTCGAAGACGCGATCCTGAACAACTTGCAAATTATTGTCGATCTTGGACTCTACTGTGGTACTGGCCATGAAGCCTTGACTATTGCTTCGCTCCAATTACTAGAGAAGATGGCTTCTTCACGGAAACTGGCTGTATCTCCTGCGGGCTTCGGTCAACGATCGGGACGAAGCAAGATTGTCGGCATACTGGAGAAGGACAACGAAGCGGAACGCATAGGTCGGTCTCTCTCGGGATTGATGCGCTTCAGCGCCGACGAGCTTGAAGCTGGCGAGGAAGCTTCCGGATACATAGTCAAGCTTCGCGTTCTGGACTTTTTGAACAGCTGCCTCGCTGCTGTGTCCCTCCGGCCAACGATAGCGCATATCCTTCTCGGCTTCTCCTGTGGCACCAATACTGTCCGTATCGCCGAAGACAGCCTCTGGTCGAATGGCCAAGCCTTGTTCCACAGCATACTTCTTCTCGGTGTTCAGTATCCTGACAACGACGGTGAACAGTTCATAGCTTGGCGGTCTGCGCTCAAGACGCGATGTTGGGATGTTATGCAAAAGCTCTGGCGGTCCACATTGACAAGCGCTATCATCATGGAAGAGCTCCGCGATAACGAGTTACTATTCATTGAAGCACCCCAGCTGACTCCTATCACACTTGATATACCCTGGGAAGGGATGTCTCTTGCACAAGGGCTCGAAGTTGCACCCAGTGACTACTCTCCCTTCTTCTCAGGACCACCAGCACTCGCTCTTCAGAGCTTCCTCCAAAGACGCGCTGCTTTCCTGGACTACGAGTCGAGAGAACTCCGCTTGACAGTAAAAGAGAGCATGCCCACGATGAAGTCCAGGATCCAATCTGTCCTTCTTGGCACCACCATACGACCTGGTGAAGACGCAACACTGAATCCAAACATCTTCGATTTGTTCGACTTCATTGAGCTGACATATCCCGAGCGTGCTCTGCCCGACCAGCACGCATTCTTTGAGGGCGTAAATTTGACTTCATGTCAAGAAGAGAAGGAAGGTAGCAATCTTTACTCTCTGCCACTACTGGAGCAAGTCATTCGCCTCAAGATGAAGTATTGGAGAAAGGCAAACATGATTCAGGATGAAGAGAAGGAGGAACTGCTGCTCCAAGAGGCCGAACTGCTCATGGCTATCTTTTTGGATTGGAACCGACGCACACAACTTCTGCGTTACCACAAAGATATTCTCCAGTCGTGGGTGCAAGTTGTCATGGTTGCGGTACACAGCTGCGACTTTGAAAACGGCGCGCGCAGTTCCTTCATCATGCAAACTCTACAGGTCATTCTGCCAAAGCTTGAGCAATCCTACACGTCGGATATCTTTACCGCCCTCCAACTCGCTAGCCTAGCGGAATCTCTTGTGCAGAAGGTTGACTTCGAATCGACTGCGTTCGACAAAACAGGCGACTTTGCGAACGATCGACTCTCTCAATTATTCCGTGCCGCGCTAGTTGGCATCTACAGCCCGGTGTCGACAGCCGAACTACGAGAGTACTGCTACCAGATCTGCTTCCGCTACATCCACGGTACCTTCAACAAGGCGACACCCAACTCCCTGCTTGGTCGCCATACACTCGGAGCCATCAAGAATTGCGGCACCAACATGCTCGAGGTGATATGCGACGACGCCTACAGCGGGCAAGGAACATGCAAGGTATCTGCCTTACTCTTGCTTAACGCCTTCGTAGCGGCAGCAACTCGTCAATCATCCAAATACATCCTCGATAGCTTCGTCTCCCTAAACTTCGTCGGTGTCCTCGTCGACAACATCAAGCATATCCCCGAGGAACTACGCGCTGCCGCCGCACCCCAAGTACCCGTGCTACTGTCCTACTACGATGCCAGTCTCGCTCTCCTCCTCCGCGTCTGCCAATCCCGCCTTGGCGCTGCTCACGTCCTCAACGCCGGTCTCTTCCCCGCTATCCGCGATTCTCAGATCTTCTCCGTAGACCCAGACATCGGTCTTGAGTTCGACGATCCGAATGCACTGCGCAAATACTACGAACTCATGCTCGCTGTACTTCGTGTCATCAACGCAGCAGTCATTGCACGAGGAAGGCAGAATGACCAGACTGTTTTCCAGGCCCGAGAGTTCTTGAAGGATAACCGACACAGTATGGTGAGCATCTTCAAGAGGAGTGTCAATGTGGGCGTAGGTATGGGTGAAGAATTACAGCAGGATATTGTGGATTTGGTGGATTGTTGGACGGTTCTGGTAGATGTCACTGGGTTCTTGCAGGTAAGATATCACGATGATTCCGGAAGTCAGGGAATCTTAACTAACAAACTGCAGTATGAGGATCAATCGAGCTTGAAGAAGGTCAGGCCGAATATGTTCTCTTAACGGACGTCACGCATGAAAGGAGTTGAGCCTAGAGGAGGATTGGTGATTTTAAGCGTCTGGCAAAAGCGATGGAGCATGTAATTGGTAGTGGCTGCGTGCTTGATAATTTTGAATCGCGATCATCTAATTCAACAACACTCACAATATCTAGACGTAGTATCGCGTGATGAAGGGTATTTGTCATTTGGGGCTTACTCAGCCTCGCGTGCCTGACGGAACTTATTGGTTCTTTGTACGGACGGACCCTGGAAAGTGCATCATCGCCGCCTCCTTGCATAAATATCCTAGCCAATCGTACCACACGCCCATCTTGGCGTGCGTGAGGCTGCGTGAGGTTACCTAAGGACATTTTCGTCCACTTCTGCTCGTCATGAGTTCAAGTCTCCTAACGTCTTTTCATGACTCAAACACGTCCAAAAATCGCTCGCTGAGATGAAGATCTTCGAGACACAAGTCCAGGGATTACGACACCATGGTATACCGGGGCAAGCCGTCGACGGCTTGCGCGGAATGCAGGAAACTGCGCAGTCGGGTAAGTCTCCAATTCCTTGTTGAGTACCCAGAATTATCGGCCAACTACAATTCAATGTACTGTAAGCGTTTGTATAACTCGCTTGTCAGGATGCGACTCGCATGCAACCTTTAGCATTTCGCTGATCATTTTCAGTGTGACAAGAAGCTGCCAGCATGTGGGCAATGCATCAAAGCTGGCCGTGGTTGTTCGGGTTACCGCAGCACGGTAGATCTTATGTTTCTTGATGAAAGCGTCCGAGTTGTTACCCAGAATCAGACCCACGTTCCGCCTCGAGATGCGCATCCAGATACGCCGAGAAACAGATCCCGCCCAAGAGGGCAATTGGCAAAACGCCTGGTGGCTGATTCCCCTCTCAAGTTGACTGGCTTCATCATGTACCAGCCGTTGAATGACCTTGGTGTCAATTTCTTCATGACAAACTTTATTGTGGACGATCCTGCCATGTCCCTACTGGATTACTTGCCCGATTTCTACGCAAAGATGGCTCACTCCGATCCTGCTTTGCCGCAAATCTGTGCAGCTGTTGGTCTGGTTGGTCTGGTCAACAAATCTCATAATAGGGACATGCTCAGTGCCGCCACGCACAACTATGGTGCTGCAATCCGGGCTATCAACAATGCACTGCTGTGTGCGAAGACTGCAGTTCAGGACTGCACAGTCGCATCGATTTATCTGGCAGCGATGTTTGAGGCGTTGGTCCTTCCAAGGCGCGCAGGTATGGATAATGCCAGTATCCATCTAGCTGGTGCTGTTTCTGTCGCACACTTGATCCTGCAGCAGCAGAAACAGACTGACGTTACCATTAAGCTATGCAATACATTGATAAAGACTATTGTCATGGATTGCTGGATCCAAGGAGTACCACTATCGCGTAATATTGTTGACTTCCAGAGGCTGGTGGAGAAGAAAGCAGAGCGTGTCCTGGTAGATGACTCCTTTCTCAACATCATTCTTACCCTGCTTCAATTCAAGGAAGAGTATCGGGATGCGGATAAGGTTGATCCAATGGTCGTCGTTCAAAGCGCATTGGCTCTTGACGCAAACCTGGATGAATACGCACGCGACCTGGCACAGGAAGCTCCTTTTGAGAATCGTCAGCTTCCCGACGCTGAGCATAGCCATCTCGCGCACAAAGGCTACTTCCATTGTAAGTAAATCATGTCATTACACTTTGCATTTCGCGAAGCTAACCCAGAGAGTACGCCCCCAGCATCTGCACGCACATATATGGAATAGCGTTCAGACAACTCACATACGCCTCCACCAGGCCATTACCCGCGAATGCGACAATGCAGCATCTTCTCTGGATTCGAGTACCAAACGCGCATCATTCAAGAGACTCATCGTTTCAACAATCATGGAATTGCTTGCAAGTGTACCGCAAGCAGCAAGTTATGTACAAGATAGTCAGGTACCGCCAGTGCCTCCTCCAAGGGTCGCTTCCTCAAGTTCGCGCAGTACCTCAGCCGACCGGGAGACGCACGAGCCCGATGGTCACACATCTATACCGCAGTACAACAACCACAGTCTGCACCATATACTCTACCAACTCTGCAGTCACGGATCGGAGCTCTGCCTGTCGCAATCCAACAAGATTGAATCCAACAATGTATAACATGGTTCGAGCAAAACGCCGGTTCTTCAAGTCTGACAAGCTTACAGAACACGGTCAGCCGACGGCTGTGAGATCTCCTTTGATGGGATGAAGCCTAAGTGAATGCCTATTGCGAAAAGCTTCTGTTGGGTACCACCACTGATCGAATTAGGTATACAGACCATTAGACTGAGCTACAGCAGTAAGCTGTCGCCATATTGGACACGGTGGAGGCCATCTCTTTCTAACCCATGCTTGTGTTCTTATTATGAGGGGATTTTGGCTGGTAGAATGCATAGCTAGTGTAGTGCCGCATATACTACATGTGTTTCCTAAGTAGAGAGATGAGTAGCCTGCAAGCATGGTATAGTTGACCTCGCGCAGAAGTGTTGAAGCTCGACTCTTTCTTAACAATACGTTTCGCACTAAACCGACTTGTAAAACATCTTGTCTATCTTGCAAAGGCGAGCATTGCAACCCGATTGATTAGAAGTCTACAACTAAGCTTCTAGTACTACGACTTCCACATGAATGCTGAGCCACCTAAAAGATCAGAAATCTCTTCATTCCCTTGCATCGTTGACGATTCCAAGGCAATTTAGCTCAACATCTTCTCGATGGTTGGCTCAAGCGGTTCCGGGCGTCTGCCAGCCTCCTTCAAAAATTCCTCGAGCGTAGGGTCATCAATGTCGCACTCTCCATTCTTGATCCTATCGTACGCGCTGCTCCACCACTCGACTTGACCACGGTCAATCCCTCTCCCGATGTAGTAATCATCAAACTCCTTCCTGCTCACAACCTTGACCTGAACATCCTGACCCTTGACTTTGCTGACAATCTTTGCAATGTCCTGCAATGTCCACGCCTTCCTTTGGGAGATATGTACCGTCTTCCCACTCCAATACTCGCCCGATCCAGCGATTACCTTGGCCGTTCCAAAGCATATATCGGCGATACTGGTGAAGCTCAGGCCGCCATCGCCCGCGACAACAATTTCTTCCCTCGTATCATCCTTGAGATCATAATATCCGAAGGCTACGGGCCAGCCTTCGCTGTATAGACCTTCTCTGACGATGGTAATCTTCACCTTGCCTTCCTTCTCCAGGTCGTGCAAATACGACTCTGTGCGGAGATGTGCGCGCATCACGCCTGCCGTGCTGGTGCTGCTGAAAGCGAGCGATGTGTAATAAATGTGCTTTACGCCTGCCTCGAGCGCAGCATCAATTGCAGCGCGATGGTGTTTCTCGCGGCCTTGCCAGAGAGGGGCGTTGTTGTAGTCCATTTCGATGATTGGCGAGGAGATGAGGAGAAGGGTGTCACATCCTGAAAATGCTCTCTTGAGTGAGGAGGCATCGTTGAAGTTGGCCTGGCGCAGATCGATGTTTTGGGAGTGGAGAGCATCGAAACGCGAGTCTTCTGGATTTGAGGAAGTCTAGGGATGATGTTAGCCTAAATGCTCGTCCAAGTGCACATGTGGTGGTATTACGCAAACGACTAGTTCCTTCGGGTCGATCAGTTTGTTCTCGAGGATGGCCTGTAGGATACCACCGCCGAGCTTGCCTGTCGCACTGTTGATAGCGATTGTCATCTTTTCAGGTCGTACTATGGTTTTCCCTTGTTGAGTTCAAAGAGTTGATCGTAGTCAAAGTAGTACTTTGAGACAAGTAATTGGTTCGTATAATAATCTTATTCTGCTTGGGTTCTGGAAAGTAACATACACATGCGACATACAATATATTCACAGGTGAGTGATCACTAATCATAGATGGCGTCACATTGATCGCCCTGCAGGTACCAACATGTAGCTCCACTAAGCCACTAGTCCTGCCGGATTTTCTTCTAAGTCCAATACATATGTAAGCAACATGGGTGTGTAAGCAATTTCGTGATGCAAGTTATCCGTAGGCGAGATGTGTTGTCAAGGGCGAAACCGCGGTAAACGCCAAGGTTAGCAGGAAGGCCCAGGCCTCTTCGGGTAGCAATAACCAGAAGTAGAAAGTGAATCGAGGCAAAATTGAAAGCATATTTACAAGCAACCTGAATAAGCTGCATCACGTAATCTTGTCAACGTTGTACGAAATATTTCCTATACACTATGAGAGATATTTACCTCTCGCAGCTCACATTCCCGAGTAGATACTCAAGACAGATTTTGTGGTAGTAAATCATGTAAAAGTCTAATACACGCCCGCTCTCATTATCGGTTCTTCGCTTCGAGACTTGCTGTACTTGTGTATAGGCAGGGGGTCATCCATAAAGAGTACTACTTTTAGCTTAAGTGGTAGATCTATCTGACTAGGTCTACGTAATTGCTTCCCACTATAGAGGTTCTTCGCAGTTGATGGTGACGCTTTGAACGGAAATTTCTCAAATGTTGCGATGAAAAAGTCTGCCTTGTTCAAACATGCCGATACAGAACTCTCCCAACCCTGGCTAGAATGTCTTGCGCCTACGTCAGAGTTCCGGCCTACCTGCCGAACGTAACTCTATGACAACACAAACATCGTTTTTGGAGCTGCTAAGCCCTGACGTTCGTTGTGCAGCGGTTTGTAGTCACACCGAAGTAACTCCTTTGTATTGATGTGATGAACGGACTGGCAAAAAACGCGAGTACATAGCTATTGAACTACACTTTTGTTCACCGTAGTGAAAATGTGTTTTAACAATACCTAGGTCGTTTCAAGAGGTAGTGGCAAACTTTGTCCAAAACATTTGCCGTTCAAGAGATACAGACTCTAGAGTGAGAACTGTTGCTATCACTGCTGCATTTTAAGTTTCCCTTCACTGTCTGTGATTGAGAAATGAGCCTTTCAAACGTGTTACTCTGCTAATTATAGTCTTCCTTCTCTTGACGCTGCTAGAACTACCTACAGTTACTTTTGGAACGCGGTAACAAAGGTATTCCACACCAATCCATCAAGACCCCTTTTCGCTTCTTGAACAGCTGGGTTACCAAGCACCCTCGCGCGGTTCTAGATCTGAAAGTTAGCGAACTGCTCTTCACCAATCTACGACATAGGAGACATTTGAGACTTACCTCCATGCTCCCCCATCCCAATACACCAACCCACCTCTTCTCCTCTAGATTTACGCTTGGCCCTTGAATGCTCTCCTCAGTTCCTTTTGAGCCATTTGCCTCCGCAACTGCGTTAACAAACTTCTTCCACGCCTCCCTAGACTCTGCCACTTTCTCATTACCCTCACCAATCTTCACCTGCCACACCTCTGTCAACGTACTTCCAAACACCTTGGTGGGTTCAAAGTCCGTGTTGTATAGCTGAGGGACTGGTGGAGCAATAGAATGAGGCATCACTAGAGACTTGAAGGTGACCTCGAAGTCTTCTGAATCGACGAAGGACTGGAAATGTGAAGCGTCTCCCCACTCTGTCAGGGCATCAGTATTAGACTATGTTCGAATGTTCGGCAGGGACATGGGATGGGGCATAACTGACCAAGTCCAACAGCAAGTCTAAAGTCTCCTGACACATCATTGCCATTCTCGAGGAGAATCTTTCCGAAATATTTGTGCTTGGGAGGAGTGGCATGTTTATCGAGGATCTCTACAAGAAAGGGTCCGATCTTGTTGGTGAATACAGCTTCCGTCGCAGGATCTGTCTTCAAAGTCGGAATGACGAACTCGGTAAAGGCCATTTTTGGTGTTGTGATTGATTGATCGATTGAGAAAGCAAAGGACGTGTGATTGTGTTGATGATCCAAGAGGTTGCAATTTGACTTGGTTATATATAATCTTTCCCTACGTTATAGTATTCCGAATGTTTCTGTAAGGGTTGAATTTGTCAGATGGATAGGCAGCCGGCCGAGGTTCGTCGTGATGTCGTGATAACTAGGTATGCTACCCGAGCAAAAAACCACAAGATGCATTCTACACACAACTATCTAAAGCTACTCCTTTTTTTCTGAGTAACACTGACGTATTACGAATCAACCCAACTAAGCCTTTTAGGGAGAGTTCCGCGACCAGCCAAGAGCTCGATCGCCTAGAGATGGGCGCTACTGTCAAGCGCTGGCTGATCCCGTGCTGTCAAAAGCATAGTTGTGCATGCAGTGATCTGCGTCGATCCTAGGGGCCGAGATCTTAGTCGTTTCCAAGTTTACACAGTCCTGTCCAACCTACCACGACGTCGGACTCGAAACTCTGAGGTCTTTAAGTTTTGGATATCACTAATCAAGAAGGAAAGTTTAGCGGGCTCAACGGTCAGAGCCTTGGCGAATTGAGTGACCGAATTCGGTTAGCGTGCCACAACCTCACTCCATGTAGTGCGAATCGCAGCAAATCATAATCCTTTTAGATGGTGTCCGATCGCGTTAAAGCCACCGCATTAATCAAGAATGATGTAAGCCTAGTTGAGGCTCTAGAGATACTGAGCTAGGACTCGTGATGGATAGGTATTAGTGACTTTGATGGTAATATCGTTCAACTGTTTAGCCAAATCTCGCCGAGACGTGCATCTTGCTCGCCAGGCTGTCGTTTGTTCAAGCATCAACCTCGGTGATTAATAATTCTGGATGTTTTACCTGAGCGTCATGTCATCAACCTATGGCGATATAAATGCTGGCACTTGCACAGTGTAACTAGCAATTATAGCTACACGAAAATTACTCGATAGTTGACCACATTACCTACTTTCAACATGACAACCAATACCCACTCTCTGCCGTTGGCAGGCAAGATCGCTATCGTTACTGGTGCAGCTCGCGGTATCGGAGCTTCTACTGCGTTGGAGCTTGCAAAACGGGGAGCAAAGGTGGTTACCACGATCTTTAGACACAATTATTAGGGCTGATTGAATGACAGGTAGCCATTACATTCGTATCACCTAGTAGCTCCGAATTGGCAGATCAAGTGGTATCCAAGATCAACAATCTTGGCAATGGTGCCTCTGCAATCAAGATCCAGGCCGACGCTGCAAACATCGACTCGCCGAAGCAGATTGTTGCCGAGACCATTGCTGCTTTTGGAGACTCGATCGATATCCTAGTCAACAACGCTGGCAAGGAATTCCATGCCTTGCTTCCCGACATCACGGTAGAAGGCTACCAAAGTCTCTTCGATACGAATGTTCGCAGCGTCATTCTTATGACCCAAGCTGTCCTCCCGTATCTCCGGAGTCCAGGCCGGATCATCACAGTCGGATCTACTTTGGGTCGTATAGGACGACCTACACATAGCCTCTACTCTGCAACTAAGGCGTCTCTAGAGGCTCTGAGTCGTGGCTGGGCATCTGAACTAGGCGCTTCAGGTCACACAGTCAACGTAGTGGCTCCAGCTTTGACGGAAACGGACATGCAGACTCGGTCATTTGGAGGAGAAGAGAACAAGCATGTGCTTCAGCAGCAGAGGGATATGACTCCAATGGAGCACAGGCTTGGAAAAGCCGAGGATATCGCCTTGACTATTGCTATGATAGCGGATCCAGCTAGCAGATGGATCACCGGGCAGACTATCCAGGCGGGCGGAGGAATCTACATGAATTAGTTCCGCTCTCAATCTTTTCTTCCACCTATAATGATCCAAACTTAGCGAAGCTCCAAAGATGTAATACTTTCGTTTGTGCTGTGTCCAACCCGCTTCTCTTATCGTGCTCATTTGCGCAGTGCGATATTTGCGTGGTATTTATTGCTTTACCCAGCCGATGCTCTTCGCAATCTTCTAAGACACCCAGTGCAACACTCCTGAATGGAACTCTTGCACAACATGTATAGTCAAATCGACGAAGAATCGTATTACAACACTGTTATGCAACCTGTCACTCGCTCGAATGTTATCTCAGATAGTTCTCAGATACGTTGATATTTGCAAGCAATTTCAGATACCGACCAAGTTTTGCTGAATTAGGAGTAAACCACCAAGACTAGGAAGTGGATTTGATTTAGCATTGCATGTGAGTAAACAGCCTGCAAAATCAGCTGTTCCCTCTGTACGGAATAGTGAATCTCTTAGGTGTGCAGGACCTTTAGTGCAACACTTGATGATGCAGCTTTCCAACAAATCCCTTCTTTCAAATTGTCCATCCACACTTCACTAGCTCCGTCTTTTTTGATTACTATTCCGGCCTCGGTCTCGGCTCGGCTCGTTAGCAACTTTTATACACAACAAAACAACGGGTTGTTAAGCAGACTTACATTTGGGCAGTTTACGAGTTACTAAGCGATTCCGTACTTTGCTAGATAATCGTGTTGCAGATAGAAGTGGCGAATCTGGTTTGCGTCGTTAGTTCTTAAGCCGTACAACCCCGAGATTATCACACGGTATGCAGATTCTCTCGCACTTACTATCTACATATCATTAACAGTCCCGTGGACTATTCTTCAAGTTACTTTCCATATTCATTCGAATCTGAGATTCACGATCCGACATCGCATTCCAACTACAAGATATACTTATTAGACCTTCGGTTACTCCTTTCATCATGGCTCTGAAAGTAGACGCAGAGTTTGCAAAGGCATTTGAACCTTTCGCTCAGGCTCTTGCATCAGTTCCAAAGGCCCCCGTCTTTGATGTTGAGTCCCGAGTCAAGGGTATGGCAGCATTCGTATCCATGGCTCCTCAACAACCGATTGCCGAGGGAATCGAGGCCACCGATCATTGGATCCCTTCGAGCGACGGTACATCATTCAGGCTGCAACGGCTGTCTCCAGCGATCAGAGGGCAAGAGGGCCAACTGAAGCCTTGTATAGTTTATTCCCATGGCGGAGGTTTCATCGGGGGAGTTCCCGAAATGATCACTGGGTATCTCTCCCAGCTGGTCGCTGCAACCGGTGTGCAGCTATTCTCTGTGGAGTACAGGCTTGCTCCTAAGCATCAACATCCAGTCCCAGTGGAGGATAATTATGCCGCCTTGACATGGGTGTCACAGAACGCAAGCAAATTCAACATAGATCCCCGCCGGATTGCTGTCATGGGAGACAGTGCTGGAGGCGGTCTTGCCGCTGGCGTCGCACTGTTAGCTCGAGACCGCGGCCTACAGCCACCCCTCGCCAAGCAAATCCTTATCTATCCCATGTTAGATGACCGCTCTGATCGGGACCTCAGTAGTGTATCGAAATATGCTATCTGGCACGGCGATGATAACAGGACGGCCTGGAAAGCACTTTTGGGAGACAAGTATGGTACAAGTGAGGTGTCAGCTTATGCTGCTCCTGCTCGAGTGGAGGATGTTCATGGTCTACCGTCGACGTACATGGACGTCGGATCTCTCGATTTGTTCTTGGAAGAGGATCTTGTCTATCTAACCAGACTCGCAGCGGCCAACATTGACACAGAATTGCACGTATATTCAGGCCTTCCTCATGTCTTCGAAGTTTTCGCTCCGGGTGTTTCAGCCTCGTTGAGAGCATTCGAAAATCGGAAGCGCGCAATCCTGGATTTGTAATGCAAATCACTTGGGAACTCCAGCACACTATATTTTTCTTTCTTACTGAATATAACGATGATATGCTTAGGCATCAGCTCTCTGCGCGCAGCTCCTCACACCGCCACCAAGTGATTCTGAAGCCTGCAGAAAGCCCACGTTCACTGATCCGCATGACTATTGTAGCGTCATATTAGCTGTCAGACATCGAAGGGGGTAGTGATATCATTATAGTTTAGCCAGTATATCAAACGTTACAAGGTTGACGAAATGGAGGAGATCGTCACACTCTAGCAATAACTTAGCTATGCAGCTCTCAAAGATGTGGCTGCGATCTCATCTCCAGACGGACCGAAAACTACTCAAACAACTTTTTTTCTCCAAAACCTCCCTGAAGACTCCACGCTCTGACCTCACTGTGCATGTTTCCAATGCTTCCACGCATCTTATGCAGATCCAGCTCTATCAGCTTGACCATGTCGTCGCCAACAGCACCACTGAATGTATGTATTGCCACCCAAGACGGTGGTTCGTGCCACATCTCCGTTTTACCACCCTCCGGCTTCTTGGCCCCTGCACTAGCGAACGAGAAACAACTCTCGAAAACAAGGCTACCGGTATATCCTGACCCCTCTTTCAGTCGGGATACCTGCTTGCCTAACAAACCACTAACTTCATCTGCTTCAAGGCCTGTGGGCGGCTGGATCTCTACAGTCACGATGCTTTTTGCTGGTTCTGCACAGCATTAATGTCAAAATTAAAGATTGGCAAGGATCGGGGAACGCACCATTATTCTCCTTTCTGATCATCAAATTTTGCCTCAAAGCCAAATGGTTGCCATCAAACTCAACCAGGTCAAACACGTTATTTGTACCAGGCAAAATTTCGCTTGTCGGACTGATACTCTTGAACTCTTCGGACAGGAGGAACCCGATATCATCCAGGACGGGACATGTCAGGAAGGGCTTCGATCCATCGAACGCGCTGGTTTTACTAGTTGCATTGTATCTAGGTACATCATTCATCAATAAAATTTGTCGGTCGAATTGGTGGAATGATGCTAACCGAAACATGGAGTGGATGCCAGATTTAGCTACAACTTCTTCGGCATGTTCCTCGTACCATCTCATGAACGTGGCTTCGGAGAGGACATCTTTTGCTGATGGTGCGATTCCAGAGCGCACGTAGAAGAGACCAGGGCCTTTACCGCCTGTTTGTGACATCTTGAGCTTTTTGGTAAGTTGTGTAAAATGTCGTTTTCGGATGTGATTGGACTGCTCAGTCAAGACCCAATTATATGCCGTCAATATCGTAGATAAATAGTCGAACGAGTGAATAGACTAGCGGAGTTACAACACGGAGATCGAGGAGAACGGCTCGGGTCCGATATCTTGGCCGGCCGCCAATAAGTAGCCAACTCTCTTATAAAGCGCAACCGGTCCGAATAGCATTACAAATCTCCGGAATAGCGCTCCTTCGTTGTGACCAGTAGATGCACCGTCATCGTCTCCAGACAAGGAACGTATGTTTGCGTTCGCTCGTCCTGGGCATGATTGTACCGCGCTACGTCCTCATGACCGAGATCCCTGGAGTAGCTGAAATGGCGCGACTGCAGCTGCACGCAGGCTGGTGGACTAGAAGGCGCCATAGTCTGGGCGACGTTCTGCGGGATCTTGGACGGCGAAGTGTTACGAGAAGTCATTCGATGAGAGACATCAGATCGTCGGCGCTTATCTCTTTGTAGGATTGGTTATCGGCGTGTCCGTGAGTGGAAGTCGTCACGGTGAGGGGGGCGTAGGAATTTGCGGTGGACAAGGCGAGCAGCTGCACCACGCGTAACAGAGACCATGGTAGCCACATCAGGCAAGAAAATTCGATCGCAAATCTGGTACTCCCAGGAGGGTCATCGTCTTTTCAAAATGGGTGCTTATTTTTCGCTGCCTGATATTTCAAAATTGGTAGAACGTAGCACTCACCATCGTTCCCTAGAATTCGGTCGCTCCTGCACATCATCACACGGTTCCTCGCCAGCCTGCTCAGCAGGCGATCGTACGGCAACGCGCAAAGCGATCTTCGTAAGTAGTGGATTAATCACTCCAAAACGCGCAATGATGGGTCCCAAATTGATGGAAAGCCTTCTTCCATACAGACCTTGATTTCATCAATGTGTATGTGTCTCTTTGCGTGGGCAGCAACTATTTCTACAGGCACGGAAGTGTTCAGATGCTAAAAGAGATGCCTTGCCGGATCAGGATTAGCACACCCGAGATCCCGCCCTCCCGCATCCTCAATATCTGGAACACACCCCAGGCCACTCATTCTAATCATCATTGTACTTTGCGGGGTACAAACTCCAGCCTCCCATTAGTCATTGCATGAAATCAAAACGATCGTGTCAGGCCCACCACTTTCGATATTTCTTGCATGAAGTCGACGCGTCATATCGCAACATCAATCAATCTCAAGGCCCGTCGGCGGGCTGTCGCCAGCCAATTACAGATGCGTGTCGCGGATGAGAGAGCGCCTATCGCTGGGTAAATTATAAGTGTCACTCATATCATCTCTCATAACGCCACGCACAACTAACATATTAGCAAAACAGCTCTAGTCCTGGAAGTAAGTCTTCAAAGCTCGATTACGAGCGGGGAGCATATATGCAATCCAGGAGTTGGAGTCTGTAGAATCGTCGGGGAATGTGAGATGAACGGTATGGAAAGATGCATTAAGATGATATTAGTGAGGAATTGCTTAGAATACACTGAAACTGAAGTGCCCTCATCGGTGTTTGGTTTTATCCGTCTTCGGTATCTGAACCAACTACTGAACGCATCCTGCAACAAAATCTCACAGCCTGTCTTAGTCATTAAAACCGTGGTCTCCTGTGAGTAGCTCCACAGATCTGTCCGTAGTAGTTATGACACCAACACAGCAAGTCTCTGCAAGTCTGAAAGAGCTATTCAGAGCATTCTTTGGAACTTCGATTCTCAGCATCCACATCACTCCACTGCTAGTGTCACTCACATAGACACAGAGGATGTGCAAGGAATGCTAAAGCTCAATGGCCTTTAGAGGTGCGAAAGGAACAAAGAAAAATCTTCACATAGATATTCGATGCGACGCTTCTGCTCCGGTATTAATGAGAGTGTAACAAAAGCCAATATAGCCCCTCTTTCCTCCCGCATATGTCGATTACCCCTAGTCTTGTGCGGAATCAAGGTCTAGTACACTTGATAGACTTGATTTTCGTACCTCCTAGACCGCAGCACTTTGACGGGATGCACTGCTTGACATATGGGTCCGCACAATCAGCCTGCTCATGTAGCCGGAGGACGTATGGAGTCGAGCAACCTCTGGCGCTCAATTTGTCAATGTTGTAACAAGTGCCGGCTTGCGTAACATGTACGGTTCTGTCCCCTCCGCAGGCTGTTTGACTGAACACCGACACATCTGCAGCGGCTAGGCTGAGAAGTGTACAGATGATGACGGCAGCCTTCATGTTGCCTACGCAGTTGTTTAGAATGCTGTGCCTGATATGAAACACTCATTATATCCCTTCCATGACTGGTGATGAACGCAGCTTACTTTATTTGCTTGGCTCGTTGCTTAACTTGGTGCTTAGCTTACTGGTTTTCGTACGGTGAAATCTTTGAGTATGTCACAACCTAATTAAGGCTAGAGAAAGGCTTGAAGAGATGGCTGTGTTGTCTTGGAAGGCAGACAAGACGGCGGGGTCGTCTCATGTTATATCTTCGACCCGCGCTAGAATCTTTCCCGGTGGCCCATATGATTCCAAATGCTGTGTACTGAGCTAACTCAGCCAAAATGGCCCCTACCAGACCAGCTCACTGCTTTCCACCCCTGCATGATCGCACCCAAACGGCTCGAACGTATCATTGTTCTGCCCCGGTCTGGTGTCGTCGACACTTTGTGTGAACAGTGGTGAGTACCATGACGGTATAGGGAGGCGTAACGTCGCCAACGAACTCAGTGACTCTGAAGTCGCCGTCGTCTTTGCGTGTCCTTGTTTGTATTGGCGTGGGCGCGAGACTAGAGTGTAGATCGCTCACAGTATAGATCATGGAGATATCATTAGCCATTACTTGAACTTGTTCCGTGTGCGGGCTGATTTACCGGCGCGTAATTTTAGATCAAAGCATGTGGGTGGTGGAGGAGAAGAGCAGGCGGCCACAGGATGGAGAGAGGTGAGTCACGTCAGAGCTTTTGTACTCGGACAGCGAGACGAGGCAAGCGTAGAGAATGACTCTCTCACATCATCTGTTAGAGATCTACGTTACATGAATAAGATAGAAAATATATATTTTGGGAATGTGGACGAACGAGGGCCGACCAAGACGCAAAGCCGCCCAGCGGGCTATAGAAAAGAACAAATCCTGCCCTCCATACTAAGCTGGGAGACGACCTGGGAGGTTGTTGATAAGTGTGATGCGGCCGCGAGCAATGCCGCTGATGCGGCCTACAACAACGGGCGCCGCGCCTTTGGTTGAGGATAAAGAGAAGAAGGCTTCCATAATAGCAGTTTTGGGGTACGACACCAAGAGCAGGAAAGTATAAGAAGACAATAATAGTAATAGTAGGGAAGTTAGTAGAGGAGGTCAGGAATAGGGGTGTTTAGATACTATGTAGCATGTATTGAATGAACATGGTCCCGACTCTCGCTCTAGATTTCAGATTCAGAATGGCCTTACCACTCAATAAAACACCAGAAGAATCGATGGAGGCCAACAACAGTGCAATCAGACGACGACATGGACTTCCATGCATTCTTTTGGCGCTGAAATGACGCCCGAATACCCCGGGCACAACTTTGAGCCCTAGATTGTTGCGGACTTTTGCTAACGAATCTGTCTCACCCGTATCGCCTGAAGAAAGAAGTAGGCCCCGCAAATCGACTCATGCACTCTAATGCAACATTCGATGCCTTTTCCAAGGCACTCTGTGTCACGTCACCCACCGGGATGAGCATTGTGGTGACCAGCTCGAGGCCCCAGGGGAAGGTGCTGACCCCCCAGCCGATCCAATCGAATCACCCAAGGGACTCCCAAACCGGCCGGCCAATGTACAAGAGGCCCCTATGAACCACAGTGCAACACCGTCCATATAGGCTTTGGTTCCGGCCGCACATGGTTGGCGAGCCGTTCGACCGGTAGTCAAGTTTGGAGGGTGGCACTGGCCAACAAGGAATGTCACCAGACAACGTCTTCGAGCTGGTGGTGCAAGACTGGCTACGTGAGTGCAAAGAGTGATAACTACTTGTCCTGGACAATGTCGATGACACCCAGTTTCTTCTCGACGCTCCTCCGGCTGGTGGCCTAGCCAAGGCTTCTTCGGGGGAAGGGGATGGGGACTAGGTAACCATAGATATGAAACCATATACCCAAGAGACATTACTCTGTCACCATGTACCGCACCCTCGCGCTGGCTCAAGAGCAAAAGAAACAAACCATGAATTTACGAAGCGAACGAATCTACGTATCAAGTCTTCCATTCAACTACTGTGCTTGTAACAAAAGTCATCCACATAAAACTCCGAACATGGTACACTTGAACAGCCAAGAATGCTCTTTTTCAATACCCGGGACCACAACACCCAATCACGATAAGATCAACCAAGTTCGGAAGACAAGACATCCTTACCTGTTAACCTTACCTTGGAACCATCTTTGCACTACTCGAAACACAAAATCGTGCTTATAAACTTACATTATACCTACCCAGCAACTCTCGCAAAAGACCAATGAAAAAAGTCGGGGACGTGGAAACAAAAAATAAAGAAGCTAATAAAACATGGCGGAGGAAAAAAGTTCACCTTGCGCCTACCCATCGAGAGAGAAATCCCCGTCCTGGCCTAAACCAAACCTGTGCGAAACCTGGGTGATGAAGAATTGTGACTGTGGCCGACTGCTGTGAGGTGCTGCTGTACCTTTGCTTTAATCGATAAGTTGAAACTCGAAGAGCCGATGAGAAGATATCATCGACGACCGATCGTCAACCTAGAGGTAACACACATCTCAACCCTTACCATCCAGATCCGCATCGCTGTGTTGTATGGTCGAACGTCAAGATCTTACCCTCAAAGGCGAGAAAGCGTGAAGGTGAGGCGAAGAAAAGGGAGGTAACCTTTTGACAAACCCTTGCAGAAGGACACTTCGCTCAGCGAGTGGAAACACCCGAGCCAACATCGAGTCAGACTAGTATCTGCGGCGTTGTCGCGGATCGTCGTAGTTGTCGCCTTCGTAACCGCGCTTCCTAGAGTCGTCTCGGCCTCCACCGTATCCACCACCGTCGCGATCACGATACCGATCTCTGCTACCGAGCGGTTCATTGTTAGCACCGCTGGAACCTCTGTCGAAGCCACCTCCACCACCACCACGGCGATCTTCGTGTCGTCCTCCACCGCCTCCAGCTCGATCGCCTCCAAATCCGCCGCCACTTCCTCGATCTCCACCGAAGCCACCGCCTCGTGGGCCACGGGGACCTGCTGGCGCGCCGTCGGGAGGGCCGTAGCCATTGGATTGGTAACCAATCCCTCCACGACCACCACCAAAGTCACCACGTCCACCACGGCCTCCACCTCCAAATCCACCTCGTCCGCCGAAACCACTTCTATCGCCGCCGAAGCCGCCACGGCCGCCACCGCGTCCGCCGAAACCACCACCAAAGCCACCGCCACGAGCTCCGAAGCCACCAGGGCCAGCTGGGGGGCCGCCGAATTGGCTGCCACCTCCACTCGGACCGCGAGCAGACGGGCCCTTGGTGTAGCCTCGTCCGCCGAGACCGCCACCGAAGCGACGAGGGCGCCATCCAGAGACTGTGCGACCGCGCTCGACATCTACCAGTACGCGACGGTCTTTGATCTTGATACCGTCGGTCTCTTTGTAGGCGGCCTTCATATCCTTTTCGCGCTCAAACACGATGAAAGCGTAACCGCGCTTTCGCTTCTTGGCTGGCGCGTCGGCGGGCTGAGTAACGTCTTCGACGATGCGGATGCGCTCAATAGGACCGTAGCGGCCGAATTCGCGCTCGAGGTCATCAGAAGTGACGCCATACGACAAGCGCGACACGAAGAGCGTTTTGAAAGCGTCGCCCTGGACTTTGGGATCTTCAGAGGGTTTGTCTGCGTGATGTTAGCATATGGGCGCAGATAGTGATTGCGCAAGTGAGATGAAAAGTGCGCGTAGTGATGTCGTACAATCCTTGACCCCTTCGGTAAGCAGGTGCTCCTGTTTCTCCTTCTTTTCGAGCTTCTTGCGATCGCGCTTCTGCAGCCAGCTGTCGGTGGGCACATAGCCGTCGTTGTCTTTGTATTCCCTCAGCGCCTCGAGGTACTGGCCCACGCCACCAATCTTGGGCGTGCAGCGCTTCTCAGGCGCGTGGTCGGCCGGCTCAACCCATCGCAGCGGCGGCCGCGGGGCGAACAGGTTCAACAGCATCGGGGGGAGTAGATGCGTCATGCTGGCTTGTTTTGTTCTGGAATGCGCTCCAGGCAGCGATGTGAAATAGTTGGAATTACAAAGGATGAATTGGGGAGTCGATGTTTGGGGGAGGAACTGCTCGAGGAAGCTGCGACGCGGAGTTCGCACTAGCGCAAACCTAGGCTGCGACTGCCGCACGTGAGATGAACGCCAAACTTTTGGGGACGTCGAGGCTGGTGACAGCACCGCCGTCATTACCGCCATTGCACGCCAACATGCCTGTCTCGGCTA
>Ga0265797_10003360_pt1 | contig 25696 bp, 31 predicted proteins | sample P2T30metagenome_FD_192433 | JGI IMG/M metagenome (GOLD analysis project Ga0265797, IMG submission 192433) | Plant litter microbial communities from East Loma Ridge, Irvine, California - P2 T30 | ecosystem: Environmental > Terrestrial > Plant litter > Unclassified | place: USA: California... | reverse complement strand
TCGTGGTTTTTTTTTTTTTTTTTGGAATATATCGATATGCTGAGTACACCAGTCCGTTTAATATGCCGCTGCCCTCTTCGTATCTTAGACACACTCTAGATATCTTATCAGAAAGCATCACCTGTAACGTCTTCGAAGTGTATCGTCTGGTCGATATTACCTAGGCATTCCCCAGGCAGTTGTATGTGAGCTTGCCCAGGCGCTGTACAGTTCAACTGGTAAGGCTACACTTATTGGGATTGAAAGCCTTCCTTCCGTCTGCATGTTAGTAGGATATGAGCATTGCTATCATGTGTTACATGGCTGCCCTCCTAGGCTTCCATGTCTTGCTTTGGTTCTGTCCCAGTTCGGCTCTTTTCCTGCGCGGACTACGATAATACTGCCTGCACTGACGATCCATCATACGTATCGGTTTTTGAGATCATTTTACACGCAATATGATGATTCCAACATGTATATAGTGCGCCCAATTTGACCACGGTACCACGACGACTACCACGGTACCTCGGTGACCGGGTAAACTCCAGCGAAACACAAATAAAGCTCTTACACTCCTATAATTCACTAAAGCACAAAACTGAACAACGTTGCTCTGCAAATCGTGTGCCTTTAGCAGACCTAAAGGTGCAGCTCCATCCTTGCGGACTGCCCAATCAGTGATTTTAGCGTAAAACACGTCCTGAACATGTAAGCCAATCACAATTCAGGGATACAAGGCTAGCGCGACACTTGTCATCGCGACCTGGGGAACGATTGCGCTCAACAAATGTCCCACAAACTTCATTATCGCTTCGGCTTCAATCTAGTCAACAGTCATCCCGAACTCTTAAACACAATCTGAATTGTTGACAACAGCAACTGTTTCAACGTTTCCTACCATAAATCCTAGGTTCAAGTTAGGTCTAGCAAAATCCCTAACATTACCTGCCCTTATGCAGTTGTAAGACAACCACGACCAAGGTCTATTACATTCTGTATCACCTATGAGGGGCTTCAGATATTTACAATCGTTGCTCTTCTCATCTACCCTGCACTTCGCCATTAGCAGCCTATTACCAGCGCAAGCGGACTACGTAACAAACGCACTTCGGCGCCTAACATTGTAAACAAACAGGACCACTACAACTCAAAAGACACCAACCACACTCAACATGCCACCCTCAGAAAGTCAGAATATAGCAGAACCACCAGCATGGCTGTTGGAGAAAGCTCAAAATGCTGAAAAGGCGTCCGTTGTAGGGCCAGACGCGTGGTCGAGGATCATACAAAAGACGAGAGCACATGCTGAAGCGAACAGCGAAGAGCATCAGAACAGCATGCGCTTGCTAGGCAAGAAGATGAACGAACTCCGAGCGAAGTATGACTTGAATCCATTCAAGAATGTGGAGCAACAACCATCTACGTCAGATGATTTCGTGGTGCAGCCAAAAGCCATCATACCAGCACAGAATGGCATCAAGCGTAAAGCCTCAACCCAAGCCCATATACCAGAGGATCCTCGCGCTAAAAAGCCAAGGGTTCAGAAGACGCAGTCATCGCAAGAAGACATCTCTAAAAAGGCGAAGGCAGATGCAGAGAAGCAAGCGAAATGTCGAGACGCACAGCAGAAGAAAGACGATGCGTACAAAAAATCCATGCAAAACGTGGAGGAGCGAGCGGATAAGGTTGAGGAACTGAGAAGACCAAAGGATACTCTCAAAGAGAAGCCAGCCAGCACAGTTTTTGCCGAAGCGTCGACTACAGGCACATCACCGGACCGGACGGCTGCACAAGCAACAACGGCTATAGTAGCAGCAAACAAGCCAGATACCACGAACACCATACCATCAAACGCCTTACCTGTTTCGGAAAGCAATACAGACAGATATGCCGTACGGGCACTGCTGCCAGAATGGTATACATCTATCTCCATGAAGGGTCATATGATGGAGGCGATGAGCAAGAAGCGACCCCCAGAGCTCACTTCACTAGAAGCCCTCAAAACTTGTATAAGACAATGCGAAGACACGAATTCCGCTATTCAGCTTGACAAGCTATATGATGCTCTTCGCGACCATGTACACAAGGCTGAAATACGACTTGAGGTCAATCGCTTCCTCGTCAGGAAGGCTAACATGCTGAGCCCTGAATACGGACTTCCTCGCATCTTCAGAGCGGGAACAGATTTTCCATGGGATTTGAAAGCAGATGCATATCAATTGTACAACCGCTGGTGGAAGAACGACCTGAACCAAGATATTCTCCGCGGTATCGTATCTAACAAAACTGGAAACCGCACGAGTGACCGCCTCGACGAAACCTACCGTAAACGATTCTCCATCGATGCGAAACACTACGGGAATGGCGACCTCGTCCAAGGGCAGTGGTGGCCAACTCAGCTCTGTACTGTCCGTGATGGGGCTCATGGCTCAGCCCAAGGCGGTATCTACGGTGAAAAGGAGCGCGGTGCCTACTCCATTGTCCTCTCAGGCGGCAATGGATATCAGGACGTCGACAACGGCGACGTCATCGATTACTCCGGCACACCAGGCAAGAATTCCACGCCTACAGAGAACACTATCCATCTCCTCAAATCCGCTGATCTGGGTAACCAGATCAGAGTTGTTCGCTCTGCGCAGCTCAACAAGAAGAACAAGTACCGGCCCGAGCTAGGCTTGAGGTATGATGGTCTGTATCGGGTGACGAGTTATACAAAGACTGATCAGGAAACGGCGATGTATAAGTTTCGGCTAGAGAGGTGTGAAGGTCAGGATCCAATCCGGTTCGAAGGGAAGGCAAAGCGACCGAGTTTCTACGAGGTCAAGGAGTATGAGAGACTGAAGGATAGGGTGTGATAGTGTGATAGGACTATCAGAGTAGATGGATAACATGTTTGCTTATGAGAAGGTAAATCGGTCACGGTGAGGGCGTAATTTGACTTGTCTCGAGTGGTATTCACCGTCTCCCTACTGTCACATTTGGTCTGGATTGGACCGGCAAGGTTGTAGGTTTGGTGGGTGTGGTGTCTCTTTTGTCTCCTTCTTTTGTTGGTTGTGCCGTTTCCTACTCAAAATACCAATTATCCACTTTCTAAAAGCGAGAGGATATTCTAGTCGACAGCACACATGTTTTGTTGCTAATCTATGAAGTAGCTCATTCATTCTCAATTGTGCTCTCTTATCAGAATTGGAACCCTAATAGTATATACAAACATCTTCATTACCGCCTCAACAAGAAAAAACGTATACTTCTAGAATAGACTGTTCGTGATATATTTCTAGGTACACCTCATTAAAAGAAAACAAGTTTCTTCTTGGGCGTCTATAGATAGGAACTTCGGCCACCTCGTAAGGAATCTGCTAAGATGGATCCTTTTACTGATATCATCTGGATCACGTTGCTTGCCGTCGCGTTAGTCACATAATGACCAAAAACGGAAGAGTTGTTTGGGAAAACCTCTGCGCTCTATTGCAGTGATGCTATCGCATATGGTGTATCTATACCGACAAATTTGCGATACCCAACACCAAACATCCGATACAGTATTCGATTAAATAAACAAAACCATCTACTCGTCGTCACTCTCCTCTTCGTCGTCATCATCCATCTCGAGGTCTTCGTCGCTTAGGCCATCGAGATCAACCTCCTCCTCCTCATCTTCATCATCATCTTCCGCGGCAAATACCTCACCGTTACTCTTCTCGTGCTTTTCAGATTCCTTCCTCTTCCTGTCCTCCGTTTTCCTTGCTTCCTCGAGCAACTTTTGCTTCTGCTCTCTGCTCTTCCTTTGTCCTGCCACAAATGCACCTAGTGGGCTCTTGTCCCATTCTACATCCTTCAAAAAGCTTTCCACACCTGCGCGGTTGTTGGGCGCAAACTCGACCTTGTTGCGCTTCTCTTCAACCCATCGAGAGTTTGCTTCTAGCTTCTGGACAAGGAGTGCGATAAGCGAGGATACCTTGGTGTTCTTGTTTCCGCTGCTCTTCTTGGTGATCGCCTTCACCCATCGCTTGAGCATAACAATGACGGGAAGTGCGAGTTCAGGGAAAGCAATGTTCTTGGTCCAGAGGATGAAGAATTCGGCCAGAAGCTCGGCGACCTGCTCACCGATGCCGTCTTGGTAAATGCGTGTTCGGAGGAAGGCTTTTGATGCGCGGATACTGATGCTGAAGTCGAGAGCTTTCAGCGTGCTGGGCTTTGGGGGCTTCTTCATCTCTGCGGAGTTGAGGACTTCGACAAGGGCAGGCGCCAAGGGTATGTAGGTCGATGTCGCTTGGGCGATACGAAGGAGCGATCGGATGAGCTGGAAACGGAGAGGGAAGTATTGCGACGTCGGAATAAGGCGCATGGCACCTAGCGTGACCTGAACAACGGGATATATGAGGGGTCGTAAAGGTGATGGCTTTCCAGCCTCTGCTTCCCTGAGCGACTCGCAATGCATTGAGATGACTCGTGACCAGAAGTCTAGCGAGTGAATGTACTGCCAGTTGTATACGGTCTTGTACGAGTCCTTTGTCTTGTTGGTGATGCTTGTGCGCAGATGTATCGCGAGTTGGCGGATGAAGCCAAAGCCGGTGGTGTAGCCGACGGTAGGATCGATGCCCCAAAGCTCAGCCGCGGTGTTCTTCATCAGGTTGATACCCTGGATGTTGTGGATTGTGGTATTCCTTGCACTCTTGACAAGGCCTTGGTAAACCTGCTTCAAGACAGCCTCGCGAATACTTGGGTCTGCGATGACGACGAGTCTTCGCAGTACCAAGAAAGCCGACACTCTTGTTCCGTCATTGTTGGCGCTGTCGGACCAGACTGACGCGACAGACCGAATAACCTCACGTACAACCTTCTTGAAGGATAGAATGTATGGGAGCATGTTGGAGAGCGAGTCTAGTGTCATCTGTAGGGTCTTGGAATCGGACAGGTTCTCAAGGAGGTGATGTATCGAGACGGTATGCGACTTGAGGAGAGGCGTGAGGGTGCGGAACTTCTTTGAGTCGGTAGGAACGCGACTGTGGTTGTTAGTGGCCATACGGAAGAATTGCTGTGGGTTACTTACATCCTGCCACCAGCGCTCTCCTTGACAGGCAAGTGATGTTGGAGTACCTTGGGTACTAAGTGAAGAGTTGTTACCTGCACTTGGTGGTAGACTGTGTGCTGTCAGCCTCGTGTCATATATAGAAAGTGAGCTGCATACCATCTGGGTCAGTTATGGAGTACTTGTATGTTTTGGAGCTCTCCGAGTCGTTCATGTGTGATGCAGCGCGGAAGGCCAGAACCACCTCTTTCATGGCGCGCAGGGAATGTTTTGATTCCATGGAGGCTTTCCATTTTTGGACCGTCTTCAGGTTGAGCTCATTGCCCGAATCTTCGTCGTCGTCGTCGTCGTCGTCTTCAACAGCGGCTTTCTGCTTCTTTCTCGGAGTGGCCTCGTCTTCACTAGCGGACAGAGCGTCAATCTCTGCAAGGTCGGCGTCTTCGGCAAAGTCCAAGAGTTCCGCGTCGTTCTCCTTGAGGTACTTGTAGAACTCGGGGTCCTTCTCTGCCAAACCAGCAAGCTGCTCCTTGTGTGTGTCGACATCGTCACCTGAGTCGCTGTCGGAGCCAGACTCGTCAGCGCCGCTGGGCGCATCTTGCATGTCTTCGTCTGAGGCTTGGTCGGCATCCTCGTCGACTGGTGTGCGTTTGCGCTTGCCCGTCTTTGGCTTGGTCGACTTCTTCTTCATCTCGGGAATCTGGAAGCCGCCCTGGAAGAATTGGTCCATGGACATCTCGCCCAGCTTGTCGTCTTTGGCGCCATTCGTCTTTGGCTTCTTCGCAGCTTCTTCTTCTAGGTCGGCGGCCTTTTCGTTGTCTCTGGCCTTGCGCTCCCTCTTCTTGGCGTCCATCTGCTTCCTCTGCTTGACTTTGGCGACATCCTTGCGGCGCTTGATGACGTCGCCGAGCTTGTCCTTTTGGAACTTCTTGGTCGCCTTGGACACGGGCATCTCGGCGGGCTCTGGCGTCTCGTGGTAGTCGGGCGAGTGGTGTTGACGGAGCGTGCAGCTGGTGGTTGAAAAACTTGGGCCTCGAAAAAGTTCCAGCGCTAAGGACCCTGCAATCACTAGCGCCTTCCCCACGCGGTGGATGGATGCATGCTTGATTGAGCTGGCGCCGCCGACGCATCAACGGACACGCAACTGGAGCTTGCTGCCCTCGTCCACAGACTGCCTTGTTCCAGCCATCCAGAATGTCTTACGGCGGCAGGCAGCTGGCCTACGCGCCGACGCCTTACATCCCGCGCTCCAACCTCTCCGCGACCATCAACCTTGATGAGGTATGACGCGCCCAGCCCACGCCCGATGCGCATGCTCACCGTGGCTCTAGGAAGTCAAACTGTCTGCAACCAATGCAGAGCGCGACTTGAACGACTCGCTGGCCGAGATCTACAGCATCATCATCACGCTCGATGCCATAGAGAAGGCCTACCTGAAGGACTCCATCGCCGAAGCCGACTACACCGAGACATGCAACCGGTTGATGAAGCAGTACAAGTCCAATCTTGCCAATGAGACGGTCGCGCAAGCATTTGGCACTCTGGACCAGTTTGCGAAAGAGTGGCAGGTACGTAATGGCACGTTGAGCTGCTTCCCTCTGCACTATGCTGATACGGCTGCAGATGGAATGTCCCCGAGCCATCGAGCGACTACGCGTTGGCATACCCGCGACTATCGAACAAGGTCCATCGAGACCAACTCAGGGAGGCGACTTTGCTGATGCGACGCTCGTCGTCAACGCGACCGAGACTTTCATCACTCTGCTCGATGCCATCAAGATTGGGCTGGTAGAGAAGGACACATTGCATCCTCTGCTTGTCGAGATCATACAAGCTGTCAACAAGGTCACGGACGTCGATTTCGAGAGCAAAGGCAAGATTGTGCAGTGGTTGATTACCCTGAACCAGATGCGGGCGGCCGAGAAGTTGAGCGACGAGCAGGCGCGCGAGTTCCAATTTGACATGGACTCGGCCTACTATGGCTTCAAGACAACCCTGAAGAAGGCTTAGAGGATTGGCAACATGTCTCTTTGTATTCTCGTGTATGCGCTGCTCGTGGTGCCTTGACTTTAGCCCCGCCATGGCTAGCTCGGGCCCACGTTGGACCTTGGTGAGTACCGCCGCCCCGCCTACCAACAATTTTCCCGCGCCTTCGCCATAGTCGGTCCAACATGGCCATGCTAGACGGTATACACCTGCGCCTTGCATCAACCTGTCTTGGTGCTAAATCCGCATGCAGTCCTCGACCTACCCCAGCTTTACACCAAGCCCTCCGCAGAGGCCCTCCTCGACACGCTCGCGCTCCTCACCACCGGTCCGCGGTCATGGGAATACACAAGCACGAGTGATGAAGCCGGTAATCGAGTGGATTCTGGTGAGCCTGTTGTCCAGGTCAACCCAGAGGGCGTCACACGATACCTCACTACCATCATCAGTAGCGGTTTACAATGGATTCAAGACGATGAGGTCAAGGAGCGCATCTGGGATCAGGCCAGCGCCCGACTGAGCGAGCGCTCCGGTCGATCTGCCATGAGCACCATGTCTCGCACATTCCAAATCCCTACCGCCTCTGAATCCTTCGAGCTCAAGATTCACGAGCCTGCTATGACAGGCGACGATCTAGGCCTGAAGACATGGGCTGCTTCATACATGCTTGCTAAGCGCCTCAAGAGCTTCAACCTCGTGCTGCCAGATACACATGAGAGGCTACAGGTCCTGGAGCTTGGGTCTGGTACCGGTTTAGTAGGATTAGCAATGGCCGGCCTTGGCGCAGACGTTGTTCTGACAGACCTGCCCAGCATTTGCCCGAACCTGGCCTACAATGCGCAGCAGAATCGAGAAATTGTCAGTCTCAATGGTGGAGCAGTCCGCACAGCTGTGCTTGACTGGACACATCCCACTCACTGTGAACCTTTGCCAAACGTCAACGGTACTGGCGACAATCTAGCCATTCCTGCAAAATTTCCCTTAATCTTGGCCGCAGATTCACTATACTCTCCAGATCACCCACGCATGTTAGTTGATACCATTGCCGCTTGGCTTTCTCCGGACAACGACGCTAGAGTAATCATCGAGTTTCCATACAGAGACTGTTACTTGCCCGAGATCAAGGACTTCCGTCGCCGGATGCTTGAGCTCGGCTTAGAGATATTGGAAGAGGGAGAGGAGAGGGGACGGGATGACTGGGGACCGTCAGAGACAAGCGAAGATCCAGATGATGAAGCGCTCGTGACTTGCTGGTGGTCATGTTGGAAAAGGCAAATTTCAAGGGCCAGCTAAGAGATGCTATCAACATTGCCGCACATTACCCTCCTAGAAGAACCGGCGAGGTTAAGCTAAGGCAAAATGGCAAGGTGCCCCCACGAACCGCATGACCCGCGATTTGGTTTGGTCATTCGCATAACCACGGCGCTCAATAGCGACCTCGGAGCAATGCCGAGATATCCACACGAACTTTCCAAGAACAGTGATGCAAGCGCCGGATAATTTTGACGGATAATTTCACTGCTTCCAGACTCCCGCCTTTCGGTGGAGGGGCACTCCTAACCAGGGCGGGATAGCTTGCCGCGAGCTACCAGGATCCACCATTTCCTTCGTCATTAGCATCTCACTTGCGCGCGGGTTTTGAGAATTGACTTTCACTTCTTTCTTCATATACAGTTGCCCGGAACATTGTTGCGAATAAATCTATAATCTTTTCAATACCTCATGATGGCGACACAAACGGCGACCCAGAAGGTAAAGCCATGATGCCCCACCATCAACCCCTCCATACATGCTTTACCTTGAAAACACCACAACAAATGGTCTTGACGCGTCGATTATACACACCAGTAACTAACAAATCTTCAGAACCCTTCTTTCATCCTCCAAGCCAAGGACAAGCTCACCTATGAAGACCGACCAATTCCCGAACTCCCCTCTCCATACGATGTCATCATCAGACCACGATGGACCGGTATCTGCGGTTCGGATGTGCACTACTGGGTTGAAGGGCGCATCGGTCACTTTGTAGTTGAGAAGCCCATGGTTCTCGGCCACGAATCAGCTGGTGTCGTACACAAAGTTGGCGACAAGGTCAAGAGCCTGAAAGTTGGTGACGAGGTTGCTATGGAGCCCGGTGTGCCTTGCCGCCGTTGCGTACGATGCAAAGATGGAAAATACAATCTTTGCCCTGACATGGCCTTTGCTGCCACACCCCCATACGATGGCACACTCGCGCGGTATTACACACTGCCAGAGGACTTCTGCTACAAACTTCCCGAGAACATGAGCATGGAGGAGGGTGCGCTTATCGAGCCTACCGCTGTCGCTGTACACATCACAAGGCAAGCTGCTATCAAGCCCGGAGACTCGGTCGTAGTATTCGGTGCAGGTCCCGTCGGTTTGCTGTGCTGCGCTGTCGCAAAGGCATACGGCGCAAAGAAGATTGTGACTGTAGACATCAACGACGAACGCCTCAACTTTGCACTCAAGTACGCCGCAAACGCAAGCTTCAAGAGCCAAAGAGTGAGCGCACAAGAAAACGCCGAGAATCTGATCAAGGAATGTGATTTGGGTTCGGGCGCAGATGTCATTATCGATGCGTCGGGTGCTGAGCCCTGTATTCAAACCGCCATCCACGCGCTACGCATGGGCGGAACATATGTTCAGGTACGTTTCTGTCTGCTCGTCCATCTTCAATAAAACGATACTAATCAAAAACTAACAGGGTGGCATGGGCAAACCCGACATCAACTTCCCCATCATGGCCATGTGCACCAAGGAACTCAATGTCAAGGGCTCCTTCCGTTACGGCTCAGGCGACTATCAAACCGCTATTGACCTCGTGGCTAGCGGACGTATCTCAGTCAAGGAACTCATCACCGGTAAGGTCAAGTTCGATGAGGCGGAGAAGGCGTTTGCAGATGTCAAGGGTGGCAAGGGCATCAAGATATTGATCGAAGGCCCTGCTGAGCAGTAAATCTCTTCTCTTTTTGGATGTTTTAGTCGTAGTGGTTCAGAGGCTTCTCTATGAAGGCTTTTGTCAATGGGTATCATACCCGGTGGTGTGCATTGGTGCTGGGGTACAGAGCAGGGAGGTTGTGAAGGAAATATCGTAGGACCGCTAGACGAATCTGAGGTCATGTCATCATCAAATCCACTTTAAGCCTCACGAAAAGTGCATGTAGTGTGATAGCGATGTCGCTTGTTCTAGCTATTGAAATTATGGCTTCGCTGTTCCCGGGGTAAGACAAAAAGAGGGCTAGTAGGAACCCAGGCCCTGAGGCGCAAGCTGTTAGAGGGCCGTTAGGCCAAGGCATAAAGACGGCTGAGCGAAGTAGCAAAAAAGTGGGGATGGAGATGGGGATCAAACGAGGGGTTGCCTCAGGTCTCTTAGTAGCATGGCGCGTAGAACTTCGACCCTAGAGAATGAATGTATGGGATGTTAGATGAACAGATTTCAAGCATAGTTGTCATAAATTTCTCTTTGGGTTATTCTTAATTTGTTCATTTGATTTGGGTTTCGTTCGTTTGATATGGTTTGTTGATATCGTAAGGTGGTGATGTTGCTCTTCTTTGACGCTAGGAATGAGCGCCTTCCGCTCGTAAGCGGTTCGGGAAAAAATACAATCGCTAAATCAGGGTCTGCCAGAGAGATGGGGCGTACGTCGTCTACGTGGACATGGTACATGGTAATGCGAGAAATGCGTTTGAGGGTATAGTTTGTGTGAAGCGAAGGGGTTCTTTGTTGCTACAGTGGCCGAACTACGCGGTCATCTTGCGTGCTGTGGAGCCGCGCTTGGGTAGAGTCCATGGCTCGGGACAAACAACCTGTATTGATGTTAGCCGGAGAATTCGTTGAACAGCTGAAAGGCAAATGTTCATACCTCGCCCTCGCTAAATGCCCAGAAGTACGCTCCCATGCCGATGATGTAGTAGAGTCCCGAGTTGGTGCCTTGGTAAATCAGAAGGGCACATAGTGCACTCAGTGGGTAGATAATCAGGCGGGCTTCGATTGAACGATGTAGTCCGGTGCCTGCGAGCAGCGGTAATGGCCATTCCCAAGCGAGACCGATGAAGCCGAGGATGATGTTGATGATTTGTAGTACGGGCACAGGTTTGACAGCGCCATCGAGGTTCTTGGTGAGGAAATCCCAGAAGATCTTGGGCCAGAAGAAGCATTCAAGTGCAGCTCCTATTTGATCTAGTTGTAGAATTAGTACTGTTGCTGAGAGTGGGGTCCGTTGTTAAGATTATGACTTACACGCAGCAGCCGTGAGGATGACTAGGCGCGCCCAGTGGTTCTTGATTAACTTGCCCATTGTCGAAGATTAAAAAGAAAGGATACGAGCAATAAACCGAGCCCGCGGTCGTATAAGAAAGGGAAAATAAAATAGAAAAACGTGAAGAAAGAAAGTAAACGGAAAATGTCCCTTCGACTACCAGTAGCCTCAACGACAGATGAGCATCGACTTTGGTTGGGTGTGGCAGGGCGGGTTTTGTTATAGTAATGCCTTGTTCGCAGCGGCGGTTCCCAGGCAGTGCGAAAACGGCAAGGCTTCTTTGTGGTCAGGCACGGGCAGTACGAGTGGAGTTGATAGTGGACAGGTATTATGGATGGCTGAGGCGTAGGCGAGTATCAGGCGTGTTAGGTGTTCAGGCAGCGTGGTGTTGCCGTTGAGCTTCGCGACGTGAGGTGTGTCAGTACGTCGGGAGCGACAGCGGATGTCGACCGCAATTGTAGAGACAGTTTATGCGCCAGGGCTTGCATCTCAACCCTTGTAGCTCTCGCTCGGCGAGCGCTGGGGTCGAAGATGGTGCCCTCGCAGCCGCTTGACCCGCTTCGCCAATGATTGTGCGTGTGCAACACTTGATTGGCTGGCTGCTGTGATGCTGCATGCGACGCCAGCCTCTCTGCAGCCACGGTGCCAGCATCCTGGATCGCGCCGCCATTTTAGTCTATCCTATGAACGGCTGATGCTCACCCGCTTGGCACAGGTAGTGTAGCGTGGGCGGAGCTAGGCGTGTGAATCTTTGCATTCACGTGGCTAATGGCGAAAGCAAGCTGCCATTGTTGAAGACTTGATGACTGTTCTACGGCTTGGACATTACTCGATGGTCATACCGCCATTCTCTCGGTAGTGGTGATTAGGTCGTTGATGATTTGAAAAGCGCGCTCTGCGCAAACCGGTCTGCCATGTCCGTGTCGCCGCGCAAACGTGTGCCGTGAATTCTGCTCATCGAGTAGGTTGTTCTCCACAGCTATCGCCATGTGCGGCACGGCAGTACTCGAAAAATCCGTCCCGACGGATGCCTGAGTCCCGGTTTCTGTTCTGTGCCTCAGGTTATCGAACCGCGAACCTGGCGCATGACGATCAGCCATCTGCATGGAAGATGGTATCGAAGGACCCTCCTGGTTACTCAGGCACGCTCATCAAACAACATCATACGACAAAGTTTACTTCAGATGCACCTCGTGGCTTTCAATGCCGTCACGGTGGGGTTTGGCAGCCATGGCAGACGTTGAGACAAACAAAGTGGTACGATACTCGTTCGGTATCAGTTCGTCGTGCCAGTGAAGCTTTTCACAGGGCCCTGTCGGAGAATTACTTGTGGTTAACGAGGCGTCGATCAGAGTCCATGTGCGATTGTGTGTAGAACAATGGCCTGATGTTGTTTTCTGCACGTGTACTTTGATCCATCGTCGAGCAAAAGGAAGGTGCTGCTACCAGACGTGTTTACGCCGTTTCCCAATAGGGAGAACCACGATATTCCATCACCGAGTCTTGGAATCATAGAAGCATACTTGCCTACAAATCAGGCAGTCTGGCCCTTTACCATCACTCAGCATCGCAACCATTTGCTCTCTCATCACATCGCCCAGAACCACTTCTTCTCGGCTTTCTTCGCACTGCACACCGCTTCTCACATCACGGCCCTAAGGTGGGACTAATGAGAATTGATACTCAAAATCGGCCATCCACGAGGCCGGCAATTCGCATGTTGCCGTTCGTCCAGCCGTGTTCGATGGAGTCGGTCCCAAAATAGAGGCGAGATCTTGTACACCTGCAGCCCAGCACAGCGCAGTAGCGGGCTCAAACTTTGTGGGGGTACTCGAGCGCTTCGAGACAGCCGTCCATTGGCTGCACGCGCCACGCCAATGTTCGCCCGTTAGATTTGGTGCTACCAACCACAAGCACAGAGTGCCTTCAACAGCAATGAATTCAAGCCTCGGCGCCTCTAACGCAAAAGCCACGGCAGGCTCATACCATGATTCTTCTCGCGTCTTCGGTGCCGTCTTCTGCGCAAGGGGCGGTAGTTTAGGAGCAAATCCGCCACCCAGACAAGTACCTGCAAACGACTGTCCCCGCCGACTGCCTACCACAGTCATATTACCAGCCTCTGCAGTCTAATCTAACGATATTTACGAAGCGAATTCCACTTTCAGCGATTCATTGAGATACCCGGCCTGAATTCTCTACTTCTCGGACACGGCTTCCAACGTACATCGTTTCAGCACGTCCCCGCCTACGCCTTGTACACCCCATCAGAACTCTTGAGCTCATCTGTCATCTGTACCCCTCAAAGAACACCGTCCGAAACCTTGCTACGACGGCTCAGGCTCATCTGTCAGATCGCATCCAAGTCTAAGGTTTGACAGTTGCAGATCGTACAAGTTGCAGCATTCCAGGGTTGTCTCCGTTTTTACCAGCAGCCTCACCAACACCAACCCCCAATAAACCCATTAGCGAAACGGTCTTCGCTTCGCCGCATACCGGCATAGACTGAACTGCGCATTGTCCAAGATCAGTCGTCCATCTTGAGGCTCCGAACATACCACCGTCCTTGCAAGGAAAACATGGTTCTGTGCCTGGCGCTTCAAGTCTGAGACGCTCTTCACACACTAGCTGCTTGCGCATAGCCGCAAGCCCCTCCACCAACTTCAATACCCCAAATCCAGTCCTTAGGCTCATTCAGGTTTGGCGCCACCTGAATTCCTCTGCATCACTGCTCTTCCTGGTCATCTCTTCAGTCATCCATCTTAACGCACCTGGTATACGGCAGACTCGTGGGGCATCGGTTTGAGCCACTTCCGTACCGAACAGGGCCTGTCGGTTTCAGCACAGCGTGCCGCTCTATCCAGGTTTCCACGGCTTTTACCACCTGATCTGCGCACATTGACTCGGCTTGTTCCAAGGCTTGACATAATAATACCCTTGGTGCCCGGCAGCCTTGGATCGTCCTCCACATCCGCACGCTCTCTCCCTACATCACTCCCCTCGTCCCGGGACACCGACATTCTTTTCTTCACTTCGTATCTGGCTGGCCGGGTCGAACTTCGACTGGATCGTTTATTTCCTGGTTGAGGTTCGCTTATACCACGCGTATACTCTTTAATCCTTTTCATAATAACCGTTGAACGGCACACCCAACGCAGACTTTGGACGAAACATAAACCGGTTACCGCAAAAGATACTCCATCATGGGAGCAAGCGGAGGCACATCGTTCGCTAGGCTCTTTACGCCACAAAAGATAGCCTTTCATTTCTTCTTCTGGGGATTTCATTGGGCCCTTTTCGGTATAGGATGGTAGGAAGGTTGTGCCTGTATTGTTGATCCTATTTACTGACTTAATGCAGGTGGAAACAACAGGGTGATGCACGTTTGGCGCCACTGAATGCCCTTCAGTACTCAGTATGGGTATCTCGGGGTGCAGGTCTTGTTCTGTCTGTTGACACAATGGTTATCGTCATGCCTATGTGCAGAAATATCCTCCGGTGGCTCCGCCCGAAAGTGCGCGTGCTGCCACTTGACGAGTCCCAATGGTTCCACCGACAAGTCGCCTACGCTATGCTGTTCTTCACTATCCTCCACGTGGCGGCGCATTATGTCAAGTGAGTCGACATTGACCTTATCGAGGCTTTCGACATGTACTGACAAGCATAGCTTCTTCAATGTTGAACGTGTGCAGGTCCGCCCTCAGATCGCGCTACAAATCCACTACGCCGAGGCTGGTGGTATCACAGGGCACATTATGTTATTATGCATGCTTCTGATCTATACTACAGCGCACCACAGGATCCGACAGCAGTCATTCGAGACGTTCTGGTACACGCATCACTTGTTCATTCCGTTCCTACTCGGCATGTACACCCACGCAACCAGCTGTTTCGTCCGTGATACTGTCCCAGCTTGGTCTCCCTTCGATAGCGACAATTTCTGGACTCACTGCATTGGTTACGAGGGTTGGCGATGGGAGCTCGTTGGTGGCGGCCTGTACTTCTTCGACCGTTTGTACCGAGAGATTCGTTGCAGACGCCAGACACAAATCGTCAAAGTTGTGCGCCACCCATACGGTAAGCAAAACACCACAATCAGCAAACCCAAAAGAACGCAGCTAACAATGTTCAGATGCTGTCGAGATCCAATTCACGAAGCCCAGCATGAAGTACAAGCCAGGACAGTGGCTCTTCCTGAATTGTCCTGATGTCAGTTACCACCAGTGGCATCCATTCACCATCACTTCCTGCCCCAATGACCCGTATATTTCTGTTCACGTACGTCAAGTCGGTGACTTTACCCGCGCTCTCGCCGATGCCCTTGGTGCCGGTCAATCGCAATCAAAGCTCTACGACGAGCTCGACCCTATGGGCATGTACGAGATCGCTCTTCAGCACGGCCAAAAGATGCCTGCTCTACGTATCGATGGGCCTTACGGAGCTCCCGCAGAAGACGTCTTCGAGAACGAAGTCGCAGTTCTTATTGGTACCGGTATTGGTGTCACACCATGGGCCTCGATCCTCAAATCTATCTACCACCTCCGCCTCAGCCCGAACCCTCCTAAGCGTCTCCGTCGCGTCGAGTTCATCTGGGTCTGCAAAGACACGTCGTCATTCGAATGGTTCCAGACCTTGCTTTCATCGCTCGAGGCTCAATCTCTCGGTGGTGCAGATGGAGACCAATTCCTGCGGATCCACACATATCTTACACAGAAGATGGATGTTAACACTGCGCAAAATATCGTGCTTAACTCAGTGGGCACTGACAAGGACCCACTCACCGAACTCAAATCCCGCACCAACTTTGGACGTCCAGACTTCCAGCGCCTGTTCTGCGGTATGCGAGATGGTATTCTGGACCGCACATACATGAACGGATTAGAAAGCACTCTACGCACAGAGGTTGGTGTTTATTTCTGCGGTCCCAACGTTGCGGCTAGGGATATTAAGAAGGCATGCAAGCAGGCAGCATGCCAAGAGGTCAACTTCAAGTTCTGGAAGGAGCATTTCTAAGCGAACCAAGACATGTATTGATACGAAGAATTGGATAGGCGTATTGAGGTTGTATGTTACGATTAGCCTTCAGAGTAGCCGTCTACGGATGCACTCATTTTTATGTGTCTCTATCCACAAATGCGGATTCAAACAAAGAATTATTTTCGAATCCTCTATTGTACTCGAATTGATGTTGATATGAAACTCGATGTATATGTTGGGCTGACAACACCTAATGGATATCGTGATGCATGTTGAGACGATATGGAGACGAATATTACTACGAATGTCTCAGCAGATTCCAATGAGAACCATCGAACCATTCTCAGTCCACTCTGGTATCTTTCAATCAACCCTCTTGCACTCATGCACACCTCTGTTCGCCTCGCCTCCCTACAGCCTCGCCTCGGTATCTGGTCCTTCCGACCCAGCGCATGATGAAACACGAAGCATGCACACATCCTCATCAAGCCAGCTTAATTATTGCGTCAATTCTCCACGTACCAAGTCCATCTTTGCGAGCAAATGACGAATGCTCAGGCCCAAAAGGTCAGAAAATAGAGCGGTGCGACAATGGGTCGATAGGATGAAGGACGAAGAATCGCAAAGGCATAAGGCCGCCTGTCTCAAGCCGATTCATGTACGCGCGCGCGACCTCCGCTGTCCAAGGTCGATGCTTTACCACTACTTTTTCGAACGTGTCCACGTTGATGTAGATTATGGGTTTTGTTCTGTATATAGCCATCGATAGCGCGATTTGCGTCCTAACATCGCCACAAATTGTGGCGCAGCCTTCCAGCACGACCGCGTGTCGATGGGAACAGGGACGGCTCGTCTGATGTGCATACGGCGCAGTTAGCTCTATAGGCTGTGGTGGCTCTATGCGTCTTGCTGATCGATGGACAAGGTACGCCTTGAGATGAACGAAGATGAGGTCTGTAGGTAACGTTCCGAAGTCTGCGCGACGCTGTGTTGCGCGTCCGATTTCTCCACGAGCGACACACGACTCAGCAAAAGCGAACAAGAATGTCGGACGATATGCTTGCGCAAACGTGACATATTAGTCCTTCCATCGCCGCTGCGTTGCAGTCCAACGGACGCATCTAGACCTCTCAATCGGTCAAATGCCGACCAGCTTCCACGTTCGTAGTCGGTCACGAGCCGAGACTCCGACAATTTCCAAGCCTAATCCACTCAACACCACGTCTCCAACATCGTGAAATCTGTCTTCGTGACCTAGGCTCGGGGTTCGGTGTAGGCTGCGCTACCGTATGCAGTATAGTTGCAGTTAGTACGCGCAGCCTGCAGCTGGACCCCTTCTACGCTTTCGCACGGAACTGCCTGACTCGGAAGCCGGTACTGCGCTTGGGTTGCGGACTTGCACGCACTCCCATTCGTGGAAAGTTGTTTTCTGGAGGCGGTGTGTGGGGTTGGTCCTTTTCGGGGGTGACGTTTGAATGAATGGAGGTATTATTCACAAATGCCCCGCACCAATTGTGAAGGAGCGGAAGGGTAAAGTCTGGGTAGCAGCGGTAGCTAGATTGATAACTGCAGGCAGAAAAGAAGGGCCGCGGTAAAGAAGTTTGAGGCCAGGTGATCTATTGACCTGGACGTCCCCCATTTGTTTACCTTTGGTTTTCAATCGGACCTTCCTTCCTTCCTTCCCTGCTTTATAGTTCTCTTTCGTTCGTTCAATGGCATCTCTTCCCCTCTTCCACAGCTGGGCGTCGGAGATCAAAAACGCACTCAACATCGAAGAGAAACCTAAGATGAACGGCACAAGCACTGAGGCTGCGCCAGCAGCGATAAACGGCGTCAGCAAGTCGAATGGCACTGATGTCAAGTTCTCAACCAAGGCGAACATTGGTGTTTACACGAACCCCGCGCACGATCTTTGGGTCGCGGAGGCGGAACCGAGTTTGGAGGAAGTGCAAAGAGGTGGAGACCTGAAGCCAGGAGAGGTTCTTCTCAATGTCAAGAGCACCGGTATTTGCGGTAGTGACATCCACTTCTGGCATGCTGTATGTTCTGATTTTTTTTTTGCCTCGAAACAGGGCGCGGATAGAGCATTGGCATGTGCTAACAACATTCTCAGGGTTGCATTGGTCCTATGATAGTCGAGGACACTCACGTCCTGGGTCACGAATCCGCCGGCACAGTTATGGCCTGCCACCCCTCAGTAACAAACCTCAAGCCTGGCGACCGTGTAGCCATCGAACCCAACATCATCTGTGGTGAATGCGAGCCGTGCCTTACAGGTCGCTACAACGGCTGCGAGCGCGTACAGTTCCTCTCCACTCCTCCCGTCACCGGTCTTTTGCGTCGTTACCTCAAGCATCCAGCAATGTGGTGCCACAAGCTCCCCGACAGCATGACTTTCGAGGACGGCGCCATGCTTGAGCCTCTCTCCGTGGCCCTCGCAGGAATGGACCGTGCAAACGTCCGCCTTGGTGACCCAGTCATCGTTTGTGGCGCTGGTCCGATCGGTCTCGTAACTCTTCTCTGCTGCCAAGCAGCAGGCGCGACTCCCATTGTTATAACCGACATTGATCAAGGCCGTCTTGACTTTGCCAAATCGCTAGTCCCAGGCGTTCTTACCCACAAAGTGGAATTCAGCCACTCACCCACCGACTTCCAAGATGCCATCCTCAAACTCACAGATGGTGTTGAGCCCTCGCATGCCATGGAGTGCACTGGTGTTGAAAGTTCCATCAACGCTTGTATTCAGACTGTAAAGTTTGGCGGCAAGGTCTTCGTTATCGGTGTCGGCAAGAACGAGATGAAGATTCCTTTCATGAGATTGAGCACCCGGGAGGTAGATCTGCAATTCCAGTACCGATACTGCAACACATGGCCCAAGGCCATCCGGTTATATAAGAGCGGTGTCATTGATCTGAGCAAGCTTGTCACTCATAGGTTCAAGTTGGAGGATGCGGTTGAGGCGTTCAAGACCGCTGCGGATCCCAAGACTGGTTGCATCAAGGTGCAGATCCAGAGCTTGGATTAGATGTTTCTGGCGTTGTGTGACATAGATTCTTTATGATATTTATGACTAAGATGCGATGATGATGGGGTGGCAGGTCCGAGGGTGTTTTGAGCATTTAGATATATGGCGTTTTTGAGAGAGCTCTTATATGCTCAGCAATATCTCGCAAGATTGAGAACTTGAAGAGTGTCCGTGCCTTTTTGTATCTTGCTCACCTCTACTGCGACTCAGTCCAATGATGCCCAGCTACCCATTCATGTAGTTATGTAAAAGTCACCAGTTTACCTTCTTGTACCATACAGACGATCTTCTCTGAGACGCTCGCAACAACTCTGCCACCCAGCCCTTTTTCTATCTAAGAGGACCTGCTTATCCAGCCTGACTATTTCAACATGATATGAATCTGTAAATACACGCGTAAATCGTTCTAGACTTGGTGCGAGGAACGTGGCAATGCCATCGAACTCTACAGATGTGGTGAGTAGCGAGGAATCAGATGTGGCGTTCGGCGCCGAGGTGGTGGAGGGAATGCGGAGCATAGAGCCGGAGGTGTGGATCTGCAAGCACAAGTGTCAGCGTCGAGGTAATGGATGAAGGGATATTAAGAAGCAAGTACGTACTTCCTGGTATTGTACAATACCATGTTGCTCTGTTTAAGGACCTACTTTCGGCGCCTGTATTTCTTTCCAATGCTCGTAGAATTGCCTGGAAGCTAGGTTGCGGTTACGCACTATGTATGTGAGCATCTGTGTAGGTCCTTTTCCTACCTGGTGCGTCATCGCTGTGGTGATGTCTTAAGCGCCTTGGGCATCTAGCCCCACGAGGCCATCAATCTGCCTCGTACATGTATGCTTTCATGACAGCATGTTACGGAAATATGGGCGCTGTAAGCGCAGCGTGGCCGACGTTGACGTTCGATGCCTGACATGTGTGCCTGCGCTTCCTGTTGGCATGGTTGCGACGGCTGTGTGGAAGTACCTAGATATGGTCGTGAATCTTGGTTTGTGTCGCTCGGCTGATTACGGAACCGCGCATAGATGTCTACAACTCTGTTGCGATCTCTGCAATGGCTACATGTGGACGCCTGTAGTGTTAGACCGGGTTCCATAAGGCTGACGCGTGATCGATCGAGTCGAAGGATACGCGACGCGACTGGGCTGGGAAACTATGACGACGTGAAGTCGCACAGACACAGACTAACACTTCAACATGGCTCAGCCCCCACAACCGTTGGCTCCTCCTACCTGCCTTGTATGTCCTGTATATCCACCTCCTTTCGCGAGCAAGAACGATGCATGGACACCGTTCACAACGTTTCTCCCCTCTAGCGCTCCATGTGCAAGGACAGGCGAGCCAGGGGCCCGGTCCGCCATAGTAGCAACGACCAATGAATTACAGCAAGCAATCTATTCCGTTCTTGCCATAATTGCGTGGGAAAACAGGGCCTACAGGTCGCTTGGAAGTAACTCCTGGATCTTCATGTATGCACATCCAATACTTTATGGCTAGGTTGGTTTTTGATAAGATCACTTGTCTGCTACTCCCCTCCAACATGTTCATTCTTCCTTACCTTCCAGCATCTGAAAATGCTGCTACTGACTGTCCTCGCCTTGTGTTGTGCGATGATCGTGCAGGCTCGCTCACATCTTGGACGCACTGCCAAGGTCGTCGATGCGAGGCAGTTCACCAATGAGACGACCTATGATTTTGTCATCGTCGGCGGTGGTATTGCAGGGCTTACCGTTGCAGATCGCTTGACGGAGAATCCAGATGGTAGATCACACCCAATCTCCAAGATGTTTCAGTTAACTTTTAGCAACAGTTACTGTACTGGTCATCGAATATGGCCCTTTCGACTTGAAAGAGGACGGCGTCATGATCCCTGGCGCATATTTCCCAGTACCGTACCTCTGGCTACCATTGATGAGTACACCACAAACCGCGCTTAACAATGCGTCATTTGGTGTGCCATGTGGTAGAGTTGTGGGTGGTGGGTCTGTAGTCAATGCGATGTTCTTCCATCGATCGGATGCTGAGCTTTACAACGCGTGGGAGGAGCTGGGGGCGACGGGCTGGGGTTGGTTCGATCTGCTTCCGTATTTCAAGAAGGTATATGGTCTCCTGGGTCTCGAAACATGACGCTGACCTGAATCAGAGTGAGACCTTTACAGCACCAGATGCAGAATATGCGGCGCGTCATAACATTACGTGGGACGTCGCCATACATGGCTCTGACGGCCCGGTGCAAGCCAGTCATGCTCCGTACGACTACCCAGGAAGTGGTGAGCCGGTGTTAATCAACTTTAGTTACTGAAAACTGACTGCCGGTATAGCCAATAAGTACAATGGAGCACTAAGTTTGGGTATCCAGCCGACTTTGGATCCCAACGGTGGTCGCGCCCAAGGCGTATTCCGCCTTCTTCGCTCTATCGATCCTAAAATACAGACGCGTTCTTCAGCTCGCATCAACCGCTACGACAGGGATGCTGTAAGACCGAACTATCACATCCTTCCGAATACAGCAGTATCGCGTGTCGTTTTCGAAAATCTCACCGCTGTAGGTGTTGATCATATTAGCACTTCCGATGGTACGAGAGGTACTGTCCAAGCAAGCAGAGAAGTCATTATAGCTGCTGGAAGCGTACATACACCACAGATACTACAACTCTCTGGGATTGGTGACCCAGTTCATCTCAAGAATCTTGGTATCGAGCCGATCTCCCAGCTCCCTGGCGTCGGTCGCAACCTGCAGGATCATCTAGTTCTGAAGGTGAATTACAATTGTACGTAGCCAATTACCAATTTGAGAAGATAGAAGTACTGATCGATCCAGACACGTCCAACCACGTTCCAAACGGTGGATCCTTGCAGTCTAACGCTACATATGCCATGGAGCAACGCGTTCTCTATAACACGGGGAAGCCGAGCGCATACGACCTTACTGGTACAACTGGCAATCTAATCATTCAGCTGCCTCTTTCGAACTTCACAAACGCCTCCGTATCAATTATGTCTAAAGCGGCTTCAATATCTCCTGCCGATATACTGGGCAAAGATATCGACCCATCCATACTCGCTGGTTACGAGAAACAGCGTGCCATCATAACCAAGGGCATCAACACGGAGGCTGTGGGTGGCTTGTCATGGAACACTGGACCAGAGACAAGTATCTACATGACGCGTCCTTTTAGCCGTGGATCTATCAAGATAAAATCTACTAACGTCCTCGATGCCCCACTCATTGACTATGGCGCAATCACCGATTCGACCGATCTTGATATATTGTATGCCATCTATATGAAAAACCGGGAACTTATGGCCACACCTGATCTTGCTATCCTTGGTCCTATCGAGACAGCACCCGCGCCAGGCATTGAAAACGAGGACGACATCAAAGAGAGTATCAAAGCAGCATTGGAGCCAAGTAACGCGCATCAATGTTGTACGGCCGCTATGATGGCAAGGAAAGACGGTGGTGTTGTCGACCCGCAAAACAGAGTCTATGGAACACGCAGGATTAGCGTAGTAGATGCGAGCACGTGGCCTCTTGTCGCTGGTGGTGGGCCACAGGCTAGTGTATATGCTGGGGCAGAGAAGGTAAGATACCGATAGAGATTATATGATAGCCATCTTTGCTAACGGCATTTAGGCTGCAGATTTGATCAAAGAGCGTCACGGATTACTCTGATGTTCGTTTCTCGATCTTGATCACTGGTTTCGTAAGCCGACGCATGGACATTGGAGACGCCGTCGGATTTTGCGGCGTTATCGCACTTCACCATCTTACAAGCGTCAATCCCACTCTGAAGCTTAACATCGTTGCCAAGTTATGTGTAACTTCATTTATAGTTTCCAAGTGGTTTATCATATGTAGAATTACCAATCAATAAACAGGGGGTGAGCTGAGAGCAATAGTACAAGAACATTCGCGTTACGATTACTCACTTCGCGAAGGACCGAGTGGTACACGAGCGCTGAAATGGATATTCTAAACTTGTTCCATGTTCAGGAGATGATTGCTGTTGTCACGGGCGGAGGTACAGGTATCGTATCTCCATATGATCTTGTTCTGATTCGAGTTCTCACTGCAGTCCTCAACAAACCACGATTCTAGTCGCACCGCTAATATTGCACCCAGGTATTGGTTTTATGATAGCCAAAGCTCTCGTATCTGCAGGCGCTTCCAAAGTATACATTCTGGGTCGCCGCAAAGACAAACTCGAACTCGCAGCTGCACAGCATGAAAGCCTTATCCCACTGCAATGCGACATAACATCGAAAGAATCACTACAAGCCGCCGTTGATACCATCGCTAAAGATGTCGGATTCATCAATCTACTTGTCGCAAATTCTGGTATTCTAGGTCCAACATCAAGCTTCGTGCCAGGTCTCGGCGTCCAAGAATTGCGAAAGAACATGTTCGAAGACACAGCCATGGAGGAATTTGCGCAGACATTCCATGTCAACACAACTGCGACATACTTCAGCATGTTCGCTTTCCTTGAGTTATTGGATGCAGGGAACAAGAATGCACTGGATGGTGGCTTTGGTAAGCCACTTGGAGAAGGCAGCAAGGTACCGAGTATACAGTCACAAGTCATCATCACATCTAGCGTTGGCGCTTTTTTGCGTGAGTGGCAGTGCGCGCCGGCATACGCAGGGAGCAAAGCAGCCATCACACATATGGTCAAACACGCTAGCACGGGACTTGCACCGCACGGTATTCGGATTAACGCTTTAGCACCTGGATGCACGTCTTCCAAATCTCCCAACTCTAGAGACTTGCCGCTGATTAGATATACTAGTCTTTCCCTCAGAAATGGCCAATACTATTATTGAGAGCAGAGATCCCAGTACGGAGAGCGTCGACGATCCGAACTTTATCCCCGCACGTCGGTTTGGGGGAGAAGAGGAAATGAGTGGAACAATATTGTATCTTGCGAGTCGGGCGGGCAGCTTTTGTAATGGACTGATACTTGCTAATGACGGAGGGAGGTTGGGTGTTACGATGAGCACTTACTGAACACAAGAGAAGAGACAAGTGTCTGTTTGGAGTAGGCTTATCGTACATATATGGATTGATAGCATTCGCGCCCTGGATGTGACGCCATATTCGCTATTTTTCTATCATTATACCGATCGTGACTGAGCGGCGTGGCCTTTCTTCTTGACTAAGAGATATCTGATGCTGGACGGGAAAGGAGCAGTGTGTAGGACGAAGGAAGACAAGGCTGAGCGAAAGCCTTCACCCCCAACACCCTAGCGTCCGTTAGCGGCAAGTGATCTTAGTGGAGGAGCACGACGCACCCTTCAAGTGCTCGTCCGTCCTCCTCAACCCCAAACCAGACCAACGTCACAGCCTTCGATACCACAAGCCATCTTCTAGCTTGCTGCTCATCACCCTTGTACACCAGCCCATCACCGGCATCTCTTCCCCATTCACATACAATGCCCATGCCGCCCATCGGCCCCTTTCCTCATCCATTACCGCTCTCACACAGCGCACATGCGATTTATCCAACATGATCCCTGAGCGTGCGGTGTGCATGTGGAGCCCCATACTACGCTCTTTCCTGCACATCCTGTGTGACACCTGCTGACCGGCCTTGTGCTTCTGTGTGTGCAAACTTGTGTAACGTGGACAAGGTGGTATACCTGTATCTGCCTTGCAGCAGGGTCCAGATGCAGCGGAGACCCGTTTCTGAAACGCGTTTGTCTACTGCGTTTGGTGCAGAAGATGAGGGCGGTGTGTATTCTGGCGTGTACCGGGACGAGGCAGAGAGCGTATTGCTAAAGAAGACTTCGTGGTCTAGTCTCCGTGAGGAGCTGTGTGTATCCTATTCGGGAGTCCTGCAGGGAGATCTCTGAAGTCGGTGACATGCAAACTAGGCTCGAGCAAATGTATCTGCCAGCAAGGTAGGGGTAGCCTGTCAAAATATGGTAATACAGCTAAGGCAGATACCTCAGAGAAGTGAGGACGCACATACTCTCTTCAAATGACATGAGAGGTGCTTAGCAACGCGTGTCAAGCTGTGGCAGCATCTTACCCATTTTGTAGGGTGGAGCCATAGGGTTAAATTTCGTTACGATTATCATTATTCGTCCTCGACCCCTCTTGTGCTAATCAGTACAAAGTATCCAGTACATGACCGGCTATGTTTTTGTGGTGTCGCATGCGCCGCAATCGTATACATACTAAGCTTCGATGTGTCTTCCCCATAGTGAGAGAATGTGAACCTGATAAGGATGCGGGATGTGCTTAAAGAGTGGCCCTGGCGTTTTGTCTTGGTCAAAAGACATGATACTGATGTTGGTATACAATGAAACACATTAACCGCCCGTGCGATAAAGTATTGTGTCGTAGCCCGGCGATGACACATAAAGTGATATGATATAGAACATTGTGACAAACATATCGCGTTACAATGCAGTATCATATAAGCA
>Ga0265797_10003358_pt1 | contig 25704 bp, 14 predicted proteins | sample P2T30metagenome_FD_192433 | JGI IMG/M metagenome (GOLD analysis project Ga0265797, IMG submission 192433) | Plant litter microbial communities from East Loma Ridge, Irvine, California - P2 T30 | ecosystem: Environmental > Terrestrial > Plant litter > Unclassified | place: USA: California... | reverse complement strand
AAGACTGACGACCATCGCAGTTGATGCTTCCGGATTACCCCAACAAACCTAATCCTCGAGCATTCTGGTTCAACCGCAATCACGGAGAGCTTAGCATGGCAAGACTGGTCCGTCACAACCGTGCCGAGCCCAAGCCAGTCTCCCTGGCCGCTATCAAGCGCACGTTCAGCGGCTGGACCGTCTACTTCATCGCGGTGCTGTACATCTCCACAGTCCTTGCCTCGTACGGTTATGTGTACTTCTCCCTTTTCTTGAAGGCGATGAAGCTCCCGGATGGCAGTCGACGATGGACAGTCGAAGAAGTGAACGTGATTCCCATCGGTGGAAGCGCGATCAATGTGCTCTTTGGTAAGACGTCTGGCTACATTTGACACGGTGGCGGAATGCTAATGATAATAACCAGTATGGATTTGGGCGCTGCTTTCGGATACGCTGCGCACCCGCTGGACACTGATCGTTGCCCAAGGTAAGTCATCCGTCCGTTGCAGATATGGCTATCTTGCCATGTGGCAATTTATGAGGCTACATGTCAGCCAGCTCCTATATGCCATCATAACTAGTCCGATGCGATGCCAGAGTGATACTGACGACTACAACCCAGTGTTTATCGGCCTCGTGCCGTGTATTATAATGTCCATTTGGACGTCCCACCCATCTTCGACACCAATTTCGGCGGCGTATGCAAGCTACTTCATCAGCTACATCTGTCTGGGCACCGCGCCACTGATATTTGCCTGGCTGTCTGAACTGTAAGCCTCGAGATGTCACCCGAATCTCGGGTACCCGAAGTTCACTTGCTGACAAAAAGTTCCAAGCATCCCACAAGATCCCGAAGCTCGCTCCCTTATCGTCGGCGTAGCAGTCGCAGGCTACTACGCCATCTCGTCATGGAGTCAGGTCCTGGTGTGGCCGGCAACACAGGCGCCATACTGTGAGTCCTTCGTACCAACTTCGGTCTCCTTCGCATTCTGACACAAACGACAGACAAGTACGGCTGGCAGTCAAGCATTGCGATCTGGATAGTGGTGTTGGCCATGACGTGCGTTCTTCGATTCATTGACGTGCGATACTTGCGTCCGAAGCGTGAGGCGTTTGATGCGGCAGCATACAACGAAGGACACCCAGCTGTTATCGAAGGCGTGGGCAAAGTAGCTGATCGCAGCTCTGAGGACAGCAAAGCTGATGCTGTGGCCGTAGGTGTCAAGCCGGTGGGTTCTCCGGCATAGAATGAGATTCACATAGCTACAAACGCACCACGTTTTGAAGTCAGAAGATCATCATCAAGCCTGGAACATAGATTGCCAGCAATTCGAGGTAGCCGTACGTCAGACCAGAACTCACCGAGATAAGACGCAGCTGTATGTCGTTGTTGTTTGCGCAACGCGTTAGAAAGATGGGGTCTAGCTGGTCCAGAGAAAAGTTACTTATAGTGCAATGGATGTGTCCCTCCAAGAAGCGACCTGTGTTGCCAAGTTCAGCGAGTCGAAAGAGGCGAGCATCGTGGAAGCTCGGGAAGATGGTTATCCGAAGGCTTGCAGCAAATGTTCAGCGTGACTCTCTTGCTCTTGTCTCTGGCACTCTAGGTTCCGGTCTAGAGATATTGTGCAGTTGGCGATGCGGGGACAACGCAGCATTCGCTTTGCACTCTCCAGTTCACTGGTACAAAATTGGTGGCTTGAATACAACGACAAAGAGGTTATGCATCAAAGTGACACGCCTAAATCACTCACCCGATTCGGAATGTCATCCGATGCATCTGCGTACTAACACTATGAAATCACATCGTTGCGACTGATCGAGACAGCTTCAAGCCACATTGCGCTCGCACGGAGAGTCGTATTGACTGCAGAACACGAGGTATACAAACAGTACATGTAAGAACGTAAGATGAGCCCTAGCCGAGGTTTGACAGATGCATCGAGCCATGTTCTCTCGGGCGTTCATCCTTGTTAGATGGGTGCTGTATATTGTTCACCATTCAGATCACTCTATGCACGTTTCTCGCTTTTGGCTGATGCATGAGACCACATGATACACACGATAGTCGCAAATGCCCCTCATCAATATGGCGACCACATGATGATGTAAAAGCAATGACACTTTGCTATATGTGAGTGGTAGTCAAAGAAATAGCACACGTACATGTACATGAATATAAGCGGATTGGTTGGATCCGAGGGAAGGTATTGCTATAAGGCCATGATGTTCGACCAACCGCTTTACGGTGCCGCTGTACTTGTATTCGTGTTCCAACATATCCCGATCTGTTCTCGAGTACGCTGTGCTTACGGACAGGAGTACCATCGGAGATTCTATCGGAAGATTGTCCGATCAGTCGATTTGATGCGGAGGTGCAATGCAGTAGGAGGCGCATTATTCATGCACGGTATGTGGAGTGCATGTTCGTCTTCCCGACCCAAAGATCTTTCGCTACTTTAACCAATCAGGTCAATTTTGTGCAAATCTTGACCGAGGCACGGATGTATGAGACATTGAGAGCTTCACTCTCGTCTATAGACTTCACGGCGTCTATAGGGCTGTGGCACATACAACTCATTGGGCCAAGACAAACAACATCACACGATGGCATTCCCAATTAGTATACTGGACGAGTTCTCGAAGCTGTAGCTGCAATACCAGCCGTGGGAGTCAGGCTGAAACATAACTGGGCGTTGCCGAGGTAGCATCTGACATCGATGTTGGCACGTTTTGACGAACGCCGATCCGCCATCTAAAGTGGTATAGACGATTATGGAGGATCGTCGTTAGCGTTGCGAAGAACTCTTGGTCTCCCAGGTCCCAAGGCTTTTGCATCCCGCCGCAGCTTGCTATGCCATTTTCACTTCTCGATTTTCTGGTTCCACAGGTTCATGTCATGCCCACTGTCAGTGCAACAGAGAGCAATTTCGCCTGAAAGTCGGTCGAGAAAGACCTGCCTCCTATCACTTGGCACTGCGGAGAATTGACAAAGTGACAAGACCTACAAGTCTCGGTGAAAGAAATCAGTGCCTAAGCAGCTTGCGGCGTTCTCGCAGAGTGAAGTTGAGGTGTGTTGCAGACATGCAAGCTGCAACAGGCTTGTACCTGCATGATATTTTAGCAAACTGCCTCGGCATGTTTCAGCCAGTGTAAGGACGGCACATCATCCAGCTGACTGCAGACATCCATTTCCTCCAGACCAGCGCATCCTCGTGGTTCGTTTCGAACCCGGCCACATTGCACGATTGCGGTATAGTTGCAGCGCCGGCATATGGTCGGGTAGAGACTTTACTCGCAGCTGCTCATAGCATTGGACAGTTGTGCTGCTTTATGCCGCGTGCAGCTTAGGTCCGGACCTTATCACATCTTGGCCAACCTATCACAACTGCTCGATGGCGTGGCTGCAGTACCGATTCGAACCCAGATGCATATAACATCCCAGCTCTACTGTAAGCAACCTTCCAGTGATACGGGCGCTTACTGATCTACGACATGGATATACAGTGTGCCTGGCAAGAAAGTACCACGTGCGCTTACCATATTGATTAATTTGATAGCTCGATGCTCGATATATCATATATGACTACTACTTACAAAACCTGACGAGAACCTCGACGGAGCAATGACACTCTTTTGGGTCTCCTCCGCAGATAGCTCATATACCATGCATAGCAAGATCTATGGCTCAAACTCTAATTCCCACACCTCTCGTGCTAACAGCGAAGATCGTCCGCTGCCTCTACACAAACACGACTCTATCACAAGATCAGAAAACGCATTGACTTGGCTTACTAGCTACTTCTCCCCAGTCTTGGCTGCGGGCCATCCAGTCCCGGACTGAATGAATGAATCCTGGCCGAAAGGTTTCATCCGGCTCACAACGGACACTAGAAGCTCCTAGTCTCACATCAATGCTAAGAGATCGACGACCGCCGCAGCTGCCCGAAGTTGACATGATCTATAAGAAGGATGATGGACCACCGTGAGATGGTGGAATCAGATCGTCAAAGCCATCCCAACAGACTTCACTCCGCTCGACAAACCAACACTCGTTGTTACAACATTCGCTCCAGACCCACCCTCGCTCACCACCTTAACGAACAACAAACACATCTTTCAATAAAAACCCCGACAACAACCTACCTGCAAACATGAAGTTCGCCGCCGCCGTTGCTTTCCTCGCCGGCACTGCTGTCGCCCTCCCCACCGACATCGAGCGCAGACAGTCTGTTGGATCGACTGTCAACGAGCTTACCAGCGGCGCTTGCCGTCCCATCACGTTCATCTTCGCTCGTGGATCCACTGAAAATGGCAACATTGTACGCATGCCCATATTACAATCCTGTGTATCCTTCCCCAGCTGACATGATTTTGTTAAATAGGGTTCCAGCGTCGGCCCACCTACTTGCCGGGGCCTGAAGACTACATATGGCGCCAACAATGTCGCCTGTCAGGGTGTTGGAAGCCCATATGATGCCACCCTTGGCGGAAACGTTCTTCCCGAAGGCACCACGACGGCTGCCTACGGCGAAGCCCAGCGCCTCTTCAACCTCGCATCCACAAAATGTCCCAACACGAAAATCGTCGCTGGAGGCTACTCTCAAGGCGCGGCTGTTATGGTTGCATCCGTCAGACGTCTATCCACTGCTGTCCAGAACAAGATTGCTGGCGTTGTGCTTTATGGCAACACTCGCAACGCCCAGGAGGGCGGCAAGATCCCCAACTTCCCCGCTGCGAAGGCACTTACTTTCTGCAACCTTTCCGACGGTGTTTGTGGTGGCGGTCTTGTTGTCACTGCTGGCCACCTTACTTACCAAGTCGATGTGCCTGAAGCCGTTGACTACCTCGAGGGCCGCATCACTGCTGCTGGCGGTATCTAAGGAGCAGGTCTCTCATGCAAGCTGGTCTTGACTTGACTATGAATTACGTCCAGGTGGAAAAGGAGAATTGATGATGATGGGATTTCTATGTCTTTTCTGAGGAGGAACAGGAACGCAGGATTGTTGGACAAGACTGGACATGATAGTCTCTACCTACCTTTATGGTCTCAATTCAACTTATGCGACCTAAAGTTCCCAGTTTAAAATCTTCCGCAAGGCTTCATCCAAATCGTTGATCTCTTCGTTTGATTAGTGGCAACTGGCACTCCATGTTTCCATTCTGGCCGCCTGCCCTAAGCAGCTGAAGTAGGTCTGTTCAAAGTTACATGTACATGTCCGGTCTAGAGCACACTCTGAACTGGCATTTCCCTTTTGCGCTTGAGTTCCAAGCTAATACGCAGTTCACTACAAATAGCTGCATCTAGTGTGGTAAATGAATACATGTCAGCTCGTTCGGTGCGTAAATCCGCGCTCAAGCCAGAGCTGAAACGAACGTGCGTCATTCCTCGATCCTTCAACCTCAGCCTCAGATCAATTGAGTATGCATCTATGATCCAACCTGAGTCATCGATTCCAAAGAAGTCAACGATTTTGCCCTTCTCAATATCAGATCCTTCTGGTATACTCACTGACAGGATCAATCGACAAGGTTCCGCTGGATGCGACGAACATCAACAGCACGAACGACATAAACCAAAATCAGCCTTCTAGCGTTTTTGTCTGTATTGATCGCAAAGCATTCAAAGAAGATCGAACAATGCAATCCGCGGCTCACACACCTTCCACTCGATCCCAAGAGCCCTTCTCAACTTCCAAAGCAATCCCACCCACCCTCCTCACCATCCCCCAAGAGCTCCGAGACATCATCTTCGCCCACGTCTTCACCACAACACCCCCAAACACCACCATAGACCTGCGAATCATACCATGTGACAACATCCGACAAGACGTCCGCGCAGGAACCCTCCCACACGAACCCTCACCACCGCCCAACAGCCCCCTCCTCGTCTGCCGCCAACTCCACACCGAGTTAAAACAAAACCACGCAACCGCATATCGCCACTACTGGACAACACAAACCTTCCACGTCACCGGCTCGCGCCCTTTCCTCCTGCCCAAGCTGCGCCCAGCTTCAGAGCAAGACCTACGGCATGTCCACCACCTCACCATCACCCCAATGCTCAAGCAATCTCGCATCAAAATCCTAATAACTTTCCACTTCGAACCAACAACATCTTCATGGAGTGCAACGACAGAACGCTCGCCGAGGTCCAAACCTCGACCGGGCGAAGACGTCCCGTGGCAATTGATAGACTGCGCGCGGCGAGATGCGTTTTTGCGGAGCTTGGGGGATGTGATGGATGGGCTTCGCAAAGATGACGAGGTTCCTGCTAAGGTTGATCCAGCGGCCGGGCGAGGTCTCGATGCGAGGGAGATGTATGAGCTTTCGTCTGCAGTTTGGATGCTCGCGCTGGAGTCTTAGCGGGGAGTCCGAGATCTCTTGTGATAAGTGTCAGCATGAGTTGAATCACATGATGTTAGTCAGCTCATTGCGAGTATGCAACACAAAAGATCTCAGCGCTCAGAAAAGACAAACATCGAACGGAAAAGCCCAAGGCAAGGAGTAATTGTAGCGAGCAAGAATCATAATGTTGATTGGATTAGAAGATATTCCTTCTTCCCAAGTCGCACCTTGTAAAGAAACCGGTCCCAAAAACGCCTCCATTCCAGTCTAAATCCTCCGCAATCGGAGAAAGCAAAGTGGGTATGCGCATGTTGCTGTCAAAACGAAAGCAAAAAAAGAAAGGCTCCCAGCAAAAAATCCTCTACTTCTGGCAGAGTTTGTCTATCCCGTCCCATCCGTGGTCATGATCGTCGAAGAAAGAAATGAAAAAGCCACAACGCGAAGGCCAAGCCGAAAAGGATGTAAAAGAAAATCGTAGTGTATCCGGAAAGCCAAGTGATCTGTCCGAGCCATGCACCAAGGGTCATGGCAATCCATCTCGGTACCAATTCGGTAAGCACAGCGTACCAGAATGGTTTCCGTGTGGTGCGGTTCTGTTGCTCAACTTCTGGACCTTTGTAAAATGCTAAGGGTTGCTGTCCAAATTTTGAGCCCGCTGATGAGACTGCTTCCGCCCACTGCTTTACGTCGTGCTTCTAGCGGATCGGAGGGAGCGTGGCAGTCATGACAGCGGGAGCAAGGGGGTCGGTTCTGAAGCCACGTTGGCGATCTGTGTATCCAGGTGGAGGAGCGTCGAGGGTGCTGGTGCGTTCGAGCGGCTGTTCAACAACTGATAGCGAGCGAGGAACAGCGCTGTACGGCTCTGGCTGCATGTTCGGGTTGACCAGGCTGCGTGGCGCAAAGAAAGAGTGGATGTCGTCTTCGACGTCTGTGTTGAGCTGGGCGGAAGCGACGGACTCGCGACGGCGAGCGATGTCAATGTCGCCGGAGATTGGCGGCGCGGCGGAGATTTGCATCGGCACGCGCAAGTCGATGGAGCCACCGAGGCCTGCGGTCTGCAGGGAGAGCGACAAGGCGAGGGTGTAGGTGCGGCTGATGAGGCAGGAGTGGAAAGTCGGCACGAAAGAGTGCTTCTTGTTGGGTAGTCTGATAGGCAATGGCATCCTCGCGGTCCAGAATGCTGTGCCAGGTGTGTAGGTGGAGCTTGGTCCAGGGATCCAGCGCTTCTCCTCGATAGAGACGGTGCTATCGCGACGAGCAGGGGAGTCGCTGCGCTTAGAAGGATCCTCAACACGCCACTCGAAGTTACCCATAGCGTGGGAGATCAGATCGTGTGTGTGACCGTGTACACTCCTGGAGGCGTCAAACTCGCTGTCAGCCTTCTTGGGGAAGTCATGACGAGCGCTGGTGGCGTAGTATGTGCGAGACTTCAGCTTGCTGGTCAGCCTGTCGAAGCGCGGTGGCGACTTGACACCCTTGGCGGGCTCGAAGCGAAGCATCACAATTGCGGTGGTGTTAACCTCGGTGTGGCCAAGCTCGCTGTTAGCTGGAGGCAGACGGGCGCTCTTGGGCTGCGCAGCCTCCATCACCAAAGTTCCAAGGTTGCCCAAGAACAAACTCTTCTTGAGCTTCTTCTCCTTCCTGACGCAGTATTCGGTCTTGACGTCGTCCTCGAGCATGCCCTTGACGTCGAGTGGAGGTGCCTCATCAACAGCAGGCACTACGCGAATTCTACGCGCTTTCGCAGCGACGTGTATGCTTTTCTGACCTGGACCATCCGCTTTGACAACGCGGACGAAGATACCGTAGCGGACACTAGCCATCTCGGGAGCCATGTCGTCCAGCGTTCCATCCTTACTGGAAAGCTCTTGGTCTCCCAATGATGGAGGCAACTGATAGTGAGCATCCTTGACACTCGGGTTGTTCACCTTGTGCTTGCAGATTCTATCAATCAGGCGAACGGGCACCTTGAACAAGAAACCGTACTCGTACGTCTTGCCGGCCTTCAGCGTACGCTCAGCGCGGTCTTCCTGGTAGAGCTCATCCAACTTTGGCTGGCTAAGGCGCAGGAAGTTGTGGTAAGCTTCGGAGCGGCCGCTGATCGCTGCAGCGGTGGTGTAACGCTCAACGAATGTCCTGGAGGTTCCAATGAAATCGATCTCGACATCGTCAAACTCGGTGTCTACTACAGGCTTGATCGTGACTGTGCCTTCGATCTTATCCATGGTCGAGTAGATCTTCCTGCGGCTGTTGAGATGGATAGTGATCTCGGGCTTGGTGCTGTGCAACGGGTTCCTCATGTTGGGCTTCTTGGGCACCTGAGCGCCGCCAGCGTTGTGGGTGGTGTTGGTGTTGGAAGACATAGTGATAGTGCGCGCTGCGAGGCGACTATATGATGACTATGCGCTTATGGTGATGATGATGTGATCAATGATGTCCTGGAATGCGGTCGCGCGCCTGATCGGCAGCGCTTCGCTCGGGTCACAAGAACAGTGAGGTTCCCTTGGTCCAATGGCGCGGTATGCAGGAAGCTGCTCCCCGCACGTGAATGAGAAGGTTATTGGTAAGTGGGAGGTACGTAGTGAGGGCAGAGCTTGCTCGATTGGGAGGAGGAAATGGGAGCAACGGAAATGTTCTACCTGGTGGAGGGTGGCGGGCGCCGAACGGTTATATACTCCCTCGGGCAAGACCTGGCACTGTCGACGGGCAGGACTGTGTTAGGGCGCGAGAATAATCTGTGCAGAGAGAGCAGAAGGATGCAACCAGCGCCAGTCATCCGTGTCACTATGACCCAATAATAACGCGCCCGTCGTCCAACTCCGTACCACCGCACACCCTTGCACGCTCTCGACAACTTACTTTCCCCAGGCTCAAAACCTTAGCGCAGAAGACTAAACAGTCATCGCAGTACATCAGTACATCCACCTATCATTCCCTGTCGGATCTGCGATAGGGCGCCGCATCAGTCGACGGTAGGGCGCATGCTTGCTAATGTCCTGCTTTTTGCACCCGCACATTCTGCCATCTGACCTACTTTGCTGAACAATCATTCTACCGTGTGCGCATGTGAACGCGATCTCGCCATCGCACCACGGCGCTCGTCCGACCGCCTTTGTCGGGGGCGCAACCGGTGCCAGACCTCAATGGGCAGGCGAACGCGCGTAGTACAGCGTGCAAAGTAGGCGCTCACGAGCGCTGTGTCATTGCAAACCGCATACGTTAAGCACAACCGGCCAATAGAGCGTAGGGGCCTCAACAAAAGCGCCATTTCGCCCCGACTTTGCCTCATAAAGTCTGGCGCTGCACATGCTCCGCCGTCCCAGACGTCCCTTGGATCTCTGCCATCCAGTGCGCGCAGAGAATTTCGCACGCACGTGGCTCTACGCCGCTTATTGTCCGCCTTGGCTGTCGGCATACCGCGTTCAGTTTGTGGAGAGGAGGAATCCCGCACGCAAGAACGATGGCGAGATGCGACTCAGCGGCTCCGACTACCGAGCAGATCGCGCCAGGCACGGCCTCTCCTTGCTATGCGATGCACGCCATCATCAGATTCACCCGCTATATCGCTGATCTCGAGCTGAGAACGCATCACTGTTGCCTCAACAATCGCAAGCACGCACCGCAGAGTAAGTATGCGCAAATCGTGACCGCGATCACGTCTTGAAGCTACTACGGTTTCACATTTCGGCCTCACTTGCTTGATGGTATATTTTTCTCTGCAAACGGCTTTCGTGTGGAGGCTTTGCGAACGGGCTCTGTTGTGGCTTGCCCTTCGTCTGCCCGACATCGGTAGTGTCGGTAGAATGTGACCCCAGAACAGTCGAGACTTTCTTCGCCAACTCCGCTAGGTGGTATGGCTCTTGGACCGGACGCCGTTCAGGAAGCATCGTGATCTTTCCCTCGACGCCTCCCAATATGCATGCGGAAATATTTTGCATGGCTCCCTGAATTTTGTAGTCACCGCCCTGGAATAGTAGACTTTGCCCTGAACCCTCGCTTGAGTTTACCAGTGCGTGAAAGTCTATCGCTCGTCTGGAAGATGTATCTCGCCACACCTCCTCGTACCTCCATACGGAGTTGCAATGGCGTGCTCATGCCTCATTCCTGCATGAATTCCGCCAGCCACTTCCTTCGAACCCCGTGCAGATCTCATGCAAAAGTAATCAACGGTTGTCAGACTCATTATAACGTTATAATGGCGTTGGGTGTCATCACGTTAGTCAGATGCGCTTTTCGTGCGCTGTCAGTTGAATGAAAATTTCGTTCCATCATTCGGGGCGAGTCCGAATGCAGTTTCAGTTTCCTGATTTTGCTGTATAGACGTTATTCCTCGGGCGACTTTCGTCGCAGATCCGGCACATTTTTAGCGCGAATTCGTAAAGAGGAGTGTGAGAATAGACCCACAAGCTTGGCGCAACCCTAAGGCAAGTCAGGCATTACCTTAAATTCACTTCAAGGCATGACTGCACTTCAAGGCATGAAGCGTAAGGCATTCCACATGTTGTGAATAACTAAGATTGGAAAATATTCTTCTGTCGCTTTGCGGATGTGGGCAAAAGATGGTCTTTCAGGTAGAGGTCTTAATTCATAAGTCTTCTGATGATATTCGCGGGCAAAGACAGATGATTGCCATTGAGATACTCTCCGAGAAAAAGTACTCTACCAACGGCATTTATACGTACACTGCTACCATCAAGCACAGATAAAGAAACAGAAGAAGCTGCCAGTGAGACGCTACGCGCAATTCGCTGGGTCATTGTTGTGCTTATTACCTCCCGTTCACAACTAGTTGACCTCTGATGATGCAATTAGTGCTGAGTAGTTGTTTCAGCATCTTGAACAGTGCGATCCGAGTAAGTACACGCCATCTCGCTGACGGCGTACGATCGTATGCGTAAGCTCATGACGACGACCTGGAACTACATGTATTCAACAGCGAGCGGTGGACACTTCTCCACTACGTATCTGGAACCGTACTCCTGAACACGTGTACTTTGTTTGGACATAGGAGGTAGCACCTTGTAACGCTTCATTGATCACTGGATTCAGGTCCTCAAGTATTGTATGCGTCAACCGAATTCCATTCTCATTGAACTAGAAGTGATTTTTTTTGTACAAGTCCTTCGACGGCTAGACTCGTAGAGCGTGTGAAAGATCACGCTGCTTTGCAAGTAAAACCGTGAACAACGTCAGTCGACAAACCCACGACAAACAAGTCCTCGATGTACTATACAACAACACTCATCCCAAAAAAACTCCACACTCACACACTTTTGCAAAAAACACATCTTCATGCACAAATCATCTCCATTCGCTCTTCTCGCTCACTGCTTCTCCGCTTCCTCCTTCAGGAGTCTAGCCAGCTCCTTCGCGTCTTCCTCCTTGCCGCACTGCACGAACCACTGGCTCGGCTTCTTCGGGTCCTTCTCGTTGATGTGATCAATAAAGGTCACCGTCACCCTCTTGTTCTGCTGGGCGTACATGGCGGCCGACTTCAGAACGTTGAAGTTCATGCCGGCCTTGCCGAGCGGCGCGACCTTCTGCAGCAAGCGCGTCTTGCCGGTGGTCTTGTTGCGCAGCAGCCAGACGGGGCCGAGGGCCTTGTAGACCCACTCGGGCTTGACGTTTTCGCCTTTGGTTTCGGATTTGTAGGACTTGGCCTTCTCGATGTGGTAGAGGATGTCGGACTCTTCCTGCTCGGCGGGCTGCAGGGCGGTCATGTCTTCGACTTGCGGCTCGTTGGCTGCTTCTTCGTCGTCGTCGTTGCCTTCGCCGTTGGTGGTTGCTTCAGTGTTGGACTGAGCGGGTGTGGCTGGGGTTGGTGCCGAGCTGTCGGCCGGCTTGGTGAAAGCAAAGAGGCTTGAGCCATTCGGTTGGGCCGGCTTGACTTGTGAGAAGAGCGAGCTGCCGCTTGATGGTTGCGGTGTCTGGCTGCCCATGTTTGCGAAAAGGTTTGAGCCACCGGTAGCTCCGAACAAGCCTCCGCTCTTTGCTGGCGGAGCTGTGGCCGGGACCGCAGGTGTCTTGTCCTGAGCGCCGAATTTGATGGGAGTGCCTTGCTTCCAGGTGTTGTTCTCGCCTGCAGGTGTGCTATCTTGCTTCTCCTGCTCCTTGGCAGCTGGCTTTGGGGTGGCCGGCTTCATCATGAATCCTCCACCAGACTTGGCAGCATCCTCAATTGCCTTGCGCTTGGCGGCCTGCTTCTCCTCGTACTGCTTCTTCCACTCCTCAGGATCATCGTCTTCGCTGTCGAAGTCTTCGTCCATGGCCTTCTTGCGTGCTTGGTCTTGCTCCTTGCTGGCGTTTTGACCGAAGGCTGAAAGGAAGTTGGACCCGCCGGGGGGAGGTGCGGCAAAGGTTGGCATGAAGCCACCAGCGGCTGCTGGCTTCGGGATCGCAGGCTTTGACATCTCTGCCTTCGCAGCGGGCTTCGGTGTGAATAGTGAGCTGGATGCAGCGACACCATTTCCGTTGGTCTGAGGGGTATCGGCATCCTTCTTTGCGGGTGTAAAGAGGGATGAGGTAGATGGCTTGAATGCGCCAAATGTGGGAGCCTTGGGAGTTTGTTCTCCGGCCGATGTTTCAGTGGTGGTGGGCTTTGGCGTGAAAAGAGACTTGGCCGCAGCTCCAGACTCTGCAGGTTTGTCAAGTGCCGCCTCGAACAACTTCGCGGTGTTGCTAGCACCGGCAGGTAGTTTCGGGTATTCGACGGTCTCCTTCGACTTTCTGCGTTTGAACTCAGTTTGAGGTACGTTGTTATCGTCATCCTCGATGCTACGCTTTACAGCAGCTTGCCTCGGCTCTGTCGCGGGCGCACGTCCGAACAGGCCGTTTGTGAATGATGGCTTGGGTGTCTGCGCCTCAGATGGACGGGACCCGAAGAGACTCTTGGTCAGGTCAACACCGTTGGGTTCACCTGCCTGTCTGGGCTTGGTCGCCGTGCTGTTGCCTTGTGCAAAGCCTGTTCCGTTCTGTGACACCGTCGATGGTGTGCGCTCGAACAGGTTCTTGGATGCCGCAGGCTTCGGAGTTTGACCGAATGATGTGCCTGCAGGCTTCTTGCTAGTGTTGTTCTTATCGCCATTAATGGCCTTAACCTTCTTGAGGTAAAACTTGATAAGCTGACTATAATCAGCGGCAGGGTCAGCTGCCGATAAGCGCTGCATGAAACCCTCGTTAAGTTGACGCAGCTCACTTGCACCAGCAGTGTCAAAGGTGTTGGCAGTGTCGGTGGTGGTAGCCTTCTTTGCAGTTGGTGGTTGCGGAGATGGCTGGAATGCATTGCTGGCAGCGGATCCAGATGCCTGAGCTGGCGCAGGGGTGAACAGGGAGGCAGCCGGTTGTTTGGGCGTGCTTGAGCTGAACAGGGAGCTTGTCGAGGTGAGAGCAGGCTTGGGCGTTGCGGATACTTCAGGCGATTCCTCGACGGCTGGCTTAGGTGCGAACAATGAGTTGGCAGCCGGTGCCTTTGGAGTAGCGGCGCTGAAGAGCGAAGATGTCGAGAATGACTGAGTAGGCTTCACTGTAGCCGGTGCCTCGGGCGCCTTCTCGGCAGCAGGAGTAGGGGTGGAAGGAACACCGAACCCGTTGCTTGCGCCAGAGAAAAGGTTCTTTGCTGGAGCGGTCGCGGGAGGTGCTACGGAGAAACCAGAGAAAGGATTTGATGCCTTGGGTGCCGGTGTTGCACTGATGGTCTGATCCTTGGCTTTGTCGGGGAAAGTGGTGCGTCCAAACAGATCGCCACCGGATGATGTGGGCGCCTTCAGGGTTGCGGCGCTGTCTGCTGTAGTGTCCGTCTCAGCGGGTTTCGAGATGCGACTGAAGAGATCGTTGCCGGTAGAAGCAGCAGGTTGCGAAGTGCCAGTCTCGGCGGGTTTCGAGATACGGCTGAAGAGATCATTGCCTGCAGGGGCAGCAGGTTGTGAAGTGCCGAAGAGGTTTGAACCGCCACCAAAAGCAGACACTGGCTGGGCTGGTGTCGCCTTCTCGGGACTAGCCATGGTATCATCATCATCAACATCGCCCGTCGGCATTTGTGAAGCAGAGAATGAGAAAGTAGGCTTCGATGTCTGTTCCTTTTGCCAGCCACTCAACACGCTTGTGCCAGGGGCATCGCCACTAGGGGTGGCAGCAGGAGATGCGCTCTTGAAAGAAGCCCATCCGTCCGCCTTGGGCGCCTCCGCTGGCTTGTTGAACATGGAGCCGCCTTGGAAGGGCGACGGGCTCTTCTGCTCCGTGCTTGGCTGAGGAGCAAACAAGCTGCTGGTTGTCTGGCTAGCAGGCGGTTGCGCAGGCTGGGTTGCGCCAAAGCTGAAGCTCGGGGTGGTGGTACCGTTAGCGCTGGGCTGGCTGTTTGAAGGCTGTGCTCCGAATGTGAAGGAGTTTGATGGAGCAGGAGTGCCGTTCTGTGAAGGTTGCGAGTTGAATCCCGAGAAGGGGTTTGTGGGCGCCGGGCTGGCAGACTGACTCTGCGCTCCGAAACTAAATGAAGTTGAAGGAGGGTTGCTGGCCTGAGTCTGCTGTCCGAAACCACCGAACGGGTTGGAACTCGCGTTGGTAGTGGTGCTGTTTTGTTGCGCGCCAAATGAGAATGACGGTGTGGTCTGTGCACCGCCGGTCGGAGCAGCGTTTTGCTGTCCAAACCCAGCGAAGGGGTTGTTGTTCTGTTGACCAAAGCCGTTTGAGCTTGGCTGTTGTGGCTGGCTCTGGCCGAAGGTGAATGATGACGCTGCAGGTGCGGGCGTTGACGACTGCTCGATTCTATCCATGCCGTTTGCGTCGCTCGGCTGCTGCTGACCGAAGGCGAAGCTGGTGCTTGACTGTTGTTGTTGTTGCTGCGCGCCAAAGCTGAAGCTGCTCGGTGTGGTCGTAAATGTGTTTGGTGGGGTGAAGGTGGTGCTCGGGCCAGTCAAAGGTGATGCAGAGCGTGCCTTGCCACCACCGCGCTTGATGCTCGCAATTCTGGAACTGTTGTTAGTACGCTTCAAGGATGAATTGCCCTGAAATCTGGTCGTCTGTTGAGCTCTCTCTTCCGGTTCCACGTAGCCAAATCTCGCTGCCAGTGCTGCGCGCGATTTTTCCAATTCTGTTTGTGCTTTTTGGAAGTCTCTATGGCGCGTAGTGTCGGAGTCGTGCAGGTCCCATTCGCTCATGTTGGCGTTACTGCTGTGCTGGTAATTGAAGTTTTTGGTGAAGGTGTCTGATTTTGATGTTTGGTTTCGATGTTTGGTGCAAGAGATTCGACTGCTGTGAACTGGCGCAAGTCAGGTCGTGGTGTGCTCCACAATCGGGTCAATCCCGCGTTTCGAATGTGATTGTTGTTATTGTGGTGGCGGGTCGTCCAGCGCGACAATAGCATGTTGTATTGTTGATACACATAGCCACCTGTGCGTCATCCACAATTCGGAATCGCGTGAGCATTGAGCACACCTAATTCGCTGAGGGTAAAGTCACCCTTCACTCAGCGCCACATGTATGAGTTCGCTCGGCTGATCGAAGGCGAAACACTGATCCTTTGTCGATTCATCGTATGTTGTGATGACCCGAGTCCCAGATATTACGATGGCTCTCCGCCGCGCCAGCAAGGTGGGAAGGTTTGCTGTCAGTTGGGTCTGGCAGTTTCCAAGCTCTCTCAGTGTAGCATGTCTTGCACACTGTTTGGTCGACCACTTCGAAGTTCCCTCAATAACTCTTCCGCTCGGCGAGTTTTGCTTGAAGGTTACCGCGCGCATCGTATCGCCGATTTCAGCATCGAAGCTGGACCTGATTTTAGAGCACAACGAACCCTTCGAGCAACACAAATGCCGACAAATGCTTGAGGGATTCCCTTCGCGCATCCGCTCAGCTGCCACTGCAAGGCATCTGCAGGCACAACAACGCAAGCGAGCTCGAGATCTTCAGCGTACAGCATGCTGAGCTGTTGCGTCCATCGCCGTCGATTTGCGCCTTCATTGCCAGATCTCCTTCCACCATCCACAGGATTCTCAAGACCGCAACCAGTTCACAAGACCAACCATGACCAGTACCTCCGTCTTTGCACCATTGCATGTCCACCCAGAGCTCAACAACAAACAAAACAGGGAGTGGGGTGTACTTACTTTCTCTTGGCCATCTGCGCGGCCGTCGCGGCCTTTGGTTTGTCGTCCATGGCTGCGTTGCCAGAGTCCCAGCTGCCGTAGCGTTCTTCGCCGCCTTGTCCCTCTGCGCCTCTCTTGCTCATCCTTCTCTTCCAAGAAGCCTCCGCAGCGTTTGTCGCAAGCTCCCCCAATGGAGATTATCAGAGCGCAGTTCTTGTCTAGTCGGGTCTTCGATGTGGAGAATCAAAGTAGATTGGATGGATGACGTTGGTGGATGGATTGTTTCGTAGGATGCGCTGGGCTTTGTAGTCGCGTGGGTCTGGAAGGGAAACAGAAAAACAACAAGTGGGTTGGGAGGCCAGGAGGGCAAAGTGAAAGAGAGCCTGGTCCGCGCGACGTCACAAGGGCAACGGCAACCTGCAGTAAAGAGGTTGGCTTCACTTGGATGATGGAAGTTCAGGTTGTCTGACGGCTTTGCGCAAAAGATGGCCGACCTAAACACTCTGGAGAGCTGCGCTGCGCTGGCTGGGTGTGCCTCAGCAAGCACGCGCTTCTCCTTCGGAACCGGCGAACCGACCCGCTCTGAATGTAGATTTGCCTTTCCGTGTCGCGATATTACCACCGACAATTCTTGCGAAAGCTACAGATAAATAATATCGTCGCAACAATCCTGTGATATGAATCAGGAGGCAGTCATGGAACACATATGAGAATTATCCAAGCTCACTCACTGAAGGTCAAGTGAAGCTTCCCCAAGGTTTCGTCATCTGTGAGAGGAACAACAGGAGGCATTGAACGACCGTCAAAGGACAGTCCGCAACGAAAGCATCAAACGTGCGATTCAATCTGTGTGATCGTTGAGATGATTTCCTTTCACCGTGGCCGTAAAGTAATTGCTCTGATCTATTCACGACACTACATTTGCCACTACAGCCGACCTCTGTCGCAGCAAAAGCCATGGCCGTTCAATGTGAGTGAACATCACAGTCTGATGTGGCTTAGGGATTCTTGAGACTATGTAGCATGAAGTGTCAGTTGAGAACGAACTCGCCATTAACCTGCATGGCGTGTGCTCACTTCAGCCTACATCTACATGTACATGTATGATGATCGAACCAGCGAAACATTGAATCGATGGCTTATTATGTCAAGGGTTGGGGTTGGGGTGAACCTCTTCTTCCAAAAAAATCGAACATCTACGTGTAACATGGTTTTCGAAGGCGAGTAATGTCATTAAATCCATGAAGATATTGATAATCGTCTTGGGTATTCTGGTACACGTTACTATCGTTGTTCTTGACGCGTTGTACCACCCAGCCAGTATCTTGATTCTTTCGCGGTTACATCAACCAAACGTGCAAGCATGAACCGATGGTCAGGACCACGGGTTCCTAGAAACGCGTTCTGTCGACCTAGCATATCTGGACTTGTCAGCATTATTAATGATATACTCGCGCCGAAGTGAACCATGTGTCTGTTAATGATGGGCATATTCGTTAATTCAATAGCTGTACACGTATTGATATCTCCTCGAGGTACCCCGCCTACATCATCAGGTAACGATGCATAACGTAAGCTTGCACGGGGTGGCACATGTGAAGATGCCTGGCGTTTCGGGATTGATGCAACTCATCTTCCTCCATCTTCTAGAATATCTTGTCAACCACTGAACAGATCTGCTCCTTCCTTCGCACCCTCAAACACACTTGCACCGATCATCAACAACACATGGGTCTCAGAATGGACGACCTCCACGCACCAACCATTCCCTCCGGGCCCAGCTCCCAACCAACCACCAACGGCACATCCAAGAAACAATCGCTACAAGAACTGAGCGTCCAGAAAGAGAACCTCGAAGCCGAGCTTTCAGCCTTGGGCTCTGTCCTGGAATCTGTAAGTCACAGAAATGCACAGATTGATACGCTCAGCGCACAAGCTAACCATCCACCTCCAGCATGGCGTCAACATGAACACCGGCCTCACGACCTTCGACGGCTTCCCACGCGCTGACATCGACGTCGCGCAAATCCGCACAACGAGAGCGAGGATCGTACGCTTGAAGAATGACTACAAGGATGTGATGGCGAAGCTGGAAGTCGCGGTTCATGAGCACTTCGCAGCGGGCAAAAGCGCAGAGTCGTTACCGCCTGCGAGCAGTACGCCGTCCGAAGCTGCGACTACAACGGGACAAGCACAACAACCCACACAGCCTTTGGCATCGGCGATCGAGCCACCTTTTGCCAGGGTCAACACAGTGGTGGAGAACAGTCCAGCGGACACAGCAGGGCTCAAGGCGGGCGACAAAGTCACAAGATTTGGTTATGTGGATTGGACAAATCACGAGCGGTTGGGAAAGGTCGCTCATGTAGTGCAGCAGAATGAAAACCACACCATCTTGGTCAAGGTGCTGCGCGATGGGCAGATGGTGAGGTTGGAGCTGACGCCTCGGCGCGATTGGGGTGGGAGAGGTCTGCTTGGGTGCCATTTGGTGCCAGTATGAAGGAGTGGATATGGGTGATCTGGATCTGGCTGATTGTGAGGAGAAAACGTGATACCGTGCCGACTTGCTGAATGCATACATATCTGGAGCAAAGCGTGCCTGAGCATGAGACACGACTCTGGACTCTCTGATTGCGGTCTTTCACTCTACTTCGGAAATACTACTACCGACTGCTTCAAGCATCTCATGATATCCCACAACGCTTCCGTAGCATGGACCTGACTGGAACTTGGGATCGTCGCAACTGGAAGAAGGCCGACCGCAAGATTTCGCTTCTTGTTTGCAGCAGGTCGCTCCTTCCTCATCGAACCAGCAATGGTTCCAGCAACCGTATCCGAATTGGTCTAGTGGCTAGGATTTGTCGCTCTCAATCATCGAAAGATGATCAGTTCCGACAAGGCCGGGGTTCAATTCCCCGATTTGGAATTCTTCTTTTGCTTTTTTGGTGGTTGGAAAATGCATGAGACATTTTTTTGCTCTGTGTAGCATGGGTGGATGTACAGTAGTTAGCAAGCAAGAAGCTGCGGAGAATGAAATGCAAGGCCTTGGGCTCAAGCCAGAAATACTGCTGCAGCTGGATGATCAGTGTGCACCTGTCGCTGCAAGCCAGGAACTTGGGTGTTTGTTGTGCACCGAAGCGCATGTCTCTGTGAAGCAGCCTCGATAGCAACTTCATACCGACGCATAGCATCTTAGTCCCTATCATCCATAGCCAGAAGAGAGGAACCGAAACGCATGTCATTCCACAGTGTCCAAAACCTACTAGCGCCGTACACGTCTCCTATAGAAGAAGTGCCGAAGAACTTCGAACCGCACACCCGACTCGTCCAATCTCAATTCAGTACCAAAGTGTCAAATCGACCGCGGAAACACCTTTTTTTCTCTAGCTAACTTATCCGGACTTCTCCAAATAGGACGATCCCCACGCACCGTTGTCGCGCAGAGACCAGCAAGAAGGCCCAGCGTCCTGTTCGGGGCGAGGATTTGCCCTGCGTCTTTCAAGGGTTCCCTCCTGTCAGTGTGTGGGGAAGGCAAGGTGATGTTTGAGAGAGGAGAGACATGCTTGGAGGAGGAGGGGGTGATTTAGAACTTCCAGGGGCGAGAGGGATGCGGACGATGGAATGTGAGGTTTTTTGATCTGCAGTTTCATACCTTACTCACTGTGCACGAATGTGTGTGGCGGTGTGTGTTGTGTGTTAATGTTTGTAAGGGTGGCTTGGACGTGATGGAGAGAGGCATCGTCATTCTACAAGCACTTGACCTGACCGCCTCACGCCTCACGCCTCGCCTTGCGATCAGGCGATCCGCCAGGGTATAAGAGGCGGAGATTTGCAGCAACTGCTACTGAGTCGGTGTTATTGCTACACTGACATGACCATGCCATGACGTTTCGCAGTACGGTATTCCAGCACGTGAGACCAGACAAAAAGTCCGCGGTAATTGGCAGATCGACAGCAAGGTTTGACGGCCAGGATTGTATGTATTTTGAGCCTGTGGCTACGCACTACAGACTACAGTACTACAGGAGTAAGTTGTACTTTCTGTATGTGTAGGATCGTCTCCTGTGCCAGGTGTGTCGCATTATCCTCTGCCACGTGAGCACGTTATCATAAGTCCCTGCATTATGCATGCCAGCCTGATAGGGCTACGGCGTAACATGGCACCATGGGGTGGAAAGAAGGAGACAGCCACTCCAACAGGAGAACATTTGATTGGCGTAACTGCGAATATGATCTCGATCTCACCACGAGTGTAGCTGGAGAAATAGCGCAAGACCTCTGTCGTCAGGGTCGCTGTATCACTGATGTGTGTGGGAGAAACTTGGGAAGTGTGTATCTCGATCGGTCACTCCACCACACGTCTCCCTGGCGTAAGAGGCTGCCAGAGACGATTCAGCGAGATGCAGCTGCCCCGGCCGACGAAACAAAATGGTCACACTGCGTTCGTCCACTCCCTCTCATTTCTGCAAGCCGCGTTCGACACTCCTGATATCGTAAGCGGTGTCTCTGCCACGAAGCGAGGACTGCGAGTGGATTCGACGGGCTTGACATGCCACTTGACTCGGACGTATAAGGGTCTCAGCAGGCGCTGAATTCTAATGCCCACTTACCGTTGTTCCGTGCATGCAGAGGTGGTTCTTGCTTTCGTACAACGGGACGGTTCGCAATCTTACCCGGCGCGCGATCGAAACACAGGCGAGCTGGCGACCTGGTAATCGACGGCAGTGATGGGGCGATAGGAGTATGCACATCAACTACCAGCAGCTGTGACCGCGAGTGGTCACTCCAAACTCGAGCCTTGCGTGCCAGTACCAGACAGTAGTCCACTCTTCACGCCGTCGCTGCCGTGCAAACTCGTATTCGGTGGACTGTATATCTTGTGCATGCCCTCGCTCGGAAGAAACACGGCCCTCCTCGAGACGCTTTCTTCGGCAGACGGCCCACGAGCCCACCTGTCACGTCGGGCACGCGGGTCCTGGAGCGAATTACTCTGCAAATGAGAGCGCCCGCTGCGGCAAGGGTTTCCTAGCAGTCTTTCGTCTTTGCTTAGCACAGGCTAGCACCGCAGGCTCGGGGGCGCGCTCCTACAGGCGACGCAACTCACTAGGCAAGCAACCCTTCCCGGATGCAGCGACTGCAAAGCAAAGCCCTCCCGATCGTTGCGTTGCCCAAGCCAGCCCACGTCTCTCCCTTGCACCTGCCCACACCAGCCCAATAATCTCCCTCGCCCACCGCCCTTCCGTCACACTCACACCATCCGTCTGCGACATCAGCGCCGCCACCCCCTAAGCAGCCTCCGCACCCGCACCACCCCCTCGCGGCCTTTGAAGCGGTGCATGCGATCCGCGCAGTCAGCGCAGCACGTGGCCGAGCGAGCGACAGCTCACGGCCAATACACACACCCTGGCCAAACGCCCTGCCCCTCAGGCGTGGACTCCCAGCGCTGCGCACCACGTCGTCAAGCGCAGATGCACCTCTGAGGACCTCACTTCATCTTTCCTGCGCCTCCCTGCCATGCCAAACGAAGAGACCTCGGCTGCGGTCGCCAGGATCCTGTCCAACTTTGCGAAGCAGTTCACCCCGTTGAGCGATGGCTCCTTCCCGACCTCCGCCGTGGTAAACGGCCTGCATCCCGCGCGGATCACCCTGCCCGGCGAAGAGACGGTCGAGAAGAAGACGCTGGAGCGCGAGTTGACGAGCCTTGCTACGCGGATACAAATGCTGGAAGCCAAAGCCAACAATGGCTCCGGATCGCTCCCTGTGACGCCCAACGAGCCCATGTCTTCAGCCTTCGGTGGCGACATCTCTGCCTCGCCGCGCTTCCAGGCAGTCACAAGCCGACAACGGTCACAGTCGTGGGTCAACAGCCTACTCGCTAAGGGCGATGGAGAAAAACACGAGCCACGCCAGCTCACCGAGGAGCAACTCACATTCCTAAGAGAACACGTAGAGCGCCAGTCGGAAGAGATTAAGAGCCAAAAGGAATTCATCGACGGCATCAAATCACAATTAAATCACCAACAGGCCGCCACAAAGGCTGTCCTCGACGGCTACGGCAGCTCCATATCGATCGAGCAACTTAAGCGGGAGATCGAGAAGAACGCGCAGATCAACGCTACATATCAGAAGGTGCTCAAGGAAATCGGCACAATCATTACGGCTGTTGCGAATGGTGATCTCAGCAAGAAGGTACTGATCCATGCCATGGAGAAGGATCCTGAGATTGCTAAGTTCAAGCACACGATCAACACAATGGTGGATCAACTGCAAGAGTTTGCTGGACAAGTCACCCACTTGGCCAAAGAAGTCGGCACAGAAGGTAGACTTGGAGGTCAGGCCATAGTGCCAGGCGTAGACGGTATTTGGGCTGAGCTTACGCGCAATGGTGAGTTTTGGATATGTGAAGACAGTCAAAGTGTGCCAAACTAACAAGTTCCAGTCAACGTCATGGCCAACAACCTTACCGATCAAGTACGAGAAATCGCAGTAGTCACAACAGCCGTCGCTCAGGGTGACTTGAGCCGCAAGATCGAGCGTCCGGCCCGTGGTGAGATTCTCCAGCTTCAACAAACCATAAACACCATGGTAGATCAGCTCCGGACCTTTGCTACCGAAGTCACACGCGTTTCTCGAGACGTCGGTACTGAGGGTGTTCTTGGCGGTCAAGCACAAATCGAAGGCGTACGTGGCATGTGGAAAGATCTTACGGAAAATGTGAACGCCATGGCCAACAATTTGACCGCTCAAGTGCGAGATATTGCCGACGTAACTACTGCGGTGGCCAAGGGTGATCTCACGCAAAAGGTCAAGGCCGAATGCAGAGGTGAGATTCTGGAATTGAAGAGCACCATCAACGCCATGGTGGACCAATTGCGACAATTTGCGCAAGAAGTCACGAAAATCGCGCGCGAGGTCGGAACTGAGGGACGCCTTGGTGGCCAAGCTACCATTCATGGTGTGGAAGGAACCTGGAAGGATCTCACTGAAAACGTGAACGGAATGGCCATGAACCTTACAACCCAGGTGCGTGAGATTGCCGAAGTCACGACAGCCGTGGCAAATGGCGATTTGAGCAAGAAGGTGCAGGCTGAGGTCAAGGGAGAAATCCTGGCCTTGAAGATCACGATCAACACCATGGTGGATCGCTTGAGCACTTTCGCGTTTGAGGTCAGCAAGGTCGCAAGAGAAGTCGGAACTGAAGGTACACTTGGAGGCCAGGCACAGGTCGAGAATGTCGAAGGCAAGTGGAAAGACTTGACCGACAACGTCAACACCATGGCCGGAAACCTCACAAACCAAGTGCGCAGCATCTCGGATGTCACACAGGCTATTGCGCGAGGCGACATGACTCAGTACATCGACGTACACGCTCAGGGAGAAATCCAGACACTGAAGGACACAATCAACGACATGGTGACCCGACTCGACGCATGGTCACTAGCTGTGAAACGAGTCGCCCGTGATGTCGGCGTCGACGGCAAGATGGGAGGTCAAGCTGAAGTTGAGGGCATCACTGGTCGCTGGAAGGAAATTACCACCGACGTGAACACCATGGCCCAGAACTTGACATCGCAAGTGCGCGCTTTCGGCGACATTTCCAACGCAGCCATGAAAGGCAACTTCTCGAAGACCATCACCGTGGAAGCCTCTGGTGAGATGAACGAGTTGAAGAACAAGATCAACAAGATGGTTCACAGCTTGCGCGAATCAATTCAGCGAAACAACCAACAGCGTGAGGCTGCCGAACTTGCGAACAAGACGAAGTCAGAGTTCCTGGCGAACATGTCCCACGAGATCCGCACGCCCATGAACGGTATCATTGGCATGACCCAACTTACCCTAGACACCGAACTGGAGCAGAACCAGCGCGATATGCTGAACATTGTCTTTTCCCTGGCCAACAGTCTTCTGACGATCATTGATGACATCCTGGATATCTCGAAGATTGAGGCGAATCGCATGATCCTTGAAGAGGAGCCCTTCTCTCTGAGAAGCCAAGTCTTCAACAGCTTGAAATCTTTGGCCGTGAGAGCCAACGAGAAAGACATTAGCCTGGTCTACGACGTTGATGCCTCTGTGCCCGATTTCATTGTTGGCGATTCCTTCAGACTGAGACAGATCATTCTGAACCTGGCAGGCAATGCAATCAAATTCACGGAGCACGGCGAAGTACGCGTCAAGATCGGCGCTGATCACAGCGTTGCCTGCGCCGAGGATGAGGTTGTTGTCAAGTTCGCCGTTTCTGACACCGGTATTGGCATTCACCACAACAAACTTGACTTGATTTTCGACACTTTCCAGCAGGCTGACGGTTCTACTACCCGCAAGTTCGGAGGTACTGGTCTCGGTCTGTCCATTTCCAGACGTCTGGTCACTTTGATGAGAGGCAAGATGTGGGTAGAGTCCAACTTTGGATCTGGCAGCACTTTCTTCTTCACCACAGTCGTGAAAATCGGACCCAAAGACACCCAGCGCATCAAGCCACAGTTGCAGCAATACAGGCAACATCAAGTGTTGTTCATCGACAGCGGTGTAACTGGCTGCGTCGATCTCATTGCTGCCGCCGTCCGCGAGCTGAACCTGATTCCCACTGTCTTGAGCAGTGGGCCTGGTGGCTGGTCGTCCGAACTCGGCACGGCTGATGCCTATGACTGCGTCATTGTTGACGACGGTGATACCGCCCAGAAGCTTCGTAACACGGAGCGCTTTAAGTACATCCCGATTGTCATGGTCGCACCATCTATATCGGTCAGCTTCAAAAACGCACTGGAAAACGGCATTGCTAGCTACATGACTACTCCTTGCTTGCCGGTTGATCTCGGCAATGCGCTTATACCAGCTTTGGAAGGCAGAGCTGCACCAAGCTCACTGGATCACTCCAGGTCCTTCGACATTCTCCTGGCAGAGGACAACGCTGTCAACCAAAAACTTGCTGTGAAGATATTGACAAAACACAATCACAAGGTCACAGTCGCCAACAACGGCGTGGAAGCTCTCGAAGCCATCAAGAAAAAGCGATTCGACGCGGTTCTCATGGACGTCCAGATGCCCATCATGGGTGGTTTCGAAGCCACGTCCAAGATCAGAGAATACGAGTCATCCAACGGCTTGACAAGGTCGCCCATCATCGCGCTCACCGCGCACGCTATGCTGGGCGATCGTGAGAAGTGCATCCAGGCGCAGATGGACGAGTACTTGAGCAAGCCGCTGAAGCCAAACCAGCTCATTCAGACATTACTGAAATGCGCTACGTTAGGCGGTGCGTTGCTCGAAAGAAAAGACGATGGCCGCGGCCGAATTCAAG
>Ga0265797_10003357_pt1 | contig 25705 bp, 22 predicted proteins | sample P2T30metagenome_FD_192433 | JGI IMG/M metagenome (GOLD analysis project Ga0265797, IMG submission 192433) | Plant litter microbial communities from East Loma Ridge, Irvine, California - P2 T30 | ecosystem: Environmental > Terrestrial > Plant litter > Unclassified | place: USA: California... | reverse complement strand
TTTCTTCCTTGGCGGCCTTTGGGTTCACGGTTTACGCATTTACGTTCTGGTAATGTTTTGATGATACTTTAGCTTCGAGGGCAGCTTTGATTGTAAAGAAGAATCTTGTATAGTTTGAGAAGGCTGATTGAGTCGAGTTGGACCTCTCCCTGCCACACATGGTGTGTATATCAATGTACATGAGTGATGCGATGATCAGATCATGCAGTTTGCTCTCGGAAACTTGTTGCTGTCATGCGCACAGACTTGCACCTCCCCACCCCCACGGCAGAAATCGGAATACAGGCAAGGGAAATTTTCTCTGGTACAGAAGGCGGGCAATTAGAATCGTCCTTCACAAGCAGGCCCCCTCCTTATTCCTTCAGTTGTCTGCGTATATTTACCTTCTACCGCCAAAAACTTGCATCGTCAAATAACTGGCCGGTTGGCGCAATGGTAGCGCGCAGCCCTCCTATAGGACTTCCTCCTTGTTACGGACAGGCTGAGGCTGTGGGTTCGAGTCCCACATCGGTCGCTCCTTTTTGCTCTTTTTGCGCCTATTTTACGCTGTGCGGCGAGATGGCATCGATGAGGGTGCAGCGAATTTTTTTGCATGTCATTGTGGATGGGCGGGGTAGCTGGAGGGTTGGTGGCTTGGCGAGCGGGGGCTTTGGGGAGAGGGCATTATTAGTACTGAGTTTATTCCAGCTTGAGCAATACAACAAACAGGATGGAATGGTTCAACAGGCCCGTTTTGCAAGCCGAACTCGCCGAGGAAATGATTTGTGCACAAACAGTACGGGGTTATTACTTGTCACCCTTACACTTAACTTGCCATGTACCGCCGAAGGATACGGTGATTGGCCTGCTTGGCGTGTTTGCTGCATTATCACGTCCAGGAGAATTCAAGCAAATGTGAACTCATTGCTGAGACAATCTGGGTCTATTAAGATGGGGTCCAATCTATACGAATCATGCTAGCTAGGGGAATGCTTACTTACTACACCCAAGGCAGGAGATGGCGGATGTTGAAGTACATTGTCGCGATACCTAAGCGTGACACCGATGTCAGAGTGTATATAGGACGAAGAAGAGGACAAGGCCGTCTTCAACAAGTTTCTTTGAACGATCGCGATTCAGCACTTTGTTGGGCAGTGTTGACCGAGTTCTCGACTCCATGACTTTCTCGTTGGCTGTACAATTAATTGGTACTGCTCTGCCTGCGGCGATACACAGTTCGACCATACCCAACCTTTTGGCTGTCTGAGCGGTTACCGAATTTAACAGGCATGTGCACCCGACGGCGCTATGCACGCTCGACCCACTAAGACAGCGACCAACCTCCTACATTACTCCTAAATATTTTTTTTCTTTAAAAAAAAACACACGGAATACAAACCGCAATTGCAGCTCTAAGATTTCAAAGCTCAAGGAAGATGTGCTCAGCCACCAGCCACAGGCGTCGAGGTCGAAGGATTTCTCACTAGGCTCACAGCGCCTCAGAACCGTGCAAGAAGGGCCGAACTCGTTTACTCCAACCAACGCCCCACCCTGCACAAATAAGCATGCCGTGTCTCCGAGTCGTATGTCTTACACGACGACCATCAAGTAATAGTTGCAGCGTTATCGTCAAGCAACGACCACAAGGGCAGGTGGATGCTCGCCAAGCCAGTGGAGATGACCAAGCTAACCCGAGAAGGAAGTCCGATATGCGATTTGCCATGACCAGAGCGTCATTGCTTCCATCGACGCAGCTACCAACATGGCCAAGTGCGGATGTAGTGTTAGTAGCCCCATTGTTGGGAATGCAGGTACAAGTACTTTGTTGCCTACTTTCCACATCTTCTCTCTCCCTTCACTCCTCCCGCAACCTCTGCTAGGAGTCACGACTGGAGGGATTGATAAACAGAATGATGCACCAGAAGCCATCGAGCGCCCCGGCCATGGCCTTTGTAGGCACGATGCTTCAGATCGCGTTGGCCGCTGTAGTCCCTCGCCAGAGCTCGCCTTCAGACCCTTTCGCCCCGATAGATCCGCAGAACTGGGTCAATCCGGACAACATGACCTGGGACGGTATGTCTCAACACCGCCCTGTTAGGCTTCTCAAAGGCACACCGCTAAGCAGAGCGCAGACTATGTCGCGCCCCCAACGACCAACTGGGCAGATCCCTCGCGCAAAGGTCGAGACCGCAACTTCAACATCGCCATGGTTACCGTTGACTATCCAGACTCGCCCTTTGTAGTCACCCTTCCAGCCAATTCGGATATCTTTGGCAATCCGCAACCGCTGACCGCTGGATTGAAACGTGAGGATGTGCCCAAGTACTACCACGACTTCCTCAATGTCCCAAGTGATGTCAACCAGGGGCATACGCTCCATGAATATTGGATGGGTGATTCGTTCGGAAAGTACGGTGTCGACCTTACAGTGTTTGGCCCATACCGCATGCCAGCAAAGAGTTACCAGTATGGCATTGATGATGAAGAGGGTGGTTTTAACGAAGGCGGCTGCCCCCAAGGCCCACCCTGCTCAGCAAATCTCCGAACCGATGCGCTTGGCGCATGGCGTGCCGAAGTTGGGAATGAGACTGCGGATGCGTTCGAGCTGGCTTTCATTCTCTCCGCCGGCCAGGATGAATCGTCTACATGGCAGGAGTTTGGAGAGATGAAGTTCGCCTCCAAAGAAGACGTTCCGGAAGCGTTTGGGCCGCCCGCCAACTCCTCGCTCCCAAATTGGGCCAAGACGCGATATGTTGAGTGGTCTTCGTGGGCTGCAGCATCGACCATCTGGCCAAATGCTGGAGACGGCTCTTCAACTCAGGGCGAGTCCAGCGGCATGGCTACTTTTGCTCATGAACTGTCGCATCTCCTTGGCATTGGCGACAACTACAACAACCCTTTCAGCAACCCTGCTCGCCGTTCGTACACGGGCCCGTGGAGCATGCTTTCTCGTGGCAGTTTCAATGGACCTGGCGGGCCTCATACGCGCTGGCAGATTCCCCCGGTAAAGGGCGGTTCCATGGGCTCTCTGCATTCGATGCGCGACAAGCACCAGATTGGCCTTATCGACTCTACACCTATCCTCCAGGTTTCTCGTGATGGGCTCGCCTCTTCCGGTCCGGTTATTGCGAAGATTACGGCTCGCTCTGTCGACCCTTTCGGCAGTCTTATGGGCTTCAATATCTCTTTTGGCGCTGCTGGCGATCTTGCGCCGCCGTGCAACACCAGTGTTGACCCACTGTGTGATGGCCGTGGCTTCAACAACTACAACATGGAAGTTATTGACCGCATGGGGCCAGACTCCTTCTGTCCCGATTCCGGTGTCATGATTAGCAAGACGAAGAACAGCGACCGTGTACAGCCGTTCCAATGGACCATTGACGCGAACCCGCAGGATGCACGACAGATTGATTTCTACCTTCCCAACGGAACGGCGAGATACTGGACCATTGGCGACTACAGGCAACTAGCCGACGCGCTATTCCATGCAGGTACCAACTCTGGCTCACAGTACGAGTACAGCGACGCGCCCAACGGCCTTCATTTCTACATTCTCGACACTAGCCGCGATGATGCTGGAGTATTGCACTACACCGTTGGTGTCGCATCGACCGCTACCAACGTCACAACCACTGCCAAGCACGGTATTGAGCTTGGATCTGGTAAGATTGCAAACAGCTCCAGCACCGCTACCGGCACGTACTGCACTTTCGAGCTGAAGAACACTGGCCAAGCCGCTGCGCTTGGCACGAATCCCCACCCCCAGGATCTCTCTGCCTACCTTGGATCCGACATCTTCCGTCTGGAGGCAAAGGTTGAAGGAGAAGGCTGGAAGGTTGCGTTGCCAAATGCGTTGGCATATGCTGGGGCAGGCAAGCAGACGACGGTCAAGGTAGCTGTTGGCCATGGAAGTGGAGCGTCGAAAGAAGCGACTGTGACGCTGACGGCTACGAGCGAGAGCGACAAGTCAGTATCACGTGTCAAGACGTGCAAAGTACGGCTATAGAGAGTAAGCTTAACGTAATACAAAAGCTAATCGTTCGGCTTTGGCGCAACACTTCCTTCGGACGGTAATAAGTTAATGCATTACTTGGTAGAGGCGCGAGTCGGGCCTCCACATTCCGATATTGAGAGACAATGAATACCTGTCTGTGTCTGTACTTTTGCTTGCATCTCACCAGCGTTCGGATTTGGTTTACTATAGAAGACAACGATGTTGCCTAATCTCTCAGTTGTGCTTCTTTTCAGTCAAGTGCTAGTTGCTACTAAAAGCATCGCCGATACAACATGGCCTAATTCGTTTCCTAAGCAACTTGCTGTTGTCCGGCGACGTCAAGGTTTGACTATTTTGGAGTATCTGTACCACCGTACGCTAGTTCATGACCGCAAATCATGAAACGCTCCTGACGGTCTCGACCAACCACTCGCCTATGTCCAGGGGCACATTTTCGATTCTGCTTATGGAATCAATACCACGGCGAACAACCCGCAGCGCTCATATTTCAGCCACAGCGATATGATAGAGCTGTATAGTCGCTCAGAATCAGCGTTTGCAACGTCAACACCGAACAACTACACTGCTACGTTCATTGGCCCTGACGAAAATGCTTTCAGTGACTTCTCGGCAGCCATGAGCATATACGCTTGCGAAACCTTTAAGGATGTGAAGATTACCTGTCGGCTTTCTGATCGCTTTGAAACCTACAACGCCTTCTACTGGGTCATTGCAGATGCATCCAACGCAAACACATCTTCATTCGACAACACTACCTTTGCAGCCCACGTCATGGACAATCTTCTTGCGGGCCTCCCTCACGGCAACATCTACAATGCTAGCATCCACGCATTGGACCCTGGCCTCGACTCTCGCGGCTACTATCGTGGATACAATAACCCAAGCCTTGACGCCGTGTTGAAATTCTGGCTTTGCGATGACAGCCCTTCGATTAGTGCTTTCAGGGATGTGCAGGCTGGCTTCGTTATGAAAAACAAGGATCTTGGGATTAATCTCGATGCGAGCTTTGTTACTTTTACCCACACAGTCCTTATTTACGATCGTAGCAAGGGTATCCCCTTTGACAATTCAAGGGGTAGTTACGCTTTCCTTACAGACCGGTTCCGCGGCAACGCTGCTCAGCCTCCAAAGTTCTAGATGCGTAGATTTTGTCGCGCAACACCTGGTATGGGGGTTTCAAGGGCTTCTTGTACATATTCATACATGCGTCGTTGATAATATCTACTTGATACAGTGCGCTGGCCCTTCCAACAGACGAAGAGAAATCCAATATCCCCCACGGTTCTGCTTTCTCTTTCCTTTTCCCAACTCCCCCGAAATGTATAGCTCAATTGCGACTACGTAGCTGCTCACATTTCTTCCTAGTCATCCTCGCTATCAGAGTCTTCGCCGCCGCTGCCAATGCCTGCAGCTCCAGCTACGGCGGGGACAGCATTGCTAGATGCCGCAACGGGCTGTAACGCCGTGGCAGCAACGGCGTCAAACTGCGCGGATGCAGCAGCTCCCAGCCTCGCCGTAAAAGGACCAAAGCCACGCTCATGGAAGTCGAGACGAGCACCTGGATCCGCAGAGTTTCCAAGCGGCGCTTTCTCAGACAATGCCCAGCCCATGACTGCGTTGCCTGTAGCGTCCACGTTCAGGCCCAGAGTCGAGTCAATGCAGTTCTCGCACAGGAAGGTGTAGCTCAAGGCCGTTGCATTGACGACTGTGCCGCCGGGGATTGGGCGTACGCTGAATGCTCCCGTCACTTCGGGCGGATTGTCCTCGTCGGTTGCTTGCCGAAAGGAGGCCATGACGCCACCTTTGCCATCTGGCCAGGCAGCAAGGATAAAGTTGCCTTCCATGTCACCGGTCAGGCCCATGGCGCCCCATCCTTGGCCATTTACAAGTGGAAAGCTCAGTTGGCCGATGAATGAACTTGCGTTGGATGAAGACGTGGCAAAGGCGAAGCCGAAGGAGGTGCGTGCCCCGAAGAACCGTTCCATTGCAAGACCCGTGCCTTGGTCAACGAAGGGGGTCGAGAATGTGCTGGCTGAGGAGGTGGGTTCGTCGTCTTCGGCGTAGGTCGCCGTTATGAGGAGACATGCCAGCATGGTCACTAACAAGATGTCGTAGATTCTGACAGCCTGGATACGCATAGAAGATGAGGCAGCCTTGGTGATGCATGGTGTGGGAGACATGCTTGGGGTACTCTGGGGGTTATGAGCTTTGTGAAAGTTATACTTGGGAAGAAAGATGGCTGTTAACTCATCTAGACAGTCATGGCACATGGTAATATATATATAGACAGCTCTGTACAGTCCCGACATGCACAAATCTGGCGGAAGACCAAACACGTAACGCACAAGTTGCGACAGCTATGCTCTTCCCGTCAAAAACCTCAAGACGAAAGGGATTCATGCATTCGACGATTCTTATCAAGCATCAAGAGTAGATCAAGCATGCCAAGCTCCAGGCACAAAGAATTGGCTACCAAAGCATTGGTGGATCCACGCCTTGTGGCTGAGGACGCCTCGTTTCGTGACAAATGCGCCAGGCACCAAGGTTTCGAAGACGAGCACGATACCCAGACAACTTTTCGAGTACAACCTCGAAAACTTGCTGTGGCTGGTTGTCTGGGGCAGGTTTTGACGATGAAGGTGGGTAAGCTAGGGTATGTCGGCAAAGTGGTGGGGTCAACCGTCATGCCTGAGGGAAGTTCGGTTTCAGCTCTTTTACACTGAACAAGCTGCTAACAAAGATTGGACGGCAATCGAAACATGTTGTGGGGATGACAGACTTCATCTGTCATTCCGATTGTAGTCTACGTCGCGCAGACAATCCCAAAGCAAGCCAGCAAAGGCGGTGTCTCTGAATGAAGGAATGAATGAGTGAATAAATACAAGACCTCATCAAGCAGGTCGGCATTAGATATTAACCATGTTCTACTGACGTCCGATATACAGAATCTTGGAATAGCAAAACGTCCGCAACCGCTGGTTTGGAAACATACCCCACGAAACTAGCCAGGATCGTTGTCTGGAAGACCGCTTGTGCATGTGACCCGCGCATCCACATTGCATGATGAAGATGCCAAGGTAACTGAAGCGTATCGCCGACATCTTTGACATGTGCTAGTCGTGTGGTTGTCGCGCGCTCGATTACCGAAAGCAGCGAGCATCAGAGCATAACTGTAGTGGAGCCGTATGCGAAACTATGAGTGTTCGATTGTCGCTTCTAGATGATGTAGAACTAACTTACTTGGCCCCCAAGCGACCCTTTTCATCATTGAGAATTTCTTCAACAGTGTTCTCGATACTCGGCCCCTTTGGCTGCCAGCCCACGAGCTTCTTCGCGCGCTCAGCCTTGCCGCGACTGTTGAAGCCCCAACTAACTGCTTCGAAACCAGCTTGTTCGAGAGCCTTGTCTTTGCCGAGCTCGCGCTCCTCCATTTCCTTCTTCTCGACAAGCCCTAGCTCAGTCGCTTTCTTGCCCATGAGCCGCGCAAGATCGGCCCAAAGATGCTCACCATTCTCAACCAAGTAGTAGCCCTGCTCGTTCCACAGTTTTGCGTCCGTATTGTTAGCGACGGCGGCTTCAGTCAGCAGAACAAACAACTGCGCGAGATCCGAGACGTGAACATTGTTCCATCTTGCTTTGCCTTGACCGATAATGGGTATGTATTGGCCAGTCAGAATGAGGTGCGCAAGCTCGTAGGCCTGTCTGCTCCTAGTGTTCAACGGTCCTCGGCCGCGCCCGTAGATGGTTGGCGGGCATAGGATGGCCGTCTTAACCGACTCAGAGCCAGCCGATAGTACAAGGTCGTCGACGTTCTTGTGAAAAGCATCTTTCGGTAGGCCGGTCAGGTCTTCCACCGCCGTCCAGTCGTTGTATTCTCGCTCTGACCACTCGCCTAGGCGGTTGTCGTCCCGCATAGTTTCCCAACACAAGATGCCAGTACCACCGGTATGCAGCCAGAACCCGGGCTTTTCCTTGGAGTGACCAGATGCGAGACCCTTGGCAATGGCTTTTGCTGCACCCTCATGGTCTGACGCATCTGCGGTATCTACAATCCATTAGCATTGGTCTTCAATCACAAGATGACTGCAGGGATTCCCTACGTATAACTACATCTGCCTTTGCAGCTTCCTCTTCTAGGATATTCGCATCGTCCAGACCGCCAAGGACAATGCGAACTTTGGGGAAAGCCTCCTTCACTGCCTTGCCTTTCTCCTCTTTGTACATGTCAGCTCTCTTGACATATAATGGCGTGCGCAGTCGGTTATACCTGTCCTTACAAGCGCCGCGATTTCGTATTCTGCGTGCTTTTCATATAGTGCGAATAGGGTGTCGCCGCCGATGTAACCTGTCGCGCCTGTGCTGTAGTTATTGTTAGGGAAATGGCAGTGTTGCGAGGTCTCTTCACTAACAGAAAAATCTTTGGTGCCATTTTTGAAAGAATTCGCTGAATCTGATACGGAAGAACAAAGAAATTACCATGTCTACTTCTTTTGTGCTCACACTCATGGCCGTAGTCTGCGGGCTTCTAGGTGACGTCATGATACTAGGTAGATCTGGTGCCGTTGGAAAAACTCTTAATCGCACGGCAACCCCAACATATAGCCCACTCATTCTCGGACGCTGTTCCGCTTTTTATCGCAAACCCAGAGCTAGCATCGAGAACCGAAGCTCGATCTGGCAGATTGATAAAGTTAGTGGGCGGGGTGCTAGATTGTGACTTGTCACCACTCGTGCTGGAGGGATCTGGACTTACCTATATCGTACACCCGCACTACATGTTCCAGACACTTTGTAGAGGTGACCTGAGCCATATTTTTACAAGCTGGATTGTCAACAGGGAAGATGCTACGACGTTTGTCAGGGCTATACAAGCCACGATGAACACTTCTCGCCCACGGCATAGCGCGTCTGGTGCAGTCAGAATATGACAAAAGGGTAACATCTATTAATAACTACGCCGCAATAATTCTATCAGGAATCTCTGTGACAGAGAATTAGGATAATTTACATCGGAATTTCAAATACACTCAAACGGCCGAAACACGGCCTCTCATGCTTACTTCACTAGCCACCAGCGCGAAATCATCCATGAGATGTACTTGTCCAAAGTGTGGCCCATCTACCCATACGAGGGAGAATAATAGCAAAAGAAAACACCTAGGCAACCTTTTTCACCTCAGCAAACTTCTTGCCGGCTGCAGAAAAGCCGTTTTCTTTTCCATCTTTCAACACCATGTCCATGAAAGCAGCCACGTATGCGTTAGTTATTTGCGACATTCTGACACCCTCAATCGTGCCCAGAATATCTCCTACCTCAGCAGGCAAATGTCCTTCGAGTCCCAGCACCGAGGTGACCAGGGACAAGTCTGAGAAACTGTAGTGTGCGGCGCCCTTGACCTCAAACTCGCTCTTCCAACCCTTCAACTGTGGCCAGACTGCTTTCCATGTCGGATCGGTTTCCTGTGTCTTGTTTTCGTGGCCCATGAGCATGAAAGGGCGATCAAGACCGGCTTCGATTACGGGACCGAACATGGAACCATCGAGGTTGATTCCGCCGCGGAGCGATTTCACCTGCATCACTGCATTGGCTGCAGCAGCTCCACCTAGGGAATGTCCAAGGACGGCCATCTTGGGTACACCGCGGCTGCGAAATTGCCCGGCAAACAGCTTCTCGACTGCAGAAGCATTCTTCATTTGTTCGGAGACAAAGGCGATGTCGGCAGCTCGTGTCTTGACAGACAACTCAACTTGAGCATCACTATCAATCTCAACCCCTGTGATGACGGTACCATCGGGGAACTCGAGAAAGTCGGCATCGTAAGGGTGGTCGATGGAAAGTACTGTGTATCCAGTGGCGGCAAGGCTCTGAAGCATGGCGCTGTATAGGTATCGAGATGTGCTGAGGGCCCCCGAAAACAGTACGAGCGGGAGTGAGCCAGAGTTGCAGGCACGCCCGCGTATGGCAGTCTCATTGCATGATTCGAGGTTAAGCGACTGGAACGAACCATTCGGGAGTCCATACGCGCCGAACTTGTCGTCCATGAAAGATGCAGTTGCTGCCGGCATGTAGGAAACAACGTTCTTCTGGCGGCATGTGTTGACAGGAGAAAAGCTCGAGACCATAATGGATCGAGCGCGGCCATCGGTTGCATATGGATCCAGTCGGTCGTGGTCGGTCAGTGATGTAGACGCGATTACGACATCGTAACGGTGGGATCCGACTATGGGAAGGACTGTCTTGGCCGTGGAAAACGATGGCGAGATGGCCAACAGTACAAGGGACAGGGAGGTTCGAAATGTCATGTTGTCGAAATGAAGGGTAGCTAACAGGTATTGTCTTTGGGATATATCTGATGTTGGGATAGAGATACTAAGACCTGTTGTGATGATGCTCCTGTGGACTACCTACGGGAGCGCAGTATTTGTATCAATGACACAGCGACAAACCTTCTTTGACGATGCTCGACCATCTCCACTGCGTTCTATCGTGACCAAACTAGGTCAAGTCAAGCGGATACCATTGCACAACGGAAATTGTCTTGCTGTACAACATAGCCACATTCGGGTGTCGCTCAGCCTTACGCAGAGCCTCTTAGATGATCGCCTTAACCGGCACTTTGTCGGTTGTACTAAAGCCTAAACCCAAGTGAGTTTAGGCGCGTTCTTTCTCTTCCTCATACGGCTAAGTTTCTTGGTAGCGCTTGAATACATAGGTAGTCTTCTCTGCATGCCGGTTTACAAACGCGCAATACCACTTCCCAACACGTCTTTTCGGACCCCCTGAGGCTTTTCCGTAAACCTGCAAGTGACACTCCTTTAACGAAAATTCAGTACCGGTCAGCCGCAACCGCTGCACGCCTTGCGCACGCCCTAATCTTGGTCAAAGTACATTTCCCAGATGATTGGGCCGTATGATGGTCGTCGGGCAAAGAAGAAAAGGTGTGGAGCATGTGCTAAGCGCAAGATTAAGGCGAGCAACCTTGACGTGTACGAAGTGACGGCACTGACTAGGTGACAGTGTGATGGGGGTGCACCATGCGACTATTGCCGATGGAAAGGCCTGGCTTGCGTATTTCCAACCGCATCTGGCAGACCAAACTTTGTGTTCGTGGGCGATGGAGCTGCTGTGACTAGCCTTGCTTCGCGTGTGAAAACAAAGCAGCTCCAAATCTCGCCATCCGTCAACATGAGTGGAGTAGAGTATGATGTGACCTACTTCTTCGGCTGCTTTCTGCCCATGAACACTGTTCTTGGTGGTGGCCCACTAGTCCAAGCCCAATTGCAGGATATGTTGCATGTTACCCCTGACCTGAGGGACGCGCTATGTGCCATAGCCGCACTGCATCGCTCCCGGCTAGCTCAGTCTATGACAGTGACGGGTAAACGCCTTGAACCACCTGATGTTGCTTTGCAGCTGTACGGAAAGTCTGTGAAAAGCGTTAACAATCGTATCTTGGGCAATACATTTGCAGGCGATTGCTCTATGCTATGGACGACGTTCTTCCTTGGGCTCTTCGAGGTACGTCTCGGTCATGCTAAAAAAAAAGACTGCTCTCATCCTGATGTTAATCAGCTCATGTGTGATCCGAGCGGAAATAACTGGCTTTCGCACTTCCTCCACGGAACATGCGCAATCCTGCGCCTCCAACATCCTTCAAGTCTTGCATGTCAAGATCAGTACAACATGTACACTCGCACCTTCTTCCTCACGACTCGCATCTTCGAGATTTCGCGTTCCTTGATTTACTCGGAGCCCACCTTTCTCAGCGACCCCGTGTGGACAGATGCACTGGCAAGGCTATGGAGTGCTGAGGGTGCAGCTGTGTGGCACCCAAAGGAAGCGCTCTTCGACATGCTCCCGAGCATATCCGAGTTGAGCATACGCGCACTTCGCTTTTGCGATGTTGAAGCGGCTTCGATGACGGATGGAATGCGATTCCATCGGGCACAGGATCTAGGTGCCGAAGGATTATTGCTTCGGCAAATGCTTCAAGAGTGGTGGGAAATGAGCAACACATGGCAGCATACATCGCTCAAACCCGACTCGGAACTTCTCGTCGGCCATATATATTACCATGCCATCAGCATATTCCACTCAGGCACATATGACTACCACGTCCACTGGACCCAGCCTGATTCGCCAAATGCGCCGATTCTTACTCGCAGCAAGATTGATTGGCACACGCATAACATCCTTCGGCTAAGCCGAGAACTGTTGGCTTGCGGAGTCGCGGGGGTGTTGCTGTTCTTTCCCTTGAGAGTTGCTGGTGCGCGTGTCCAAAGTTCTCGAGAAAGAGAAGATATCTTGGATTTGCTGCATGCCGTAGTCCAGCGTGGGTATGTCGTCGCCGATGCAATTACATCGGATCTAGAAGAGTTGTGGGCGTGCAATGTTGTTTCGTAGACCAGTGGACCCTAGGATAATTTGAATGCATTCTCTCCGTCTCCATGTCTTGATCCAATCACGTTGGCCCTAATCCTTTCTGTGGCGCCTTCCCTTGTTGAGCGTAGCCCAGCGCAGCCCGGAAAATGGCTTGGCAAACTGCAGCTGCGCTCACAGCTTTCTAGAATCAACGTCAACGCCGCCAACCCACCCATTGCACTTCGACCACCACCGCCTACATCATCACAATGGCTCTCGGACCAAGCGAAAACCACCCGAAGACTAAGACCACGTACGTCCACGCTCCTGCCGCCCGCAACCGCTCCCACCTGCCTCGGAACAGGCGTGCTTCAAATGGCGTCATGCGCAACACCCCCCCATAGAGTGGCTGAGTAGCATGGCAAATGTACTGACGCCGGTGTAGATGGCACATTGGCTCATGGGGTAACCCCTACGAGGGCGGCGGCCGACCCGGCAAGGGCGTCGTTACCTACGCACTGAGCCCCAACCGACAGCGCCCCATGGCCACCTTCATTGCCAAGGGCTTCTGGAACGTCGTGCGCCGATCAAGGAACCAAGTCCTTTACTTCATCCCGCCGCTTGTTGTCGCGTACGGAACTATGCAGTGGGCCATTGAGAGGTGAGTCGAAGATACGGACTGGGGGAGGGATAGACATGGATACTGTTGGGAAAGAGGCTGACGACGGCAACAGGAACGAATTTCTCAACTCCAAGACCGGACGCGCTCTGTACAGCGATGAGGAGGAGTAAGGCAAGGGTGGAAGAAAGAACCATTGGTGAAATGTGCGCACAATCGAAAAGGCAGCAAATCGATTGCAGATCCTTACAGTTTTCTTTGCAGAGTCAACAAATAGACTGTACAACCAATATTTGCATCATCTCCATCTCTCCTCGACTATCCGACAATGTATCAAGTCTGTTCAGACTGTCCTTGAACTCGTAGGATACCTCGTACTGGTCTGGCCCACGTAGATTCGACGAACATACATTACAACCATTCTTCATATTCAGCCACGGCCTATGCCCTTTGCTAAAACAAAAAGAAGTGATTGGACGGCATTGGGGCCGCGGCCTACTAGATAAATGTCTGTAGCCCGTCACATGGGCCCTCTTTGAGCACCTCATGCTCGGGTATGACGCCACCTGCAAAAGGTGCAGTAAGAGTAACAGTCTGCTGGTCACTGGGGTACATGGTGATGTGTCCCTCGCCCGTCGTGTCTGCGGCGATGACCAAGCCGCCTCTGCCACCAACCAGCCACAGTTCCTGAGAGCTGTCTTGAGGCAGGGTGACGTGAGCAAGACCGGCTATGAAGTGTACGAGCCTCGGGTTTGTTAGTATAAGCTTTTCACCAGCAGAAAGAAGATAGCTAAGGATTTCTACGAGTTGCAATGAAGTGACTTGTTTACTCACTGAGGTACAGGCGCTTTATGCAATCCGCCATTGAATCGCGGTGGCTGGATGACATAGGCTACATTTGTAGCATTGCCCACGGTTGCGACTCGGCTTCCTGTGATGCCTGCCTGTGAAGTCACGGCAAAGGGACTGTGTTTGAGGCGCCAGCATTGAATTGCAGTAGTGTTCTGTGGTGTAGTCACCAGAGCTGGGGCGATGAGGTAAGTGGTGTTCTCGCCTGAAGTTTGCGCGAGCGCGGGAAGGCAGAGGCAGAGCGTAGAGATGAGTGAAGACAAGAAGTACATGATTACGGACTGACGATGCATCAACAGGAATGCGACAGATACATGGCTTTCTATGTCTAAGCTGAGGATTACTCAGAAAATCGCGTTTTGTCAAGTCTGTGCATAAAACGCGCCATCGCGTTCCGGTTGATCTCACTGCAGTCGGACCGGGATGAGGTGCGGTGAATGCTGCAGGGCCAGTCGATTAATGTGCGCAACTAGATGCCCGTCGATGCACGAGACGTCCTCGCTGTGCAAGCTAATGGCCAGCCGGAAACTACTTGGCGGGACTTTTGCAGTCGATGGGTATGCCATGATGATTACATCTGGCACGCCACGTCGTGACGAAGAGTAGAGAGCAAATCTGGGTTCGAGGTTCGAGGTCGGCCGGTTCGCTTAGTCAGTCGGCGTCTCGGTGGCATGGTAGCAACTTCGATGATTCTGTCATATCTTAGCTTTCGCCATCAGTGCGTACCCGCCACTATAGACACTCTAACTGCCTGCGCGCAGCAGTCTCATAGGCGTGGTCTCCCCTTCACTCCATTTACTTGTACTATACCCACATTTCTCATTACATTGTATTTCTTCGCTCAATTCCATACACGATTACCCCACGGCCATGTCGACACTTCTCCGCCGATCAGGCAACCTAGCGCGACTTTCCCGACCCTGCCTGAACCTCAACGCCTCGACAAGGGCGCCGCGCAGATTACGAGCACCAATACCACAATGTATATACTTCCAGCAGCGGGCACGGAGGTTTGCGACAGGGCCACCGGAGGAGCCCAAAAACAACAAGGATGGTGAGAGGAAGGAGGGCCAGACAGACAAGGCTGCGTCCAGTGAGCCTGCAAAGGCAGACAAGGCAGAGGAGAAGGAAGGGGAGATAAAGATGAGCAAATTGACAAAAGAGGAGGAGGAACAACTGGACAAAATAATCGCCTTCGTGTCCATGGGCGTACCAAAGTCGCAGAAGCATCATGTCAAAGAGGCAATGGACGAGATCAAGCGAACGGGAATACCGGCGGAACTGCGAGAAGAGATGGACAAGCTGGCGAGAGGCGAGAAACTGGACTTGGCCACCGCGGCCAAGATCTCACGGTTAACGACCAAAATGGCACGCAAGACAGCCGATCAGCACATCTACAGCGAGGGTGCTACCAAGGATGATGCGCCCAAAGAACCACAGCAAAAGTCAGGCGCACACGACCCAGGCCCAGGCAAAGGACCCGGCAAAGGCTCCCAGGGCAACCCCGGCGGAGCTGGAGGTCCTGGTGGGTTCGGCGGCATGGACACCAACAGCATGGTCATCAGCGCCTTCCTCGCATACCTCACCTACAGGGCGATATATCCGGGCGAAAACGCAAAGGAAATCACATGGCAGGAATTCCGCACAACCTTCTTGGACAAGGGACTTGTTGAGAAGATTGTCATTCTCAATGGCAACAGGGCAAAGGTGTATCTGCATCGCGAGGCTGTCTCGTCCATGTATCCCGACTCCCCCGCTGTCAACTCAGGCTTCTACTACTACTTCACGATTGGCTCTGTCGAGGCCTTTGAGCGCAAGATGGATACCGCACAGTATGAGTTGGGCATCCCCAGCTCGGAGCGCATACCTGTGGCATACTCGAGCGAAATCTCCTGGTTCGGTACCTTCTTGTCATTTGGCCCTACTATACTCCTTCTTGGTGCTCTCTTCTACTTTACCAGACGTGCAGGTGGTGGCGCAGGCGGTGGTGGCGGCGTCTTTGGCATGGGTAAGAGTCGGGCCAAGAAGTTCAATCACGAGACAGATGTCAAGGTCAAATTCTCCGATGTCGCTGGTATGGACGAGGCCAAGCAAGAGATTATGGAATTCGTCTCCTTCCTCAAGGACCCTACTCGATTCCAGAAGCTCGGTGCAAAGATCCCTCGCGGTGCTATCTTATCTGGCTCACCCGGTACTGGTAAGACGCTGCTTGCAAAGGCTACTGCCGGAGAGTCTGGCGTCCCGTTCTTCAGTGTCAGCGGATCGGAATTTGTGGAGATGTTCGTCGGTGTTGGTGCCTCGCGAGTTCGAGACCTATTCGCCAATGCCCGCAAGAGCACCCCGTGCATCATCTTCATTGATGAGATCGACGCCATCGGCCGTGCTCGTTCAAAGCAGAACTTTGGTGGTGGCAATGACGAGCGCGAGGCTACTCTGAACCAAATCTTGACTGAGATGGATGGTTTCAACACTACTGAGCAGGTCGTTGTACTGGCAGGTACTAACCGACCAGATGTCTTGGACAAGGCTCTCATGCGACCTGGTCGTTTCGACAGGCATATCAACATCGACAAGCCCACCATGGATGGCCGAGGGCAGATCTTTGGTGTGCACCTGAAGAAGATCATTACCAACGAGGACCTGGAGTTCTTGAAGGGTAGGCTTGCGGCTCTGACACCAGGCTTCTCTGGTGCCGACATTGCCAACTGTGTCAATGAAGCTGCTTTGATCGGTGAGCATTATTCCTCGTTCTCATGCATAAGTTAAATTAACATACAATAGCTGCCCGCGCCAACGCTGATACCGTGGCCATGGTCCACTTTGAACAAGCCATTGAGCGTGTCATTGGTGGTCTCGAGAAGAAGTCACTGGTGCTCAAGCCCGAAGAGAAGAAGACGGTTGCCTACCACGAGGCCGGCCATGCCATCTGTGGTTGGTACTTCAAGTGGGCAGATCCCCTTCTCAAGGTTTCCATCATTCCGCGCGGTCAAGGCGCCCTCGGATACGCTCAATATCTCCCCAACGGCGATACCTACCTCATGAACGTAAACCAACTCATGGACCGCATGGCAATGACGCTGGGCGGACGTGTTTCCGAGGAACTGCACTTCGAGACGGTAACTTCGGGAGCATCGGATGACTTTCGCAAAGTTACGGCAATGGCAACCGCCATGGTCAGCAAGTGGGGCATGAGCAAGAAGATTGGCTACATCTACTTCGAGGATGGCGAGGGCCAACAACTCACCAAGCCCTTCTCTGAAGAAACAGCAAAGAACATTGACATGGAGGTCAAGCGCATTGTCGACGAGGCATACAAGCAATGCAAAGACCTGCTCACCGAGAAGAAGCACGAGGTTGGTCTCGTTGCAGAGGAGCTGCTGAAGAAGGAGATGTTGGGCCGTGAAGACATGATCAGACTACTCGGACCTAGGCCATTTGAGGATAGTCAAGACTTCCACAAGTACTTTTCAGGCGAGTATGGCAAGGCACCTGGCTACATTGAGCCGAAAGGCAATGATGGGGTCAAGGGACCCCTTGTCCCACCCAGCCCGGCAACATTCAAGGACTTGGATGCGAGGCGGTGAGACACATGGGGGTGTATCTTGTCGCGCAGAGCATGAATTGGATGGGCAAGCGATGATGAAGGTTTCATTCCACTCTACCGGTAGAGATGCATGCGCAACTTGACTTGTAGCATAGAGGCGCATTATGTACAGTATTGTCCATCTGGCGCTCAAGCGACTAGAGGCAAAATATTCATTGTAAAACTTCAGCATTGTCTTTGCATGTGCCCCTGTTTTGGTAGCGATGGTGTTGGTGATGGTCAGGCGGTTTCAGGCGACCGGCCCCACATTTTGCCTGCGCCTGCGCCTCAACATCAACGTCATCGCTCCACAGCACACCACCGGCCTCAACGCGCCGCGTACTGACTGCGCCGACTCTGGCGCCACATGCGTTGATATAGCAAAGCAATTCTATGCTTCAAACAAGCAAACTAGGCCATCTTCTTCAGCTTCACAATCATACAATTATCTATTAACTCATCATCCTTGCTACATCAACCTTGCCCACTTACCAATTCGCAGTATCCCGCCATGGCCCGTTGGACAGACATGGACAGTGTATGCATACCAACCCCCTTATCCCCATATCCACGAGCCTCCCCTCTCCCCCTTTTTTTAAAACCCCCTAACCCCCATAACAGGATGCAGAACGGCTCCCTCCAGGCTTCGAGCGCATAGGCTACGACGCCGACACGCAAACCTACACGTTCCGCGACGCCAACGGCGCCATCTACGAATCCTCGTCTGGGAACCGCTATGGCGAGTTGCGTGCGACGGGGGAACGGCACTCGTTCGATTCCGAGGCCGAGGCTGAGACACAACTAGTACAGAATGAGGTTGTGGAAAAGGGAGATGGGGGGTCGGTGAGGATGATGATGCCGTTTGCGCTTATAGTGCTGGTGGTTTTGTTTCTCATGTTTAGGCTGTTGCATAGGAGTGGTGGTGGTGGTGCTAGTGGTGGAGGGGTGGAGGGAGTGAATTGTGGGGAGGGGTATCAGAGGGTGGAGATACGACCGGGTGATACGTGTTGGGCGATTGCAAAGGTGAGGGGGGTTAGGGTGGAGGAGTTGTTGAGGATTCAAGGGAATGAGGGGTTGCAGTGCGAGAGATTGAGGATTGGGCAGGGGGTTTGTGTGCCGAGTTAGAGGGATTCGACGCGCTTTGCTTTGCTACCCATCTGACATTTGGTGTTGGTTGCTTGTTCATTTTTGATTTTTTTTGTTCTCTGGATGTACATGAAGTAAATCATTAAAAAAAATTACATTGGCATTGCGTGTATCATTTTCAATGCGTCGGGGAAAAGCAAAGTACTAATGACTCGACTTCCGTATGTCTTCAGATATCACACGTTACCCTCCGGCCGTGATGATGATGCATCTCACGCATCTCCAAAAAAAAAGATCAAACGCCTGATCACTCATCTGTACCCAGGTCCTCCACCGCTAGTCACGGTTGTTAACACAGCGTGTGCATTGCTCCACCCGACAAACGCTGCACTGCATGATCGACTCGAAACCAGTGCGATCGCAACGCGCGCAAGCAGTGCCCGCATGCTGGTTCCAAACATGGCGACATACTATAGGAGCCATTTCGAGAGCGTCCGTCGGCGTAGGCCTCAAGACATGCTGCTGATCGAACGTCGGACACCGACACGTCTTCCACTTCTTGCCACACCTGTAGCAGAACTGATAATCGCAGCGGCATCTATTGATTTGTTTAGTTTCCAAAAGCGTCATGGTAAGGGTGTGTGTATTAGAACGTACATGATGTGGAGGCAACCGTGGCTTAGTTCGACCATGTTCTTGCATCGTGAACAGCGCTGCCACGATACCTTTGCCACAGTAGCCATCAGAAGCTTGGTATCGTCGTCTTCGGAACAGAGACCCTCGTGCGCTTTATCTCCACATGTAGTGCAGGTCTTGGTCTGGCATTTGCTGCACGTCGCAACACTGTGCTCAATCATGTCGTCGGGAATGAAAGCCCAGCATCCGCTACAAAATGTAGAATGCTCATAGTCTTGTGTAGCCTTCTTGGTGTGGACTTCTTCCAAGAGCTTTGCAGGTAGGAAAGAGTACATGTTCTCTGAGATTGGAATCTTGCAGCAGCGGGGAGGGAAGAGCGAGGCGTCTTTGTGAACGGCGAAGTCGAAGAGTTCGATGATGCAGTCGTGGCAATAGATGTGAGCACATGGAAGTCTCACGGTGACAGTCTCGGGCTTGGTTTCGGCGCATGCACAGCAGGTGGCTGTCATCTTTGGGTCTCGGTCTGGCTCTGGTTCTGGCTCTGGCTCTGGCTCTGGCTCCCGTTCAGAGTCTTCGTCAGACAGTGTTACCGCTGTCAATACTTCTTCATCTCGATTTCCATCGTCAGAACCTGCATTGCCGTTCGGTTCTGACAAGGTATCTTCAGTCTGGCCATCGTCCGGGTCTTCATGTCGGGTTCCCTGCTGCCATGTAAATCTACGAGCGAATCTGATATACATGCGTCTGTTCATGCCATGAGTTAATAGCGATAATTGAGCTTACATCTTCATCAATAATCTCCAACTGATGCTGCAGCGCATGACGAAGGATACGATAGCTCGACGTCATGTCCGTCTCGAGCTCAGTTCGTTGCAGGACTTCTATAATCTCATCGAGCCGGAGTTGAGCAACGAGCCTGGCAGTGGCACGATCCAGAGTGCTAATGTCCATGGTGTACCTCGACTAGGGATGCTCGTGCGTTGATTGCTGGCTCTGTGTAGGCAAAAGTAAAGGTGAGGTGCTGAGGGCTGTTGCGCTCAATGGGGATTAAGTGACTAGTGGGGACTAAAGAGATGGGATAGCAATTCGCCATTCATACCATGGAACGTCATGGAATCATCAAGACCACAATACGCTCGATTACCTAACTTGTACTAGGCACGCGAGGGTTGTGTCATATGCTGCATCAACTCCTCAGAAAAGAAGACAGCTTGACTCTAAACTATTACCCCTTTCAATCGACAAAACACTATCCAATACCGAACTGAAGACACTAGTTCAGCCCTTTTTTTACAACAAATTTTCTCATGCTTACTTTACTTTATCTTCTCTCATTCACTCTTCACTTTCCTTTCAAGGCTTACCCGAAACACCAACCTAAATCCATGCACACACACACACACACACATACTATATGTTCCTAATTGGTCTTTAGTCGCCATCTGGAAGAGGCAAACACTACAGCACTTACAAAGCAATTTCAGTCACTAACCCAACAGTCAACTTAGTTCCCGCAATCTAAATCTACAGATACAAGCCCAAGCCAACAAGCCACGAAAAGAAAAGAAAACCCCGATCGCCTTAGGGCCTTAGCGAAGCCTAGAAGCCTAACCCGCCCCAAGAAGTTAATATAGATTTTTCAACCCGCGGTTAAACACGATCCTTCCCATCGATCCCCTCGCTAGAACATACCCTATCTTGCTACAGGCACGTGCAACACGACATGAACATGGATATGGGCATGCGTGGGGGCGGGATTCACACGTTCTCGGGAAGATTCCGTCTTAGTACCAGCCCAGATCAAACCGTTCGGTATATGACTAGCCCGAGCAAGCGTTGCATGAGGGCGAACTAGGTAAATGGTGACCGAGGAGGTCCCGATCTTGAGGAGTGGCACCACCTTGTTTACTACGCGAGTACGCCACTTTGTGGAGACTAGATCGACCCTGCATTGACCCTGCTTCTTGATACCGGACTGGGAGGCCTGGGCTATCCGGGGGGGGGCAGAGTGCGGCTCTAGCTGTTGGCCTGTGTCAGTGACACGTGGGGGACGCGCGTGGGCGGATATGGCAATCATCCTCGTGACAATGGTGAAGAGTGAGTAGGCCATGTTTTTGCTGCTTCAAGCTGACACTGGTTGGACAAGCATACAATGGGACTGGATTGAAATGGTAAAGAAGGTTATGTACAATCATGCAGTGAAATGTTCGTTTGCTACTCTGCGACGACCATCTACTTTAGAGACCAGACGCCATTTTCTTGGATAATCTCAATCGGCCGGTTCTCGTCCAGCGATCTCCGGCCGGCCTCGAGAATCGCGGTCGTCGCAATGGTGTTCTTCAGAGTCGGCAGCGGCCGGGCATCAAGCTGGTCTAGCGTGACCTTGCCTGCATTGAGGTTGTTGACAGCATCGATGAACTTCTCGAAAGAAATGTATCCATAACCCGTTTGACCTGCAAAGTTGCCCTCTTCGTCGGGAGCGTACTTCATGTAGAAACTGCAGGTGGTCAATACGCTAAGTTGTGACTTGGTGGTTCATAGGCCCTAGACTTACGGGTTGTACCAGAGCAGACCACCCTCGTCATCAGTGACATCGTAGCCTCGCTTGGCCTGGTTGACACGAATCTCTCCATTCGATGACATGTAATGGAAGTACTGATTCGAGTGTACGCCAGCCTTTTGTGGCGCTGCCCAACCAGCTGTGTAAACACCGGTTCCGACCTTGCTAGGGTCGTCCTTCTTTACCCAGTTGGTGAGTAATGTGATTGTGTCCTCAGTGGCCGGGTCACATCCCAGACCCGTTGCAATTCCTTTTGCCGCGCTAGCCATGACGCGCACTGGTTTCCAGTCGGGAATCATTGATTCGTTGATGTCAATGTGGTGAGAGTTGAGGTAGTAGGAAATATCCGAATCGATACCTGCCCATGCCTTGAACGTCTCCAACTGGCTCCTGATTATCTCGTTAGTCACTGCCATGTTTCGTGGCTAGAGGTTTCACTGACTTTGGCTGGCTCATGTAAGAGTAAAAGTAGTTGAAGTCGCCAAGTTTCTGTGCCCTGAAGCGTGCATCCGCGTACGCTGGATCATACCGCTTGTGATGCTCAATGTAGACGAAGACATTGTGCTTTCTTGCGGCTTCAAGGAGGGCTTGGTGGTGTTCTAGCAGCTTCACTGCGGGCTTCGTGATGAGGACGTGGATTCCACGTTCGATGGCATACAAAGCGATTGGGTAGTGGGTGGTATCCGGGGTGAAGATGGTGACTAGCATGCATCAGCCACTAAGCTATCGAGCCTGTACATTCGCAACTTACTGGCACTGCCTTTGGGGAGCGCGTCAATCGCCTCCTTGTACGCGTTGGGGTCTGTTTTGCCCTGTTTTGGGAATTCATCAAAAGATACATCCAGCCCGTTGTATGCCTCGGAGATGTTCTTCTGCAGATGCTCGCCTGGCCAAGATCAGCATGCTGCATCGGTGGGACAGTCCAGCTGTTGGGGTGACGTACGGATGGCGGGGAATTTGCCGCCCGATGTTCCAACCATGGACAGCTTGCCCACCTTGCCGCGCCTGCGAAGATCGAACAGCGTCAGCCCTACGACACCGACCTTCTTGTCGGACTTTGAGGCGCCGCCGCCTACGAAACCGGTCGTGTACTCGCCAGTACCGACCTGGGGTTGGATTAGCCCGAGGGATTCGCACTTGATGGTGGGATTGTTGCATGCGACGGGGTAAGCAGCCCCAAGGCAGCAATGTAACAAGAGCGGCAGCTTACCATGAGAACTTGGACTGGTGCCATGATGACGGTCGTATGCGGCGTGGCAGTGAAGAGGGTGGTGAATGTTCAATTGGGATAGTCTTCAGCCGGTGCTTTGTTTTTGTGGGCAGAGGATGCATGCAATACCCGACATGGCGTCGTCGGCATCTGAAAGGCTCCACGGAAAATCATATGGCCTAGAGAGACGCGATGAGGGGCACGTCGCGCGTTCTACCGGCCGCCGCGGCCGGATGGGGTTGGGTTATGCCACGAGGCCGTTGTGTGGATGGGCCGTGTGCAGCAGGCCTCGTGCAGTTTCCCGAGCAGAGAGACAACATGTCGAATCCGCCGTCTAGACTCTGCATGTTCTGGCTGTACGAGGCATCACGAGTGGTGGGCGTCGGAGGGGTAGCAAGCTTCCCCAGGCCAAGCCATCGTCACCCCACGCCCCCGCGCGCCGCCGATTGGTGGAAGAATTCGTCGACCTGTTCCATTGTCCAAGATGGCTATGCTGTCCCACCATGGTCTGCCGTCTGCTGCACCTTCACCCATCGGAAAACAGGCCATTTAGTCATCTGTATAGAAAAGGCCGCACTGTGTCCCGCCGTTCGCGCAGTTGTGCCCCGAACTCGCCCTGGCCCTGTGCCCTTCCTCCGCCCTAGCTGTCCGCTATCACTGCCCTTGGCGAATGAGCGCCACGTATTCGATGCCATCTCGACAACGGTCCCCCTACGTTGAGGCGCCCCCAGTAGCGGTGGGTAGTGGGAAGGTGGGATGGGGACCAGCCTCTGCCGAACTAGGCTCTCTCGACTATTTTGCCCCCATTGCCTCCATCTCGCTGCTATATTAAAGCTGACCGAACCCATGGCCGCCGCATCCTTCATTGCTGTCTGATCACTCCCTCTTTCCCGCATCTTGCCTGGTCTTGTCTTTCTCTCAGTCTTGCTTGTCCTTTCGTCATCTCCCAGCTTCGGCCTCAACATCCAAACATGGCAGCAAACGGCACCGGGGCCAATGGCCATAGGGAACGCACACCCCTCCGACCGGGTATCTACTCACCCACCATGACCTTTTTCGACCCAGAAACCGAGGAGCTGGACATAGCCGCCATCAAGAAGCACGCGGTACGGCTAGCAGAGGCCGGCCTTGTCGGTCTTGTCACCATGGGATCAAACGGCGAGGCCGTCCACCTATCACGAGCCGAGAAGGCTGCAGTCACGCAGGCAACACGCGAGGCCCTCGACGAGGCTGGCTACCGAAATGTCCCTGTCATTGTAGGAGCCTCCGAACACGGCATCAAACTCACCATTGAGCTTTGCAAGGAAGCCGAGGCTGCAGGTGGTGAATACGTCCTCATTGTCCCTCCCAGCTACTACCGCTACGCCATTGACGAGGAAGCCATCTACGACTACTTTGTCAAGGTCGCAGACGGCTCACCGCTCCCCGTCATTCTGTACAACTACCCCGGCGCGGTTGCAGGCATCGACATGGACAGCGACCTCATTATCAAGCTAGCCAAGCATCCCAACATTGTCGGCACAAAGTTCACATGTGGCAACACGGGCAAGCTCACGCGTGTCGCCCTTGCTACCAATGCCTGCACGACCAAGAGCAACGGCAGCGGCTACATGGCCTTTGGCGGCATGGCCGACTTCACAGCCCAGACGGCTGCTAGTGGCGGATCCGGCATCATCGCCGGCGGCGCCAACGTGCTTCCAAAGACGTGCGTCAAGGTCTGGAATCTGTGGGCCCAAGGCAAGTACGACGAGGCCTTTGAGCTGCAAAAGGTGCTCAGCAAGGGTGACTGGGTCCTCACCAAATCTGCCATCCCTGGCACCAAGTCGGCCATTCAGTCATATTACGGTTACGGCGGATACCCACGTCGGCCACTCAAGAGGCTTCCGCAAGAAAAGGTCGATGCGGTCGCTGAAGGGATCAAGGAGGTCATGGAAGTGGAGAATAAGTTATAGCTCCAAGACGCTGATTTTAATCCCCTGTTGTCATGAAACACTTACACTAGTCTTGTCATTTCAATTTCAAGTTTTTTCTCTCTCTCTCCGTTCTCTTTGGCAATGCACATGGCACCTTCTCTTTGCAGGCACTCGAGCGAAAAGCACCCTTTTTTTTACTTTGCATGAACGAAGCATGGTTGTACATACACGTCCTTGTCACCAACGTTGTTTTCCGACCACTTGGGAATTTGATATCTCGATGCATACATGTGCACACGCTGCACGTTTAGGCCATTATATCTCCCACGTGATATAACATATGCATGTGACTTCCTGAAACGGAAACATGCCCACACCAAAAAAAAAAGGCGCGTGCCTGACATGTGCCAGTCGGCCATGTGGATGAGACATGACTCGGCAACGTGAACGGTTTCAACGGAGGGCAGAGGGGAGGCACATCACGTGCTAGCGCGACACATTCGCATTGCAGGGCTGCATTCAGTTTCGACGCTACCCCACACCTTATCCTGGCACACCCACCCCTCATCTTACAGTGACATTCTACCTGATATGCGAATCCCATGTCTGTGCTTTTCCCCATCACAGCATGCTCTCGCCACACCGATGATGAGGATGATGATGATGATGATGATGATGCCATACCTGGCGTGTCGCAGTCGAGTCCCCACGACCTTGGCCACTTCTCCTACCCTACAACCAACCGTGCAGACCTTGAAGTTTTTCATCCTTTTTTTTTTGCAACCTACAAGTCGCAAGTCGCAGCCCTAGCCCCAGCCCCAGCCCCAGCCCCAGCCCCATCAAACCAAATGTCTGCATAAACCCACTTTGTTCAATCATCCTCTCCCACTCCA
>Ga0265797_10003354_pt1 | contig 25717 bp, 24 predicted proteins | sample P2T30metagenome_FD_192433 | JGI IMG/M metagenome (GOLD analysis project Ga0265797, IMG submission 192433) | Plant litter microbial communities from East Loma Ridge, Irvine, California - P2 T30 | ecosystem: Environmental > Terrestrial > Plant litter > Unclassified | place: USA: California... | reverse complement strand
CTTTACTCTCGACTTCCTTGCCTTCAACCTCAGGAGCATCCTTGCTCTCAACCTCACCCTCCTTCCCCGGCACCGGCCCATTCAACCCCTTCTGCCCCGGCACCCTCCTCAACCTCCAATCTCCCCCACACCTCTCAACCTCAAGCTCATAAGTCAACGCAATAATCTGCAAATCCGGCTTACTCAGCACCGGCAAATCGCCCGTGCGGCGCGCAAACTCGGTAACAAACTGCATGCTCGCAGGCGAAGGCGAGCGGATAGTCAGGAAAGGCATCAGCATCGTCTCGACGCGGGATCTGGTGACGGCGTCTTTGATTTCGGAGATGATGGCGGGCACGGTGATGAGCGAGTCGGCTTTGCTGATTAGTGTTGAGACCGAAGGTTCGTTTTTGATGATGGCGCCGGTGTCGAGCACGAGGGTGTGCACTAGTTTGGGGGGTTGTTCCATGATGGGCAAGATTCGATCCTGGTGATAAGTTGTTTGTAGTCCAGGAACGCTTTCGGGTTATCTTTTTTATTTTATTTTTTTGCGATGTTTGAAAGTCGTTGCGCCACGGCCGAAATTCTCTTGTGAAGAGTCAAATTATTGGTAGTTGCGGGGCGGGCTTCCTTGCTTGAGACGCTCTAATTGGACGAGCTGCACCTCTCAGGGTCTTTCGATCTCTACTACTTTAACTAGGAGATACCTTGCCTATTCACGTAATTATAATCTCACTGGCACTGGCACGACATTATGTTTGCAAATTGGGTTGATTTGATTTGATTTGGCTCCAAGATTCATGTACTTATGGAACGACCAAGATAAACTACCAACCAATCTCACCCACTACCACCTCTTGCAGCAAGATCCTCCGCCTGCTCCAGATCCCTCTGTTCATCTTCATCGCTGGAATGCCGCCTCGCCCTTTCGACGTGATGGCGTGCACCTCTAGGCTGCTGTCGTCCTGCGTCGTCGTCACTATCACTGGTGATATCATCGTCGTCATCATCATCATCGTCGTCCTCCTTAGCAGCATTTGCCGCAGCAGCATCATCGCTGGGCTTACGCTTGCGCTCGTAGTCCTGTGCGTGGGCAGAGCGCATCGTGTTACCGGCTTGGCGGAAAGCACGAGCGATTGGCGAGTTGGTGATGCTGGGACGCCTACGTCTAAGCGATGCTGCGCTCGTGGTGGGGTGGCCTTGTTCGATGTCGGTGGCTGAAGCCCTTGTGCCCTCGCGGCTCAAACGCTCAGACGGCATGCGTTCTGGGACTCCTGGGCGGCTGGGAGCAAGAGGTTGTTTGTGATTCTGTGGCGCCCTGGCGTCGTTCGCGACATCCTCTGCAGTCTTGTGGAGCATGTTTTGGTCGGACTCCTCCTCAATGTCGTACGGCAAGGGAACGTCTCGCGACGCACGGTAACGTCCGACGTTGTTGCAGTGTTCGTTCTCGACACGGAACAGCGTCCAGATACCGCGACGAATGACTTCTGACAGGCCGATGAGGAAAGCGACCATGGACGAGGTTTGGAGCTCGTGGATGTTGATGACGTAGAAGATCCAGTTGAAGCGAAGGATCGGGTCGATGACCATGGCTGCATAGTACCACCATATCTGCTTGTAGGCCAGCTTGTGGCGCAGAAACTTGTGTTTTGCCGAAGGGACACCCAGACCTGTGGAATGTTAGTTTGTGAAGCGGCTCTACGGTAGCAATCAACTTACTCCAGTCCATAATGACGTCCCAGATGCTGCAGTAGATACTGTTGACCGTTGCAAAGACAATGTACAGTGCCAACATCTCGGTGGTCTTGTCAATTCGGTACAGACTCAAACCCATGCCTGAGAGGATGGTAAAACCATACTTTCCACAGTTGACCAGGTGAGGGAAGACATCGCGGGTGTCGTAGTAACGTCTCAGACACTGAAGCGCGCGCCAAATGCCAGGGATAGTTGTGAAGAAGCCAAGAAGCCTAGAGTGAGAGCTGTTGCACATCGCCGGCTCGTTCCAGTGACGTGCGTACAAGCAGAAGAAGAGCTCGAGATGGCCCATGGCGTACGTCAAAGAACAGAACATGTCGCCGAGGAAGAAGTCGCGAAATTCGACTGGGTAGACGCCTGCAAGGAGCAGCCGCCAATTGCTGTACAAGAACCACCCCCGAGATCGTTGATAGAAGTAAGGTGCTGGAAGGAAGAGTGTGCCGACGGCGAGCCCAATGAGAATTACTGGCCAGTAAACGTACATTGCCTCGCCACCGAAGCGGCAGAAGTTAAGCCACATGATGAGTCCCAAGTAGAAGGCAAAGACTGCGGGCATCTGCAACGTGTTAGTGACACTACCAGCAGACGAGGAATTGGTGGACGCTTACCTCGCTCAGCTGCCGCCAGTCGAGCATATGCCTACTATCAAACTCGAAGACGAACTGGTAATTGACTTTTGCTTGCGTGAATGCTCGAGCATCAATAACAAACAAGCTCACGAGAAGCAGCATCAAGAAGTAGCCGGCATATATCTGTAGAAGGTAGCCTGCTTGAGTGGCTATGACCGGGTTGGGGTCATATATCTCTTCAACTCCGTACACCACACCCTGTATGCCAAACACGATGCCGGCAGTCGCCAACACGCCTTGTCTCCAGATGCTTCCTGTGTAGTCGCCGGCTTTGGCGATCTTTGCGCGAAGCTTGCCAACAGCAACTTTGCGGCTTCCACGCTCGAAATAGCGGGCGTAGAGATCCTCCACGTCGTGGAACATACTGTCCAGAACATCGGAAGTGACGAAATAGGCTGGGTTGACTTTCTCAGACATGAAGCGACTGCTGGAGCGTGCGTCGACCGTTTTGTCGTATTTCTTGTTGATCTTTCTGAACGCCGTCCGGTTAAGCAGGGCATAGCTTTTGAGTAGTTCGAGACCGCGGTAGAATTCTGCCAGAGCGACCTTGAGCTTTCGTTTCGCCACTCTGTAAGGCACATCTGAAGACGGTGCGCGACGTGAGTAGTCGGCCGGCGGGGCTCTATCGGCTTTCATTTGAGGTGTCCCAAGCGTGCCCATCGTTCGGCTTGTCTTGCCAATACGACCAGGGCGAACCTTGCCAAGAGCATGGTCAATCTGATCAACGGTGTTGGTGACAGGCGCCAGCCACGGCAGGCTGTGCCTAGGTGGTTGCGATGATTGGGCATCCGATTGCATCTGTGTAATTGCATCGCCATCGGCCGAGCTTCCATTGGAATTCTGCTTATGCTTGGCCTGATCTGCCTGCAAGACCTCCTCCAAGCGGCGATTGCGCATCACGTGCAGTTGTTCTCGTATCACTTTCATGCGGTCTTCCGCTTCTTCTTCTTTCGATTTGTAGAATTCCTCAATCTTCTCCAGCTCTTTGTCCAGGAACTTGAAGAACTCCGCCTGTCTGAAGTCGACCTCGCGATACGCTTCCAAAGCAACATCTTCATGAGAGTGCCGGGTCTGTGTTGGCGACCCTGAGATCGAGAACATGCGCTGCACTAAAGGTTTGGTTCCGGAGAATGTGTTGGTGCGTTTCGGAGTGGGCAGAGTCTTGCTGCCAGGGGACTTCGCAAATTTACTGACATCGTCGTGAGGCTTGCTGATCTCATAGGCATTGCCAGTGTGGCTCATCTGAGAGGAAGGAGGATGAACCACGCGAGACTCCTCGGGCGAGCCTGAGATCGAGAATGAGCTCCGGTCATTGTTTGTGCGAGGTACTGGGCTTTGATGCGCCTTCGACACTGAAGGGTCCAAAGCTGGATCAGGAAGCTCTAGCAACGACGCCTGCTTCTGTAGCTGTGCGAGTGTCGGGCTTCCTCCTTTGGGCGGACTGCCAATGATACTGCCATACCTCGTCAGACCTTGCACTGGTTCGTCTGATCTGGCCGCCCTGGGATACAGAGGGCTTCGCTCGTTGATTGGCTGTGGCTGAGTACTCCGCGGTGGTGCGAGGTCAGTTCCCCGGGGCGTTTGTTCACTTGATGCGTGGTTTCCTGCTGCTGGCGTGGAAAGGGTTTGACCGCCCGCGGACGCATCGTGGGTGAAGCTGCGTCTCAAGAACGACTGGACTGGGCCGTCTCTGAGAGAGCCGCTCGGAGGCGCTGCTAAAGTTGATCGAGGCCATGCCGGCGCGGCAGGTTTATCCGCATTGCGTACAGCTCTTGCGACGGCCTTTAGCTTCTTCTTGCCGCCCTTGTAGTCCAGATATTTGTCCTTCCACTCGGCGACCAAGTTCTCCTCCAGCTCTTTTGCGAATTTCATGGCGATGCGACACCGTTCGAGTCGTGGCTATCTTGTCAAAGCATGTTGTCTCTTTCCAATCCAGCCTCAATGCCGTGTCTGCAGCATTAAAATATCGAATTCTCCTATTGTTCTTGAAAAGAAACGCTGGCGCGCTATCTCCTGCTAGCTCCCCCATTGCACGCGACGAAGATGAGATTGAGTTTACGTCAGAATGCGTCAGGCTCGCGCCGGGCCTTTTGCTGCGCCTCCGCCCCAGACCTAAAGAGCCCTGAAACACGTTCAAGAAACCGGAGATTTGGATCTTGGTATGTCTTGACGCACGTCACAGTCGTCACCTCAGCGGCACGTGGTCATTGAGACATCTACGAAGGTCTAGAAGGCAACTACGGCGAGAAGAAAAAGCAGAGTGTTTGTCTCCGGGAAAAAATGCTTCATTTCGCGATTTCAAACCAAAAACACGAGCGAGCACAGAACAAAAAGCATCGGAAAGGAATCCCCATGCTGTCAAATGAATACATGTTCGAATAACTCTACTTGACAAACAACCATGGCTTATGTGTAATACTGCGACTTGTGGCGGATTGAGTACATGTGCTTAATGATCCATCGCCTGAACGCTTGATCAAGAGCTGCCAGCAAGCGCCTTGATCGGCTTCTGGTTCGGGAAAAAGCTGGTCGGCATAGCAGGAACAGGAATGCTGACGGTGAACCCAAAGTCCTTCTTCAAATCATCAGCCAGCTTCGGCGCCGCGTAACCGGTAGGAGCAGTCGTGACGGTTTTAGTAGTAGCCGCATACTTTGTTCCAGAACCTGCTTTCAAACAGTACAGAGGGTCCGCCTTAAGATCGGTGTACGCGCTTCTACAGCTGTAGAATTGAGAGGCGCCCTTCTCCGTCCACATGTTGAAATCTGTCACTTCTACACCGGTGCATGGGGCTCCGTCTGCGCATTTGATCTGAATTGGCCCACGCTGCATGCCGTTCAGTGCGGTGCCGGTCCAGTTGCTGATCTTGATGTTTGAGAGCTGCACGCCGTTGCCGGGGAGGGTTTTCATGCTCTCCCAGTATTGCTCGATATCCAGGCTGTACGCGTTGGAGTGACCGATGAAGTTCTCGAGTACCAGGTTAGAGACCTTGCCGCTTCCGCCGTTGGATTTCAGCATGAACTGTACGAATTAGTCAGTGTTTGTATTACATCAACAGAGCTAGGATTCCATACCATCTGATTAGACTGCACAGTGTAGATGTTGCGGTAAGTGATGTCAGAGACATCAACATCTTGCCCGAGGGATCCCATGGCACAGCCACCTGACCAGTTGCAGTACACATTCTCGACCAGGATGTTCTTTGCTGGGGACTTCACAGTGACACACTCGTCCTGAACAGGTTGTCAGTAACCACCTAAACTCTCATTGCTTGAGGCCTGGCTAACCTTGTTTGTTACCATGACATCGTGTATCCAGATGTTCTCAGACCAGACGTCGATTCCATCCAACCCGCCGTGGGCACCGCCTCGAATAGCCATGTTGTAAACCTCGCCGTTCGTGCATGTGTCGATGGAGAAATGGAAGGACGGAGAGTCCACCAGGGAGATGTCATGAACCGCAAAGTTGCTCACGTCGTACAATCTGAGCAGTCGAGGGCCACTAATTGAACCAGTTTGGTGAAATTCGTAGCCATGGCCTTGAATCGCGCCCTTGGATGTAGTGGAGAAGAGCTCAAAATCGGACGTGTGCTCGATGAAAATCATGTTGCCAGCGGCTGTGCCGGTCCTGGTGATGGTGCCATCGAGTTGCAGGGCCCATGCTTTACCGCTCTTCAGAAGCACCCAGTTCTCGAGATTGTAGTTGCCAGAGGGAATGACAACCACGCCACCATTCTTACAGGCGGCATACGCGCTGTTGATGGCTGCAGAGATGTCGCTGCCGGCTTTGCCGCCATACTTGGTGATGTCGCAGGTCTTGACTGCTCTCTTGGCTGCAATTGATGTCAATGGGCCGACCTTGCCTCTCAGATCAGCCGACTGAGCAGATGCCAGAGAGAAGAGTGCTGCAAATGTTGCGATAGGGTAGGTGAAAAGCATGATGGCTCGAGATCCAGCTCGAGGGCGAATGGGAAATATGTAAAAGAGGGACTGCGGTGAGGTTGTGGTTTGACAAAAAGGCCAGATCAGACGTCCGCTCTGCTCTGAGGCGGACTCAGCAAAGATATACGAGTAGTCTTCGACACCGAATATCCCCTCAAATGACAGCCCTAAATGGCGCCCTCAATTGTCCTGAGACGCTAGATACTCTCCTTGATGGGCCCGGGTGCCAGGGCTGGGTGCGGCATTGCCATTTCTATGTTGCTCGCCTCAATGGACTTTCTTACAACACGTGCTGTTTTTCCACGCGATACATATGCCAAGATTGGGTGACACTTCAACCAGCGACAGAAGCGATTCTGTTGCAATCAATGTGCTTTCGAAAGACTGCAGATTTGAGGCAGTCAACATGAAACACCCCAGAATTGCCGTTCGTACCGCTCCCCTGTGGCTTGAGGCAATACGTCCGGAGCGGGAAAATAGAATGTCCGAACCTGTTGCAAAGGCCTTAGAGGAACACGCGTTCTGTGAGAAGGTATTGCTAGCAAGATAATTGCAGACAAGTGAGGATGCCGGCGCCAGTGCTGCTTGTATAGCAACTGAAGTCCACGCCAAGACGTGTCGTCACAGCAAGAGCGAGAGAGTTCGGCCGCGCTTTCAGCGCCTATGCTTGATATGTACGTGCAGCGAGATAAGAGCGTATCTATACAGCCATTATACACACTCTCCTCTAAGGTTCTTGTACACTCCGGCAACAACTTCCTAGAATGAGCACGCCGGAGCGTGGCAAGCGCCAAAAGCAGCGCAAGGTGCTGCTCATGGGGCGTTCAGGTGCGGGCAAGTCATCCATGCGAGCGATTATCTTCAGCAACTATGTGGCGAAGGACGTCCGAAGACTTGGTGCTACCATCGACGTCGAGCATAGCAACATCAGATTCATGGGCAACTTGCTGCTTAACCTGTGGGATTGTGGAGGGTAAGTGCCTCGTAACCTCACTTTGAACCGTTTTCCACACGCGGCTAACTCGTACACCACAGTCAAGACTCGTTCGTCGAATCATACCTCAACAACCAACGCTCCCATGTTTTCTCCTCGGTGGCAGTCATGATTTTTGTCATCGACATTTCGTCCCGTGAGCCCGCGGCTGATATGATCAACTTTGCCGCCACATTACGGGCCCTACGCGAACACAGCCCCGGTAGCAAGCTGTTCATCCTAATACACAAAATGGATCTTGTGCCTACAGAGCAAAAGGCCAAGATCTTCCACCAAAAAACCGAAGAGGTGCGCACCCGATGTGCAGATGAGGGCTTCACAGACCAACAGGTCGAATTTTGGGCTACATCGATTTGGGACCAAAGCCTGTACCGCGCGTGGACTCAGGTGCTCTACTTCTTGGTACCAAACGCAGCAGTGATCGAGAGCATGCTCCGTAAGCTTGCAGATTTACTGGATGCCCGTGAACTGATACTCTACGAGCGAACCACATGCCTGGCTGTCACACACATCACACGGGACGAAGAGGCGAACAATCCCTACACCGACCGCTTTGAGCGAATAAGCAGCATTCTCAAGACACACAAACACTCCATGGCGAAGCACACCGGTATGCTTGCTTCCGAGACGAGCTTTGCCGAGATGCAGATAAAGACGGGTGCTTTCATGTTCTTCATCACACGCTTGACCGAGAACACGAACCTGGCAGTGGTAATGCCCAGCGACGAAGCGACGTTCAACGCCGCGAGGGTCAACGTGCAGCTGGCAAGACGGGAATTCGCGCAATTTGATATTGTAGAGAAGAAGACCAGGGACCTATCGCGGCAAGACGGCTCCCGAGGTCATGGCTACGGTCTGGATGACAACCCTCGTGGCATCGACGATGTGGATGTTTCAATACGGGGGTATGATGAATGATTACGAGGGCTCAGAACTGAGGGGTGGCGAGGGTGGGTGTCGTGTGTATGGGCGGCTTGTTATCTAAGCCATCCAAAGGACGTCGTCAAACGCGGCTATCTGTCCACTCAGGACGAAGTGTATGCGAATCGCCTGGGACTCGAGGCAATCTGCCCATGAGCACTTGTGCCGAGCGTTTCTTCATGCAACGGCATCTTCCCCAGCTCCCCAGACACACCTCCAGGCCTACCGAGACTAATGGCGTTACCCGTGAATATGAGCGTGGCATGATGCATACCCCGGAGTTTCGTCCACAGTCCTCGAGCTGGGCGCACGCAGGCTCACGGCGCGTTGTAGCTATGCATCGTATGGGCAGCTTGTACCGGCAAATCATACCCTGGGAGACTTTGGATGTGCCTCCATACCGCAGATGCTGGACACGTCGACTTATGGGGGGCAAGATATGTTGTGACCACCTTTGCAAATGTTCTGTCGCGCCACCAACGGCAGCTCAAGCGCGCAACACCTTGTGCATCTTTAGTATCTCAGTGACAATCACGCCACGTCAAGGACCTGATTCCGAACATCATGCCCTCATGCGTTCTTCAATCTGCTGTAGTACTTAGCTACCTTGTCACAGCAATCACCAGTTAGGAAATTGCACCAGGGTCCATCATCACTTGCCAGATCCATCGGCAACTCTGCCTCTGAGCGCCCAGTGATAGATTGCTAACGCAGGGATCTAAATAGCTCGGTTAGTTGCTGCCGTGAGATCAGCACTGCCGGCCGAGACGGAAGATTGGTTGGCCGAAGTCGTGTGATATCGAATGCCTGCTTGCGTGGCGTCTTCATCAGCCGCGCATATATTATTGCTGCAGCGGGGTGTCTCATCACAAATTCTCGCTTGACTGCATGTACTCGGAAGACGCACTCTACCGGCAATTCTGGCCCCGGATCGAGATGACCCCGGATCGAGATGAGCATGAGCCTCGGAACAGTACGACCCTGGTACGTATGATCGCACGTTTGGTGGCGTTGATCCTGGGCCACCTGAGACACTGGATTTCCAGAACAATGCCCGATGACATCTTCTGAAGCTATCGTGAACGTTGAGATGTTCCAGACTTTCGGATCTCATGGGGTGATGTCGCAGTTTCGGAAGGATGTGGGCGAGGGCATGAGTAGCGGCGATTGCTGTCGCGAAAACAACCACGCCCAGAAGATAGCGCACCCGACGCGGCCAGGGATGAGAGTCAGCCACGGCACTTGCAGACATCATATTTAGCGCGGCCAGGATGCCGCAGAACGTGATAATACCGAAAGTCTGGCTAAAGCATGCCCTTGGAGGTCCAGCCAGCCACCCCGGTACATACCCTCACCTCTTGTGTCAAAAGTGTGCGACCAACGGAGCGGGCGCTGGAACTTCACGCTTGCATATCGACGGTGTGCGCGTGTTGACGACTCCTTCGACCTGCAGCCACGCCAAACGGCCTCCGCGGGCACATGCTCGAAACATGCAACCGAACTCAGCAAGGAGGCCGTGTTTGCAGGTCTCCAAGCCGTTAGTCGTATAGGGCTTCGGATTGCATTTGCCAGCGGACGTGAACCGCGCTGTGCTGAGAGTTCAACGGTGCTCCGTAAGGAACGCAGAGCCGTCGCACAGACACGACGCCGTCGAAACCTTCGAGGAGGGAGCTCCGACACCGTCGGCAAGGTTTGAAGGTGCTCGAACGTGCGCCTAACAAGCCCTTCACGCACGAACGTATGCGCATATCATAGCGTTCAAGGCCCCCTGCAGGTTGCCGGTTGCAGTTGTCGCTGCGGAGAATCGATCGCCGGCTCTCCCGGCAGCAGGACATGGGCCCAAAGTGTAGTAGCTCGGGTGTAACATATGTACACAGGCGACGTCTCTACGCATGAACGCCGTGCCACCTTGGGCGCAGATTGACACGCATCACACTGACGAGCCTCGCTACGACAGGCCGGCACAGAGGCAGCACCAGTTTCCTCTCCCCACTTGCAACGCACGCGAGCTTTGCGGGGCCGTGCTGTCAAGCTGTTGCCAGCCAAACTCTGCGCGACTGGTGGCGTAGACTATAACCAGGATGAGGAAGTACACGCTGTAGAGATGACGGAAACGATCCTGCAGGCTGGAAAGTCAGAGCCAAATCATGCGCCATCGATGCAATCCTAAATATCGGTGTTTGAACGACAAAGGGCCGATTCATGCTTCGATGGCAGCAGTGCTCGACGCACAGCAGATTGCAATCGGCTAATGGCGGTGCATGTGCATACATGTGCCTCTTACGTGTGTGTAGCAGAGACCCAGCGCTTGCGTAACACGAGGTTGTTTCCCGCATGTCGGCATCCATGGATCGCGTGCAACAGCAGTTGAGTCGATGATTGTAGAACTGTGGCTACAAAGCACATTTGACCAGTGAATCACTACGGTGCGAGTGTATTGTCGTCAACAAAAGCAGCATTGCTGTATGATTGCGATACGCTAACAGCTCAATCTAAGTTGCGAGTAAAACTTTCGAGATGTGCGGCCCAGCCGTGCAAGCATGCATGGTTCTGTGGTCCGCAGGCACCCTTTGCACATGGTTACCGCCAATATCGTGACATCTTGCAGTGACACCCAGTGTCACCCAAAAGTCTCTAAGCCGAGCATGCAACTCCCAAGTAAGCCCGATTCATGCTATGGCCACCATGCATTCAAGCACGAGCCCGCCCGTTTACAGCATTGTCTTCCAATGCGTCGAAGTAAACTTTGTTGTCCACGCCATAGATGCAGTCGGCATCAAGCTCGAATTCTTGTTCGAGAGGTCCTTCCAGTCCCCAATTCCGGCCGAGCCAGCAGCCACTTGAAGCCTTGTAAGGCCGAGATAGGACATTCTTGAGTTGGTAATGCCGGCGTTCCGCGCTCCTGGTCTGTTCGACGGCGCTGTTCCAGTATTGCGCAAGCTCGCGGAGACAATCGACACCATTCTCCATGCCACTCATAGTCGGCCCGAGAGTGGAGTCGGGACCACCGCCGCCAACGATGTCCACAGCCGATAGGGTTGCATAGCCGGCAAAAGGTACGGCAAGTACAAACCGTGGTGACTGGCCCGACTGAGGATGTACGATCTCACGTCGGGATTCTCTGACGGCGCGCATAATGCCAAGCAGACGATGCGCGTGGTGATGTGCGGTGCGGATATTTCGGGGTGCCAGATCAGCAGCAAGTGTGTGACGCATGCAACGGTTGAGCTTCATGAGCACAAAGTGATGCAGAACGTGCAGCGAGATGTATGTGCCGGCATAGCCATCCTGGATACTCCGATCCAGATTCGCCTCGCTATATCGCAAGTAACCCGGAAGGTTTGAGGCCCACTCGTCCATGGCAGTATGCGTGTTGTGGTAAACCTTCTCGTAGGCGTCCCGATAAGTATTGCGGCTGTGGTTGTTGGCGCGGTAGATAAAATTCATGGCTTCGCCCCAGACGCCTCCGACTACAGCAAGCCACGCCATAGGTGACACCGGGCTCGAAGCATTGAGTACTGTAAGCGACCTGTCGATCGTGCCGTTGTTGTAGAAAGGCGCAACCGAAGACATGCTGCTCTCGTACGCATCGTCGGCACACGGCAGTCGCAAGTATACATCAGCAGGGTTGATAACGCACAACATGCCTCCACAAAAGCCGTTGTATCTGTCCATCAGGAATCCAGCCCAGAATGTTCGGCGGCGGCACTCCATCACTTGCTCCCTGGTCAGTCCATATTCGAGGATCGGGTCTTGCTTCTTGGGCGAGATCAGGCAGCCTTCCTCGTGGTTGTAGCGCAGTGCACTTATGGCACGTATGGCGAGACCGCAGTATTCCCAAGCCGCGCCTTCATTTCCCTTGGCAAAGTTGTACAGAGCCAACAAAAGTCGAACATGAATCACGGGAAGACTGAATCTTCCAACCTTGGAAGCCAAGCCTTCAGTTGCTAGCTCTGCGCATCGCTTGCCAATGCTAGTGAATCCTGGGGCTGCAAATACCGAACCCATCGCGAGCATGGCATAGAGTACCATTCGCTCGTTCTGGCATTTCTCACGAGATGTTGTGAGCCAGTTCATGAACGTGACACGTGGGAACATGCAATAAGTCCCACTGTTGACATGCGCAAAGTATTCTTCCAAAAGGTGAATTGTCGCATCGGGATCCGTGTAGTATGGGTCATCTTCCCAGCTCATGAAGGCTGATCCTTTGGCGGGCCTAGAGATCCTGTGTTCCGTGTAATGCGAGAATTGAGGTTGGCTCGCAGCCATGTTGCGTCCGTATGCTACGGAGGGAGACATTGACTGGTGTCTTTTTACTGATGCTCCTCCAGTGGCTTCCTCGTCCTGTGCTCTACGTTTGGAGAATGGATCTTGATCTGACATGCGGTTGTTGTTGTTGACAGCTGCTTGATCAACTGCTCTGTGGTTCTGCATGTTCTGTTCTGCCATACGCTCAGAAGGCTGCGGGTGAGTTGCGAGAGGAGGCGACCCAGCCTCGGATGTCCACTGAGGGTTGCCAGCGCTGTCAGTCGTAAGAGTTTGGTTCTGCGCTCTGCGAGCTGTCAGTAGGATGTAATGCTGCACGCAGTGAAGTTTATACGTACCGTCGGCACGGTCTTTTGGCTTTCTCGCATTGCAGACAGCTACTGGCACCGGGCTCACACTTGATCTTCTTCTCTCGACAATCAAGGCAAGCTAATGCTAATCGCTTTCGCGGTTTGTTGGCCTTGGTCAAGCCCCACTGAGGGTTCACAGTCTCTCCATCCACGGAAGTCGGTATCCGATAGCCGCCATCATAGACGTGGAAAGTCCCTTCTCCAGGGAAATCCTTGATTCCGAGGTATTTCTTCGATGCTTCAGGTCCGGTGGGAGTGAATGGCGGGTTACCAGATCGATCATATGATGCGTTCGAGTTCCTGTGGCTAACTTGTTCGCCGGTAAGAGGCGTGTACGGACTTGGAGCATTCGCGGTCATGTAAGAGCTCGAAGATGTTTGCCTTGGGCGTTCGTACCGCCCATCCATCGTTTCCCGGCTATCACCAGGGTGCATTGCGTAAGAGGAAATCGGCGGTCCTTGGGGCTGTTGTCTGGGCACCGGTTGCGTGTCCAAGATCGGCAGATCAAGCCGGCGGTCATGTTGCCCTGGATATGATCCATGTGTTTCCGAAGAAGGATGTATGCTGTGCGGTGGATGTGGGCCACTCGGATGCGAACTAGGAGGGTCAATGTTGCGTTGTTCATACCTCGGTACAGGCGGTTGCGACCACGCTGACTGCGGCGGCTGTGGTGATGCGTGAGAATTGGGAGCCAGAATGATATCTCGTAGTCCAGGAAGCGTCTGTCCGGATGGACGGTACCCATTCGACTCTACGTGCCGGGGAGTTGCATCCTGAGCAGGAGGGCCCCGAAAGTGGTGGCTAGACCGCGGTTCAAGTGGCTGAGGGGGTTCCATCGGTTGATGGCGACCAACTGGGGGGTGAGCTGCACGCGGCGCATACTCTGAGCGGGCATCGTAAGGAGAATACATCCTGGGTTGTCCGTTCTGGGGGACCGTACTGGGAAGCATAATGCGTAGTTCACCTCCGCTCATGTCGAAGCTACGCCAGTTGATCGTTCAATGTCAATGGATGTTGTTGTTGTCGATTTGCGTAGGGTAAGATGCGTCATGAGATTCGTCAACACTGCAAAAGAGCAATCGGCCTGACAAACGTGAGCAGTCGACGTGCAAGCCAGGTATGAGCTCCAGCGTGGTGGGGGATAGGGCTCCTGAAAGGTTTCCGTGGTGGAACGGAGGGGCCTCCGGTAAATCGCTGGCAGGATGTGGTACGAATAGCCGCGAGTCTATGCCCAAGCAGTGGTCAGTGGCCGGAGACAGAGCACAAAGCAGATGGTATCCGAGCCAGAGGAAGCCAGGGTGCAGTCGTGCAGGTGCAGTGGCCAGATTCGGGAGATCCAGCTCTCGGAAGTTGGAAGCTGGGGCGAAGTGTGAGTTATAGCTGAGGGCTGACGTCGAATGGTAGTGGTGGTGCTGTTGATCGGGTCACAGACGCAGACCGCAGAGAAGCGAGAGGTGATCACAGAGACGATCACAACCAGGAAGAGTGGGAGTGGTGAGGAGGACTAGGGTCGATTGATTAGACGAAACGAGCGAAAGGGCTCGGAGGAGCCAGGCGGTTGGCTCGGAGCAATAATGTACTCGCCGACAGGCTGATTGACTGACGAGATGAACGGCCGTGGGTGTGGCTGAGCTGGGGCAGGTGGAGGTGAAGGAGCTGGACTCGTCAAGGGCAAAGTTGGCGTGGTGCCTGAGACGGGAAGAAGAGGGTGGTGGAGGGGACAACACGGACGAACAGCAACGACGACATGTGCAGGATGCTAGTGAGGATTGCTCAGTAGTGCTAGCGACTGGGGGACTTTGATCTACACCTGTGCCGAACGGCCATCGAGAGATGTGCCCCGACGAGCGCGCACTGGTACTGGCTTGGTCTGAAGGGTTGACACCGAGCCGACGATGCCTGCTAGCGGCACGCCTTTTTCCCCAGACGACCCAGTCGCGGATATGCACCATATGGGAGCAGCAGTGGGCGATATGATTGATGCGCCTCGCGGGGCGGCAGATCACTCGCGTCGCCTTTGCCAGGTGCAGAACAAAACCCTGAGCCTGAGCCTGAGCCCTCAACCGACTAATCCGTCTAAGTCGCTAGCTTCTGCCAGAGCTGCCACATGCCGGAGACGTGCCCTTGGCGAGCCGCATGACTCTCGCCTGCTGTCGGCACGCAGCCTGGCGATCTCTGCGCGAGCGCGGCGCGGGTCCGTATTAATGCGCTATTAGCTTGTACTGTATATGGCATGGGAGAGCTCGACCCTTGAGAGGACAGACAACGCTGGATGCCCATGCTGCCAGGTCCTTCGTCTCCCCTTGCCCAAGAGCCCCCGGACCAGTGCCATCCGAGGCAGGTCGCGTTCGTATGTGTCTGTATGTATGCAGACAACGATCATATCTCCTTTGGCCCCCAGAGCGTGGGCGGGCGAGCCATGCATGCCGTAGCGACAAAGACCTGCCTCTCATCTCGTCTGGGATCGTCGCTGGCCCATCTCGTCTAAGTAAGCCTATCGGTTGGCCACGCAAGGCTGGCTCGACCTCGTCTGCCCCCTGCAGCCCTTTAGCCCTTTGGCACTTTAGCACTTTGTGTTGCGCGCTCGCCGCCGGCATCCACGTTCAGGCGTCCCATCTAGTGGAGCCAGCAGGCCGGCCGGCGAAAGAGAGTCAGAGAGTCAAGAGAAAGCGGTATCACGCCGTTCTGGAGACGACGGCACGCAGTCCCGGCGGGAGTTCAGCTCTCGCACGCCACCTGGAGCCGCCACAGACTCCTGCGGCGGTTTCGATAATAATTGGCTTGTTGCCTCGATGACATGCAAGCAATGCACACTTGCCGCAGAGCACGCCGCTGGTAACCGCTGCACCAATCGCCTTCCTACCGAGCAGATTCGCTATGCAGCCATGCAGGGTACATATCACCGCTGTGCCGTAGACTGCAATTCTTCTCGGCTCAACCCTCCGAGCGCCACACTCTGCACAACCCGCAGCATTTTGCTTGTTTCGGACTGGGATGCACTATACAGAACAAGAAGTCGACGCGGGGTTGCAACAGACAAGCAGTCGTAGACTCGTGGCTGCTTATCTACACAGCGGCATTTGCCATCGTTTCACACCCACAAACTCGATCCTGAAGCATGCGTGGAAGGTACATGCCTCTGTCTGCAAAACGGAGATCGCCGGCCTGGCGATATCACAGCCTTAGAGTGATTCTACTTCCTTTTGCATAGCACAATGCACATCATCACCTCCCCCGTCGTGTGGGCAGAAACTTGACCCTTCAACCGCCGAGCGCGATGTCGATCAACGTCGGAACAGCCTTAAGAGTACGAATATCACATTCCACAGAACGATCATAATGCATAACAATAAGATGCGTGTGGAGGCTGCTAATGCAAGTCTCAAACTTTACTGGCGAACTTTGCCGAGCGCAGATAACTCTCTCGGCTCTGACTACAAGGTTGAAATTCTATTAGACACGGCAGTGTCATACCGCGGAGCCGCACTACACACATGGCATACCGAGTTTGTTTCGTGAGTGCCGGGTCCCGATAGTCCAAGCTGGATTGAAGACATTCAATGTCAACTCCAAGTCCCTAACACGTCGACGACCTCGATGCTGAGCACCCGAAGTAATAATCGATCTCATCTCAGACAGATGCTGGCATTTATTCTGCTGCCTGGGCAGCTATGACAGAGGTCTGAGTGTAACTTTGATAGGAGCCAGACGCTTGTTCAACTGCAGGTATGCGACCTTTTTCCCGGTGCATCGCTCAACTGGAAATGCAAGTCGCTAGGAGGTAGCACCGATGCAGAATCGCTTCGCATCCTCCAGTTGCTCGTGTGCGACTAATATGAAAGTAATTACGTTGCATCGTAACCGCACACTTTCCTTTAATTGGTGTTTTCATCTTAGGGTACCCGAAGAGAACATGCTCAAGGAAGGATTTCCGAATAGACAATACCGAGAATACTCATACAATGTGCACGCACCCGTATTCCTTCGTACTGACTCGGAACATACTAATCGTTATAGTCATCTGCACAACAGAGTTTAGTTGACAGCGCGTAGCTCCCCAGATCCAGCTAGACCACCTCGTCCGGCTACGGCCGCGGAAACCGGAGCCCTAGAGGCACAGGCACAGATTGTAGCGAGGCATCAGCACGTACAACTCACGAGCCATCGACGTTCGACACCGCACTGCTCGGTTCGGCTTGAGGGATGCCCGTGTCAATAATTACTCCGAGTGTCTCCAATCTCCTAATCCTTCCATGGCAGCCAGCTTCCGTAGTCATGCGTTAGTTGTGGAGATCAGGACCGGTAGACATGCCGCTACTGGCGCACAGCAAACGTCGTGTCGCGTGCACAAAGTCTATTCGACAAGTGCAAACTTTGATTCATGTCGTGCATCACGGTGTGACATGGCGTTTGGAATCCATGCTCAAACATCTTATGAACTCTCTCAATATCGCTCGCCCTTGGCATATTGAAGGAGACGCTTTGGCGACGCGTCGTCTGCTGCGGAGGGGCCAAGATTTCGTTACATTTTGGTGCTAAGAATCGGATGACAAGCGTCCAAGTCATAGTACGAAAGACGGGAGAGTTTACATACATGCACACTACGGTCGCACCGACTCTGCATTTGCAGTCTTCTGGCGTCGATTTCTGGTTGGACTATACACGTGAACATGCATGTACGCACGATCACGATCGATTCATTGATCTATGGTCAAACGCAGTCCTTGTCGTTCTCATGCTGGCGTCCGTGGCGTCAGGGCGTCTACAGGGGTGATGACATATCCGGGCTGCGTTCAGGCATGCCGACAGGGTTCTGTTAGCCAATATGCCATGAATCGTCGGAGCGCCACCTACTTGGGAATGACGATCAGTCGTCGGTCTGGCCCCTTCTAAAACTACTTTAGCTGTTCACAGTTGCGTAGGATGGAGTCTCTTACGCGGTTGTACGGTACGCGTTACGCGCCGTTGCAATCACACACGATGCTTGGTCCTCACGTCTCACCAAGTAAGTCGTGGGTATACTGCTTATTCCCGCTACATATACAGCTGTGCTTGTCATGGTGGGCCTTTTCCGGTCAACCTGGTGAGAACTGGTGTCGTTGCGCTAGATGCGATGGACTGTATCATCAATCAACGGCACATGTCGGTTACAGGGCGCCTCGGAACACTGTCACACACGGTTGGAAGGCCGTTCTCACACCGTAAGTTCTTTCGACTGCACAGCATTCTTCCGCCTACCAACATCGCAATCTCGGACCCTGACTTTCGGCTTACACTTGCTCATTCTTCGGAGAGCAAAATCCGATTTGCAACATACCTTTCTCCGAGCCGGCTGATCAAAACTCTATCTGTTGGAATATAGAGTTGCCCGGAGGTCAAACTACAGTTCGGCTTCTCTAGGCAGATCTCACGCGGGGGCGTTGATTTTACTTTTTCGGCAAACACACTGCCGTCACGATGGTTAGGATGGCTCGGATGGCACGCCTTAACATGTGGAAGGGTGATTCCTTGATCTCCAGGGCCGTAAGGTTACGAAGGCTTCGCCTCTACTTCCCGGACTCGCCGGCAGTTCGACGTCAGACAAAACTCTATACACGAGTGTGTCTCAAGAGTCGAGATCCGCGTTCTCTGCAATTTCTGCCGACGGCATGCCTGGAGATATGTCCAGAAACAGCCCGTCAGAGCCCGCGGGTGCCGACTCGGGTCGTGTACTAGGAGGTGTGTTTGCCGTATGTGCGGAGATTTTCCATATGAGTGTCGCAGGCTGTACGAAGTCAATCCTGGTATCTTGGCTGCACCCGGCCTCCTCGTGGTGGTGCAGCGCCTAGAGACCTTCCACTCAACGGGCGAACACGCCATCATCCGGAGTTCACCGTAGGGTGATCCTGTCACTTAGCGCCGCCATTTGCAGCGTACAGATTCGACGAGCGCCTCGCGAATCTCGGAGGCAATTCCGTCGTCGATCTGCAGAGCGTGAACCTCATGTCTCGAACGACGAACTCTACTTTGAATTTAGGTTTGTTCACCAGTGAGTGGTATACATCAACCTCGTCATGGTGCAAGGTGACTGAGACAGCATCTCAAATTCTCAAGCAATATTCACAGCTTCCCCATGAGTTATCAGGTGTCAGGCATCAATGCCCAATTCGTTTTCAGGCGGGCACAGAGTCATGGGCCGTGATGAAAGCACCAAGGATGCACTACGCTAGATGTGCTGACGGCAGGTGAAGCGAATACGCCTCAGGCCTCAATGTGATTGAATCATGGCAACTCCTTCACACTCCAGCTGATTGATTCAATTCGGTCTTTCATGCACGCTGATTGCCAACAAGATGATTCATGATCTTGTTCCCTCTTAATAATGGACCTCTGGTCTGGAACTCGGTGGAATTCTGATACCCAAAATTCAAGGATGACGGTTTGCCGTGTGAGTCGTAACAACCTCCGAAACCTCGTCACGAGCCAGGCGTCCAGCCCTGACTTGGTACTGTGGTTGTTCCCTGACGCCTTTGCAGTAGTCGCGAGGCAGCGCACGGTGTGGGAAAAGGTGCTCTTCTCGCGCCACATTATGTTGGAATATCTTGCACATATTGGTACCGCATGGTCTTCGGCAATCAGAACAGTTCGACATCTTCAACACACATGCACAACATCGGGGGAATCCCGACAAACTGCACTAAAGCACACCATAAGATCGCGAGTCTAGACGATCAAGCGATCAATGTTAATCTCGCGGTATCCGCTTTACTTCGCTTCGGCAGTACAAACCGGGGCGGTACTGTGAGCCAATTCCAATACCGAAGGCACTCTCTCGGTCCGCAGAGACGGTTACTGTATTTTCAATCTGAAATGGAGATTACGATAGCTCATGTCATTTGTCTAAATGGAACGGATAGGTCGAACATCCGAGTTCCATGAAACATGACTTGTCATAACCGGGTTTGTCAGCGGTCTTGACTCGCGCGGAAAAAAACATGCACGTAATCTGAAGGCATGATTAGCTCGTGACGGTTTTCGTGCTACCAGGTAGTGGCAGGTACATGAAGACGGACAAGAAGGTGCAGGCATTAGCTGCGGCAGTAGTCGAAATTCGACCCACTGTCATCTGGGCCACTGTGGCACCATCTCCTCATCATCGCAGCGTTTGCTGTCGTTCGATCGATGGGAAAACACCGCCACCTCAACGAATATATGCTGCAACGAACTTGGCCGCCGGGGAAACCAATCTCGCCTACAGTTGACCGCTTGGATTTTGACAGCTCATGGCGAGTCAGAGGTGAGGGCTGTGTCGCTACAAACATTAGTCTTGCCCTAAAGCTATGCAATTGCATGTTGCGTGTATAAGCAAGTAGTCCATCTGGTGAGTCTGACCATCTGTCACTTGTTTAAAGAACCGCCCAAATGGAATGACTTTCTGTCTCGCTCAATTGGGAAAGGGCGGTGCTTGATACCTAGGTATGTACATCATGGGTCAAACTTCTTTCCTTAATGCTCTGATAAACATATCGGAATGGACTCAACGGAGGAATGCATGCCGACCGCCACGATAGACCTGAAACCCTAACGGAAAAATCCCACGTATGTCAGACGGGCCTTAGCTGGGCGAGAACATCTATCACGTTACCCGACTGTAGCGTGTTCCAACTGGCGAGCGCGGCGCCGGTCATGGTTCCTAGCTCTGGATAGGTATGCTTCGTCCCGGATACGACGGCTTCGTTCTGGAAAGAAGTCAATTCCCACATTGGATGTTGGATGTCTCCTGGATTTACAGCAGGACGAGGCAGTTCTGACAGCTTGGTATCAGGCTACTCTGCCTTTCTTAGCCGGAAACAATAAGGCCAAATCGATAAAAGAACTCTCTTATGCTCACATGTGCTTGGGGCTGTAATACTGCATCACGATCGGGTAAATCTACCTCTGAGACTCATCCTGAGTCTTCTCGACGATGTCAACATCACCCTATGGGCGATATGTTATGGACATTGACAGGCCCCACGCGGAAAGATGCTTTGGTGTCCCGCTGAACACATCGAAAATCCATCACCCCAATTATCCCATCTGCACATATTGTGCTGGCTGCTTAGTCACTCTCCGATTCTCGATCACTAATGTCGCCCTCCTACTTAAATCTCAAGGACACCGCGGATACAAACGCTACCTGATTGGCTGTACGAGAAATCATGGCAGCTTCGGATTTCGCGTTTGAAATCTTACATAACGAAACCTCGTTGACAGTGTAACCATTCGGATTGGCCACCTGCAATACCGTATGAGCGGTCATTTGGTTAGCCGTTGAGAGCTCCGAATGTAGTCTCGTATGTTGCTCCGTGTCCTTTCTTTTACTCCGTCTTCGACCGATTGTCATTGTGACTTCCCTGGAGCTGCAAAACACTACGATTGTCGAGATCCGGGAAGCAGAGGTCAGATGCTTGTTGGCTCCGACGCACAATGTGCAAGCCACGAGAGTTGAACGAGCTGTCAATTGACGAGGCCTAGTCTTGGGGTGCTTGCACTTCGGGGGTCCAACTAAAAGTTCCTTGTGGTGATGTTCAGTGATGCTTCGAGCATTGAGTGTGCTGACCATGGAACGGAATCGACAAGGTATTCGGGCGTTAAAGACGTAATGTCCTTACGCCAACGATATGGACAATGAACCTCAACGTTGCCTTGCGAGGTTTTCAAGAGCGAGAAGCACACTTCTAGTTCACTAGTTAACAGTTCCTGCGACGAGTCTGCGTAGCCCCAATATGTCTCAGCATCAGCGTCTCGGTAGCAGTACTCATTGCTCAAATGCGTTCTGTAATGGCAGCTACTTATACCTCTCGTAGTGGCTGTGCCTCAACGGCAAGCTGATTGAGCGCCACACACAAACCTATTGACACTACCTCAAGATCTACTCTTTGATGAACGACCGTAATTAAATTAATGCGCAAGAACTATACAGTATGTACCCCAGATAGTTTCTCAAAGGTAATCACTATTTGCACGTGCGTGTATCGGAAGAGAAAGGCAGAACTGCAGTCGAGATCGCGTTAAGTCACTTTCTGTATCTCAGTGGTAAATGATTGCGTTGCGTCGTCTATTTCTAATGGTGTTAGGTGAGAGCTGCAGGGACATGCGTAGGTGATACAGGACGGTTGTAACAACCGCCATCTCAGACCGCCACACGGGAAGCAAGTCATGCACTTACTTCGCTGTCCGCGCTATATTGCAATTGCATTCAACAGTGTAGACCGTATGGAACGTCAATGTGTCCATATCTAGCAGCAATTGATGAATCTAATCAAGTCCAAGAGACAGACAGACAGTCAGAGAGTTGGATTAGATGTGCTCCAGGTTACATGGCAGATTTTGCTAATGAAGCCCGATGATTCTGCATAAGAGTTTACGTACATTCGTAAACTTGGATTACGACATGATACTAGCAAAGTGCTTTGAAGAAACTAGTATCCAATCGCAGTGCCGTTTCCATGGGCTGGTGCGATTGCCCTCACGGAGCCGTTCGCACGCTCATAGTAGTGAATGGCGCCAGCGGCCTTCGCGCATGAGCTGCTTCCAGACCTCTCCAAAGGCGTACTTTTTCCTTCTTGGGGTCGACCTGCGACTGTGAAATAGTACCACATCTCTGAGATTTGCGTGCGACCATTGTCCAGTGATCCCTTGCCCGCTGCAGTCTCGTTGTATCTTGCGCCAGAGCAGCCAACGTAAGGCGTAGCGCCATACTCAGAGCTCAGAGCTTTCTCGAAGTCAGAGAGCGTGTATGTTGTGCTGTTGGAGGGAACGATGTCGTTGTCGGCGAGCCATTGGTAGGTGTTCAGGCGGCTGTTGTAGAGGATGACGGTCTCGAAGAAGTCCACCACCTCTTCGTGCTCAATGTACTTAGGACCATAGCAGGGGACATCAAAGGTGGAGAAGCATGTAGCGTGCTTGGAAAACTCATGCTGTTGCCATGTCAGCTGTGGTCTACTTTGTTCCATTCCCATCGAGGGGAATCTTGACTTACGCCCCAGAGGTCCTGGTTCGGGGAGTTCTGCGTAATCCAGTATGTGTTCATGTATTCGAGCAGGTCGTACCGACCGAACGGCTCAAGGAAAGTGCCAATACCGGATCCATTGTACGGAGGCACAAACGTACCATTGGGCAGGGCATTGGTGGTATTGGGCGATGGCACTGGATCGTACTGGCGACTCAAATCACAGTACTGAGTGTAAGAACCGTTGCAGTAGTCCGGCCATAAACCATGGATAGTCCAATTTTTCTCCGGCAATAACTGGCCCTCAGACTCGAAACCAGTGTAGACATCCCAGAACTGTGTCGATAGAAGCAGACCGCCGAAGGTCTCAACACAGCACGAGTCAACGGTGAGAGGGTTGGCTTCAGGCGAGCATGACTGGTAGTCTGGAACGAGGACACAAGTGTGGTTCTCGTTGCTCTGGCCGTAGAGTGAGGCAGACGTGACTGCAGCAGATGCTACAGCGACAGCAATGGCAGCCTTCATATTGCAGCTAGTGAAGTAAAGACGACGAAAGTAAAGAAATCCGCTACGGGAATATCGAACACAGAGGACTTGCTCTTTTATAAGCATCCGACCAAGCCAGTCAAGCTACGCAATGGCGGGACCCTAGAAATGTTTTTTATGCCGCCGACGGGACCTGCATATTGAAGCCGCACCTCGTGCTGGATAAGGTGCACGCGATTGGTATCAGGACTAGGATCAACGCGTCCCAGATAGGAAGGTGGCAGACGCCAAGCGATGACGGCCCTGTTTCTGCTTTGGTCCCTGCCATTCGATCTTTCAAGAGCGTAAGCATTTGTTCTTGATGGTGAAGAATACCGTTGCCACATTTCTTGGTTGATAGAAAGCGTGGTTCACTTTTTGAATTCTAGCATTACATTGATGTGCTGACTATCTCGGTGTTGAACAGTCGTTGTGATTTCCTAGAGAAGCTATTGACCATAAGTCTGCACACATGTGTCTCCGAGATCGCTCCACCAATGCCTTCTGGAATAGATATATAGAGTCGTACTTGACCACCGAGATACTACTGGAAAGCTACGAATTCCTGTTCGATACTCACGCTGCAATCTTCAGGCATAGAACAGGAATGATAACACATACCAATGAGAACCTATGTGCAGAGTTATAAGGTATCTTTGTAGCACCTAGCATTCTGTGTCGTCCACAATGATTAGAGCTGCCAAAGGGAACAACATATAACGAACGGGAATCTCGAGATTCGATCATTCTTTGGGAGGCTTCACCAACACAAAAGTGTATTCAGCACAATAATGATTTTGGAATGCATACACAATTGTATCCTTCGAACGAGACATAGATATCATCGAATGAGAGTTAGGGTTGGGGCAAGAATAGTTTCTCAACCCACATGTTCATGTGTGCATTTCAGACCCAATAACAACCGCTTCAACGCTGTACTATAAGAGCTCCCAGAACCTGAAGAGCCGCTGAAGGTCGAGATCAACACATTCGTACAATCAGTGAAAACCACACAGGAAGCGAAAAAATCCGTTCGCTGATCTCATGAAGAATTCTTGGAGCAGACCATTCACGCCCGTGAAGAAGGCAAGGAGAACGTGCGTGACCCCATCCAAGGGAAAACCTGAATGGGAGGCTTGATGATACACACTGCCAAGAAGAACGAATCGAACTCACGGGCATTCCGCAGGCAGCTTGATGCACACCAGAGTCGCGCTCAGAACCAAACGTCGACGTACCCTGAAGATCAACATGCAGCAACTGGTGGAGATTTGCCCAGAGTCTCGTGATGCATTGTATTCGGCCCAGCGCGAGTTTTTACTCAGACTCTTCGACCAGGCGAAGTGCACCATCAGCCGCAACCTCTTTGGGGTGGAGGGTCAGGCCGTGGAACCGCAAACTTGTTCCGTAAAAACGATGGCGAGACGCCCAAGTGGCAGCGTCTGATGAGGCTGAAGTTCTTGCACCTGGCCAGGGCGACATACAAGTACCGCATCCTCAAAGATTCCAAAGAAGACGATGGCGAGGTCTTTGATATCCACAAGAACCGCATGTTCAGCCGTGCTCTCTCCAACATGGAACTTGGTGATACTGAAGACGCTCTCACCCACTCGCATCGATCGACCACCGCTGCCAACAAGTTGGACCGCAGCAAGAGAACTCGCATCGAAGAACAAGATATCGTCTGATGAACACCATTCAGCGCGAGAGATCTCTTTTGGTGGCACATGGAGTTTTCTTTGACAGCTCTACCTCATCCGGAAACATGCTAATGCGTAGGCGGCGTTGGATCGATAATGCTAGCCAGCATCTGCGCCCCATCTGGCGACCCGATGTCGCGAACCAGAGTGTCAGTCTTCTATTGAGGCCTTGCTACGACCTTCTAACGTCCGGAATATGCATCGAGCGAGGACTTGCCCGGGCTTCGGTGCAAGCCGAAAGATCTGAACATCACCTCAACATAGGTAAGTCCGGTCACTCTTTCTTCCTCTTATGACAGAAGCTGGACGAACGCCTGTTAACCAGAGCGAAACATGTCCGGTAGCTGAGCCAATCGAAACGGGATGGATAGGCACAGCAGACTCCGTGGTGGCTGAGTCGTGAAGAAGGCATTTCGCACTCGGCTTTTACCTACGTGGCTTCGAATGGAGGCAAAGCTTTAACAAATTAAACAAAATATGTATAACCTTGAATACACAGGTTGGATGAATGTTGTTGTTGTAACCGAGGCAAACGATCCAATGCGAACATTTGAATGAATGTTGATCGACGGAGCAAGCTCCAGCAATGACGGCATCTGACCTCATCGCCTGTCAATCGATTGATCAGACTGGACCCAAGCTCCAGTCGTCTTCGCGAGCAGAACAGACTGAGCACAAGACCCAAT
>Ga0265797_10003353_pt1 | contig 25720 bp, 28 predicted proteins | sample P2T30metagenome_FD_192433 | JGI IMG/M metagenome (GOLD analysis project Ga0265797, IMG submission 192433) | Plant litter microbial communities from East Loma Ridge, Irvine, California - P2 T30 | ecosystem: Environmental > Terrestrial > Plant litter > Unclassified | place: USA: California... | reverse complement strand
TGCATCTGCATCGAAGCCTCCAAACGAGCACATGCTTGCCGCGTCCATGACTACTGCTCCAGACTCTGCGGATACCGAGGCGCCCCGGCACTACCGCCCCCAGAATCCGTACCCGTTTACGCCTGCTCACTACCCGCAAGAGCCGTTGCCCATCTTCGATGATCCCCGTCTGTACTCGCGTATCGACACTGACGCTCTTTTCTACGCATTCTACTACCGCCAAGGCACATATCAGCAGTACCTTGCAGCAAAGGCATTGAAGTCGCAAAGCTGGAGATTCCACAAGCAATATCAAACATGGTTCCAGCGTCATGAAGAGCCAAAGGCGATAACCGAGGACTACGAGCAAGGGACGTACAGGTTCTTTGACTACGAGAGCACGTGGTAAGCACTGACGACTTTCCTTTATCGGCCTCGCACGTGGGGCTGCCGTTTCGCTAGCGCCACACGGTGCTATTTCTGCACGTCATACAGAGCTAACCTTGTTGCAGGATGAACCGAAGGAAAGCAGACTTTCGATTTGCGTACAAGTTCTTGGAAGACGAGCTATAGTATAAGCAGCCGGGTTACATTCGTATTGCCAAACTCCCTACTCTGAGGAGTGTGAGAGATGGATTGTATCAAGTATTAGGTAGTCGAGGAATGGGTCCCATTAATTGGGCAGATATGATGTCCCTCTTTTGAACACTACACCACACCTCCAACCGCTCACGGGGACGAATGCCATCTCAGGTCGGTGGCGGGCACAACCCAAACCGACGTATGCGCAGAGCAATTTACGGTGAGACACTGATGCATGGATCGAAAGCACATATTGAGGCTCATCTGCCAAGGAGATTTCCTCCGCCGCTGCAGTTGGTCGGCCAGGGGTAGTTTAGCGGTCTGGGCGCGGGGCGTAATCTGACATTATGTGGCTAAGGCTGCGGGATGTGCTCGATTGGCCGGAATCAGGCTCCACTGCCTCCTGCCCCCAATCGCGCATGGCTGCAGGGCTGCAGCAACAGCTAGGCCCCCGCCCATTGGCTGGCTTAGCGAGCAATCCTTCCGCGATGCTCAAGCTTCACTTACGCCCCGTTACGCCCGACAGCACTAAGTCGTGCATGACCTTTAGTTGAGCGGTTACAGCATCAATCATTTGCGACCTTCTGGGACCTCGGTCAGAAGTCACCGGCTCGCAGGTTAAATGACCCACATCAAGCAGCAGCGTAGACACACAAAGGCACGCAAATTGGGCGTTTGATGACCACTAACCTGGTTGCAAGACGGACAACCAAGAGGGAACCCCTCGTTGGCTTCCATCCAACTGCTCCATCCGGATGGTGTTGGCAGCTCGGTTACGCCGTATTCGAGCATTCTGGCCGGGCTCCAACAACTGACCGGTCGCCATGGCGCAGGCTCTGAGCGCGCCTGAAATGCGTCCAGACATGGCACAAGAGCAACTCGGACGCATATGAAAGTCGACGTCGACGACGACTAGCCTACTCCCCATGCCCTGCGGCTAAACAGGGATCCAATGCCCACACCGCGGAGCGAAGGTACGCGAACAAGAGCTACGCATGCACATCAGGTCACACGGCGGCCCATTGGCCTTCCCGCAATTGCGGTCATCGGTCAACTATGCCCATGTTATACCCTGGAGCACAAACATCAGATTATGAACTGCGTCGGCGTTGGGTCTATTCTAGCTTTCTGCCTTGCCGAGCTATGACTGCAACCAAACGAGATGGCATTCAATTAAGGTTCAAACTGAGGTCCAGTAGTCCCCCTGCATGTCATCAGACGGAAGGAACAGCTGGCAGATCTATCAACGGCTATTCCGCTCCTCGCCACGACGTTTGTTGCCTGTGCTTCTACTTGGGACCGAGCATTTCCACCGCTCTCGTTCTCACCATACAACCCTCACGTTTGCGTGTCTTTGACTGTTGACCGTGCCACCACCTCACTCGAGCTCAAACTTGCGGCGTGGACAAGGCATGCACAGACGCTAAACGTCAGCCCTATACCGATATACGTTGTGGGGTACCACGGCAGTGGTAAACCGCGACTTCGCCTCGCCCACCCCACGGCGAGTCCCACCTCAGCAATCCATCTCAGATTCTATATTCAATCACACTCTGGCCGCTGGTGTGGCTCCTTCACACAAGGGAAGATAGCAGAGCTTACGGAAGAGACGGGCCTACGTTGGCCAAAGCCCTGCCACTTGCCGACCGAATCCTGCGACCGGTTCCGATCTTCGCCTCACAACACGGTGCTTTCTACTTTTGTTCTTGTCATCACCATGCTGGCACATCACGGCCCGCGCGGAGATGGCTTCGGGCGTTCTGAGGGGGGGTTCCCCCCCAAGTATCTGTAAGTCGACGCAAATCGCTCGGTGGCCTCGAGTATAAGCCCCTGGGGTGGCAGTGTGGCCGGACTACGACGATTGGGAAAGATGGAGACCGAAAAGCTTCCTCTCCCTGCATATAAGGGTTAAGAAGCACGCCGTTTGGCGGGAAAGCATCAAAACAACACAACCTCTAACACTGGATTCATAGATCCCTTGAGCAGATACAACTGCTACCTCGAAGACGCTCCACTGCCACCACTACAAGAAGAGCAAGTAGATCACACAAGCTACGCGTCCTCACCTCGCCCGTGGCGCCCGCCTATTGCCCGTCTGCCACCACTGCTCCTACTCCCCGCCCCAAGAAGACCAAGTCAATACGCCCAAAGCTAGAGCAGCCGCCTTCGCCCGCCATGTCCGGATACAGCGTTAGTCCCCTGTGCCCCAAATCCCCATCCTGCTCCTCTTTTGCTTACAACCAACTCCACAGTACTCGTCCTCTGACCAGGGCAACTACTCGTACCAAACGCCCTACCAAACGGGAGTGCCACAGTACACACAGTCTCAAATCAACGCGTACTACGCTCAGTACCAGTGTTACCCTGCACAGCCGTATCAACTCGTGCCAGACTATTATGTCCAACCCGCCCTTCAGCAACAGCCTGAATATCAACAAACTGTTGGCGCATATGTAGCGGGGAATTGGCAAGCACAATCTGATGTACCCACATCTCAAGCACCTATAAGGTACGCTCTTCTCTCTCTCTATGTATCCTATCAAACATCTACTAACCACCAAAACAGAAGCACAAGTCGCACAAAGTAAACTCCCCTCCCCCCCTTCCTCTCCTTACTTGCACCCCCAAAGCTAACCTTTCCTCCCACAGAACATGGACCTGCGACATCCACGGTTGCACCTCGTCCGCAAACTTCACCCGCCTCGCAGATCTTCAACGCCACCAGTCTACCGTCCACGGCATGGGCACCCCAGAGTTTCCTTGCAGCGTGCCACACTGCAACCGCATCGGCGACAAGGGCTTCACGCGAAGAGACCATTTAGTTGAGCATCTGCGCAACTTTCACCACATTGATATTCCGAAAAGGAAGCCTGGGGAGCGCTCGGCGTTTCCGTTTGGGTGGCCCGAAGGCGGCGGTGGTGGTGGGGGCGGTGCTCAGTGAGTTTTTTTCTTTACTTCTTCTAGTGGGTGGGGAGGGGAGAGGAAGGCTGGAGGGTGGGGAAACAAGGAAAGAGGTGGGCTGGGCTGATTTGTTTTTTTTCTGCGGTATGTAGATTTTCCAGTGCAGCGGCGGCAGTTGCGGCTGGGGCGGTACCTGAGGGAGAGGAAGAGATGGCCGGTGACAGCGGCGGTGATAGTGGTGCAGCAGCTAGCCAGAGTATACGAAGTCTCATAAGTCTTCAGGGGCAGCACAGTCACAGCAGCGGCAGGAGCGGTCAGAATGTACGAGCCAGCAACACTGCCTCTGAACCCCGGGCCCGACGACGACGAGGGCAAGGCGACCGCATAGCCAAACCGCAGTCGAGGAGAGGAGGACGAGGGGGAGGCAGAAGCAGGGGTGGGAGTCGCAGCACGACAGGGATGGCTCGGTTAAGCGCATCATCAGCATCATCATCCTCAATGTTGGCAGGTCCTGGTCAGGAAGAGCTAGACCACGGTTTTCATCTGGGTTTGGGTTTCGACAATGGTGGTGGCAGTGGCGGTGGTGGTGGCTTACATTCAGCACTCGCCCTCTCCCACCAACAACTGCAACAGCAACGTCTACAACATCCGCTAAACCCAACGCATATGGCACAAGCCCTGCTCACCACAAGCACGAGACAGCCGCTCAGCCGAGGCGGAGACTTCCTTAACCCGACCCTGGAGCCGGCAGACAGTGCAGATGTATCATAAGCGGTGTGCTGCGCATTGGGGCTCGCTTAGAAGGGGGAGAAGGGGGGACGGGGGGCCAGTTTTCTGCGCATCTCTTTTTTTTTATTTCGGTTGCGATTCGCAGCTCGGCAGCTTGTCATATCTCATCATCTTACTTTGTTGCTGCTCTTCTGCATTGGCATCGCGTGGCGTTAACTACACACACATGATCGGGCTTAGCGTGGCTGGCCTGACGGATTGGGGCGCTTGGAGTTGGGTCTCATTCGACGTTTTTGTTTTCTTTGCTTGCACCCTGGAATTTGCCGTTAGCAAGCACATTGAGATTGACATCTTTTCTTTTCTTTTTTGCTATTTCCCCCCCCTCATTTATACGACTGTACGATGGTAACAAACGCTGCCGCCCAATCGGGTCCGCACGTATAGACATAATGTACGAATCTCGTGTACGAACAGACCAACTGTGATTGCGCAAACAACTCTAGATTTGGACGATCGTTTTTGCTTGTGTAACTAGGCACTACAACCTTGTTGTTTACCCACTTGATGGTTTGCTCCGTGGGCCTCGCGTCTAAAACGTACGGTAAATACCGTTTTGCCCATGTTTGTTGCTTGTGCGTTCCTGCAACAACGTTGGATAAAACGGCATGCTGGGGGGCTTGTCTTTCGTAGTCCGAAGGATTCGAATTCGGATCCGAGTCCGAGGGAGTGCGTGGATTAATCACATAATATGCCGAGCGACCTTCCTGTTGGCAGAAACTGTGCCACATGCGCCTTGCATGTGCCGTCACGTCCCCACGTTGCGGTCTTGGGATCTAATCGTTGCCGAGTTGGGATTCAGGAGCAACACGTCTTAGTCCTGTGTGCCTGGTTATGAGTGTTGTGGATACTGCAGTCTGCTTTGGGGGGGGGAAGATGAACCCCGTCATATGTATAACATCATATGCTGCAGTATAACTTGGGACAGACAGGATTTTTGTTTTGTTTAGCGGCATGTAAGTGTAACCCGTCTGGCTTCGTTCGAGTCCAGACACCAAGTGCCCTGCTGCTCAACATTGCGGCGTTGGTCATGACGAATAGCTAGAGTAAGGCATCCATCGTTGACCGAAAGTACAAGTGGCCGGCTACTCCGTATGACGCAGTACCAAATAGTCATCAAAGTTTTGTGCCGCCCGCCATAAACTCACATTTCATTGATTCATGGCCCCAAATCTCATGGCCCGCCTTATTAGGCCAGGCTCCAGGCTGAGGTTGAGGTCCGGCAGACGCGACATCCGAGGATTAAGACTCGATCGCGCGGCACAGTTCCCCTCCACGTGGTTGTGCGGCTTCATAGCGTGTGGGATCTTTACCCGCCAAGAGAGTGTCTATTCATAACCATCTAGAACCGGCGATGCGGGTGGAAGCAAGGCTAGAAGGAACTCTATCTGGGCCGTGTCTATTTCGAACGTTGTGCGGAGAAGACCTTATTGGATTGTCCTGATTGAGCCCCAAAGAGGTCTTAGAAAGGCTCAACAGTGACCGGAAGAATTGTTTTGCCAAGGTAAGGCTGGTCGAGTAGGTCATGGGTGCACGAGGCGGCTGAGGCCCCTTGGTCCTGCCGTGGCCGGGTAGGCGATGGCTGCGCAGGGCAGGTGCAGGTATAATTAGTCTTCTCAAGACAGCCAGCCTTGGCGAGTATGAGGACGTCAGGCATAATAATGCAGTATGACAATGATGTGGCAGTATGGGATGAGAAATGCACATAGACGCCGACAGCTCTGCGTACTTGGAAGATGCGGCCTCTGGGGGCCTGAGGTTGCGCCGTGTCATGCCGTCCGAGTATAGGAAGAGGGTATCTCTGCAGGTGATGTGGTAGCAGCACTTCTTGTGAACATCAAATAGCAATGGATGCAGTTGATTGTCCACGAAAGGTATACGACTAGATGAGTGATGCTAGAGGTGGCCAATCAGCGTCATTGTCATTTGCTTACGTCGGCCGTCACAGGCTCCTGTTCCTATATCTTGCATCAGCCAGGTATCATACTCAGGTAGTCGTCGGTCGTCCTATATCATACGAACAACAGAAATACGTCGTGATCGTGATCAAAAGCGCACGCGTGGTGGCGTGGGTGGGCGGATGATCAGAGGGCGATGACGTAGACTCGTCTAGCGCACTTTGGGCCCGGAACAAGTCGTAGAGGGAGCAAGCATATGACACTCGGATTGTTGCCTCCTGCGCAACGACACTTCCTCCCTAACTCATTCGCGACCTAGATCTCGGTCCTTTGCCTTTGACTCCTACTCATGTCTCTCAAACCCCACCTGTATACTTCCACCACCGAGTTTAGAGACTCTTTGCCCCTGCAATAACTTCACCTCTCCCTTGGTTTCCCCGCAATCCAACCTTTGGTACGAACTACCCACAAACGCCTGCAGCTTCTACAGGCGCACACAGCAAAATCGCCATAGAATTACCCAGCCCGTCTGCTAGACAGGTCGAAACCCTTTCACAATGCGCGACCTCCGCAAACAGGCTCTCGAGAGCCATAAGACATTGTCGCGCAAGGCCCGCTCGCGCGTGGCGTCCACCACGGCCTCGAAGACCAACTCCGCCGTCGCATCGCCCGCACAGTCCCGCGCTGCGAGTCGCACTCGGCAGGAAATCAGCGACGAGGAAGACTTTAGCGACGGAACTGCCTACAGGTAAGTTCTTTCAACAGCACACACGATTTTGTTTTGTATTTTCCCTTGGGTCAGTCGCGACTCATGACATCACCGTCCACCAACCGACAGGTGTTGGTTGTAAGCACGTGGTTGCACATCGCTACCAAGTTTCGATATCATCGTGTTGTACTGCTCAACTATGGTATCGCGAGCGCGAAAGATAGCACGCCTGTATAAATCTTTGTCCAATGCTCCTATTCTCTTCTCATACCCTTTCCCCATCTCAGGATCCAGCATGGACTACTTTGTTCAGCATCCATACTCCCCGTTTCAGAAAACACCCAACTTTTCCACGATGATGCGCAGACATGATCGCATTGCCTTTAAAAAAGCCCTCAAGCAAGAAAAGCTAATGAGAGGCAAATTCAGCACGGCCTCCATCGACGATGTCCTCAACAACGAAGATGTCGATATCCCTGAAGACGTCTGGAAGACCGAGCTCAACACCCGCATCGAGCAAATTACCAACCTCAAGCGTAGCAGCACCGATGGCCGCACTGAAAGTCTGATTGCATATGCTCATATACTCATGGCTCGATACGCAAAGGACGAAATTGAGCGCGAAGTTGCGCAGCTGGTGTCGTCCATGGTTAGGAGCATCAGGCAAGAGACAACCGAGAATGAGGCTGTGGCTGCTTTGAAGGCACTCGCCACCACCATCCTCACCGACGATTCCGAATCCCTGTATGAGGATGTCTCTGATGTACTTAAAAAGTCCATCGAATCCTCCTCGTCTATTGCCGTCAAGGTCAACGCAATTCATACCCTAGGCGTCGCTGCCTTCTTTGGCGGAGCAGGCGATGCCGAGATATTGGACACCATGTCCCTCTTTATTGAGATCATCGAGTCTGACGGCGCTTCGGTGGATGCGCAAGATGAGGGCAACGTGGTAACTGCTGCTCTGGAAGAATGGGGTCTTCTGGCAACTGAGATCGAGGACCTAGAAGAAGAGACTGAGGCTGCCATGGAGGCTTTCGTCGAGCAACTTGAGAGTGCAGACTCGGGTGTGCAAATTGCAGCTGGCGAAAACATTGCGCTACTGTACGAAAAGTCTCTCACACCGCAAGAAGAGGACGAAGACATTGAGGAAGAAGTAGATTCTGATGATCCGGAGCATGTTCGGGACGGGCCAAGGTTTGTTAAACGCTACACGGTCTACCGAAGACACGACAAACTCATGCATACCCTCAACGAACTCGCCAAGATTTCCACGCGCCGTGTGTCCAAAAGAGATCGTAGAGCGCTACACTCTTCCTTTGCAGACATCCGCAATACGGTTGAGAAGCCCTCGCGTGGTCCCGCATACTCGACAGCACTCGATGAGGATACTGGCAAGGTATATGGAGCTGGCAGGATTAAAGTAAGGATTACCAAGAATGTGGAGGTCAAGATTGATAAGTGGTGGAAGCTACTGAGGTTGAATGCATTGAGAAGGGCTCTTCGGGGTGGCTTCACGTACCACTACGACCAGAACCACATGGTCTCGGCCGCCCTGCCCTTTTCCATGTCTGCCAAGCGATAGACTCTTGAAGCTTGAGCATGGCCCATTGGGGCTTGGTGTTATTGGAAAAGTTGCTATCATTAGATACGTGGATACCGGGATGGATGGTGTTATGAGCTTGCTTTTTTTGTATTTATTATCCTTGCTAGATGATCTGTGTGATAGAAGAATGCAAGAAGCTACATTTACTATGCGCATTTTAATTCGGTTGATGCATTTTATACTTGCCGAATGACGTCATAACCTTACGGGGGGAGATTGAGTCCTAGCGCAAGCATGAGAAGTTTGCAAGTGAAGTGAGTAGAGGATAGCCTGTATGTATAAATTGAGGCTATTCTTTTTCCAATCAGGGCGTCGCAGCATGTCAGGCTTCTGAGTCGGAGGCGCGGACAGCTGCCGGGTGCTACCATGTTACCTGCCCCGCGTTGCCCCTCACCAAGTTAATGTTTATAAGACCCATCTAAGCTTCAAACAAAGCACGTATGCCACCTTGACAGCCCAAAGTCCGTGTCGCCAGGCGCGCTAGCCCCAGAAATTAGCAACGTAAACACATTAGACGCGATTGGCCCCTCCCACACTTCGTGCCGGTGTGCAAAGGCGGGCTTGGCGCGGTGTAGGCTGTAGCTTCGTAGAAAGTTCTGGACAGTTTACCGTCGTGCTTTTCTTCAGCCTCACAACACGGAGCTTCTCCATACACAACACGTTCCAACTTGCAGTGGTATTGCGCGCTTTTAGTGTCTGCAGCAGAAACTCTTAACTTGCTTCCTTGCTTGCTTACTTACAACCACATACAACCCGAGCGCATCGCGACTGCGATTGAGTAATCATGTCCGACACCAGTAAGTAGATAGTAGTAGTCTTGAAAGCTCAACTACGAGCCCCAAGGATAAGAGGACCGCTGGTTATGCTAACATTGTACAGAGCGCCCCCGCGTCTTCTTCGACATCGCCATTGGTGGCGTCAAAGCCGGCAGAGTTGCCTTCGAACTCGTACGTCGCACTGCCTATCCATACGCCTCCCGTACATAAATACAATGCTAACTCCTCTTTTCAGTACAGTGATATCGTTCCCAAGACGGCCGAGAATTTCCGTGCACTATGCACTGGCGAAAAGGGCGAAGGCGCCTCGGGCAAGCCGCTACACTACAAGAACTCGGGCTTCCACCGCGTCATCAAGGGCTTCATGATTCAAGGCGGAGATTTTACCCAGGGTAACGGGACCGGAGGCGAGAGCATATACGGCGAGAAGTTTGAGGACGAGAACTTTGAAAAGGTGCACGATAAGCCGTTTTTGCTGAGCATGGCGAATGCGGGTCCAGGTAGGTTTGGCAAGAAAGTGTCGGTGACCAATAAACTAACGAAATCTAGGAACAAACGGCTCTCAATTCTTCGTCACCACGGTCCCTACACCCCATCTTGACAACAAGCACGTCGTCTTCGGCGAAGTCATCAACGGCAAGAGCATCGTCCGCCAGATTGAGAATCTCAAGACCCAAAGCGGCGACAAGCCCCTCCACGATGCCACCATCATCGACTGCGGCGAGCTCACGGGCGAAGACTACGACAAAGCCACTGAGAAAGTTTCTGACGCAACCGGCGACCCCTTTGAAGACTTCCCTGAGGACCAAAAGGCCGACGATTCAGATTGGAAAGGTACCGAGATCCTCGAAATCGCCACCAAACTCAAGGACATGGGCAACGACGCATTCAAAAAGGGCGACCTGCAGCTCGGCATTACAAAGTACCAAAAGGCTATCCGCTACCTGCACGAGTATCCCGCGCCCCTAGACGACGACCCTAAGGATCTTTGGCCAAAGCTCAACGCCCTCAAGATTTCGCTCTACTCGAACAGCGCGCTACTGCAGAACAAGAAGGGCCTGTTTGCTGATGCTGCGGATAATGCGACAAAGGCGCTGGATATTGAAGGCATCACGGATAAGGACAAGGCAAAGGCGTACTTTAGGCGCGCAACAGCAAAGGTGGGCAAGAAAAACGACGAAGATGCGCTCGCGGACTTGCACGAGGCGGCAAAGTATGCGCCGGGTGATGCAGCGATTGTCAAGGAGCTGGATGTGGTAAAGAAGAGGGTGCAGGCAAGGAAGGAGAAGGAGAAGAAGGCATATAAGAATGCGTTCAACTTTGACTGAGCGGAGCGATGTAGTAGTGTGCGGCTAGTGTAGCTGTTTGCGTGCAGTCATTACACTTTTGCAAATGGAAGTGAGTGAGTTGGCATGCTGATTACAAAATGGACAATGTCTAATACCAAGATTAATGAAGAGGCACCAAACGACATCTCAGGTATTGCTTCTCAGAAGATTAGCAACGAGCAAAAGTGAGCTAGAATCATAATTTATATATATCCCCATGCGTCTCTCTCTCTCTCTCTCTTTGTCTCGTATAATAAACAACCATACAACACCTCGCTATGTACAACAAACCCAAGCCCAAACCCAAAACTCAAACCCATCATCTGATCGCTTGCTTCTAGAAGAAAGAAAAGAAAAGCCCCCCCCGCCTCCCTCCACCAAAGATCAGAGAGAACGATAGTTCCTCCCTTCCCTCCTGTATAAGAAACCAATACACTGTATTCATTTTCCCTGAGCCCCGCCAGAGGGAGAGGGAGAAGAAGAAGACAAAAGAAAAACCATAGTCTCTGCTCCGCCTGTACTTGTATGCAACGCGAGAAAAGCCCATCCTGTATGTGCGTGGAGAAGGGTAGTTTGCGTTTCTTTTGTATAACGACAATAATGATGATAATGCTCAAGAAGGAAGAAGCAAACAAAAAAGGGTATGTAACAACAAGTATGCATACTATTTGTTGCGAGCAAGCAAGCAAGCAAGAACAGCTCGGACCCGGGCATGCTTTGCAACCGTTCAGTCCCGTCCCGTCCAATTCAATTCCATCCATTCATTTCCACTCTAATAAATGGCAAATCCCTCTCATCCCGTTTTTCGTATCCCGTTTCTCGTAGCAGACACGCATGTCATGATTGCTCTGGAAAAAAACAAAACAGAGCAAGGTTCGTTTGGAGGAAAGAGTGTGCAAAAGAGAGCCAGATTGTTAAAAGGCCCAAATCACACAGGGCTTCCTCTATCCAACAGTTCGCCTGCGCTCTTTCGTCTCTTGATCTCTCTTCTAGCCAGTGTTCTCGAACTATCGCCGGTAAACCAACCATGTAGTCAGAACTCTTCGTCTCTTTCTCGCTCATCTGTGCGGGCGACACCTTTGCCACGAAGACTCATCATACCACCCATATCGGTTCGTGCTTCGAGGGCGGAGCCACCACGTTCGCCACTGCCGTCGTCACGATCTTTGTCTTTACCCTTGTCTTTGCGGTTTTCCTTGTCGCGTTCCTTATCCCGCTCCTTTTCCTTGCGGCTTTCTTTCTCCTTCTCCTTCTCCTTGTCCTTGTCTTTGCGTTTGGATTTGCGCTGGAAGGGAAGTACACCTCGGAAGCCACGTTCCTTCTTCTCCTTGATTGCCTTCTCGGAGAAGGCGGGTAGCGCGGTCGTATACTCCTCTTCCGCGATACTGCCAGAATCACTGCCCTCCATGCTTTGACCGCCCGCTGAACGCGGTGGTCTTCCGACGAGCGAGTTTGTCGATATAGCGGCAGGTCCGTAAGTGTTGATGTGGGAGTTTGGATTGCTGTAATTGAATGACTGTGTCGACGTAGATGTGGATATCGTGGTCGTTATCGTACTGGTAAGTGCCTGTGGGTAGGAGGGGGCGGGCGCCATGTGGAGGCCATCGCTAGAGCCCGGAGGTGTGTCTTCGCCCGCCGAAGCAGACGCGCTCGCCGATGCCGATGCCGACTGTGAGGCAATTGCGTAGTCGTTTGCAGATGGTCCATAGTGGCCTGACCATTGTTTCTTAGCGAACGGATTGGTATAGGATATGGTACCCGAGTTGTTACTCTTCAGGGAACTTTGAGATACGGAGATGCTCGAATTTTGCTGATGTCTTGCTCGTGGGGGTGGCTGCATTGTAATGGGTGTGCTCGTAGAGGATGACGAATACTCTTCGCCATTGTTCGTTGGAGATAACGGTGTCTCCTCCATCTCTTCTTCCTGGATCGGGCACCGGTTGTTCCTTGTCGCTGCGCCTCGCGAAGTGTCAATCTGCGCCCCTTGCAATTGCTCCACCAGCTCCTCCCATTTGACGCTCAGCGACGATGAAGGACGTTCAGCCGGCTCGGCGCGATTCAAACAGTCCTTTGTGCGCTCATTGAGAGACAGGCAAATGTTATGGAAGCGCAGAAGATCGCCGTCAGTCGCCTGTATATCAGGCGCACTCTTCTGGGTATTGTCTAACCAGAGATTGACCAGCATTGCAAAGTTGCGTGAATGATCGATAAGATATGGTAACGATGGGAAGCCTTCTTTGAACGTCGGTGGCAGCCGGTGAAGGATGGCGATTGGGGTGCTATACGAGGGTGGTATTGGTGGTGCAGGCTGCGATGTGGTTGATATTGAGCAAATGTCATCAAGGTACTTCTTGAACTCTTGTCGATGCGTGGTGAGGAACGCGTTCATCGGCTCCATCCACGCTTCTTTAGTACCAAACGAAGACATGTTCGCCAGACCTTGTAAGGACTTGGCGATGAGAGTGAAGGTCCTGCGAGCTTTCACCTTGGGGTGATCTAACGCTAGAGTTAGCGACTAATATCCGAACGGGTTCAAGGCTCACGTACCACTCAGCAAACCAAAGAGCTTTGGGTTGAGCACCGCCGGAACGAAGAAGCGCAAGAACAAAAAACCCGAAACACTGCTGTACTGTACTGTGCGGAGGTAGTCTCCGTAACGATCGTCAGCACAGGCCCTGATGTGTCTGAAAATCAGCCTCAGCTCCTGTGGACAGCGGGTCACCGAGTTGTAGATGGCTCGCCAAACTTCCTCCGTGCAATTGATTAGCCTCCGCCAGTTTCGATCCAGCTCGTGTTGAGAGGTGACCTTGTTCGGATCCACTTCGCAGTCGGGGTCCTTGAGGTTGATTTCTTTCAGCTTCTCGCTCAGTGTCTCCTCCAGGTATTCCTTGCCAAGTCGCTTCATGTGTAAATCCAGAGATTTTGTGAGCAAGGTGTTGCCGCGGAAGAGTAGATTTGCCTCCAGCTTAGCATTGTTGCCCATGTCTCGAACGAAGAGCTCGCGGTCACTTGCGGATCCAAAAGTTCCTAGATTCGACTCGTTTGACTCACTTGATCCTAGCCTCTTGCTGAAACGTAACCGACTCGCAGGTGATTCCTTCAATGTACCATCGATTTCTTCTTCGACAAGCGCGCATATCCATTCGCCTGCCGCGCCAGAAACCTGAAAGATGTTCAATAGGTATTCCGACAACCTCCTGAGCTCGTTCGGGATCATGTGGGCAATCTGTAGGGTGAGGCCGTTGGAGAACCTGTGGAGCAGCTCCGAGAGCGGGTAGTAATCGCGCGCCATGAGAATTGCACACTCTTCACTGCTGACTTTGACCAAAACCTCGCCCACACTGTTGCCGTACATGTTGATGACAGGCCACCACTTCTCCAACTCTTGGTTCGCGCCGAGATCGTCGAGGTATATGTCAGTCTTGCCTAATGTTTGGTCGAATGAGATGCCTGCATATCCACCCTCAGAAACATACGAGTCTGAGCTCAAGGCTGTGTCAAAGACGGTCTTTTCGGTGCGGGTATAGCTCGGCGGTCGTTTCTTCAGCAACAGGGATGCCGTGTGTAGCGCAGGGAGATCCAGGAATTCAAACTCTTCTCTCCAAAATGGGTTGTTGCCCTCATTCTTAACCATGGTCCGCGCCCGTGTCTCTCCGTCCAGTAGTAATTCTACCAGGTAGCCGCCTGGATTGGTTGTAGCAGATGAAGACGGCCGTATTGGAGTGGTCCCGTTGCTGTCGGCAACCTTGGGACTTACTGGCGGCACCAGTTTTGCCTCGATGACTCTGACAAACAAAGACTTTTCCATTCGAAACATGTCCTGCGTTCCAAAAGATGGCGATAGGGGACCGTCGTCGCCCATGGTATCCGACTTCGGTCCGTACAGTTGCGGGACGGTGAAGGCACGCAGTAGGACTATCCAGACTTCGTACAAGACGCGCGACTCGAGTGATAGGAAGATGGGCCGTAAGATGGTCAAGGAAGAATTAGATGCAGCAGTGTACTGGGGATATATGGCAATGCAAAATTCGTTATCCAGAACAGAAGGGTCCAATCTTTGCACGGCGCAACGCGAAAGCTGGGAAAGCTGGATAGTAGAAACAAGGGTGACGTCGGTATCCGAGTAGAGTTTGAGCTCGCCGTTCTCGCGGAGGGTGCAGGAGACTCTGCGCCATCGACGGGAGCCATGGCTCTGCAGTCTGTAGGCTTGCGGTCGGCTATTGTTGCCCGAGCTTTTTGGGGTGCCGGTGTTGCTGTAAGTGACACTGGTGTCCCAATATATCATCTTGCCGACTTTGATGATGGGGGCTTCCTTCTTGGGGGATTCTTTGAGCAGCGACACCTCCGAGTGGCGCCTGCTGTCGGCCAGCCGTCGCTCAATCATGACGGGAGCCTGTGGTTTCGCCATGCGGTTCTGGATGCCCTTGGGACGCATGGGCGACCAGCACAGGAGCGCGGCAAACCACGAGTCGAACTCTTCTTGCGTGGGCGGGCGCAGGTGGACCTCGAGCTTGGAGTTGTGCATGACGACCTGGATGTAGGCCGTATATGCCTCGCCATCGTATGCGCTCTTGACGTGGCAGCCTCGAAGGTCCGGCACCAGGGTGCGGGTGTATGAGGTGTCGTTCTTGGGCTCGTAGACCAGGCTACCGGCCTCCTCGTTGATGTAGCAGTACGACAGCCCCCAGGGATTGGACTCGCCGCGCCGGAAGGCGAGCAGGCCCTGCATCTTGCCGCATGTGGAGCGCATGAGGGCCTTGAGTTTCTTTGCGTCAGACGCAGGTACGGGAGACACCCATGACTCGGGCGGCACACTCGAGGGCGAGGACAGGGGCGATGCGGTGAGTGGCGGCTGGTGTTGCTGCTGGCCATACTGCGGCTGGTGTTGATACTGGTGCTGGTACTGCGAGGACTGCGAGGACTGTGACTGGCTCGACTGGCTCGACTGGCCGTGGCTCTGCGTCTGCAGTGGCGAGGGCTGCGACTGCGACTGCTTGATCAGGCGGCCGGTCCGGCTGGTGCTGTTGGTCGAGGGCCGGGGCGGGGGCGGCTGTGGCGGCGGGGAGATGGTGGAGATGTGGCCGATGGAAGTCACGACCGACTCCTCGAGGCTCTGGTAGTTGCTCTGGGAGCTGGCAATGGAGCCAATGCGGTGGCGGCCGGTGCCAAAGACGCTCGACGGCGACCGCTCCCGCGTACTCCTCTCCTCGAGCGTGCGCGTGCGCGGCCGGGCTGGCTCACGGGCATTCCTGTACTCGGAGTCGCTCGAGGCGCGGGCAACGAAGCCACGGGGCGTGGTTGCGGTGCGGGCGCCGGCCAGGTGCTGGTTGTACTGGCTGTGCTGGGTGGTGTTATGGACGCGGGGGCTGTTGGGTGGGGAGAAGTTGGTGCCGGGCACGCCGTCCTCGGGGATGGTTTGCGTGCTCTCGTCCGGGGTGACGGTGCGGATGGTTTGGGCCTTGCGGTCGTCGCGGACTCTCTCGTGGCCAAAGGCAGCCTGTGCCGCCTCGGACGCACTCACCTCCCTCCTGTTCCGTCGCTGCTGGTCCATGGATGCGGACCGCTGCTGTGCCTGGTGCTGGTCATTGACACACGACAGGCGGCCCAGCTATTGCAGCAGGTACCCGTTGCGTGTGCGGTGCGGCTGGGACGACGGTCGAGGACGCTGCGGGACTGTGTTTCGGTTTGGTGTGGCGCATCGCATGCCTGGTTTGCGCGGCCAAAATGGACAGTAGGTGAGGTTTGAGAAGGCCCACCTGCTGCCCAGGTGGACCCTAGCGAGCGACAATGTCCAGGACGGGTCCCAGGACCTTGGCTTGGCGCCCTACTGTATATCAATCGCTAATTACCCGCCCCCAGCAGCTGCACACCAGATGCTGCCGCCAGTCCAACGCCGACCACTACGACTACACCATGTCTACAGCGCGCGGATGCCTGGTGACTGGCATCTGTCAAGTCGCCTGGCCTGGTGGTGCATGAGCTTGGTCTGGTCTGGCCTGGCCTGGCCCAGTGCCGTATCTTACTGCACTGACTCCACGGGAGCCCTCCCACATCATCGAGCCTACTGTACACACCTGCCGGGTTCTGCGTTTATCTAGTGAGACGAATGGGCAAAGGGCAAAGGACAATGGACAATGGGCGACAAGGCAACACCCACGACGTCTGTTGGGACCTTGCCACCTCCACCATTCACTGCTGATCATTCCATGGCAAACACTCATAATAAACATTTGCATTGGTGCATCCACACTCACGTGGCCATCGAATAGCAGAATCGAAGCATGCATGGGCCCGCATAGAGCTGCAGATACCAGGGCGCATCAAACCAAACCACGCCCCCCACTCACCCCCCCGTTCTGTCTCTTAGCCAGCCAAATCCACTGCGTTTTGGCAAGAAGAACAACCCCAGTCCTAAAAGAAATAATAATAATAATAATAAGAATAATCGCCGTATGGATATCTGAACCAACCAATAAGCTCCACTGCCCGCCTACATTGCTATAACTGAAACGAAAAGGAAATCACCCGGTCCTGCGTCAATGCTCTGCCTTGGCTCTACTTGAACGGCGGCTTATCAGCTGCGCTCTCCTCGACGCTCGCTGCGCTCAATGGCTGCGAACGCGCACCACTCAGATCGCCAGAGTGCGTCTTGCGCAACGCCTGGCGCATCGTCTCAATCTGCACCGGCAGCTCTTCCCCCAATCCCGGGTTCGGAGTTCCGAGCACAATGGGAGATGTAGGGCTGGCCGGAGATCGCGTACGTCCCAGATCCGCGTGCTTGGGTGACGCCGCCCCGCTCGTTGTTGGAGGCGAGGAGGCTGCAGACCGCACTGGCGACGGCGAGCGGTTTGCCGTCGACGATAGGCTCATAAACTGCAGCGCCTCGCTAGACGTGGTACCAAAGACGTCCTGTCTGTCGTGCTCCACGTGTTCAGCCTGCACTACATCTGCAAAAGATATAAAGCTCAAGCGACGTGGGTCAGCCGTGTCCAGTGAGCCGTACCCAGCCCCAGTCTCGGAGAAGTCGGCATGGCTCGAAGTCACTGATTCCTCTTGCGGGAGATGCGGCGAGTGTAGCAAATCATTCATGCTGCCCGCCACGGCCACGGCCACTGGCTGGTGGGCCGAGTGTGTTACAATCTCCACCTCGTCGGGATTCAGCTGGTTGTCGGTAATGGCCAATGATGTCGCATCCAGTGCAGGTGGGATATGGTCTTCAGTCAGGATATGCGCGGGCACATCGGCAGACGGCTCAGGCTCCTGCACGTTGCGCTCGAAGATGAGTGAGGATGCTGGGCTATGGAGTCCGGGTGACGTGGAGCGAATGCGACGGCCAGGAGACGCGCCAATTGGCAGCATACGCGGACTGCCTCGCGGCGACGCTCGTCGTTCGGGCGGTGACATGGGCGGCGAGGGGAGTAGTGTGGGAGCCGTGGTCAAAGGGGCAGCCGCTCCTGCGTGTTCGCTGGCTTGCTTGTCGTCCTCGTTCCCCTTTTTCTTGCCTAGTCCCAGGAGCTTCTTTCCCTTGCCCAGAAGGCTGCTATCGTCTCCTGATTTGGTCTCGCGCGCTGCAGCTGTGGCGGAGGTGGGCGGGTTGGGCTGCTGAGGGGCTGCGGCCGTGTTCTCGGTAGTCTTCATAGCAGTGGTCATGACTGTATCGCGGTGTTGAAGCAGTAAAAATATACGAGCCCTGCGCCCTATACAAGTCGGTGCGAGTCGGGCCTATAGTCTGGGAACTTGTGTTTCTGTGTCGTCACGCGGTCCGTCGTGGTTGTGTTCGCTTTCAGGCAAGTTGCCGAGTGGGATGATAAACCCTGGACGACAAATCAAGAGGGGGGGTGGGTTGACGGACTGGAAGCTTCTTCTACGCACAGGGTCATGAACAGGAGACGCGCACAGTGACGTTTGGCAGTACCACATTCAATTGAGATTTACAAGCTCGCACTAAGCAGAAAGTTGGGCGAGCATGTCGACATGCCCAATCGCTCCAGGGCTCTGCTTTGTTGATCGTCACGTGGGGCTGACGTATGCGCAGACCCTGAGCGTTTTAGCCCCCAGGCACAGTTCCCCCCTGACTCATCCCAACACCCTGCCCGTTCACGCTACCTCCAACCGGCGTCCGCCTGACTATCTTTTCTTTGGAGAATCTTGATTTTCAGACGCTGCAAAACACTCGCAACTCGAGCACCTCGGTCTTTGGGCGCTCCTTGCTGCCATCAGGCAATCGCGGCGATTACCGTTGACTTGTATTGCTGCCCGCGATCGAGAGCTGAAACTTGCATCTGGGCATGGTTGCAGCGAAGCACTCAACAACCTATCGGTCGTGTCTCGTGGACAGCCAGGTTTCTCTTGCCTCATGCTCCGTCCGACCATGCCCGCAATTTCTTTCCGCCAGTCAGCTGCGCCATGCTGACATGGGGTATTCGTCACCTTCACTATTGGAGACATGACGGCAATCAGATTGTTTTGCAGACAATGGCTGACAGCGGTACAGCTTCGTCCACTGCTTATCAGTCTATCCTGGTTCCTTGTCCGCTGCCAATTCCTGGTGCGGCCTCAACCAGGTCAGACGTTGACAACTTCCCAATCAAAGGGAGCAGTAATAGTGCCGAATGTTCCCGTCGAAACAATTTTAGGAATCCAAGGCAGTAGCTTTCGGCTTCCGAGACATGTACGAACTGCGCCACACTACTAGTGACTGCTTCCGTGGGATGCCTTCAACAATCAAGAGCCTATCACATACATATCGTGTCACGTGCGAAGCCAGCAGTCAAGGTGGCCTTTGACGGAATTCGCCGAATGCTCAGCGAGTGGACGAGGCATACACGAAGGGAGAATCAGGAGACGAGCAGAAGGTCCTATTAATGAGACCAAAGATGACGACTCGTCTTGGCTGGTACAGTCATGCTACCATCTGCCATACTCACTACTAAACCCACCCCATCGGATCCGTACTGTATACTGGAAATACATCTCAGTGCGTATTGATGTTCAACGCCGGAAACCATGCTAGCTGAATAAGCTGTCCAGACGTCTCTCAGTCGCGCATCTTACAGTGGTCAACTACCCGTATTCGTATTCTGCCCAAGTAAACTCAGAGATATGAAATAGCCGTCAACCAGGACGCGTTCAGGGCGTGTATGTGCAAGAATCTCGAGTATCATCTCATGTCCATCATGGGCGAAAATTCAGTATCTGTGACATACTTGGGCGTAACGTGACAGATAGCGAGTGAACAACGTCACGCGCAGCCAAGCCATGCGAAGCAACCTGGCCCAGTTTTGCAACTTACATATCGCTTTGACAACCGAGTCCATGAGAATATAAGTGGTATGTTCTAGGTATTGATGTAGATTGGTTTGCAGGATATTGTTATGTGGTGAGCTACTGATGAGTTAAACGAAGGTCTGTGATGGAGGTATGAGTACGAGCTCTGTTTCGACCTCTTTCTCTAGATTGGTTAGCTTCCCCGTTTTCTCCTCTTTCTTTTCTTTTTTCTTTTCTTTCCTTCCTTTTGAACCATCTGGACCACTCTATTGCCAAATAATCTCTATGCGCCTTCCTTGTTTCCGCCATTATTCAGGGCGATGCGTCATAGGCGTGAAGAGTCTCAAAGCCTTTTCTTCTTTCCGCGTTCCCCAATGCAAATTATGTTGAAGACATTAACCTCTCAAAATACACATTAGATGTTAACCCACGAATATAGATGGCGTGGTTATTTTCCCCCACCGTTCGCAAACCCCGACTACGGCTCTTCTAGTCACATTTGCATCGACAACGGTGACTGGGATCGAAAGTCCATGGCAGGAGTGTACTCCGATCGGGACGTCTAAACGGGCATCGCGTGGCGCTTGAGGCCCAGAATCTGCGGTCTGCGGTAGCAAGCTCGTGAACAGCAGCGTCTTAGCAATGGTAAGTTCCTCTTGCTAGGCGGTTGTCGCTTGGCATCTTCAGTTGGAACTCCCACTTCCGCACATGATCGCCGACCTGTAGCGTGGATCCATCTTCTTTCATGGCCCAGCGTCAACGTCGACCTCCGGACCTATCCATGTACCAGCCACAAACTTTGTAGTCGGCGTTCAAACGTCAAGTTCGCTACTCACTACCATGCATGATCCGCAAACGCCTTATTAAAAACCCATAGCTCGCGCTTCGAGGGGGCCAGATATGCGAGTTTAAGTGGTGGGGATCCATCCTTCCTGGGGTCCCTGCATTTACATTTCATCAAAACAGACTAGCGCCAAACGACCTCCGACTGACATCCATCCGTTGTCCGCGGCGTTCCTCTCTGTTTACTTTTCCAACGTTACGATATACAAACAGTTGCCCTGATGTGGAGTGCACATAGCCGTCGCGACCTGGGTGTATTTGCCCTTGGGTGCGCGCCAGCTGTGGTGCTGCCCTGTGTTGTCGCGGGTGGGTGGCGAGTGTGGCCGCTACTAGCGATTTGGATCGGAGGATATGTGTTGAGATGGCGCAATGGGGATCGTCAGCTTCCCACAGATTGCGCCATCCTTGGAGTATGTTACGCCTGGTTGGAAAGAGGAGAATTTGTTGGAATTGCTTCAAAGAGTTGGAATTACACGCTGGGAGTGTTGAGTGGGGCCGAAGAATTGCCCACAGCGCGTATTGCTACTATCGTCGCAGTCACGCTTGCTCTTTCCGCTGCCGTCTACCTATGGTTCACTAAAAACAGCACCAATGATACAAGATGGGAGAAATTGGAGAGAAAGCGCCGATGGCGATCGGACGTCGAAGCGCCAAAGGCACGCATCTTTCCTTGCGAAACAAAACATGCCCGCATCTTTCCAAAGCGACATGCATTTGCATACTCGTATCTTCAGTGTGGATATCCCATCGTACCTTGTGAAGATCGGTACAACGGGACGGTGCGTCCTAGCGGAATGGACAAATATTTGGGAAGATGGTGGCTACGTGTAAGAGCCGAAGACTACCTCACACGGGGTAATGGTGAGCATGGATTCTATTGGAAGCTGAAGACGTATCTACAAGAGCAGCACGTCAAAGATTCTGAGTGGTGTTACGCCTACTTGGTCACAGCGCCGCGCTTTCTCGGCTATGCATTTAATCCCGTCTCATTCTGGTACGTCTACGACGCCGAGCACCAACTCACGAAGATGATACTGGAAGTCAACAATACGTTTGGTGAAAGGCGCATGTACCTGCTCGATGGGTCGAGTTCCCCGACTTCGCCAACCACAACCAACTCTCAGCCATTATTTGGAGCAGAAGAGCATGAGCCACAGGTACTCAACGGAGCGAAGTCAAAGTTTACCGATGTTTGGATGAAGGACTTTCATGTATCACCTTTCAACTCAAGGAAAGGCTCTTATTCGTTGAAAGCCCTGAATCCGTTTCCTTTCGTCAGCTATGAAAACCCCATGATCGACAACACTATTACACTAAAATCGTCCAAGGACCACGGAAAGCTCGTGGCCCGCCTCTATTCCACTAGCAAATCTTTTGATCCCGACCAGCTGGGCTTCATTGGAACGGCGCGGTTCGTTCTGAGCTGGTGGTGGGTCGGCTTCGTCACGTTTCCACGCATCATAAGGGAAGCCGGCAAACTGTTTTTCACGAAGAAGTTGCATGTATGGTTCCGGCCTGAGGTACTGACTACCAGCGTCGGCCGTCTACCCAGCACGGCTGAGACGTAAGTTTAGAGCTATGCAACAAAACAACAAAAACTGACATCTCCAGAATAATCTATAAAGTCTTCGGTCGTTATCTCACCATGCTGGTGAATCAAACAGCAGTTCCTTTCCGCATCACGCTCAAAACCTCGATTCCCGAGCCCGAGATCAATTGGATCACCACGCGGGGAGAAGACAATGCAAACCCACGTATGAAGCACATCGAAGTCCGAGTCCTCACACCCGGATTTTACTCGCGACTCGTCCATTACACATATACATCCGAGGCCGTTGACCGCGAATGTATCTTCACCGACGAGCGAAACAGAACTTTATGGGTCTGCCGCCCACAACTGCTGCCACTGCTACTTTCTCAGTGTTCATCAATACGAAGCAAGGACGGGATAGTAGTGGAACGAAGTTATCTGGATGAGCTGAGATGGCTGCTGCTCAAGAAATTAAGGTGTGCGCCGGCTGATCCTGCATACTCAGTGACGCCAAAGAGCACTACTTCCACAGTCAACGACATCCGTCACAGACCGTATTCCGAGTTGGACAAGTTTGCGAGGAGCGTCGAGGGACAATGCTATGCTGGCGAGTACAGAAGGGCTGTCACAAAGCTGTTCTTGGCACAACGCTTCTGTTTTGGATTCTCGGAGATTGTTGGTTTGGTCGACCTGGTGCTGAGGGTCTCTTTGTGTCTCCTTGCTGTCCTGCAGCTGAGGAACTGGGGCGAACTCGGTGAAAGATCAGGATCAGGGGATTGTCTGAAACTGCTGCTGACTCAGAGGGATGTGTCTGCTTGCTTGGGTGCGCTTGCGGTTAGCAACTGGAATTGGTGGTGGATAGCGAAAAGCGCTGCGTGTATGTATGCTTGCCATGCCTATGGCCTGCTCAAGGGCTACAAGTAGGTTCATACCACTGTGGCCCCAACCTAATACACAAACTTAATGTACGACATGCTCCCCACAGATGTCGGTGCCATGCCGTTGCGAACAAAGTCCGAGTTTATCCACAGCCGACAAGATCAACGCGATCGCCGCACCTTGGTGGTCTAGCATCTTTCAGATGCAATCATGACAACGTTCACATGGTTTTCCGGCTCAAATCCGCGTGAGCAGCGGCTGTGAAGATTGTTGGTCAATGACGGTTCAGGCCTTTTCCGGACATGATCAACCGAGGTAAAACCCGCGTTCGGGGCTAACAGCCGCAACAACCCCAGATTTTGGCACGCGCCTTCACATGCACAAGCTACGAGACACAGGCTACCCCCCTTCGACATGTGAAGCTGCATGTGGTCGCGTGTCTCAGTAACGTTGTCTTTGTAGTTTGCAAAATGGGCAGTTTGTTGTGTGATATCAAAGCAAAGGCGCTCAGCCATCCATGACGAGAAGAATATGCTGCTTTGTCTTGACCAAAGCATTGGCCAACGTCATCCCCAGCACAGCTCCGCTCGTCCCCAACTCCGCCCGATCTACACCAGTCACGTTTCCAAGCGGTCGATTCCCCTTGGGCCGAGGGCAATGCAAAATCACGCTTCCGCTTCAGCATCACAGTCACGCTAGACCGTCCTTCTCACGCCCTCGGACGCTACTCGGGCCAATGGTACGCTGAGCCGGTCCTCCCCGAACGTTTGAGCCATGTGGTAAAGCTGGGGTTATGCGAACCTGGACCGCCACGGAAATGCTGATGTTATAACGTATATAAGGAGCTTGGCTGCCCCCAGGTGGGTGCGTGTTGTGTATACCGAGGCTAGAAGCTTGTGGTGTCATTACTTTATCATCTATCAAAGGAAAGAGCCTTTCCTTTTTTCCTCTCTTCCTTCCTTGTTCTTGTCTTTGTGCCTACCAGACGGATTGAGCTGCTAGGTTGTCGTTGCCGACTCATACATTTTCAAACATCATCTATATATATTGCAAACAGACACGCAATGTCGGGTATTGACGCCGAGGAGGCGCAGTTCCAGAAGGAGGTTCAGGAAGTCAAGCAATGGTGGTCAGATTCAAGATGGAGGTATACTAGGAGGCCTTTCACAGCAGAGGATATTGTTTCCAAGAGGGGCAATCTCAAGATTACGTACCCGAGCAACAGCCAGTCGAAGAAGCTTTGGGACATTGTCGAAGGTCGTTTCAAGGTACGATAAGCGTCCCTATCACGAGCTCTTTTTTTTCTGATTCCATCTGACAACGTATAGAATAGAGATGCGAGCTTCACATACGGGTGTCTTGACCCAGTCATGGTCACACAGATGGCAAAGTACTTGGATACAGTATATGTTTCTGGATGGCAAGCTTCGTCAACAGCTTCATCGACAGACGAACCAGGCCCAGATCTCGCAGATTATCCCTACGTAAGTTGCCCACACAACTATTTACCTAAAGACTCAAGCTCATCCGCTCAAGACAACTGTACCAAACAAGGTTGGCCATCTATTCATGGCACAGCTTTTCCATGACCGGAAGCAACGCGAGGAGCGTCTGACCACTGCGAAAGCCGACCGCGCAAAGGTTGCAAACACCGATTACCTCCGACCGATCATTGCAGACGCAGATACTGGACATGGTGGTCTCACAGCTATCATGAAGCTTACCAAGCTGTTTATTGAGAAGGGTGCAGCTGGTATACATATTGAGGATCAAGCACCAGGGACGAAGAAGTGCGGACACATGGCAGGAAAAGTGTTGGTACCGATCAGCGAGCACATCAACCGCTTGGTCGCTATCCGAGCACAGGCCGACATCATGGGTAAGATTGATATCCGTCAAAGGTTTAATCTTCAGTTTGGACTTACATGAAGGGAACAGGGACCGATCTACTTGCAGTTGCCCGCACCGACTCCGAAGCTGCTACTCTCATCACGTCTACAATCGATCCCCGTGACCACCACTACATCTTAGGATGCACGAACCCTGCCCTGCAGCCGCTAAGCGAGCTCATGTATGCCGCCGAGCAAGCTGGCAAGAATGGTGCAGAGCTCCAAGCGATTGAGGATGCGTGGATAAAAGAGGCCAAGCTAAAGCTCTACCACGAAGCCGTGATTGACACAATCAACGCTGGCGTACACGTTGACAAGCAGGGTATGATCAGCGAGTTCATGGCAAAGAGCAAGGGCAAGAGTAACTCTGAAGCCCGTGCCATTGCCGCAGGCCTGACCGGAGTGGATGTGTACTTCAACTGGGAGGCAGCCAGGACCCGAGAGGGATACTACAGGTACCAAGGTGGATGTCAATGTGCCATCAACCGCGCCGTTGCCTACGCACCCTACTGCGACATGATATGGATGGAGTCGAAACTTCCCGATTACGCACAAGCAAAGGAGTTTGCCGACGGTGTCCACGCCGTCTGGCCAGAGCAAAAGTAAGAAACCCCCCCCCCCCTCTCCAATCATCCAATCCCTCTTTTTAGTTGCAAAGCTAATCACAAAAATCACAGACTCGCATACAACCTCTCCCCCTCGTTCAACTGGAAAGCAGCCATGCCCCGCGACGAGCAGGAAACATATAT
>Ga0265797_10003352_pt1 | contig 25731 bp, 21 predicted proteins | sample P2T30metagenome_FD_192433 | JGI IMG/M metagenome (GOLD analysis project Ga0265797, IMG submission 192433) | Plant litter microbial communities from East Loma Ridge, Irvine, California - P2 T30 | ecosystem: Environmental > Terrestrial > Plant litter > Unclassified | place: USA: California... | reverse complement strand
ACGCATCCTAACCACACTCTATTACCAGCGAGGAATATCATGACCAATCCAAAACTCGAAGTCCTGACCCCGGAAAACTGCCAGATCATCTTCATCGACCAGCAGCCGCAGATGGCGTTCGGCGTGCAATCGATCGACCGCCAGGTCCTGAAGAACAACGTGGTCGGCCTGGCCAAGGCCGCTAGGGTCTTCAACATCCCGACCACCATCACCAGCGTCGAAACCGAAAGCTTTTCGGGTCCGACCTTCCCGGAACTGCTGGACGTGTTCCCGGGCCAGCCCATCCTCGAGCGCAGCTCGATGAATTCCTGGGACGACCAGAAGGTGCGCGACGCGCTGGCCGCCAACGGCCGCAAGAAGGTGGTGGTGGCCGGCCTGTGGACCGAAGTCTGCAACACCACCTTCGCCCTGTGCGCCATGCTCGAAGGCGAGTACGAGATCTACATGGTGGCCGACGCTTCGGGCGGCACTTCGAAGGATGCCCACGACTTTGCGATGCAGCGCATGATCCAGGCCGGCGCCGTGCCGATGACCTGGCAGCAGGTGCTGCTGGAATGGCAGCGCGACTGGGCCCGCCGCGATACGTATAATGAGGTGATGGCCATCGTGCGCGAGCACTCGGGTGCCTACGGCATGGGGGTCGACTACGCCTACACCATGGTGCACAAGGCGCCGCAGCGTGCCGTCGGCCAGCACGAGGTGCTGGCGCCGGTGCCGGCAATGGGGTTGGCTAAATAAGCCCCATGAAGATCTATATCATTTCGCTGGCCACCGGCGTGCTGGTCGGCCTGATCTATGCCCTGCTGCAGGTGCGGTCGCCGGCGCCGCCGGCGATTGCGCTGGTCGGCCTGCTCGGCATCCTGATCGGCGAGCAGGCGGTGCCGATCGCGAAGCGGATGCTCGGCAAGGAACCGGTCACCGCGGCCTGGCTGCGCAGCGAATGCGTGGCGCAGATCACCGGCGTGCCGCCCAAGGCGGCGCAGAAGGATGCCGGCGCGGACGACAGACAGTCCACAAGCTGAGACCACGAGGCAAAGACCTTGGGCGGAAGAGGAGCGGGGCAGGATGAGCTTGCAGAGCAGGGATGACGGGCAGGAGCGGGATGACGAGAGGGATGACGGTACTGCGGCACGGATCTGCGTGGTCGACGACGACGCCGCGGTGCGCCACGGCGCGCTCAACCTGCTCGAAGCCGGTGGCTACCGGGCGACCGGTTTCGATTCCGCCGAAGCCTTTCTGGCCTGGCCCGGCCGGGCCGGGTTCGATCTTGCCCTGTTCGACATCGAGCTGCCCGGCATGGACGGCTTCGCGCTCCAGGAGCGCTGCGCCGCGCTCGGCTTGAACATGCCGCTGCTGTACATCAGCGGCCGCGGCGACCCCGACATGGAGCAGCGCGCGCTGCGCGCCGGCGCGCTGGCCCTGCTGCGCAAACCGGTCGATCCCGACCTGCTGTTCGATCACATCGAACGCGCGCTGGGCCTGCACGGGAGCATCACGTGAGCAGTCTTTGCCCACCCGGGGCGCCGGCATGATGCCGGCGGTGTTCGTGGTCGACGACGACGATGCGGTGCGCGCATCGGTCCTGAACCTGCTCGCGGCCGAGGGCTACGAGGCGCGCGGCTTTGCCGCCGGCGGCGCCTTCTTCGACGATTTCTTCGGCAAGATCGACCTCGACACCGCCTCCTGCCTGGTGTGCGACATGAACATGCCGGGGCTGGACGGCCTCGAAGTGGCGGCCGAGCTGGCGCGCCAGGGCACCGGCATCCCGATCATCTTCATGACCGGCTTCGGTTCGATCCCGCTGTCGGTGCAGGCCATGAAGGCCGGCGCCGTCGAATTCCTCACCAAGCCGGTGGCGCCGGAGGCGCTGCTCGATGCCGTGCGCGCCGCGCTGGCCGCCGATGCCGCCATGCTGGCCACGCGGCGCGAGCTGGCCGATCTGCGCCAGCGCCACGCCAGCCTGACCCCGCGCGAGCGCGAGACCATGGAACTGGTCATCGGCGGCCTGCTCAACAAGCAGGTGGCCGATGCGCTGGGCGTCAGCGAGATCATGGCCAAGACCCACAAGCGAAAAGTGATGGAGAAGATGGGTGCGCGTTCGCTGCCGGACCTGGTGCGCTACGCCGAGCGGCTGCACATCGTCAAAACGCGCAGCCGCTAGATTCAGAAGGCGTGGCGGATGCCAAGTGCGGTACCGCCCAGGCGTGCGCCGGCATCCGGGGCCAGGCCGTTGATCGCGAAATCGTAGGCGCCGCGGCCGTCGTTGCGCAGCCGGGTATAAAAGGCGAACACGCTGCTGCGTTTGGACACAGCATAGTCGTAGCCCAGCGTGGCGTGCAGGGCGCCGCTGTCCGGCCCGCCCTGGATGAAGCCGAGCCGGGTGCCGGCGCTGCCCTTGCCGTTGCCGGCGCGGGCCAGGCCGAAGCGGATGCCGTGGGCGCCGATCTGCTTGGTCACCGACACATAATATGCCGTGCGTTGGAGTTTGCCGGCGGCAGTCTCGTAGCGCAGCTTTTCGGCGATGGCGGCCAGCCGGATGCTCTTGAGCAGCGCACCCGATTCCGGCCCGAACTGCCAGGCCAGCGCCACCTTGCCGCCCCAGTCATCCAGGCCGGGCCCCTGGTAATCATGGTGGCGTTCGGTGGCCAGCGCGGCGTACAGCGGCCCCTGCTCGATCACCAGCGCGGCCGAATCCAGCGAGGGTTTGGCGCCGTTCGGCGGCGCCTCTTCGTTGAAGCCGTGCGCCAGGCGCAGCGAGACGCCGCGCCACAGCGGGCTCCAGTAGTGCAGGCTGTTCTGCTGGCGGCGGTCGAAGGAGGTGGTGTCGCTGGTGTTGTTGACGCTGGGCGCGGAGCCGTTGCCCATGATGCTCATGTAGCCGGCGGTGGTGGGGTAGAAGGGGTCCAGGCCGGCCGTGGCGCCGTTGTAGGGCGTCGGCCAGTTGCCGCCAAACAGCGTGCCCCAGCGCCCGGCCAGGCCGATGCGGGTATCGCGCGCGGCGATGGACCCGGCGCCGGTATCGGGGGACAGCGTGCCCTCGACCTGGAACAGCAGCTTCAGGCCGCCGCCCAGGTCTTCGCTGCCGCGGAACCCGAGCACCGAGCGGTAGTTCGATTCGCGCACTTCCGCCCCGTCCTTACCCGTTCCGGCACCATGCTGGCGCATGCTTTCCAGCGCCACGTTCAGGCGCCCGTAGATCTGGAGTGCGGCGTCCTGGGCATGGGCATGGCCGGCGAGCAGGGCCAGGATGGCGGTGGCGATTTGTCGTTTCATGTGCGTTGCCGATGGCTGGTAAAAAGCGCGAACGCCGGGCCTCCATGCTGGGGCTTCGGGCGCCGTCGGGACCCTGCCAAATGGCCGGTTGCTGCGCTTTTTTGTGTTGCATGGCACAATTGAATTTGTGAAAGTCGATTCATTCCCGCGGCGCGCTGCCGCCGTATCCCTGTTGCTGCTCCACCTGCACGGTGGCGCAGCCGCGCAGGCGCCCGCCGTGGCAGCCGCGGCAGCTCCCCTGTTGTCGGCGTACACCCATAGCGCATGGGGCGGCTTGCAGGGTGCGCCGGTCGACGTCCTGAAATTTGCGCAGAGCAGCGACGGCTGGCTGTGGATCGCCACCGCCACCGGCCTGTATCGCTATGACGGCGTGCAGTTCGAACGCGCCGACAGCGTGTACGGCCATCCGCTGTATTCGAGCGACGTGCTGGGCCTGATGGCGGCGAAGGATGGCGCACTGTGGGTCGGCTACCGCTTCGGCGGCGTGACCGTGCTGCGTCCCGGCGGCGCCCGTACCTTCATGGAAGCCGACGGGCTGCCCGGCGGTTCGGTCTTCCATATCGAAGCCGCGCCCGACGGCACGGTGTGGGTGGCGGCACGCGACGGCATCGCCAGCCTGGCGCCGGGGGCCGACCATTTCGTGCGCCACGAACGCACGCTCGGCCTGCCGGCCAACCGCTACTTCCAGATCCTGTTCGGGCGCGACGGCACCCAGTGGATCGCCGCCGTGGACGGCGTGTTTTTCCGCCGCCCGGGCGAGCGCAGCTTCACGCATGCCTGGCCGCGCATGACCCTGATGGCGATGGCGGAAGCCCCGGGCGGCACGCTGTGGGCCTCGGACGACCGCAACCGCTACTACCGGGTGCGCACGACGCCGCCGGCGCCGCGGGCGAAACCGCCTTCTCCGGTGCTGAGCGGCAGCGGCATGTGGTTCGACCGCGACGGCACCATGTGGCTGGCGCAGCCGAACGCCTTCGAACGCAAGCTGGACCTGCGCCCGGGCGGCGTGCCGGCCCAGCGCCTGACCCAGGCAACCGGCTTGAGCGGCGCGCTGCCGCAAAGCTTCTTCCAGGACCGCGAAGGGAATATCTGGATCGGCACCTCGGCCGGTCTCGACCGGCTGCGGCGCAACCGGCTGGCGCGGCTACCGACCAGCTTCGAGCTCGACCATCCGGGCATGGTGCGCGGGCCGGATGGCGGCGTCTGGGTCGGCGATTACTTCAAAGACATTCGCCGTGCCAGCGCCGCCGGCATGCACGAAGTGGTGCTGAAGACCAATTTCGAAACCAGCCACTGGGCGCCCGATGGCGCGCTTTGGATCGGCGGTAGCCGCGGCCTGTGGCGCCGCGCGCCGGACGGCAGCGTCAGATTCGTCGCCCCGCCGCAGAAGCTGAGCGGTTTCGCGCCGCAGTCGATCCAGCAGGACCGCAAGGGCGGGCTGTGGGTGTCGTTTGCCGGCGCCGGCCTGTTCCGCCGGCTGAACGGAGAATGGACCCGGGATGGCGGCTTGCGCGGCCTGCCCGCGCAGCAGGCCCCGGCAATGGCGATGGACGCGCAAGGCAATGTCTGGATCGGCCACGCGCGCAACCACATCAGCGTGATCGAGACGCACGCCGGGAAGGAAAGCGTGCGCCCGCTCGACGCCGCCGCCGGACTGCAGCTCGGCACAGTGCTGACCTTGATGCCCGACGGGCCGACCATGTGGGCCGGCGGCGAGCGCGGGACCATGCTGTACCGAGACGGTCGCTTCCTGGCGCTGCGCGGCGCCGGCGGCGAAAGCTTCCGCGGCGTGTCCGGCATCGTGCGCGTGGCGGACGGCGACCTGTGGCTGCATGGCGCCGAGGGCATCTACCATATCGGCGCCGGCGCGCTGGCCGGGTGGCTGGGCGAGCCCACGCGCGAGGTGGCCTTCGAACGTTTCGATGCGCTGGACGGCCTGCGCGGCCACGCGCCGCAAACCCGTCCGGCGCCATCGCTGCTGCAGGCTGCCGACGGCAAGCTGTGGTTCTCGACCGGCAGTGCGATCGCACTGCTCGACCCGGCCCGCATCCGGCGCAATCCGCTGGCGCCGCCGGTGCTGATCCGCAGCGTGGTGTCGAACAACCAGCGTTACGAGATCCAGCAGCCGGACCGGCAGAACCCCAGGATCGACCTGCCCAGCGGCAGCGACAGCCTGCGGGTGGCGTTCACGGCACCCAGCCTGTCGATTCCCGAGCGGGTGCGCTTCCGCTACCGCATGGAAGGCGTCGACCATGGCTGGCAGGGGCCGGTCGCCTACCGCGGCGCCACCTACACCAACCTCGACCCGGGCAGCTATCGTTTCGAGGTGACCGCGGCCAATGAGGACGGGGTATGGAATCCGCAGCCGGCCGTCCTCGACATCCGGATTCCGCCCACCTTCGTGCAGAGCCGCTGGTTCCTGCTGCTGCTGGCGCTGGGCGCCGCGCTGCTGCTGTATGCGGCCTACGTGCTGCGGATCCGCACCCTGACGCGGCGCATGCAGGCGCGCCTGCAGGGGCAGCTCGAGGAACGCTCGCGCATCGCGCGTTCGCTGCACGACACCCTGCTGCAGAGCGTGCAGGGCCTGCTGATGACCTTCAACGCGCACGTGCACCAGATTCCGCCGGGCTCTCGCGAGCGCGCCAACCTGGAGCGCACCCTGGGCCTGGCCGGGCGCATGCTGGTCGAAGGGCGCGACCAGATCATGGACCTGCGCGCCTCGGCCTCGCCCGAGGACATGCGCCAGGCGCTGCACGCCTTCGGCAAGGAACTGGCGGAGTACAGCGGCAACGCTTTCGAATTGCAGGTGAAGGGAAGGGCGCGCCCTTTGAAGCCGCACGTGAGCGACGAGGTGTATGCGATCGGGCGCGAAGCCCTGTTCAATGCCTCGCGCTACGCGCATGCGGGGCGGGTCGTGCTGGCGCTGGATTACGGCAGGGACGCGTTCACCCTGCGCATCCGCGACGACGGCTGCGGCCTGGATGAAGACGTGGCGGCGTCGGGACACCGCCCCGGCCACTGGGGATTGCCGGGTATGCGCGAGCGGGCGGACGCACTCGGCGCCCGCTTCGAGCTGGCGAGCCGGCCCGGCGCGGGCACCGAGATCGCCGTGACACTGGCAGGCGAACTGGCTTACCAGTTTTCCTTGATGATGCCGGCCCACCTGCTTCCTGGCTGGTGGCGCCGGCGTTGAAACGCTGTGGCCGGGATCAGTTGCGGTTCAGCAGGCGGGCGATGGCGTCGGCCACACCCTGGCCGTAAGCCGGGTCGGCCTTCAGGAAGTGGCCGATCTGGCGGTCCTGGATGGCGGCATCGGCCTGGCTCAGGGCACCGGCGATGTTGTCGATCAGGTTGCGCTTGCCTTCCGCGCTCAGGAGGCGGAACAGATTGCCTGCCTGGGTGAAGTGGTCGTCCGTGGCGCGGGTGTCGTAGCGGCCCGCCACGCCTTCCACCTGCCAGCCGGCGTCGCCGTGGCCGAAGCCGCCGGCTGCCGGCATGGCGCCATTCTGAACGGGGTCATAGTTCTGCGCCGAACCGCCGTTGTCGATCGCCATCGCACCGTCGCGCTGCTGGTTGTGGAAGGGGCAGCGTGGACGGTTCACCGGCAGGTGCTGGTGATTGGTGCCGACGCGGTACAGCGCGGCATCGTGGTAGGCGAACAGGCGCGCCTGCAGCATCTTGTCGGGGCTGTAGCCCAGGCCCGGCACGATGTTCGACGGCGACAGCGCGGCCTGCTCGACGTCCTGGTGGTAGTTGTCCGGATTGCGGTTCAGCTCCAGGATGCCGACCGGGATGCGCGGGAACTCGCCCTGCGGCCAGACCTTGGTCAGATCGAAGGCATCCCAGCCGGTGCGGGCTTCCCAGGCGGCGCGCTGGTCGTCGTTCATCACCTGCATCTCGACGCTCCAGCGCGGGAAGTCGCCGCCGGCAATCGCATTGAACAGGTCGCGCTGGGCATAGTCCGGATCGGTGCCGGCCAGGCGCACCGCTTCCGCCGCGCTCAGGTTCTTGATGCCCTGCTGGGTCTTGAAATGCCACTTGACCCAGTGACGCTGGCCCTCGGCGTTGATCAGGCTGTAGGTGTGGCTGCCGAAACCGTCCATGTGGCGGTAACCGTCCGGGGTGCCGCGGTCCGAGAACAGGATCGTCACCTGGTGCAGGCTTTCCGGGGCACGGCTCCAGAAGTCCCACATCATCTGGGCGGACTTCAGGTTGGTCTGCGGATCGCGCTTCTGGGTGTGGATGAAGTCCGGGAACTTGATGCCGTCTTTCAGGAAGAAGGTCGGGGTGTTGTTGCCGACCAGGTCCCAGTTGCCCTCTTCGGTATAGAAGCGCAGGGCGAAACCGCGCGGGTCGCGCTCGGTGTCGGCCGATCCCTTTTCGCCGCCCACGGTGGAAAAGCGCAGGAAGGTCTCGGTCTGCTTGGCGACTGCGTTGAACAGCTTGGCGCTGGTAAAGCGGCTGATGTCGTGGGTGACGGTGAAGACACCGTAGGCGCCCGAACCTTTGGCGTGCACCACGCGCTCCGGGATGCGCTCGCGGTTGAAGTGCTGCAGCTTTTCGATCAGGTGAAAGTCCTGCAGCAGGACCGGGCCGCGCGGGCCGGCGGTGATCGAGTTCTGGTTGTCGACGACAGGGATGCCGGAGGCGGTGGTGAGGTTGCGCATGCTGGTCTCTTTCTTTGGCTGGTTTGCTTGCTATTGATCTTTTATGGTCAATAGGTGTGTTCTATTGACAGCCATGGTAGAGCTTCCAGGCAATCTCATCAATCTATCAATTTATATGGTTGAGATAGTGAAAATTAATTTACTGCCGTCTATGCTTACATGTAGTCTATTGCTCAAATTCATCATTTATGAGCGTAGAGAAATCATCATGCATGCCGTATCCAACCCGTCCAGCGCCTTGAAACTATCGGAATTGATTGCTTCGCTCAGCTACGCGCTCGATATCACCGAGGGCCAGCCAGCCGGCCATTGCGTGCGCTGCTGCTGGATCGGCATGCACATCGGCCGCCAGATCGGCTTGCCGGAAGCGCAGTTGTGGGAGCTTTACTACACTTTATTGTTGAAAGACCTGGGCTGCAGCAGCAACGCGGCGCGCATCTGCGAGCTTTATCTCACCGACGACCTCGACTTCAAGCGCGATTACAAGACGGTCGGCGACAGCCTGCCGCAGGTACTCGGCTTCGTGCTCAAGCACACCGGCCTGAAAGCCGGGCTGGCCGAGCGTTTCCGCAGCGTGATGACGATTTTGCGCGACGGTCCGGAAATCGCGCGCGAGCTGGTGGCCACGCGCTGCCAGCGCGGTGCCGAAATCGCCAGCCTGCTGCGCTTTCCCGAAGGCGTCGCGAGCGGCATCTATTCGCTGGACGAGCATTTCAACGGCAACGGCAAGCCGGCGCGCCTGGCGGGGGAGGGGATTCCCGTGTACTCCCGCATTGCCCTGCTGGCCCAGGTGATCGACGTCTTCCATACCGAGGGCGGCCGCGCCGCGGCGCTGGCGGAAATCCGCGCCCGCAGCGGCCAGTGGTTCGATCCGCAACTGGTGGATGCCTTTGGCCAGGTGGCGCAGTCGAACGACTTCTGGGACGTGCTGGCCAGTCCCGCCATCGACGCCGCCGTGGCCGCCATGCAGCCGGACGGGCAGGGCCGCCAGCATGCGCTGGATGAGGATTACCTGGACGACATCGCCGCCGCCTTCGGCCAGGTGGTCGATGCCAAGAGCCCCTACACCAGCGGCCACAGTGCGCGGGTGGCGCTGTACACCGACATGATCGGTGAAGCGCTGGGCTTGTCGGACCAACGGCGCCGCTGGCTGAAGCGCGGCGCGCTGCTGCACGACGTCGGCAAGCTGGGCGTCAGCAACAGCGTACTGGACAAGGCGGGCGCCCTCGACCGCGCCGAGTGGGATGCGGTCAAGCTGCATGCGGCCTTTACCGAAACCATCCTGGGCCGCATCGGTCCCTTTCAGGAACTGGCCGCCATCGCCGCCGCCCACCATGAGCGCCTGGACGGCAGCGGCTACCCGCGCGGGCTGGCAGCCGGGGACATCCGCATCGAAACCCGCATCATCACCACCGCCGACATTTTCGATGCCATCACGGCGGCCCGTCCCTACCGCGGCGCGATCCCGGTCCCGCAGGCCCTCGACATGATGCGCAAGACGGTCGGCAGCGCGCTCGATCCGGATTGCTTCGAAGCGCTGGTGCGTGCGGTGGAGCAGGTACCGTTGGCGCAGGCGGCCTGAGGTGTCGATGCCACAAACCTTGAATTGTTTCCAGACATAGCGGTTGTTTTACAAAATTTCATATTGTGCAGCACCGGATGAAGCGTATGATGTTTCCTTGAATCATCAAATTTTACTCTTCTGGTATGTTTTCTCCCATGATGACCCCGACTCCGTCGTCTTCCACCACGCTGAAATTATCGGAACTGATTGCCTCGCTCAGTTACGCCCTCGACATCACCGAGGGCCAGTCGCCCGGCCATTGCCTGCGCTGCTGCTGGGTCGGCATGCACATCGGCCGCCAGGCCGGCCTCAGCGACAAGGAACTGTGGGAGCTCTACTATGTGGTGCTGCTGAAGGACCTGGGCTGCAGCAGCAATGCCGCGCGCATCTGCGAGATGTACCTGACCGACGACCGCAATTTCAAGCGCGACTGGATGCTGGTCGACGACAGCCTGCCCAAGGTGCTCGGCTTCGTCCTCAAGCACACCGGCCTGAAGGCCGGCCTGGCCGAACGCTTCCGCAACGTGATGCGCATCGTGCGCGACGGCCGCGATCTGCAGGATGAATTCGTGGCCACGCGCTGCCAGCGTGGCGCCGAGATCGCGCGCCTGCTGCGCTTTCCGGCCAGCGTCTCGGGCGGCATCTACAGCCTCGACGAGCACTTCAACGGCAACGGCAAGCCGGAACGCCTGCAGGGCGACGCCATCCCGCTGTACTCGCGCATCGCGCTGATGGCGCAGGTGGTCGACGTGTTCCACACCGAGAGCGGGCGCGAAGCCGCCATGAAGGAAGTGCGCACCCGCGCCGGCCAGTGGTTCGACCCGCGCCTGGTGGCGGCCTTCGAGCAGGTGGCCGCGGCTGACACCTTCTGGGAGACGCTGGCCGCGCCCGACATCGAGCACGCCGTGACCGGCCTGCCGGCGGCGGCACTGGACCAGCAGTACGTTTTGGACGACGATTACCTGGACGATATCGCCACCGCCTTCGGCCAGGTGGTCGACGCCAAAAGCCCCTACACCAGCGGCCACAGCGCGCGGGTGGCGCTGTACACCGACATGATCGCCGAAGCGCTGGGCCTGTCGGACGAACGGCGCCGCTGGCTCAAGCGCGGCGCGCTGCTGCACGACGTCGGCAAGCTGGGCGTCAGCAACAGCGTGCTGGACAAGGCCGGCAAGCTCGACGCGGCCGAGTGGGAAGCGGTCAAGGAACACGCGCGCTACACCGAGACCATCCTCGGCAGCATCGGCGCCTTCCGCGAACTGGCCACCATCGCCGGCGCCCACCACGAAAAACTCGACGGCAGCGGCTACCCGCGTGGCCTGAGCGGCGAGCAGATTTCGATCGAGACCCGCATCATCACCACCGCCGACATCTTCGATGCGATCACGGCCGAGCGGCCTTACCGCGGCGCCATCCCGATTCCGGAAGCGCTCGAGATCATGCGCCAGACGGTCGGCACCGCGCTCGATGCCGACTGCTTCGAGGCGCTGGTGCGGGCGGTGGAGCGGGTGCCGTTTCCGCAAGCGGCTTGAGCAGATGCGGGTAGGCTGTACCCACGCTCGGGTTACATAAAAAGAAAAAGGCGCCGCCCCTGTGAAGGGACGGCGCCTTTTTTATTCAGCGTTCGATCGGCTTAGACGACGGTCAGGGTCACGTCGATGTTGCCGCGGGTCGCGTTCGAGTACGGGCAGACCACGTGGGCGGCTTCCACCAGTTCCTGCGCGGCGGCGCGGTCCATGCCCGGCAGGCTCACTGCCAGTTCCACGGCCAGGCCGAAACCGTTGGGGATCGGGCCGATCGCCACGCTGGCATCGACTGCGGTGTCGGCCGGGACGGCGATCTTCTTCTGGCCGGCCACGAATTTCAGGGCGCCGATGAAGCAGGCCGAGTAGCCGGCTGCGAACAGCTGTTCCGGGTTGGTGGCGCCACCCTTGCCGCCCATTTCCGCAGGCGGCTGCAGGGCCACGTCCAGCAGGCCGTCGTCGGTGGTCGAACGGCCTTCGCGGCCGCCGGTGGTGTGGGCTTTGGCGGTGTACAGGACTTTGTCGAGTTTGGTGGTCATGGCGTTACCCTTTCAATGAGTGATTGGAATTGGTGAGTGGTGCTGGTTCTGGATCTTGACGTGGGTGCCAGCTGAAGTGGCGCTTCCATGGAGAGAACTATAACGCACAATTAAATAGCGCGCTATTTATTATTTTGGATGACAGCGATAGCCGGCATCGATGGCATGCACATGGTTCTCAGACGTTCAGCGCGGCTTGGCGAACACCTGGGTCCAGTAGGGCGTGCGGTTCTCGTTGTCCGGATTGATCGCATACGCTGCCCCCATCTCGGTGAACACCGGATTCATGATGTTGGCGCAGTGGCCCGGGCTGTCGAGCCAGGCTGCCACCGCTTCCTGCGGCGTGCGGTTGCCGGAGGCGATGTTTTCGCCGACGGCACGCCAGGTGTAGCCGGCGCGGGTGGCGCGCTCGGCCACGCCGCTGCCGTCTTTTTCCTTGTGGCTGAAGTAATGACCCTCGGCCATGTTGCTGCTGTGTGCCAGCGCGGCCAGGCCCAGGCGCCCGTTCCACACGACCGGCGGCGCCGCCGGGAAGGACTGGGTGCCGCAGCTGCGCGGCTGGGCCCGCGCGCGGTTGACGCCGTTCAGGATCTGGGCGCCGGCGGCTTCCCAGCCGGGCAGTTCCGGAATGACCAGCGGATGGGCCAGCACCACCTGCCAGGCGTCGCCGCGGCGCGCGGTGCCGATCGCGGACAGGCCCGGGTCCAGCAGCCTGGCGCAGTATTTCTGGCGCAGTACGGCCATTGCCGCCTGCGCATCCTGGGGACCGGTCAGCGAGATCGCTTCGGCGCGGTCGGCGCGGTAGCCGAGGCGCTTCAGTGCCGATTCCAGAAAGGTGCCGGTGCCGACCTGGACCTGCGACAGCGCGGCTTCCGCCACCAGCGGCGGCGCGGCCGGACGGCCGCCGCAATCGGAGGGCGCGGTGCGATAGGCATTCACCAGATCGGCGAGTTCGTCGGCACGCGCCGGCGTCGGGGCCAGCAGCGCGGCGGCGGCGCCGAGCAGGACGATGCCGGCTGCGGCCGGTTGCAGGGCAGCGGGCAGGGATATGGAACACAACATACTGTCGCAAATGGGGGCGCTCGCCCGGAAAAACCAGCGATTCCTTGGCAACAGGCACGGTTTAAATTAGCATCCAGCCTTCTTTGATGAGGAGACATATATGAAGCGATCCCTGTGCAGCGCCCTGATTACGGGCCTGTTCGCTGGCGCGGCCTTTGCGGCCCCAACCGGTTCCGCCACGCCTGCCGGCGCCGATGCTGCTGCCGTGAGCGCGACGGCGGCCGCCAGTGCGCCTTCCGGCGTGGACAAGGGCGCGCTCGACGCGGCAGTGCGTCCGCAGGACGACTTCTTCCGCTATTCGCAGGGCACCTGGCTGAAGGACGTCGAGATCCCGAACGACCGCTCGAGCTGGGGCGCGTTCAACATCGCCCAGGAAAGCGTCGAAGGCCAGATCCGCACGCTGATCGAGCAGGCTGCGCAGGACAAGACCGCTAAAACCGGTTCCGACAACCAGAAGATGGGCGATTACTACGCCAGCTACGTCGACATGAAACAGCGCGACGCCCTCGGCATCGCCCCGCTGAAAACGGAGCTGGCACGCATCGCCGCGCTCAGGGACAAGCATGGCCTGGGCGCGCTGGCCGCGCATGCCAATCGTATCGGCGCCGGCAGCCCGGTCGCCATGAGCGTCGGCCAGGACAGCAAGCAGTCGACGCGCTACCTGGTGGAGATTTCGCAGTCGGGCCTGGGCATGCCGAACCGCGACTTTTATATCCAGACCGGCGACGCCAAGCTGATGGACACCCGCGCCAAGTACCAGGCGCACGTGGAAAAACTGCTGGCGCTGGCCGGCCAGCCCGACGCCGCCAGCCAGGCCGCGCGCATCGTGGCGCTGGAAACCGACATCGCCACGGCCCACTGGAGCGCCGTGCAGAACCGCGATCCGGTCAAGACCTACAACAAGATGACGATCGCCCAGCTGAAGGCGCTGGCCCCCGGCTTCGACTGGAACGGCTGGATGAAGGAGCAAGGCATTGCCGGCAAGGCCACCGAGGTAACCGTGAGCCAGCCGACTTATCTGCAGGCGCTCGATAAAATCATCGCGGCGACCCCGGTCGATACCTGGAAGTCCTACTTCACCTTCCGCCTGCTGAGCACTTACGCGCCTTATCTGTCGCAGCCCTTCGTCGACGAGAGCTTTGCCTTCCGCGGCAGCGTGCTGTCGGGCGCCAAGGTCAACCGGCCGGTCGAGAAGCTGGCGATCGCCCAGATCAACCGCGACCTCGGCGAAGTCGTCGGCAAGGTCTATGTGCAAAACTACTTCCCGGCCGAGCGCAAGGCACAGGTCCAGGACATGGTGAACAACTTCCTGCTGGCGTACAAGGAACGCATCGAGACGCTGGACTGGATGGGCCCGGACACCAAGAAGCAGGCCCAGGCCAAGCTGGCCAAGATTTCCGTAAAGGTCGGCTATCCGGACAAGTGGCGCGATTATGCGGCGCTCACCATCGCGCGCGGCGACCTGGCCGGCAACGTGATGCGCGCGCGCCAGTTCGCCCACCAGTACGGCGTGAACAAGCTCGGCAAACCGGTGAATCGCGGCGAATGGCACATGACGCCGCAGACCGTGAACGCCTATTACAGCCCGGAGATGAACGAAGTCGTGTTCCCGGCCGCGCGCCTGCAATCGCCGCTGTACGATGCGAACGCCGAGCCGGCCATCAACTACGGCGCGGTCGGCATCTCGATCGGCCACGAGATCAGCCATGCCTTCGACGACCAGGGCGCCCAGTACGACGGCGACGGCAATCTGCGCAACTGGTGGACGAAGGAGGACGGCGAGAAGTTCGCGGCCAAGGGCAAGGTGCTGGTGGCCCAGTACAACGGCTACAGCCCGGTCGACGGCTACCACCTGAACGGCGAGCTGACGCTGGGCGAGAACATCGCCGACAACGCTGGCGCCATCATGGCCAGCCGCGCCTACAAGATTTCACTGAAGGGCAAGCCGGCGCCGGTGATCGACGGCTACACCGCCGAGCAGCGCATCTTCATGGGCCTGGCCCAGGCGCGCCGCGGCAAGGCGCGCGATGCCGCCCTGATCGCGCAGGTGAAATCGGATCCGCACTCGCCGTCGGAATTCCGCGTCAACGGCAGCCTGCGCAACCACCCGGGCTATTACGACGCCTTCGACGTCAAGCCGGGCGACAAGATGTACCTGGCGCCCGAGCAGCGCGTGATCTTCTGGTAAGCGCAGCTCAGTGGCGTAACTCAGTGATGTAACTCAGTGCCGCAGCGGCGCCGCCATCGCTGCCTCTGCCGGCTGATCCGGTCGGAAGGCACGCTCGGCAGGCGCGGTATCGTTGTACGCCTCGAAGCGGGCGATCTTGCCGTCACGGATCGTCAGCACGTGCACCCAGGGGCTGTCGAAGCTGCGCCCGGTCGGCTTGGCCAGCCAGCTGGCCTCGCCCATGACCACCACCTTGTCGCCCTCGGCAACGAAGTCCCTGATCTCGAAGCGCAGGACTTCGGCGCCGTCGGCCAGCCGGGTGAAGAAGTCGGCGATTTCGGCCTTGCCGTGGTAGGTGCCGGCAAACGGGATGCAGTCCGAGTCGCGCTCGACCCAGTCGGCATCGTCGCGGCAGCGGTCCAGCAGGCTGGGGATGTCGCCCTTCAGGAACAGCTCGTAGCTTTCCATCACCAGCTGCTTGTTGTCTTGTGCGTTCATGTCGGCGTCCTCCGGAGAGTCTAGGCTTTTAGCCTAATTTGCCAAAGCAGGATGTCAAGCCGGGCAGCGCTCCCTTAAGATCTGCTTCATCTACACCCGTAAGGTAGTCCGGCATGCGCATCCTGTTAGTAGAAGACGACACTTCCCTCGGCGACACCATCCAGGCCTGGCTGCGCCTGGACGGCCACGCGGTCGACTGGGTCGAACGTGGCGACTCGGCCGATACCGCCCTCAAGACCCACCGTTACGACTGCGTGCTGCTCGACCGCGGCTTGCCCGGCCTGAGCGGCGACGCCTTGCTGGCCGGCCTGCGCGCGGCCGGCAACCGGGTGCCGGTGATCCTGATCACCGCCTTCAACGCGCTGGCCGACCGCGTCGAAGGACTCGACCTGGGCGCCGACGATTACCTGATAAAACCCTTCGAGCTGGAAGAGATGTCGGCGCGCATCCGGGCTGCCGCGCGGCGCGGCGCCGACCGGGCCAGCAATGCGCTGGTGCAGGGCGCCATCGCGCTCGACCCCGACACCAGGCAGGTCACGCTGGCCGGCCAGCCGGTGGCGCTGACCGCGCGCGAGTACCACGTGCTGTACGCACTGCTGCTGCGCAGGAACGCCATCGTCACCCGCGCCCAGATCGAGGAAACCCTGTACGGCTGGGGCGACGAAGTAGAAAGCAACGCCATCGAGGTGTACATCCACAACCTGCGCAAGAAACTGGGCGGCGACAGCATCGTCACCGTGCGCGGCCTCGGCTACCGTCTGAAGAACGATGAAGACCGCGCCGGTGAAGCCTGAGGCGATGACGACTGCAGGCGCCCACTGGTCGCTGCGGCGCCGCCTGCTGCTGGCGATCGTGTCCGCCAGCATCGCGCTGTGGCTGGCCAGCCTCGGCATCGCCACCGTGATCGCCTGGCAGGAAACCGGCGAGGTGTTCGACGACGCGCTGCAAGAAGCCGGCTACATGATCATGACCGCCACTACCGACTGGCAGGAGCGCGGCCTGGCCTCGCCCGCCAGGCCGGGCCGCCTGGAGGGCAAGGCCGACATGCAATACCAGGTCGTGGTCGACGGCCGCGTGCTGCAGCGCACCGCCGGCGCGCCTTCCCGGCCGTTCACGGTCGGCGTCGGCGACCGCCACGGTTTTGCCGATCCCGAGATCGACGGCCAGCGCTGGCGCGTGTTCGTGGTGCGCGACAGGGATCACGACGACGGACGCCGGGTCGAGGTGCAGGTCGGCCAGCGCGCCGCCGACCGCTACGAGATCCTGGAAGAGCTGGCCGAACACCTGTGGCCGCCGGTACTCGGCATGCTGGCGCTACTGGCCCTGGTGTGCTGGCTGCTGATCGGGCGCGTGCTGAAGCCGCTGCGCCGCACCGCCGCGACGATCGCCGCCAAGACCCCGGACGACCTGACGCTGGTACCCGCCGCCGGCCAGCCGCGCGAAGTGCTGCCCATCGTGCAGGCGCTGAACGGCGTGCTGGGCCGGCTCGATGCGGCGTTGCAGGCCGAACGCCGCTTCACCGCCGACGCCGCCCACGAATTGCGCACGCCCCTGGCCGGCCTGCACATGCACGTGCAACTGCTGCAGCGCCAGCATCCGCAACCCGAGATGGCGGCGCCGTTCCAGAAGCTGCGCCAGGACATCGCGCGCATCACCGCGCTGGTCGACAGCCTGCTGCTGCTGGCGCGCCTGGATCCGCTCGCACCAAGCCAGCTGGTGCGCCAGCCGGTGCCCCTGGCGCCCTTGCTGGAACGGCTGGTGGCGGCCCATGTGCAGGAGGCGGCGCGGCGCAACATCCGGCTGCAGGTGCGCTGCGCACTGGATATGGTGCAGGCCGATCCCGTCATGCTCGAGATCGTGTTGCGCAACCTGGTCGACAATGCGCTGCGCTATTGCCCGGACGGCAGCCGGATCGAGATCGAGGCCTTGCATGCAGACGGCCACGCCCGCATCGCCGTGCGCGACGACGGTACCGGCGTCGACGAGGCCAGCCGCCGGCGCCTGAGCGAGCGCTTTTTCCGGGTGCTGGGGCAGGGCCAGGCCGGCAGCGGACTCGGTCTGTCGATCGTCAAGCGCATCGCCGATTTGCACCGCATTGCGCTAAGCTTCGGCAGCGGTCTGGATGGGCGTGGGCTGGGTGTAGTGCTGGACTTTCCTGCGGTTCCTTAAGATACCTTTAATGTCGGCTCGGTGTAATGCATCCATTCCCACACGAAAGGACCTCATCATGAAACCCATCACCCGCACCACCCGCAGCGCCTGCATCGCCACCCTGCTGGCCGCTTCGGCCGCCGCCATCGCCCAGACTGGCGGCTACAGCGGCCCCTCCACCCAGGCTGCGCCGAGCGGCTACACCGGCCCGTCGAGCGTGGCGCTGATGACGGCCAAGGAACTGCTGGACAAGGGCAAGGACGACCAGTACGCCCGCCTGAAAGGCAAGCTCACCAGCCACAAGGGCGGCGAGGACTACGAGTTCACCGACGCCAGCGGCAAGATCACGGTCGAGATCGACGCCAAGCACTTCCCGGCGGGCGTCAAGATCGACCAGAACACGGTGGTGGAACTGGTCGGCGAGTTCGACAAGGAAACCTTCGGCGAATCGACCTTCGACGTCAAGCAGATCAAGGTGGTCGGCAACTGAGCGGCATCCCCGCGAGCGCGCCAGGCGGGCGGCTGACCCGGGCAGCATGGCATTACAATCAGGCATCCATATAAAAAGGGAAAGCCTGCCATGCGTCGTTCCGCCGTCCTGCCTTGCCTGTTGGTCCTCGCCTTTGCACCCGCCGCCTCTGTCGTGCATGCCCAGGCGGTCGTCAAAATCGGCACGGTGTCGCCGCTGTCCGGCTCCGGCGCCCACCAGGGCAAGGACATCGAGAACGGTGCGCGCATGGCCATCGACGAACTCAACGCCAAGGGCGCCATGGTCGGCGGCAAAAAGGTCAAATGGGTGCTGCAGCCGGAAGACGACGGCGCCGACCCCAAGATGGGCACCGCGGCCGCCCAGAAGCTGGTCGACGCCCATGCCGTCGCCGTGGTCGGCCACCTGAACTCGGGCACCACGGTGCCGGCCTCGAAGATCTACAACAGCGCCGGCATCCCGCAGATCTCGCCGGCGGCCACCACCCCGCTGTACACCCGCCAGGGCTACAAGACCGCCTTCCGCGTGGTCGCCAACGACGGCCTGGTCGGGCGCACGCTGGCCACCTATTCGATCAAGACCCTGCACGCGACGAAAATCGCCGTGATCGACGACCGCACCGCCTTCGGCCAGGGCCTGGCCGACGAATTCGTCAAGGGCGTCAAAGTGGCCGGCGGCGCCGACGTGGTCAGCCGCCAGTTCACCAACGACAAGGCCACCGATTTCAACGCGATCCTGACCCAGATCCGCGCGCGCAAGCCGGACGTGGTGTTCTACGGCGGCATGGATGCGGTGGCCGGGCCGTTGCTGAAGCAGATGAAGGCGCTCGGTCTCCAGGCCAAACTGGTGTCCGGCGACGGCATCTGCTCGGAAAAGCTGCCCCAGCTGGCGGGCGACGCGCTCGGCAACGACAAGGTGCTGTGCGTGGTGGCGGGCGGCGTCACCGGTGCCGAGGAGGCGGCCGCCAAGGCCTTCAGCGAACGCTACCGCCAGCGCTACAAGATCGAACTGCAGACCTACGCCCCGTATGCCTACGATGCGGTGATGGTGTTCGCGCAGGCGATGCAGCAGGCCGGTTCCAGCGACCCGGCCACATTCCTGCCGGCGCTGGCGAAGATCAAATACCAGGGCGTCACCGGCAGCATCGCCTTCGATCCGCACGGCGACCTGCTGAATGCAGCGCTCACTTTATATACCTACCGCGACGGCAAGAAGGTCAAGCTGCAGGTCATCCGTTAAGGAGGGAAAGGGGGGGCGCTCAGCGCGGGCGCGCCTGCCCCAGCTGGCCGGCCGCGATCTCCTGCAGTGCCATGGCGGTGGCCGGATCGATGCCGATGCTGCGCGTCACCTGTTCATTGGCGCCCAGCGAACGCGGGTCCTTGCCGGTGACGGCGCCGAAGATGGTCAGCGCTTCCAGGTAGTAGCCCTGGGCGCTGCCGTGGTAGCTGTCCGGCGCCCACAGATTGATCTGGCCGGCGGTGATGCCGTCGTAGGGATTCGGATCGGCCAGGCCATCCGCGATGGCGCGGTTCCAGGCTTCGCCGACCGGGATTACGCCGTCGATCAGCGCTGATGCGGCATCGGCGGCGTCGTAGCCGCGGCGCACGTCCAGCGCCATCTGCCCGATCGGTTTGCCGTACCAGGCGCCGCCCGGTTTCCAGGTCTGGTCGGCGCGCGACCAGGTCGCGTTCAGCATGACACGCACCTTCGGGTTCTTGTCGTGGAAGGCCTGGGCCAGCAGGCCGGCATACTTGATCAAGGTTGCCGGATTGCCGGGCTGCCTGGCGTCCAGCGTGCTGTAGCTCTGCACCACCACCAGGTCCCAGGGCTTGGCGATCGTGGCCAGCTTCTTGTCGTAGTGGTCGTTCAGGCCGGCACCGGGAATGGTTTCCAGGCTGACCTCGTAGTGCAGGCCGGCCTGCTCGGTGAAGGCCTTGAACAGCGCCGGCACGCCGCCGATGCCGGACCCGTTCAGGTCGGTGACCGTGTCGGGCCGGTAAGACTTGACGGTCGGCGCGGCACCGGCCGGGTCGCCGTACGTAAAACTGTTACCGACGAACAGGATGGTGGTGGCTGCCGGTGCCGCCTGGGCGGCAACAGCGGTGACGGCAGCGGCAGCAAGCACGGCACTACCGAGCAGGCGGCGCAGGCAGAGCAAGGGGCGCAAATCGGAGGCGGCAGGCATGATGGTCTCTTGTTGATGTGTCCAGCAAGTATTCTGCCTGCCGCCGGTTTTGTCCAGCCGGCTTCAGCCTTTCGACGACGAAGACGACGGCGCCGACTTGCGGCGGCGCGCCAGGCACATCAGGCCGGCAACGCTCAGGAACATCGCCGCCATGCCCGGCTCCGGTACTTCCGCAGCCAGCTGGGCGGATGCGTAGCGCTGCAGCGCGGCGGCGTCCGTGGCACTGATGCCGAGGTCGCTTGCGACGGTGTCGCCGGCGCCCAGCGAGACCGGATCGAGGCCGGTGATGCTGCCGAACATGGTCAGCGCTTCCAGGTAATAACCGTAGGCGCTGGCATGGTAGTTCTCGGGCGCCCACAGGTTGATCTGGCCGTCGCCGATGCCGTCGTACGGGTTGGCATCGGCCAGGCCACCGGCGATGGCGCGGTTCCAGGCTTGGCCGACCGGGATCACGCCGTCGATCAGATCGGAGGCGGCATCGGCGGCGTCGTAACCCTTGCGGATGTCCAGCGCCATCTGGAAGATCGACTGCCCGAGCCAGGGGCTATTGGTCTTGTAGGTGAGGTCGGCGCGCGACCAGGTCGCATCCAGCAGGATGTTCACGTCCGGATTCAGGTCGTGGAAGGCTTGCGCCAGCAGGCCCGAGTACCGGATCAGTGTGGCCGGATCGCCTGGGTGGGCAGCATCCAGCGTGCTGTAGCTTTGCATGACCACTTTGTCGTAAGGAGCCAGGATGGTATCCAGCTTGGTGTTGTAGTGGGTGTCCAGGCCGACGCCGGGGATGGTTTCCAGGCTGACCGTGTAGTCCAGGCCGGCGGCGACCGTCATCGCCTTGAACAGCGCCGGGACGCCGCCGATGCCGGAACCGTTCAGGTCGGTGACCGTGTTGGGCTGATAGTACTGGACGGTCGGGGCGGCGCCGGCTGGTTCGCCATAGGTAAAACTGTTGCCGATGAACAGAATGGTGGTGGTGGCCGAGGCCGGCATGGCGACGGCGCCGAAGGCCAGGCCGGCGAAGAGGGCGGTGCCGAGGCGGCGCAGGGTGCGGGGCTGATGCATGTTGTCTCCTGTTAATTTGAATTGCTCCGCTCTCAAGATGGAGCGAAGTCATAGTTGAAATGCAAATTGCATGCCTTGTGCCCTGTTTGCCTGAAGGGACAGGCGTTCTGCAGGGTGAACGCTGGGAGGCTGGTGCGAATTTGTAAAAATACCCGACACATGTATGACAAGATGTATCACGCCTTGGTAAATACAAATAATTACATCCTGGCAGTGTCAGATCGCGGTCAAGGAGCTCGCCATGTGGCGGGGCGTTCGCGTTCTAACTTTGCCGATGCCGGGTAGCCACTACACTGGAGGCTGTTTAATCATGCATCGAGGTGAATGTGCGCTACCTGGATTTCAGTTCCTGGCAGGCGGTCCTGACGACCTTCCTCAGCCTGGCCGTATTTACGCTGCTCGGCGTCGGCATCCGCGTGTTGATGATGCAGACCGTGCAGCAGCGCCGCGAGCGCATGAACCGCCAGATCAACGAACGTCTGCGTACCCTGATGTCGGCCTACCGCACGCTGGGCGGTTCCTTCACCGGCCAGTTGACCGTGGACCCGACCCATTTGCGCGAACTGCGCATGGCGCCACCTGCCGAGCTGGACGACGGCCTGCCTGACGCGGCCCGCGTGAACTCCGACCGCGCACGCCGCATCCGCGATGCGGTCGAGGCGGCGCTGGCCGACATCCTCCTGCTCGGCACCGAAGAACACTGCCGCCTGGCCGCCCAGGCCGCCAACGACATGGCGGCCGGGCGCCCGATCCACACGGCCGAACTGGTGATCGCGCTGCGTAACTTCATCCGCGAAGCGCTCGATCTGGGACCGCTGCCTGTCGATGCACAGGTGCCGCTGCAGGGGCCGACGCGCACCCAGGGCAGCGGCGGCGGGCGCGGCAAGGGGGACGGCGATAAAGGCGGCGCTGGCGGAAAAGGCGGCGGTGGTGGCGGCGAAGGTGGAGGTGGCGGCGGCGGCGGCGGTGCGGAAGGTATCGGCATCGGCCACCGCGGCATCGACCACGACCACCCCAACTAGCACCCCCTAGTTCGGCGGCGTGTTTTGTGCGGCAACCAGTTTCGCAATCTGCGAATCCGCCTTCACCGGCTCGATCAGCAGCACCTGCTGGCGGTTGATCAGCATGCGGTCCGGCTGGTGCATCCACTCGGGCATCTGTGATAATGGCATCTTCGCCAACCGCTTCCGTCCTGCCATGCACTTTACTGCCGACGACATCCGCCGCCAAATCGACAAGGGTAGCTTCGCCCGCGGCGAAGAGTACGTGCGCCGCGAGAAGGTCCTGCATGCCGCGCTGCACGGCGATACGGCGGAGGGTGCGGTCGAAGGCAGCGGCGGCCAGGTCTACGTGCAGATGATCACGCTGAAAAGCGGCCCCAAGGGCGTGCGCATCGACGGCGACTGTGGCTGTCCCGTCAAGGGCAATTGCAAGCACGTGGTGGCGGTGCTGCTGACCTGCCTGGCGCACATGGAGGATGACCTGGCATCGCCGGATGCATCCCTGCCGTCCGGCACCGAGCCATGGCTGGAGCGCATGGCGAGCGTCCACGCGTTGGCCCGGAACGGCGCGGCGCCGGCGGCACCCACGCAGTGCTTCGCCTGGGCATTGATCGGAGACGGCGATGGCAAACCGGTGCGCCTGCATCTGTGCAAGGCCCGCCTGGACCGGGACGGCAGCCTGCGCGGCGCCACCCTCCATAACGCCAACTATGGCGTGCCGGTCGGTGCGTCGGCGGCGGATGAAGAGGCGATTCGCTTGTTTGCCGCGCTGAGCACGGGCAGCATGTATGCCACCGACGTGAGGCCGTGCGGCCTGCTGGGCGCGCGCTTCCTGGCACGCATGTGCGAGGGCGGACGGCTGCTGGCCGCCGCCACCGGCGCCGCCCTCAAGGCCGGCCGCCTGGACGTGGTGCGCTTCGGTCGGCCCAGGCCGGCGTCGCTGGCCTGGGCCGACAGCGACGGCGGCCATGAGGCGCTGGCCCTGCGCTGGCACTTCGATGACGCCGGCGCCGGCGGCGATGACACCGTCGCCCAGGTCCTCGGCACCGAACCGATGCTGTACCTGCACGATGGCGTGCTGGGCGAGTTGCGGCCTGCAGGCGCCCTGGCGCCGCTGCCGCCCGGGCCGCTGGCCGACCTGGTGGCGCAGACCCCGGTGCTGCGCGCGCACCAGCGCGCCGCCATGAGCGCGCGCATGGCCGAGCAGGGCCTGGACCGCATCCTGCCGCTGCCGCAACCCATCGAGACGCGGCAGCTGCGCGGCATCGTGCCGGTGCCCTTCCTGATCCTGGACAGCACAGAGGACTGGGAGAGCGGCGAGGCCATCCAGTATCCGCACGCGATCCTGCTGTTCGATTACGACGGTACCTTGATGGAGGACCCGGACCAGCGTCCGCTGCGCCGCATGAACGGCGATACGATCGAATTGATCGAGCGCGACGACAAAGCCGAAGCGGCTGCCGCGGCGACCCTGGCCGCACTCGGCTTCACGGCGCCCGATCCCGCATCGCCGCTGTGGGATTTGCTCGATGCCCGCACCTTGCCGACACAGGCGGCCTGGCTGGCTTTCATGCACCACGAGCTGCCGCGCCTGCAGGCCGCCGGCTGGCGGGTCGTGATCGACGGCGATTATCCCTACGGCCTGGTCGAGGCGCAGGACTGGTACGCCGAGCTGGACGAGGAGGGCGAGGACAGCGGCGACTGGTTCTCGCTCGAACTCGGCATCCTGGTGGACGGCGAACGCCACCCCTTGCTGCCGCTGCTGCTGCAGATGATCCGCCGCGCACCGCAGGACTTCGGTGCGGCGGCCCTGGCGGCGCGCGACGAGGCCGGCGAATTCTTCCTGCAGCTGTCCGAGGAAGCCTGGGTCGCCTTGCCGTGGCTGCGCGTGAAGCCGATCCTCGGCACGCTGGGCGAGCTGTATTTCAGCGAGCGCATCGACCGCGCGCTGCGCCTGCCGGTCACCGACGCCGCGCGCCTGGCCGAGCTGGAACAGGCGGCCCAGCTGCGCTGGCTGGGCGGGGAACGCCTGCTGGCGCTGGGGCGCAAGCTGCAGCAATTCGACGGCCTGCACGCGGTACCCGCGCCGGCCGGCCTGCAGGCGACCTTGCGCGGCTACCAGCAGACCGGCCTGGCGTGGATGCAGTTCCTGCGCGAGTACGACTTCGGCGGCATCCTGGCCGACGACATGGGCCTCGGCAAGACCGTCCAGACCCTGGCCCACATCCTGGTCGAAAAAGAAGCCGGCCGGCTGGATGCGCCGGCGCTGGTGGTGGCGCCGACTAGCCTGATGGCCAATTGGCAGGCGGAGGCGGCGCGCTTCGCGCCCGGCCTGCGTGTGCTGCTCCTGCACGGCAAGGACCGCCAGGCGTCGTTCGACGCCATCGGCAACGCCGACCTGGTGCTGACCACCTATGCCTTGCTCGGGCGCGACGAGGAGGCCCTGCGCCGCCAGCGCTACCACCTGCTGATCCTCGACGAAGCGCAGTACATCAAGAACAGCAAGTCCAGGGCCGCCCAGGTGGCGCGCCTGCTCGACGCCCGCCACCGCCTGTGCCTGACCGGCACGCCGATCCAGAATCACCTGGGCGAATTATGGTCGCAGTTCCACTTCCTGATGCCGGGCTTGCTGGGCGACGAAAAGACTTTCAATACCCAATTCCGCAAACGGATCGAGCAGGGGGGCGACAGCCTGCGCGCCGACCTGCTGGCGCGGCGCCTGAAACCCTTCATGCTGCGGCGGACCAAGGACAAGGTGGCCACCGAGCTGCCGCCCAAGACCGAAATCGTGCTGCCGGTCGACCTGACGGATACCCAGCGCGATCTGTACGAAACCGTGCGCGTGGCGATGGACCGCAAGGTGCGCGACGAGATCGACCGCAAGGGCCTGGCGCGCAGCCAGATCGTGATCCTCGATGCCTTGCTCAAGCTGCGCCAGGTGTGTTGCGACCCGCGCCTGCTCAGGCCATCCAGCACGGCCGGCTCGGCCAAGCTGGATGCCTTGATGGACTTGCTCGACACCTTGCTCAGCGAAGGACGCAAGGTGCTGGTGTTTTCGCAATTCACCAGCATGCTGGCGTTGGTCGGCCAGCAACTGGAAGCGCGCGCCGTCGACTTCGCCCTGCTGACCGGCGATACGGTCGACCGCGCGGCCCAGGTCGACACCTTCCAGCAGGGCCGCGTCGGCGTGTTCCTGATCAGCCTGAAGGCCGGCGGCGTCGGTCTCAACCTGACTGCGGCCGACACCGTCATCCATTACGACCCGTGGTGGAATCCGGCCAGCGAAAACCAGGCCACCGACCGCGCCTGGCGCATCGGCCAGGCCCAGTCGGTGTTCGTCTACAAGTTGATCGCGCGCGGCACGCTCGAGGAAAAGATCCAGGACATGCAGCGCCGCAAAGGCGAACTGGCGAATGCCTTGCTGGCGCCCGACAACGGGCTGGCGGCAGGCGTCAACGCCGATGAGCTGCAGGCGATGCTGGCATTGCTGTAGCCAAGATGACGATCGATTGGTTCTCGCCCGCGCAATGCGTCGGCTATGTGGCGTTCGTGCTC
>Ga0265797_10003351_pt1 | contig 25736 bp, 26 predicted proteins | sample P2T30metagenome_FD_192433 | JGI IMG/M metagenome (GOLD analysis project Ga0265797, IMG submission 192433) | Plant litter microbial communities from East Loma Ridge, Irvine, California - P2 T30 | ecosystem: Environmental > Terrestrial > Plant litter > Unclassified | place: USA: California... | reverse complement strand
GTTCTACAATCCGAAGCGCCGGCATAGCTTCAGCAATGACCTGTCGCCGGTCGAGTATGAAAAGCAGTATTTCCAACGGCTTGCGAGTGTCTAGCAAACTCGTGGCGATTCAAACACACAGAGACACCATGAACCAGAAACACACCCCGGAATCATTCAACCAGTTCGGCGCCAGCTATCTGCCGGGCCACCTTGGCATCCGCATCACCGAAGTCGGCCCCGGCAAGGTCGCCGCCGAAATGAAGGTCGAGCCGCACCTGCTGGCCCCCAACGGCTACCTGCACGCCGGCAGCGTGGTCACGCTGGCCGATACCTGCGCCGGCTATGGCTGCATCAGCAACCTGCCGGACGGCGCGCAAAGCTTCACCACGATCGAACTCAAATCGAACCATCTGGGCACCGCGCGCGAAGGCGTCATCTCGTGCGTGGCTACCGGCGTGCACCTGGGCCGCACCACGCAGGTGTGGGATGCGACCGTGATCGACGCCGGCAGCGGCAAGACCATCGCCCTGTTCCGCTGCACCCAGATGATCCTGTATCCGAAAGCGTAAGCCCCGGGCCGGCCTTCAGCCGGCCAGTTCTTTTGCGATCAGCTTGTGCACCGTCGCAAAATCGGGCTCGCCCACATACTTCTTGATGATGTTGCCCTGCTTGTCGATCAGGAAGGTGGTCGGGGTCAGGGTGACGTCACCGAACTGGCGCGCCAGGTCGCCGCTCGAATCGAGCGCCACCTTGAACGGCAGTGCGCGCTGCTCGGTAAAGTTCAGGACATAGTCGGGCCGGTCGTACTGCATCGCCACCGCGACAAACTCCAGTCCCTGGTCCTTGAACTTGTTGTAGGTGTCGACCATCGCCGGCATCTCCTTGACGCAGGTGACGCACGAGGTGGCCCAGAAGTTCACCATCACCACCTTGCCGCGCAGCGACTGGGTGCTGACCTTTTCGCCGGCGATGCTGATGAAGGTGACGTCGGGCGCCGGCGTGCTGCGCATGAACGTGGCATAACCGGCGCCGGCCAGCGCCAGCAGCACGGCGCACACGGCGGCGGGCTTGATCCAGGGACGGGAAGTGGTAGCGGTCATGGGCGATGTGAAGAAAAGTGCAGATGAAAAAAAAGGCAGGACCATTATAGTCCTGCCCCTCGTATCAAGCTGACGCGCGCATCAGCTGCGGGTCGGATTGTTCTGCGTTGCGCGCGGGTCTTCTTCGTTGATGTATTCGAAGATCTTGACCACGCGCGTCACGCCCGAGACGCCTTTGGCGACATCGGCGGCGACATTGCCTTCGCGCGGCGTCACCACGCCCATCAGGTAGACCACGCCGCGTTCGGTCGTGACCTTGAACGACACCGCCGAGACGGTCTTCATGTCGACCAGACTGGTCTTGACCTTGGCGGTGATCAGGGCGTCGCTCGAGCGCGAGGTGTAGCTCGACGCACCGGAGATTTCCAGCTCGTTGATCACCGACACCACGTTCTCGATGGCGCGCACTTCGCGCTCGGCCCGCTGCTTCATTGCTTCGTCGCGTACTTCGCCGGTCAGCAGCACCTTGCGGTTGAAACTGGTGACGTTGATGTGGCCGTTGCTGGCGGCGACCTCGTTCATCTTGATCTCGGCCTTGACGTTGATCGCCTTGTCCTCGGTCTGGGCGCCGATGGTGCGGCGGTCGACGGTCGACATGGCGCCGGCGACACCGGCGCCGACGATCAGGCCGAAGCAGCCCGACAACGACGCCAGCAGGGCCGAACCCAAAATCACTTTCGATACCAGTGACACATTCAAACCAGCCATTGGCCGGCGCGTATTACGCATTCTCGTCTCCTCCGAACAGCGCGACGTCGATGCCGTCGCAAATGCAGTGAATGGCGCACAAATGAACTTCCTGGATGCGCGCGGTGCGCGAATGCTGGACGTTGATGTGCACGTCGGCGTCGGTCAGCAGCTTGCCCAGGGCGCCGCCGTCCTTGCCGGTGAAGGCCACGATGCGCATCTCGCGCTCCAGCGCCGCTTCGACTGCCGCCAGCACGTTGCCCGAATTGCCCGAGGTCGAGATCGCCAGCAGGATGTCGCCGGCCTGGCCGAACGCCTGCACCTGCTTCGAGAAGATCTCGCGGAAGCTGTAGTCGTTGCCGACCGCGGTCAGGATCGAGGTGTCGGTGGTGAGCGCAATGGCCGGCAGCGGGAAGCGCTCGCGTTCGAAACGGCCAACCAGCTCGGCCGCGAAGTGCTGGCAGTCGGCAGCCGAGCCGCCGTTGCCGCAGGCCAGAATCTTGTTACCGTTGGACAGTGCGCCGAACATCAGTTCGACCGCCTGCGAAATGTGGGGAGCGAGAAGGGCAGCCGACTGCATTTTCAGGTCGGCGCTCTCCTGGAAGTGAGCGAGGATGCGTTGAGTATTCATAGCCAACGATTATAGTGTAGTAGCAAGGCAGGCTGGGCAACCGCGGTAAAAATTGCTTACACTTCAATGGCGTTGCGCAGCCAGGCGATCTGTTCGCCGTCGATGGCAATCACGTCGAAGCGGCAGGCGGGGGTGATGGGAAAACGCAACAGGTAAGTCTGGGCAGCGCATACCAGGCGCCGGATCTTGCTTGGGGTGATGCTGGCGGCAGCGCCGCCGTGTTCGCTGTTGGCGCGCTGGCGCACCTCGACGAACACCAGGGTGGCGCCGTCGCGCATGATCAGGTCGATCTCGCCGCCCTTGCAGCGAAAGTTTTCCTCGACCGGGATCAGCTTGTGGCGCTTGAGGTAGGCCAGCGCGGCGCGCTCCCAGTCGCGCCCAAGCGCCTGCCGTGGAGACAGGCGCCTGGGCCACATCTCATTGGCCCTGGCGTTGTCCGGGCGCGGCGTCGAACACGCGGCCGTCGCCCATGGCAGTGGCGCCGTCGCGCACCACGGCGCCGCTCTCGGTGCGGCGGAAGGCCGGCGCTGCGCGGCCCATGTCGACCGACAGGCGGCCGGTCACGCCATCGAGCTCGAAGGCGCCGCCCGGCTGCGCCGCCAGCTCGCGCGCTACGCGGTAGGCGTCGATGCCGAGGGCATACAGGCGCTGCATGACCAGGCCGTCGTCGCCCATGCTCGCGCGCGGATATTGCACGACGGCCGGATGGTCGGGCTGCACCGTCCAGGGCAGGTCGAGGATGCGCACCCCGGCCAGTTCTGGCGCGACGGCATACGGGTCGCGCCCCGGGTTGGCGGTGGCGGTGGCATAGGTCGGCAGCGAGGTGCCGAGCGAGCTGCGCACCTGGCGCAGCTGGGCGGCGTCGAGCGCGGCAAACATGAGTTGCGGCGGCTCGGACTGCAGGCGCGCACGCAGGCCGGCCAGCGCATTGCCGTCGACGTAGCCGTCGGCGATCGGCAGCTCGACGATCGTGTGCTGACGGCCCAGTTCGGACCAGCGCGCACCAAAGGCGCCCGACAGGCGCTGCTGCCAGGTGGCGCGGCCGGTCACGATCAGGGCATTGCCGGCGGGCTGCTCGCCGGCGGCCCAGTCGGCGACCTGGCGCGCTTCATCTTCGAGCGAAAGACCGATTACCAGCATCTGCCTGGGCAGCGGGCCGCCGGTTTGCGGGTGGTTCAGGGCGATCGTCGGCTTGGTCACCACGCCGCTCTGGGTCAGCGCCGCCACGGCGGGACGCGCCAGCGGGCCGACCACGATATCGTTCTGCTCGGCGGCGCGGCGGTAGGCGTCGAGCGCGGCCTGCGACGAGTCGCCGGTCGGCACCAGGTTGACGGTGATGCCGACGCGGTCGCGCTCATAGCCGGCCATGAAGCCGGCGCGCACCGCCTCGGCCGGCTGGGCCAGCGCCTGCGATTCGAGCGGCAGCAGCAGCGCCACGCGCACCGCCGGCCCGGCCGGCAGGACCGAGGCGGACGGCATGCTGCCATCGGCGTTGGGCGGCGCCTCGACCGGGCTGGTCTGTACACCGTTATCGAGCTGCGGAGCAGGGGAATACACGGGTTGCGCCGGCGCCGCACTTGTCACCGGCGTCGCGGGCGCGCAAAATCCGCCCGGTACGCCACAACCGGTATCAGGTGGCAACGGCGTGCTGCCGCAACCGGCCAGCAGCGTCATGGTGGTTGCAGTGAGCAGCCACCCGAGATTTTTCTTCTTCAACATCGGAACCCTTTATGACAGAACAGCAGACCATCGACATCGCCCGACTTCCCGTCATGGGCGAGGCGGCCCAGCAGTCCTATCCTACCGCAACGCTGTATGTCGTGGCTACTCCGATCGGCAACGTGACCGACATCACGCTGCGCGCGCTGCATTTGCTGGCGCTGGCCGACGTCGTCGCCTGTGAAGACACGCGCAAGACCGGCGCGCTGTTGCAGCGTTTCGGCCTGAGCAAGCAGACCATCGCCGCGCACCAGCACAACGAGCGCGAAGTGGCCGACAAGATCGTCGAGCGCCTGCGCGCAGGGCAGCGGGTGGCGCTGGTGTCCGACGCCGGCACCCCGGCCGTGTCCGACCCCGGTGCGCGGATTGTCGACGCGGTGCGTACGGCCGGCCTGAACGTGGTGCCGCTGCCGGGGCCGTCCGCCGCGGTGACGGCGCTTTCGGCCAGCGGCCTGGTGAACGACCGTTTTCATTTCGTCGGCTTCCTGCCGGCCAAGGCCAAGGGCCGCGAGGCGGCGCTGGCGCTGCTGGCGCGTGAAACCTCGACCCTGGTGCTGTACGAGGCGCCGCACCGCATCGTCGAGTGCGTCGAAGCCTTGATGGCGGCGTTCGAGCCGACCCGCCAGGTGGTGTTCGCCCGCGAGCTGAGCAAGCTGTTCGAGGAAGTGCACCGCTGCCCGCTGAGCGAGGCGCTGGCCTGGGTCAAGGCCGACCAGCATCGCGAGCGCGGCGAATTCGTGGTGCTGGTGGAGGGCGCGGTGGCGGCGCCCGACGCCGAGGATGCCGAGGCCGAACGCGTGCTGCAGATTTTATTGTGCGAATGCAGCGTCAAGCAGGCGGCCAGCCTGGCGGCGCAGATTACCGGGCGCAAGAAGAATGCCTTGTATGAACGGGCGCTGCAGATCAAGGGCGAATAGAGAACAGCGCGACGGCGTCAAAGGATGACGGTCGCGGGGTTCATGAAAAAAGCTCTGAGTGGGTGCCAGCGCGAACGAACACGACGATGCCGCTCTTGCCGGCATCGTCAACCGTATAGATCAGCAAAAAATCGCCCCCGATGTGGCATTCGCGATGCCCTGCCCAGTCACCTGTCAACGCATGATCCAGCCATTGCGCAGGCAGTGGAGCTTCATTGGCGATGAGCAGCAGCATGGCCTCTTTCAGCCGATTCATGTCATACCGCCCCGAATGTGACAGGCGCTGCCAATCCTTGAGAAAGATCTTGGTGTAGTCAGAGGCGCGCGGCAGAGGTGCGCGCTTACTGGCTGCCGGTTTTTTCGATGTCATTCATCAGGTCGCCAGCAGTCGCAAAGCGCGCCTTGCGGCTTTTGACGATTTCTCCGGCTTCAGCAATCGCAACCCGGCTGGCCGCATTCGGCGCTTTGACCGCAAAGGGCATTTCCTGGTCGGCGATGACACGGGTAAGAAAAACGCGGACAGCATCCGAAACAGTCAGGCCCATCGCAGCCAGTGTTTCGGTGGCCTGTGCTTTGACGTGCTCATCGATACGAACGTGGATCATGGTGGTGGCAGACATAGGTCCCTCTGATTGCGACTGATTGAGATACATTGTATCTCAATCGTCTCAGTGCGGCAATCGTCACTGATTTCTTAAGTGATTGTAATGGAAGCGTTTTTCAAGAGATTTTGATCCAGCCCATGCCTGGTGTTTACAAGCTTGGGGCGATGAAAAAATCGCTGCCCAGACTATTTCGGCATCAAAATTTTTTCGCCAACCCTTGACCGGTGCGCCCTAAGTCGGTATTATCTTGCTTCTTCGGAGTGTAGCGCAGCCCGGTAGCGCACCTGGTTTGGGACCAGGGGGTCCAAGGTTCGAATCCTTGTACTCCGACCAGCATTAGTGAAAAAAGCCGACAACGCGAGTTGTCGGCTTTTTTCTTTGTGCGCCCGGATACCGCATGGTGGACGGGCTTGCCGTCCACCTTGGCGATGCCGCCCCTTATCCGGCCCGCCTGGCCGCGATCGCATTGCCGGCGCGGCTGATGCTCTTCCTTCCCAGTTGCTGCGAAATGAACAGCCCCGCATCGACCACCTGGTCCAGGTCGATCCCGGTCTCGATTCCCAGTCCCTGCAGCAAGTACAGCACGTCCTCGGTCGCGACGTTGCCGGTTGCGCCCTTGGCGTACGGGCAGCCGCCCAATCCCGCCACCGACGAGTGGAAGATCGCCACCCCGACTTCGAGCGCCGCATAGATGTTGGCCAGCGCCTGGCCGTAGGTGTCGTGGAAGTGTCCTGCCAGTTGGCTGATCGGGAATTCCTGGGCCGCGCGCAGCATCACCGCTTGCGTCTTGCGCGCGCTCGACACGCCGATGGTGTCGGCGATGTCGATCTCGTCGCAACCGAGGTCGCGCATACGCGCCACCACGTCGCCCACCGCCGCGAGCGGCACCTCGCCCTGGTACGGGCAGCCGAAGGCGGTGCTGATCGAGCCGCGCAGGCGCAGGCCGTTGGCCTTTGCCGCTTTGGCCACCGGCTCGAAGCGCGCGATCGATTCGGCGATCGAGCAGTTGATGTTCTTTTGCGAAAACGCCTCGGAGGCGGCGCCGAACACCACCACCTCGTCGGCCTTGCCCGCCAGCGCCGCCTCGAAGCCCTGCATGTTCGGCACCAGCGCCGAGTAGATGGTGCCGGGACGGCGTTCGATGCGCGCCAGCACCTCGGCGCTGGTGGCCATCTGCGGCACCCACTTGGGCGACACGAACGCCGCCGCCTCGACGTTGACGAAACCGGCGCGCGCCAGGCGCTCGACCAGGTCGACCTTGACGTCGGCGCTGAGCGCTTCTTGTTCGTTCTGCAGGCCGTCGCGGGGGCCGACTTCGACGATCTTGACCTTGCTGGGCAGGGTGGCTTGCTGGTTCATGGTTCAGTATCCAAGTTGACGATCCACCAGGTCGGGGACCGGTTGGCCGGCTTCGAACGCCGTGATCTTGGCGGCGATCTGGCGCACGGCTTCGAGGCGCATGGTCAGCGCCGAAATGTGCGGGGTGAGGGCGATGCGCGGCTCGTTCCAGAACGGGTGCTGCGCCGGCAGCGGCTCGTGGCGGAACACGTCGAGCGTGGCGCCGGCGATCTGGCCCGAGCGGATCAATGTCATCAGATCGGGCTCGTTGAGGATGGCGCCGCGCGAGACGTTGATCAGGTAGGCGCCGGGGGTGAGCTTGCCCAGGTTATGGCGGTCGAGCAGGTTGCTGGTATCGGCCGTGAGCGGCAGCAGGCACACCAGCACCCGCGTGCCATGCAGGAACTCGCCCAGGGATTCCATGCCGGCATAGGTCGCCACGCCCGGGATATCCTTCGGGCTGCGGCTCCAGCCGCGCACCGGAAAACCGAAATGGCGCATCGCCTCGAGTACCGGCATGCCGAGCCGGCCAAGGCCCATGACGCCGATCGTGAAGTGTTCCTTGGGGTGCTGCGGCAACGGGTTCCAGGCGCCCTGGCGCGCCTGCTGTTCGTATTCGTCGAAACGGCGAAAGTAGCGCAGCACCGCGTGCGCCACATACTCGGCCATCTGCACCCCCATGCCGGCGTCGCCCAGGCGCACCAGCGGCACGTCGGGCAGGGCGTCGCCGAACTTGAGCACGGCGTCGATGCCGGCGCCCATCAGGAAGATGGCCTTGACCTTGCCCAGCTGCGCCAGCAGGGCAGGGGCCGGGTTCCACAATACCGCGTAGTCGCACGGCGCCAGCCGCTCGCCTTCCTTCCACGTGACGGTCTGGATGTGCGGCATCACGGCGCTGAACTCGCGTTCCCACGGCTCGATGACGCCATCGCCCCGGTACAGGACAATGCGCATGTCTCCCCCTTGTTGTATCGGGTTGTTGTGTGTGTGCGTGCGTTGCCGCTCAGGCTGCCTTGAACGCCAGCAGCGGCGCGCCGTCCGCGACCTGGTCGCCGACGCCGTACAGCACTTCTTCGACCAGGCCGTCGCTCGGTGCGGCGATGGTGTGCTCCATCTTCATCGCTTCCATGATCACCAAAGGCTCGCCCTTCTTCACATCCTTGCCGGACTGCACCAGCACCGCGACCACCTTGCCCGGCATCGGCGCGGTCAGGCGGCCGCCAACAGCCTCTAGCTCACCGGCATGTGCCATCGGGTCATTGTACGCCAGCGTGTAATGACGTCCGCCGCTGAAGATGTGGAACACGTCGCCGTCGCGCCGTACGCAGCCGTGCAGCGCCGTCTCGCCCACCCGCAGCGCCAGTTCGGCGCCCTCGCGGCGCACCAGTTCGACACGCTGGCGCTCGCCGCCGAGGTCGATGTCCCAGGCATCCTGACGGTAGGTCAGGCCGACCCGGTAGGCGCCGCCTTCGAGGGCGGCGCTGTACTCGTCGGCAAACGAGAGCACGCGGCGGTAGTCGCCGTTCATGCGCCAGCCGCTCGCGCGGCGCCAGGGATCGCTCTCGTTGGCGGCCTGGCCGGCGTCGCCCAGGGCCAGTGCGGCCAGCGCCAGCACGCCCAGCGGCGCCGGCGCCGGGGCCGGGAACAGGGTCGCGCCGTGGCGCTCGATCAGGCCGGTGTCCAGGTCGGCGCTCGAGAATGCTTCGCCCTCGACCAGGCGTTTCAGGAACGCGATATTGGTGGCCAGGCCGACGATGCGCATTTCGCCCAGCGCCTGCGACAGCCGCGCCAGCGCTTGCGTGCGGTCGGCGCCCCAGACGATCAGCTTGGCGATCATCGGGTCGTAGAACGGCGAGATGGCGTCGCCTTCGCGCACGCCCGAATCGATGCGCACCGCGGCGGGCGCGCTGGCGCCAGCGCCGCCATCGGCGCCGAGTTCGAATTCGACCGCACGCGGCACGTCCATATGGCGCAGCGTGCCGATCGACGGCAAGAAGCCCTTCTCCGGGTTTTCAGCGTACACGCGCGCTTCGATCGCGTGGCCATGGATCGCCAGCTGGTGCTGTTGTTTCGGCAGCGGCTCGCCGAAAGCGACGCGCAACTGCCATTCGACCAGGTCGGTGCCGGTGATCATTTCGGTCACCGGATGCTCGACCTGCAGGCGGGTGTTCATCTCCATGAAGTAGAACGAGCCGTCCTGGTTGGCGATGAATTCGACCGTACCGGCGCCGACGTAGCCGACCGCGCGCGCGGCGCTCACGGCCGCTTCGCCCATGGCGGCGCGCCGTTCGGGCGGCATGCCCGGCGCTGGCGCTTCTTCGAGCACCTTCTGGTGGCGGCGCTGCACCGAGCAATCGCGCTCGTGCAGGTAGACGCAGTTGCCCTGGCTGTCGGCGAACACCTGGATCTCGATGTGGCGCGGGCGGATCAGGTATTTCTCGACCAGCACCTTGTCGTCGCCGAACGAGCTGATCGCCTCGCGCTTGCACGAGGCCAGCGCGGCCTCGAAATCTTCCGAGCGCTCGACCACGCGCATGCCCTTGCCGCCACCGCCGGCGCTGGCCTTGAGCAGCACCGGGTAGCCGATGCGGTCGGCCTGCTGGCGCAGGAAGGCCGGGTCTTGCGCGTCGCCATGGTAGCCCGGCACCAGCGGCACGTTGGCGCCTTCCATCAGCTGCTTGGCGGCCGACTTCGATCCCATCGCGCGCATCGACGACCCTGGTGGGCCGATGAAGACCAGGCCGGCCGCCTGCACCGCGTCGGCGAACGCCGCGTTCTCGGACAGGAAGCCGTAGCCCGGGTGGATCGCCTGCGCGCCGGTGGCCTTTGCCACTTCGATGATCTTGTCGCCGCGCAGGTAGCTGTCCTTGGCTGCGGCGGGACCGATCAAGACCGCTTCATCGCACACCGCGACGTGCTTGGCGCCGGCGTCGGCTTCGGAATACACGGCGACGGTGCGAATGCCGAGCCGGCGCGCCGTAGCGGCCACGCGGCAGGCGATTTCGCCGCGGTTGGCGATCAGGATCTTGGTGAACATGCGCTTTATCTTTCGCTTATGGTTGTTCGATGGGTAGTGCTTTGCGCGGCCGTGTCTCTCCGGCCGCATCAACGATTGTTAGTCGTTCCCGCAGGGTGGTGACGCTCAGCAGCCGCAGGCTTCCTTCTGCACCGACTGCAGCGTCGAGGCACGCGTCTTGAGGCCCAGTTTTTCGAGCAGCACGCGGTCGTCGTCCGCTTCCGGGTTGTCGGTGGTGAGCAGCTTGTCGCCGTAGAAGATCGAGTTGGCGCCGGCCATGAAGCACATCGCCTGCACCGCTTCGCCCAGCTCGCGCCGGCCGGCCGACAGGCGCACGCGCGCTTCCGGCATGGTGATGCGGGCCACCGCGATGGTGCGCACGAATTCGATCGGGTCGAGCTTGTCCAGGCCGTGCAGCGGGGTGCCTGCCACTTGCACCAGGTGGTTCACCGGCACCGATTCCGGGTACGGATTCAGGTTGGCCAATTGCGCGATCAGGCCAGCGCGCTGCTCGCGCGTCTCGCCCATGCCGACGATGCCGCCGCAGCAGACCTTCAGGCCCGCCTGGCGCACGCGGCCCAGCGTATCCAGGCGGTCCTGGTATTCGCGCGTCGAAATCACGTTGTTATAGAAGTCGGGCGCGGTGTCGATGTTGTGGTTGTAGTAGTCCAGGCCCGCGTTCTTCAGTTGTTCGGCCTGGCCTTCTTCGAGCATGCCCAGCGTGGCGCAGGTTTCCATGCCCAGCGCTTTTACTTCGCGCACCATGGTCTCGACCTTTTCCATGTCGCGCTCTTTCGGGCTGCGCCATGCTGCGCCCATGCAGAAGCGCGTGGCGCCGCTGGCCTTGGCCGCGCGCGCCGCATCGAGCACGGTGTCGATGTCGAGCAGCTTCTTGGCCTCGACGCCGGTGTCGTAGCGCGCCGCCTGCGGACAATAGCCGCAGTCTTCCTCGCAGCCGCCGGTCTTGATCGACAGCAGGGTCGCCAGTTCGACGTCGCCGTCGGGGAAGTGGGTGCGGTGCAGCGTCGAGGCGCGGTGCATCAGCTCAGTGAACGGCAGCTCGAACAGCGCCAGCACGTCGGCCAGCGGCCAGGTGGCGTTGGCGGCCGGCTTGATGGGCGCCGTTGGACGGTGCAGGGCGACGGTATTCATCTCAGACATTTCAGTTCCTTCAAAACTAGACCCGCGTGGACGGCCATCCCGGCAGTCCGGCGAGGTCGATAAATTCGGCCGCCTGGGCGGCCGTGGGTTGTTGCAGGCGCGGCACGCGGCCCAGCAGCGGGGCCGGGATGCGCTGTGCCAGCGCGTCGATGTTCTCTTGCTCGAAGCGCATCCCGGCTTCCAGCGAATTGGCGATCCAGCCCGACAGCACCAGGCCGCGCGCAATGATCGCTTCGACCGTCAGCAGCGCGTGGCTGATGCAGCCCAGGCGCATGCCCACCACCAGGATCACCGGCAGGTTCAGTTGCGCGGCCAGGTCGGCACTGTCGAAGTCGTCATTGAACGGCACCCGGAAGCCGCCCACGCCCTCGACCACGACCGCATCGGATGCGGCCTGGATCTCGGCGAAGGCGGCGATGATCGGCACCGCGTCGATCGTTACGCCTTCAAGCGCGGCGGCGATGTGCGGCGCGGCCGGCTCGCGCAGCATGTAGGGCGTGGTGATCGCCGATGGCAGGTGCACGTTGCCGGCGTTGAACAGCATGTCGGCGTCTTCGTTGTGCAGGGCGCCGTCGATCATCTGCGCGCCGGCCGCCACCGGCTTCATGCCGCAGGCGCGCTGGCCGCCGGCGACCAGCTTGTGCAGGATCGCGCTCGAGACCAGCGTCTTGCCGATCTCGGTGTCGGTGCCGGTGACGAAGCACGAAAAGCGCATCGGCACACTATCGCTGGCTTGCAGCTCGGGTTCGAGCACCGGTTCTTGCGCATCGAGGTCGTCTTGCGGAAGCACCGGTGGCGGCGCAATCGCCGGTTCGTCGTTGTCGTTCAGGTTGTTCATGGTGCGGCCCTTTCCAGTTCATTGAGCGCATCTGCCAGGCGCGCCACATCGCTGTGCGTGTGCGACGCCGACAAGGTCACGCGCAGGCGCGCCGTGCCCGGCGCCACCGTTGGCGGCCTGATCGCCGGCACCCACAGCCCTTGCTGGTGCAGGCTGGCGCTGGCGCGCAGCGCGTCGTCGTTGCTGCCGATGATGACCGGCTGGATCGCGGTGTGCGACAGCGGCAGCTGCCAGCGCTCGAAACGCAGCGCGCCGCGCAGGCTGTCGATCAATGCCGTCAGGTGCGCGCGCCGCGCTGCCCCTTCGTCGCCGCCAATGATAGCAAGGCTGGTCAGCAGCGCGTGCGCCAGCGCCGGCGGCGCGGCCGTGGTGTAGATGTAGGGGCGGGCGCGCTGGATCAGCAGTTCGATCACGCTGGCATGCGCGGCAACGAAGGCGCCGCCGACGCCGGCGGCCTTGCCGAGGGTGCCCATATAGATCAGGTTCGGCGACTGCAAGCCGAAGTGCTCCAGGGCGCCGTGGCCGTTCGCTCCCAATACGCCGAAGCCGTGGGCATCGTCGACCACGAGCCAGGCGCCGTGCCGTTCGCAGGCGGCCAGCAGTGCCGGCAGCGGGGCCAGGTCGCCGTCCATGCTGAACACGCTGTCGGTGACCACGATCTTGGTGGCGGCGCTGCTGGCGGCCAGCAGCGCGTCGAGCGCCGCGACGTCGCCGTGCGGATACACCGTGACGCCGGCCTTGGCCAGGCGGGCGCCGTCGATCAGCGACGCATGGTTCAGCGCCTCGGAAAAAATCATGGCTTCGCCATCCTGGCCGAGCGCGGTCAGGATCGCCAGGTTGGCCATGTAGCCGGTGCACAGGCTCAGGGCGCGCGCCTCGACCAGATACGGCGCCATCGATTCGGCCAGGCGCTGTTCAAGCAACTCGTGGGCGCGGCTGTGGCCCGAGACCAGGTGCGAGGCGCCGCTGCCGGCGCCGTACAGGCTGGCGCCTTCGCGCAGCGCTTCGATGATCTGCGGATGCGCCGCCAGCCCAAGATAGTCGTTGCTGCAAAAGGCCAGCAGGTCGCGTCCGTCGACCTTCTGGCGCGGCGCGCAGGCGCCGTCGGTGACGCGCCGCCGGCGGGTCAGGCTATGGGTGGCGAGGGCGTCGAGCTTGCGCTCGATGTCAGTGATCAGGTTCATCGACGTCAACGCCCGATCACCGCTTCGAACACGTGCTGGGTGCGCGCCGCCAGGCCGGCGACTTCCTCGTCGCCCAGCACGTAGGGCGGCATCAGGTACACGGTGCGCCCGATCGGGCGCAGCAGCAGTTCATTCTCGACCGCAGTGCTGAAGAAGCGGCGCGAGAAGCTCGAGGCGCGCTCGCGGTCTGGCTCGACGGCGTCGAACGCGAAGATCATGCCGCGCTGGCGGAAGTGGCGCGTGCGTTCATGTTCGGCCAGTGGCGCCAGGGCGATGGTGAGCTTGGTGGCCAGCTCGCGGTTGCGATTGAGCACGTCGTCTTCTTCGAAGATGTCGAGCGTGGCCAGCGCCGCGCGGCAGGCCAGCGGGTTGCCGGTGTACGAGTGCGAGTGCAAAAAGCCGCGCGTGATGTCTTCGCTGTAGAACGACTGGTAGATGGCGTCGGTCGAGAGCACCAGCGACAGCGGCAGGTAGCCGCCGCTGATGCCCTTCGACAGGCACAGAAAGTCGGGCCAGATCGCGGCCTGCTCGCAGGCGAAGAAGGTGCCGGTGCGTCCGCAGCCGACCGCGATCTCGTCGGCGATCAGGTGTACCTGGTGGGCGTCGCACAGCTCGCGCAGCAGTTTCAGGTAGAGCGGGTCGTACATCGCCATCCCGGTGGCGCACTGCACCAGCGGTTCGACGATGATGGCGGCGATCTTGGCGCCGCGTTGTTCGAACAGCGCTTTCACTTCAGTGATCGCGCGGCGCGCCACGTCCTGCGCGGTTTCGCCTTCGGCGGCGTTGCGCGCGTCCGGCGCGCTCACCGCGTGCGAGGCGCGCAGCAGCGGGCCGTAGGCGTCCTTGAACAGCGGCACATCGGTGACCGACAGCGCGCCGATGGTCTCGCCATGGTAGCTGCCCTGCAGGCAGACGAATTCTTGCTTGTCGGTCAAGCCGCCGTTGCGCCACGCATGGAAACTCATCTTCATCGCGATCTCGACCGCCGAAGCGCCGTCGGATGCGTAGAAGGCGTGGCCCAGCGCGTGCCCGGTGAGGGCCGCCAGGCGCTCGGACAGTTCGATCACCGGTTCATGTGTGAAGCCGGCCAGCATCGCGTGCTCGAGCTTGTCGAGCTGGTCTTTCAGTGCGGCGTTGATGCGCGGGTTGGCGTGGCCGAACATGTTCACCCACCACGAGCTGATGCCATCAAGATAGCGCCGGCCTTCATGGTCGTACAGCCAGGCGCCCTTGCCATGGCTGACCGCAATCAGCGGCACCTCCTCGTGGTGCTGCATCTGGGTGCAGGGATGCCATACGCTGCGCAGGCTGCGCGCGATCCAGTCGGAGGAGGTTTGTTGCTTCACGTTGATTCCAATATATTCACTAAACGGTATTAACTGTTTAGCCAGTGCGGTTTGCGTTTTTCGAGGAACGAGGCCACGCCTTCGCGTCCGTCGTCCGATGCGCGGATGGCGGCGATCCGGTTGGCGGTGTCGAACACGAGGGCGTCGCCGATCGGCTGGCCGGCAATCTCGCGCACCAGCGTCTTGGCTTGGGTAACCGCGTGCGGGCTGTTGCTGACCAGCGACTTGACGATTGCGGCGACCGTGGCGTCGAGGGCATCGGCGTCGACGACTTCGTGGGCCAGGCCGATGCGGCGCGCCTCAGCCGCATCGAAACGCTCGGCGGTCAGGAAGTAGCGGCGCGCGGCCTGTTCGCCCATGGCCTTGATCACATACGGCGAGATGGTGGCCGGGATCAGGCCGAGCTTGACTTCGGACAGGCAGAACGCCGCGTTGTCGCTGGCAACCACGACGTCGCACGCCGCCGCCAGGCCCATGCCGCCGGCGTAGCAGTCGCCCTGTACCCGCGCCACCACCGGTTTCGGGCACAGGTAGATGGTGCGCAGCATGTCGGCCAGGCGCATCGCATCCTGCTGGTTTTCCTCCTCGGAGTAGCCGGCCATCTGCTTCATCCAGTTCAGGTCGCCGCCGGCGCAGAAGGCGACGCCATTTGCGGCCAGCACGATGGCGCGCACGCCGTCGGTCTCGCTCAGCGCAGCGAAGGCCACCGCCAGTTCATGGATCGTCTCCTGGTTGAAGGCGTTGCGCATCTCGGGGCGGTTCAGGGTGACGGTGGCTACGGCGTCGGCGATCGATACGGTCAGGGTCTGGAAGTCCATGGGTTCTTTCAAATTACATGCGGAATACGCCGAACTTGGTGTCCTCGATCGGCTTGTTGAGGGCTGCGGACAGCCCCAGGCCCAGCACCGTACGGGTGTCGGCCGGGTCGATCACGCCATCATCCCACAGGCGCGCCGAAGCATAGTAGGGATGTCCCTGGTGTTCGTACTGGTCCTTGATCGGCTGCTTGAACGCGGCTTCTTCGTCGGCCGTCCATTGCCCACCCTTGCCTTCGATGCCGTCGCGCCTGATCGTGGCCAGCACCGAGGCCGCCTGGTCGCCGCCCATCACCGAGATGCGCGCATTGGGCCACATCCACAGGAAGCGCGGCGAGAAAGCGCGCCCGCACATGCCGTAGTTGCCGGCGCCAAAACTGCCGCCGATGATGACGGTGAACTTGGGCACCGCCGCGGTGGCGACCGCGGTGACCATCTTGGCGCCGTTGCGGGCAATGCCTTCGTTTTCGTACTTGCGGCCGACCATGAAGCCGGTGATGTTCTGCAAGAACACCAGCGGGATCTTGCGCTGGCAGCACAGCTCGATGAAGTGCGCGCCCTTCAGGGCCGACTCCGAGAACAGGATGCCGTTGTTGGCGATGATGCCGACCTTCATGCCGTAGATGTGGGCGAAGCCGCACACCAGCGTGGTGCCGTAGCGCGCCTTGAATTCGTCGAACTCGCTGCCATCGACCACGCGCGCGATCACTTCGCGCACGTCGAACGGCTTGCGGGTGTCCACCGGAATCACGCCATACAGTTCTTGCGCCGCATAACGCGGATCGAGCGCTGGGCGCGTCGCGCCCCCCTGCGGCTTGACCCGGTTCAGGTTCGACACGATCGTGCGCGCCAGCGACAGCGCGTGCGGGTCGTTCTGCGCCAGGTGGTCGGCCACGCCCGACAGGCGCGTGTGCACGTCGCCGCCGCCCAGGTCTTCGGCGCTCACCACTTCGCCGGTGGCCGCCTTGACCAGCGGCGGGCCGCCGAGGAAGATGGTGCCCTGTTCCTTGACGATGATCGATTCGTCGCTCATGGCCGGCACATACGCGCCGCCGGCGGTGCAGGAACCCATCACCACCGCGATCTGCGGGATGCCCTGGGCCGACAGATTGGCCTGGTTGTAGAAGATGCGGCCGAAGTGGTCGCGGTCGGGGAACACGTCGTCCTGGTTCGGCAGGTTGGCGCCGCCCGAGTCGACCAGGTAGATGCAGGGCAGGTTGTTCTGCTCGGCGATCTCTTGCGCGCGCAGGTGTTTCTTGACCGTCATCGGGTAATAGGTGCCGCCCTTGACGGTGGCGTCGTTACACACGATCACGCATTCCTGGCCCGAGACGCGGCCGATGCCGGTGATGATGCCGGCGCTGGGCGCGGCGCCGTCGTACATTTCGTAGGCGGCCAGCTGCGAGAATTCGAGGAACGGCGTGCCGGGATCGAGCAGGTGTTCGACCCGTTCGCGCGGCAGCAGCTTGCCGCGCGCAACGTGCTTGGCGCAGGCCGCCTCGCCGCCGCCCTGCGCCAGTTGCGCCACGCGCGCGCGCAAGTCGTCCACCACCGCCTGCATGGCCGCGGCGTTGGTCTTGAAATCCTCGCCGCGCGGGTTCAGTTTGCTCTCGATCTGTGGCATGTGCCGTCCTTCTGTCTTCAGCTGGTTTTCTTGTCAGGGAAACTGCCGTCCAGGTAGAACCAGCGCGCGACGCCGTCGGCGCCCGCTTCGCGCACGAAGCGGCTCACCTCGTGCAGCCGGTGCGCGCGGCCGCCGGTCTTGAAGCGGGCGACGAATTCGACGCTATCGCGCTCAGGGTCATTCGCCGCTTGCTGGCCTGGAGCGTCCAGTGATTCTGCTTTACGTTGACGTAAACGTAAAGCAGATTTTATCTCCAGGCCGAGCCAGTGCACCGATTCCCTGGCATCGAACAGCGGCGCCTGCGGGCGCGTGCTGGCATGCCAGGTGGCCAGCAGATACGCTTCGTCCTTCAAGGTAAAGGCCGCATAGCGTGAGCGCATCAGCGTTTCGGCGCTCGGCGCCGGCGCCGTGCCGGCCAGGTAGGGGCCGCAACATTGCTCGAAGTCGGGGCCGCCGCAAGGGCAGGAGGAGGTGGGACGGGTAGACATGGCGGCAATTATCCGCGATTTTTGGGCGGCCCGAGATTTGCGCCGCTGAACCGCTCAGCGGCGCAGCGTCAGCCCGTCGAGCGCAAGCGGCGGCGCCTTGCCTTGCACCAGGTCGGTCAATACGCGTGCGCTGCCGCAGGCAAACGTGAACCCGAGCGGCCCATGGCCCAGGTTCAGCCACAGGTTGGGGTAGCGGGTAGCGCCGATGATCGGCGCGCTGCTCGGCGTCGCCGGCCGCAGCCCGGTCCAGACGGCAGTCTGCGAATAATCGGCCGCGCGCGGCATGGTCTCGCGCACCAGGCGCGTCAGGGCGTCGACCCGTTTTGGTTCCAGCGTCAGGTCTTCGCCCACCATATCGACCATCGCCGCCACCCGCAGCGTGGCGCCGATGCGTGCATACAGCACCTTGCGCTCGAAATCGGTGACGCTGATCTCGGGCGCCAGGTCGTCCTGGCGGATCGGGGCACTGAGGCTGTAGCCCTTGAGTGGATACAGCGGCAGATTAATGCCGGCAGTCCGTGCCAGGGTGCGGCTCTGGATCCCGGCCGCCAGCACATAGGCGTCGGCGGCGAGTGCGCCGGCCGTGGTATCGAGGCGCACGATGCGTCCGCGCTCGGCGCGCAGGCCCAGCGCGGCGCCGTGCACGATGCCGCGAAAGCGCGGGTGAACCCGCAGGCGTTCGGCCAGCGCCAGGCAGAACGCGTGGCAGTCGGCCACGGCTTCGCCGGCGTTGTAGATGCCGCCGGCCAGCAGGTGCTGGGCCGCGCCCAGCGCCGGCTCGCGCGCCACGCATTGGTCGGGTGACCAGACCTGGCCCGCGCCCGGCCTGGCCGCCGCCTGGTCGAACAGAGCGCGCGAGCGGTACACCACCAGCTTGCCGGCAGCGCGCCAGCCGAATGATTCGAGCGCCACCACCGGCGCCAGCTGCGCCATCATCTGGCGCGACAATTCGCCCAGCGCGAGCAGCCTGGCCGTGGTGCGGCGGTTGACGTCGGCGCGGCAGTGGGCCAGGAAGCTGGCCAGCCACCGGTATTGGTGCAGGTCGAGCTGCGGCTTGAAGCGCAGCGGCGCATCGGCCTGGAACAGCCATTGCAACGCCTTGAGCGGCACGCCCTGGTCGGCCAGCGGCGACACGTAGCGGTAGCTCAGTTGCCCGCCATTGCCGTAGCTGGCGCCGCTGCCCACTTGCGGCGCGCGTTCGAGCAGGGTGACGTCATGGCCGGCCTCGGCCAGCCACCAGGCCGAGGCCAGGCCGATCACGCCGCCGCCGATCACGCAGATGTGCTGCATACCAGACTCTTTTTTTTCAGGTGTGAAGGTGGAGCTTAGGGCTTGCACGCCGGCGCCGCCAATGAATGCTGCGCAGCCGGGCATAACCGGGGACTATGCGCCAGCGGCGCCGGTCGCAAGTGGTATGCTGGCGCCGTATGCGCACCCCAGACCAAGGATTCCGGCTCGACCTGGACGACCACTCGCCACTCTACATGCAGCTGGCGCGCCGGCTCGCGCAGGATGTGCGCGACGGCCGCTACCAGGCCGACCAGGCCTTGCCGTCCGAACGCATGCTCTCCGAGCAGCTCGACGTCTCGCGCGTCACGGCGCGCAAGGCGATCGACCAGCTGGTGGAGCAGGGCCTGGTCGTGCGGCGGCGCGGCTCGGGCAACTATATTGCGCCGCGCATCGAGCAGCCGCTGTCGAACCTGTCGAGTTTTTCCGAGCAGTTGCAGCAGCGCGGCTACACCCCGCGCTCGCGCTGGCTGAGGCGCGATGTGATGCCGGCCGACGCCGACGAGCAGCTGGCCCTGGGCCTGTCGCCCGGCGCCAAGGTGGCGCGCCTGGAGCGCCTGCGCCTGGCCGACGACATCGTCATGGCCTATGAAGTGAGCGTGCTGCCGGCCACGGTGCTGCCGCGCCCGCAAGAAGTGGATGCCTCGCTGTATGCCCATTTGTCAGGCAGCGGCCACCTGCCGGCGCGCGCCCTGCAGCACATCCGCGCCATGAACGCCGACGCCGTGCTGGCCGCGCGGCTGGAAGTGCCGGAAGGGCGCGCCGTGCTGTTCATCACCCGGGTCGGCTACCTGGACACCGGTGCCCCGGTCGAGCTGACCCATTCCTATTGCCGCAGCGACCATTACGATTTCGTCGCCGAACTGCGGCGCTGAGCCGCAGCCGGGTTCGCACACCACGGCGCCGCCGTGCATAAGCTGCAGGCATGATCACGGCCACTTTTTTCATGGTTCGGCTTGTCGAATTGGTACTACACTGGTTTTACTCCGACCGCGCGAAGAGACCAGCGATGCTCAACACCGAAACCCCCTCCCGGGCCCATGCCGCCCTCGACCTGTATCCCACCGACGAGCTGGTCAAGGTGTTCGTCGATGACCAGGCGGGCGCCGTGCAGGCGGTGCGCGCCGCCGGCGCGCGCATCGCCGCCGCGGTCGACGCCGCACTGCCGCGCATGCAGGCAGGCGGGCGTCTGGTCTATGTCGGCGCCGGCACCTCGGGCCGCCTGGGCGTGCTCGACAGTGTGGAGTTGTACCCGACCTTTTCCTGGCCGCATGAGCGCGCCGTGGCGCTGCTGGCCGGCGGCAATGGCGCCATGTTCGCCGCGGTCGAGGGCGCCGAGGATGACGCTGGGCAGGGAATGGCCGACCTGGCCGCGCTCGGCATCGGCCCCCACGATGTCGTGCTCGGCATCGCCGCCTCGGGCAGCACGCCCTACGTGCTGGGCGCCTTGCGCGCGGCGCGCGCAGCCGGCGCGCTGACGCTGGGCCTGGCCAACAATCCACATGCGCCGCTGCTCGCTGCCGCCGAGATCGGCATCCTGCTCGATACCGGCGCCGAAGTCGTCTCCGGCAGCACCCGCCTGAAGGCCGGCACCGCGCAGAAGATCGCACTGAACACCTTTTCCAGCGCCTTGATGGTGCGTTTGAACAAGGTTTACGGCAACCTGATGGTAGACTTGAAAGCTACCAATGCCAAACTGGTATGGCGTGCAATCCGCCTCACCAGCTTCGCCACCGGCGCCGACGAGGATGCCGCGCGGGCGACGCTGGAAGCGTGCGGATTCCACGTCAAGACCGCGATCGTGGCCTTGTCCAAACAAACCAGTGTCGAGCAGGCGCAAGCGCTGCTGGAAGCGGCGCGCGGCAGCGTGCGCCAGGCCCTTTCGTGAGGCTGCGCTCCCGGTAAGCAGGCTGAATCGGCGCACGAAAGAGTCATGCAAAAACCGCAAGCGAACCGCCCGTGGCTGTGGGTGCCGTCCCTGTACTTCACCCAAGCCATCCCGTATGTCGTGGTGATGCAGCTGTCCGTCATCATGTACAAGGACATGGGGATCTCGAATTCCGACATCGCCTTCTATACCAGTCTGCTGTACCTGCCGTGGGTGATCAAGCCCTTATGGTCGCCGATCGTCGACATGTTCGGCACCAAGCGCCGCTGGACCGTGCTGCTGCAACTGGTGGTGGGGGCCTCCTTGATCGCGATCGGCACCGTGCTGCACCTGCCGGCGTTCTTTGCCGCCAGCCTGGCGGTGATGTGGCTGATGGCGTTCAGCTCGGCCACCCACGATATCTCGGCCGACGGCTTCTACATGCTCGGCCTGCGCCAGCAGCAGCAGGCCGCCTTCGTCGGCGTGCGCAGCACCTTCTATCGCCTCGCGACCCTGGTCGGACAAGGCCCGCTGGTGGTGCTGGCCGGTTACCTGGCAGTGAGCCTGGGCGATGTGCGGCAGGCCTGGTCGATCGTGTTCTACGTGCTGGCCGCGATCTTCTTCGTCGCCTTTGCCTGGCACGGGTTCGCGCTGCCCAAGCCCGAGCTGGACCTGCCGGCGCCGGCCAGCGACAATCCGCTGCGCGACTTCTTCGGCACCTTCGCCGCCTTTTTCGCCAAGCGCGACATCTGGCTGATCGTCGGTTTCATCCTGACCTTCCGGCTGGGCGAAGCGCAGCTGCTGAAACTGGTGGCGCCGTTCCTGAAAGACCCGGTCAGCGCCGGCGGGCTTGGCCTCACCACCGCCGAATACGGCATCGCCTACGGCACCGTCGGCATCATCGCGCTGACGCTGGGCGGCCTGGCGGGCGGCTGGCTGATTTCGCGCGTGGGCCTGAAGCGCTGCCTGTGGCTGATGGTGTTCGCGATCCACCTGCCCGACCTGGTGTTCGTGTTCCTGTCGCAGACCCAGCCGACCGGCCTGGTGGCGGTGTCGAGCTTCCTGGCGCTGGAGCAGTTCGGCTACGGCTTCGGCTTCACCGCGCTGATGATGTACATGATCATGGTCGCCGACGGCCCGCATAAGACCGCGCACTACGCGATCTGCACCGGCCTGATGGCGCTCGGGATGATGGTGCCGGGGATGTGGAGCGGCGACCTGCAGGAATACCTCGGTTACAAGAATTTCTTCATCTGGACCTGCATGGCGACGATCCCCGCCTTCCTCATGGCGGCGCTGGTCAAGATCGATCCCGAATTTGGCAAGAAATAAGAGTTGATTTGTAGACGAACATCGAACATCGAACCACGAAGCCCGAACCAAGAACTAGGAATTTGAATTGCTGCCCGATCTGAACAAACGTGATTTTACCTTTGGCGGACTCACCGCCGCCCTGGCGCTGGGCGCCCTGCTGGCCGGTTGCGCCACCAAGCCGGTGGCGCCGCTGGCGGGCGGCGACGAACCGCCGCCGGCGCCGCGCGAACTGCGCGCGGCCTGGGTGTCCACCGTCGCCAATATCGACTGGCCCAGCCGCCCCAACCTGAACTCGGCCCAGCAGCAGGCCGAAGCCGTCGCCATCCTGGACCGCGCCAAGGCCCTGAACCTGAACGCGATCGTGCTGCAGGTGCGGCCGTCGGCCGACGCCATCTATGCCTCGAAGATCGAGCCCTGGTCGGAATACCTGACCGGCAGCCAGGGCAAGGCGCCGCAGCCGTGGTACGACCCGCTCAAGTTCTGGGTGACGCAGGCGCATGCGCGCGGCATCGAGCTGCATGCCTGGTTCAATCCGTATCGCGCGCGCATGGACGCGGCGCGTTCGCAGTCGGCCTCGAACCACATCACCAACACCAATCCGGCGGTGGTGAAACGCTACGGCAAATTCCTGTGGATGGATCCGGGCGAGCCGGCCGCGGCCAAACAGACCATGGACGTGATCCTGGACGTGGTGCGCCGCTACGACATCGACGCGGTGCATATCGACGACTACTTTTATCCGTACCCGATCGACGCCACGCCCGACGTCGCGGGCAACGCCGCCGCGCTGGACGGCCGCGCGCCGCGCGCGCAGCTTGATTTTCCGGACGATCCGGCCTGGCAGCGCTACCTGGCCGGCGGCGGCCGGCTCGACCGCGCGTCCTGGCGCCGCGACAACGTCAACCGGCTGATCGAAGCCATGTACAAGGGCATCCACGCCGAGAAGAGCTGGGTGCGTTTCGGGGTCAGCCCGTTCGGCATCGGCCGCCCGGATCGCCGGCCAGCCGGCATCGTCGGCTTCTCGCAATACGACCAGCTGTATGCCGACGCCGAGCTGTGGCTCGAAAAAGGCTGGGTCGATTACTTCACGCCGCAGCTGTACTGGGCGATTGCGCCAAAAGGGCAGGCGTATGCGACCCTGCTCGACTACTGGATCGGGCAGAACCCGAAGGGGCGCCATATCTGGCCGGGCCTGTTCACCAGCCGCATCGGCGCCCCGACCAGGGATTACCAGCCGCAGGAAATCGTGCAGCAAGTGAGCGTTACCCGTACCCGTCCGCTGGCCACCGGCCACATCCACTTCAGCATGGTGGCGCTGATGCAGAACCGCAAAGGCATCGCCGACCAGCTGCGCAGCAGCAGCTACACCGGACCGGCGCTGGTGCCGGCCTCGCCGTGGCTGGGCAACGAACGTCCCGGCACGCCACAGGTGACGGCCGCGCGCCGCGCCAGGTCGGTCGACCTGACCCTGAAAGCGGGCAGCGCCAATGCGCAGTACGCGATCTGGTCGCGCTACGGCCGCGAATGGCGCTTCGCCGTGGCGCCGGCGGCGCGCGTCGACTGGTCGATCCCCGACGACGACAAGCTGGGCGCGCCCAATGCGGTGGTGGTCAGCGCGGTCGACCGTCTGGGTAACGAAAGCCAGCGCGTGCGCGTGTGGTTAAAACCATAATGCGGGTAGCATAACCCGGGCTTATGCACACCGATCAATCCAACCACCACAGCCTGGGCCTGGGCATCGACGCCGGCGGCACCGCAACGCGCTGGGCGCTGGCCGCGCCCGGCGGCGCCATCGTGGCCGAAGGCGCCGTTGGCGGCCTGTCAGCGCTGCAGATGGCGACCGAAGCGGGGCGCGCGAGCGTGCACGCCACCTTCGCCGCACTGGCGCAGGCGGTGCTGGCGCAGGGCCGCCCGGCCAGGGTCCAGGCCGGCCTCACCGGCTTCGGCGGCGACGGCGCGCAGATGGTCGGGTGGCTGGCCGAATTACTGGGCCTGGCGGCCGACGCGATCGTGCTCGGCAACGACATCGAGATCGCCTGCCGCGCCAGCTTCGCGCCCGGTGAAGGCTACCTGGTCTACGCCGGCACCGGCTCGATCGGCGCCTTCATCGACGCCGATGGCGTATTCCACCGCGCCGGTGGCCGCGGCGTGGTGCTCGACGATGGTGGCGGCGGCTTCTGGATCGCGCGCGAAGCGCTGCGCCAGATCTGGCGCAAGGAAGACGAACAGCCCGGCGCCTGGCGCGCCTCGCCGATGGCGCACGCCGTGTTCGATGATATCGGCGGCGCCGATTGGGCCTTGTCGCGCCAGTTCATCTACGGCGGGGAACGCGGCGCCATCGGCCGCCTGGCACTGGCCGTCGCCGTCAGCGCCGAACGCGATCCGGCCGCCGCCGCGATTCTGCGCGAGGCTGGCCGTGAACTGGGACGGCTGGCGTTGGCGCTGGTACACCGTTTCGGCGCGCGACCGGTGCTGCTGGCCGGACGCGCCGCCGCGCTGCATCCCTTGATTGCCGACAGCATGCGTTCGACGCTGCCACCGGGCATTGCGCTGACCCAGAGCGGCCTGCGCCCGCACCACGCCGCTGCGCGCCTGGCGCTGGGCGCCGGCGCGCCGTCCGAATAAAAACATCCCATCATCAGGAACCGACATGAAATCGCTCGCCGCCATTCTCGCCCTTTCCGTACTGGCCGGTTGCACCACCACCGCCACCAAGCCCTACGACGACACCTACACTGCCAAGGGACAGTCGAGCCGGGCGCGTTTCCTGGTGCTGCACTACACCGTGGCCAACACCCCCAGCTCGATCAAGATCCTGACCGAGCAAGAAGTCAGCGCGCATTACCTGCTGACCGATGAAGCGACGCCGAAAATCTATCGCCTGGTCGACGAGAACCGCGCCGCCTGGCATGCCGGCAATTCGAGCTGGAAGAACTTCACGCAACTGAACAACAGCTCGATCGGCATCGAGATCGTCAACGCCGGCTGGAAAGACACGCCGCAGGGCCGCGTCTACGCGCCGTTCTCGCAGACCCAGATCGAGGCCCTGATCCCGCTGGTAAAAGACATCGTGCAGCGCAACGGCATCGCGCCCGAGAACATCCTCGGCCACAGCGATATCGCGCCGCTCAGGAAGCAAGACCCGGGCCCCCAGTTCCCGTGGCAGCGGCTGGCGCAGGAAGGCCTGATCAAGTGGCCGGATGCGGCGCGCGTGGCCGCCGTGCGTCCGGTGTTCGAGTTGCTGCTGCCCGATGTCGCCTGGTACCAGCGCAAGCTGGCCACGCATGGCTACGGCCTGGTGCAAAGCGGCCTGCTCGATGTGCAGACCCGCACCGTGCTGGCGGCGTTCCAGATGAAATACCGCCCGCGCGACATCGCCGGTAATCCCGATGCCGAAACCGCGGCCCTGCTCGAAGTGCTGACCACGCCGCCCGGCACGCCGCTGCCGGTGGTCACGCCACCGCCAGGCATGCCGATGATACCGGGCCAGGTGCTGCCGCCAGTGCTGCTGCCGGTGCCGCCTGCGCCGCTCCCGGTTCCCGGACAGCCGCTGCCACCTGCGCCGCCACTGACTGCGCCGCCGGCGCCGCCAGTGCCGATGCCCGTACCTCTCGCGCCGCCAGTGCCTGAGACTGCGCCAGTGGCGCCAGCCCAGCCAGCCCCGTTGCCGCCTGCCACCGACACGTTGTAAGCGGCGCGGCGCCGGTCTTGTTCAAGGATGAAGCGATGCGTCTGCGTCATATCGAAGTCTTCCACGCCATCATGCAGGTCGGCACCATCAGCGGCGCGGCCCAGGTGCTGCACATCTCGCAGCCGG
>Ga0265797_10003350_pt1 | contig 25737 bp, 17 predicted proteins | sample P2T30metagenome_FD_192433 | JGI IMG/M metagenome (GOLD analysis project Ga0265797, IMG submission 192433) | Plant litter microbial communities from East Loma Ridge, Irvine, California - P2 T30 | ecosystem: Environmental > Terrestrial > Plant litter > Unclassified | place: USA: California... | reverse complement strand
GAAAGGGTTGCGGCACGTGTTACTGATCGTGCTGTGAGGTGCCAGCCCGGCGAATCTCAAGCATGCGGCCGTCCCCCGAACTTTAAATTCTACCGTGCGCTGCTGCATGCACATTGACTTCACTCTAATTATTACTCCTCTATCACATGCTCAATAATTCCTGCAGCAATACAATCTTCAGTGGAGGATATGCAATCGCACTCACTGGCACTGCATCCAATATTGAGGCACGATATTCCAGAGAGCAGCATGTGCGAATTAGCGCTTCAATGAAATCTAGACCTTGGCCTGGTCGATCCAATGCCTGACATTCTGAATATCAGCACATGTCAAACATGGCAAGATCCTGACCAGCTCTCACATGACCCACGATACACTATGGATTTCTGCTCCCTCCACTGAGTAGTTCGGTCATGTGGTTGATTAGTAGAAGCTACACTGCCTGGATTACCGTCTTGAGTCTGGTACGATGGTCTCAATGGTAAGCGCAAGGTCATCCAATCCCTCCACTTCGACGATATCTAGCTCCCAAAACCAGCAGACACTGGTAGAAGCATCCAAACGATCGAAGTACTCGTTCCTGTGTCTAACTACAGCATGTGGCACTACCGCATAGAGCAGTGGAGATGTAGACGCTACTGAAGGTACCCAAACTTGACGGTCAGATGTCTACGCACGTCTCATGGCTTTCCGTGCTAGTGTCATCGATATAGGTACTATGATAGGCCTACCTGTGATAGATATATTTCTTTCGAATGTGGGTACCATACACTCGAGCCACTAGTATCAGGCAGGAGGCCCAAGTGCAGCATTGCTGCTACCAAGGTGATCAAGGTCGTCGGTATTCAGACTTGTGACAAACGCTTGTGGGAGACAATATATTGCCGAACAGTTGTGTGGTTCTTTTCGATGTGATCGAACGGTGCTTCTCGTATATTACATGGTTTATGGTGATGGGTCAGAAGAGGCAACTTGGTGTGACTTTCTTATTGCTGCGTGGACTGTGGATCGTAGCTTGTGGTGAATCAGGTGTGTCTTCGACCGGAAAGAGCGTGAAAAGCCGACTTTGGACAAATAGCCCGCCAATGCCCATAGAACTGCACCTGCGATACGATAGCTTATAGCTTCGACGTCTTATAGCCTCTACCAGCGATAAAAACACATTTACGAACAAAATGCAGCTTTCATAGCACATATTCCAATATATCGTGAGTGTAAGCCTGGGGCTACAAGGGTTTCAAGGGTTAAAGCTACACCTCCACCAGCGGGCCAGCTGTCAAGCTCCAGCTGCACAGTGTCTAAAGCCGACATCAAGCAATTGAACAATCACGAGCAGAAAGACATTCCACCCAGTGACCCTCACTACCCTTCGGACCAACCACACCGGAAACCGATTCACTGGCCACACATCCGCGACAGCTTAACCGCCAGCCAATTCCTCAAAGAGGAAACCACCACCCAAACCACAAACCACAACCACACCCGCACAACATCTACCAACAACACATAAGATGCTCTCCGCCCTCACCGGCATGCAGCCTCGGCAACTCGCCGCCCAAATCCTCAACTTCGCCCTCGTCCTCTCGACCGCCTTCATGCTCTGGAAAGGTCTCTCAGTAGCCACAGACTCCTCCTCGCCCATCGTCGTCGTGCTGTCCGGCAGTATGGAACCCGCTTTTCAGCGCGGAGACTTGCTTTTCCTATGGAACAGGGGCGCAGAAACCCAGGTGGGAGAGGTTGTGGTGTACAATGTGAGGGGCAAGGACATTCCGATTGTGCACAGGGTGATTAGGAGGTTTGGTGGAGGGTGAGTTTTTGGATGTGATACCTTTGGGGGTTTACTTGGGTGGATTGCTGATTAGATTTGCTTTAACAGAAGCGCACCTCTACAGCTCTTGACAAAGGGCGACAACAACGCCGCAGACGACACAGAGCTTTACGCGCGCGGCCAGAGCTTCCTCGACCGCAAGAAGGATATTGTTGGAAGTGTGTTGGGATACGTGCCGTTTGTGGGATACGTGACCATCCTCCTGAGCGAATACCCCTGGCTGAAGACGGCCATGCTCGGGTTCATGGCTCTCACGGTTGTTTTGCAAAGGGAGTAGGACGGAAGTTCTTGTCATTGTGCGTAGAAGCGAGGAGTAAGGCGCAGCGAAATGGGAGATATGGAATAGTTGCGCGACAGGCTCGCACTACTTTGTCCAAATGGCACGATTCGTCTACCCTCGATGTGTTTTCTCCGAAAATGGCTGATTGTCTTCCCCGGTCAGGATATCCACCCACTGTAGCTGTCCTTGATGCTGGCCTACCTCTTATCACCCTGTATCGATGCTGACATGAAAGATGATGGTTGACATGCTGCAATCATCAACCATTTATTTGAACAGCCATGACCATTCCAACGAAAGTACTCGAAATATAGGTCAGTATCTCACTTGCCAATGTACCCGATTCTCGACATCGGATCCAGACACCACCAGCGGATGCGCGGCAGCATTGATTCGAGCTACACCATCTCTACTCTATCGTCGCAAGCAATATGCATCATAGCAGCAACTAGATCTATCCTACCATCCAGATTGCATCACTAAGCTCGATCGATCCCTTCCACCTTCGCGCTGCTACTTTCGACTCCCATGGTATATCTATCCCGTTTGGTGGAGCGTTTGGCTCCGTTGCTGGCATGGGCGAGCCGTCGGTGCCATCTATTTGTCCTTACTGTTCGCTGGTAATACCATCGTCGTACTCGCCTGGCTGAGCCAGATGAACACTTGTTCCTTCGGAATCTGTATACTCCTTCCCCCTTTCACCTGCCGTCGTCTAAGACTCTGGTCATAGAGACCACGATCAGGCCCATTGAGAGCGGTCTCAACACAAGTATTTGCCAAGATGCCCGAGTGCAATCATCACAGCTATTTCCAATACTACAGTCTTGGGCGAAAGTTGCTTGAGACCAAGGTCACGAAATGTAGATAGAGTACACGTAAGTGAAGCATATTGTAATTCAAAAAAAGCCAATCGCATTTGGGTATCCGCGCAATATTATCTTACAACACACAACACAAACACGCAAACAACAATCTTCCGCATTTCCTCCTTTCCGTTGCCAAAGCACCCAATATTCTTACACAGGCAATCAATTTGCCGTAGTCATAACCATTTCCTCGATCCAACGCAAACAAAAATCAGAACTTTATTTTAGAAGCAGGCTCAAGCGCCTCCATTGTTCAAAGAAAGCAAATTCCGAACCCAAACACCGCGCTTGCAGGTTTTTCCTGTTTCCCGAAAATAAAAAGCAGTAAACAAAAAAGAAGCATGTCCAATCGTACCGCGCGGTCTATTGCGCCTTGTTGTTGTCATTTTGTCGTCGTTCTTCTTCTTCTTCTGAGCATCCGGCTGTCGCTGGCACTCATCACCCAGTCACACGCCTGACCCACAGGGAGCCCTCGCCATCGTCGAAATCTTCACGGCGCCTGGCCCTTGCGATTTTGATGCCGATGTCCATCTCCTCCAATTTCACTTCCCGCAGCGTCTCTCTACGCTCTTCTAGCTTGCGCTTGGCGTCACGAACTGCGGCGAAAGACACTTCTAGTGGACTCGCACGCTCCACGTTCTCCAGGTCTGTGATGGCGCGCTCGATGTTGCGGCGCTGCATCACGATGTTCTTCTCCTGGGTGAGCAGCATCTCGACGTGAGAGTCTTGCTTCTCCGAAATGCCGGGGATGGATGGCAGGGCTTTTTTGCCACTGTCGACGTTTGGAGTGGTGGAGTTTGGAATAGGACCTGCTCGCCTGGGAGTTTCGTCACCGAGAGGGAATGTGCGGGCGCGGGGAGTTGATGATGGGGTTGCGCGGGGAGTTGAGTCGTCTGATGCTCCGGTGGCGGCACGTTGGCGTTGAGGAGTGGTGGGCCTCCGCTCTTCCCTGTCGAGGCGCTGGACTGGACGTTTGCGGGAGAGAATCGACTCGTTCGGGCGATCGCTGAAGTATGATTTCTCGATTGGCGGCGATGGCATGGGCGGTAAGGCAGTGGGGTCCTCGAATTCTTCCATCGGGGTAGGAGCGGCACTTGTACCGATGGTGGTCCAGCTGAAGTGAGATACAAGAGGTGGTCTACCGAAGCCAGTTGCGGTCGTGTCGACAGATGCTCTTTTGGTGAGTAGAGAAGGTGCTGCGGTCGACCAGCTAAATCTGCTCGACGGGTGGACATCAGGGACAGTCAAGAGGTCTTGTGGCGGGACATTCTCGCTCGCAGGCAGTGAAGGCGACACTGGCTTGCGTTTCACTTGGTTCTTTGCAGTGACGCCACGTGGAAGCTGCGACACGGAGTTGACTGAGATCTGTGATGGCGCCGCCATGCTGCGTGCAGGCGATGAGGTAGGCGAGTTTTGGCCGGATGCCAGGGAGCTGGTCTCGGAATCCCGCAGGATGGAGACATTTGAGGAGTTTTTCTTCGTCGTGAGCGATTTGAGACTGGGTGAGTAGCGGCGAGTGCTGAACACGTTGTCCCATGTTGACGGTTTGCCATGGGGATCCGGGAAGTTGGAAGACATTTCCTCGGATTTGTTGTTTGCAGTTGACTTGTTGAGCATGTTGCGGACCTGGTCGAAGATGGGTAGTCGCGTTTGTCGCGTGGTGGGCGGGCCGTGGTCGGGCACGTGTATTTGTTGTGTTGCGCTGATGTCAACATTGTAGCCGTAGGTGGGGGCTTTCAGGTTAGGCGAGCTGGAGGTCCCCTTGGTCTGCGAATCCATGAATGGAACGCTCCAAGGTGCGTCGTCCCCTATGGTGTATGAGATTCCTTTCACAACGCCCGCTCGTGGGGCGCTGTTTTGCAAAGATACTGTCCTGGTCGAAGACATCTCGGCGGACGGCTGCTTGGAGCTATTTGTTCGTGCCGTCGAGGCGATGGATGCGTGATGGTGTGACTTGCCGCGTTTCGAGCTGCCGCACAGTAGACGCCCGGCGGTTGTACAGGGTTAGCCTGGCTGTCCTTCCGTCCAGAGGGCAATATTAGGGCGTATGAATGTGTAACAGTGGTTCCGACTACCACTTACTCACGATACTGGCTGACTGACTGGACAGAAAGGGCTGCTCACGATTGCAGACGGCGCAGTAGTGTATCATATCTCTCCCACACTCTCCCCCAGCCAGGCTTCGAGGACGTGCTGGTCTGTCGCCCAGGAGCAACGGCTCTCAGGCGTCATGGCGTTCGTTAACCGATTCCAACCAAGGCCATGCAGCGCCGTTTATCGAGATTAAAATTGCATAGTCTCACATCAGGATTCCCGTCCTTGTCTGCTATTTGCCCAGTGCGCGCCGCTACGGCTCTTCAGGGTCCTTTGGATCCACTGTGGCAGTCGGGTGTCAAAAGAAGAGAGAAGCCTTGCAACCGTTAAACCCAAGGCCTGTCGGCTAGCTCTCGCTGTCGTGGAGAAATGGAGGCACCGCCTTTGCTAGTCATAGCTCAACGGTCATCTTTGTATAGCTATCTTGATCCTGCTATCGATGTTTCCATCACCTTTACCATACATCCCCAGTCCAATATCAGCCCCTCGAACTGACACTCTACATGGGACGACGAATTCTCATCTATTTCAAGGCTAGTCTTCGGCAACCGGCTAGGTTCAAAAGAGTGGCGCTCGCTAGCGCGTGCCTCCTGATCCAGACGAGCCTCCAGCAACGAGACATCTACTTCTGCATTTCCATAAAACGTTACTGTTAAGCACTCTTCAATCTTCGATTCCGGGCCCGATTGTAGATGAAACGACACGATCATGAGCCCATCTTCCATGGTGCAAACTGCGGCTGACCGTGGCTGGTCGTCCATCGCATGGTTCTGCTCCTATCCATTCGCTGGAGCCCGAGACCGCAAGTCACTGACGCTCACCTCTCGCCCTCGTGGTGGGTATACGTGCACAGTGGTAACGTCTTTATCACGATTAGACTCTCGCACCATCGAAGATTGAAGACGTGGCCTACAGATCACGGTCCTCGAATACGATCTCCGCGGCTGCATCAATATGTCATTCCGAGGAGTGTAGCTTTCTGTAGCACGGCATTTGCCATTTTGAGGCCGGCCATGTTGAGCTCGACGTGACCGACATTGCCATTGTCCAAGACCTTGGACCGATGGGCATGATCAGATCGGACTGAAATGAGTGCCCCTTTCTTGCGTGCAATCATCATGCATGCGGTTTGATAGTATTATGCGTTTTGGCAAGCGGTGGTATGATTGCAGGAGTACGTACGGAAACACGGTCCAACTGTCAAAAATGAGCACGACCTGCGTTCGGCGCTTGGTGGCGTTTATTCTTAGTTGCAAGGTTGGCCCACGGAGATTGCAAACTGCTGCCACTTCGAAGTCTGAGCCTCTCGTAGGGCTGAGAGCTTGAGAGCTCTGGAGCTGGCAGTCCGTGCCCCATCCGAAACGCCCTCACGTCAGCTTCGAGATGTGATGTTGGCTGAGGAGCGTCATAAAGGTTTCTCACCGACAACGTGCACCAAGAAGATCACAATCGTCACTGTTCAAGGTTCGTGACCCAAAGAGTGCATACCGCTATTCCACCTAACACAATCTCCAGCCAATCGAACAAAATGAGCACGAGCACGCCCGAAACGACGACCGCGGGCCAAGTGTACGCTCACCATTGTCATTTCCACAACTATTCGAACCAACCCTCTAACAAACTCCTCACAGCGCCACAATCGCGACGCCCATCAACATCCTCCTCTTCAGCCTCTTCTCCATCCTAGTCTACATGCGCTTCCGCCCCTCCAAATCCGCAACCGTCCTCCCAGCCCCGCCCGCGCCCACCGTCTTCAAAACGTTCACCCCGCCCCAGCTCAAACCCTACAACGGCACAAACAACATGCCCGTCTACCTCGCCGTGCGCGGCCGCGTCTTCGACGTCTCGCCCGGTCGCAACTTCTACGGTCCTGGAGGACCGTATGCGAACTTCGCCGGTCGTGATGCGAGCAGAGGATTGGCGTGTGGGAGCTTCGATGAGGATATGTTGACGGAGGATCTTGAGGGGCCGCTGGATAGGCTGGAGGATTTGGGCGCGGAGGAGATGGAGGCTATGCGTGGGTGGGAGGAGAGGTTTAGCGAGAAGTACTTGGTGGTCGGAAAGTTGGTGCCTGTTGGGCATGCGGAGGCTGAGAAGGACGAGTAGATTGTGGGAAGAGGGTGAGTGTAGGAGGAGCGCATGGAAGGATTGTACGATGGTATGGACACGATGTTACGGCAGATGGTCATCTCGACTGGTATGAGACTCCATACTGAAGTGGCCAAAAATGTTTGTTAGCAGCATACAATGACGGTTGAAACGCGGTATTAATGATACTAGCCCGATGACCACGGCTCACCGAGAGCTTTCAATGTAAGTCCAGTTGCTATTGTTGAAGGATCAAACGCCATCGTTCTTCCCACGGGCTCAGCCAGTTGATCAAGCTAAATTCGGCCTCGGCTCATTACCAGTTAGTTCAGTTCACCAGGCTTCACTGTAGCTGACGATGCGCTCGCTCACTCTATTGCTATTGTTCGAGTGACGCAGCCACTCAGCGTCGCTGCTTACCTACAACTCTGACCCAACTGCAGCCTTCCAACTACAACAACCTACTACTTCTGCAGCCAGCAACGGCTTTTTTTTCCCCTCGTGTCCGAGTAGCACCTCAATACTCGAGACGACAAACCACGCTCGCTTGGTAGCAGCACAACACCCATCACACAGAACAGCACACATCAAGTAACAGCACCTTACAAAGCGACATCACCAATTTGCTCTTGGATAGTTTCAGGATGGTTTTCCACGCAGAAAGCAAGCGTCGCACTCGCGACAAACCGCAGACCGAAGCCAGCACTACATTTTTGGATCTCCCCGACGAGCTTATACTCGCCGTACTCGAGCGCACCGACAACATCTCCGAGGTGCTCAGACTTCGACAGACAAGCAAAGTCTTTGTGCCGGCTTGCAGCAGCATAATTCGAGATCAGCTGAAGACGCTATACATCCATCCGGCAGCGAGCTCCGTGAAACGAGCCATCGCGGTATGCAAGTCCGATCTAGCCTCAGCCATCGAAGAGATCAGCATTGTCAACAAGGTCCGCTGGGACATGGTCCGCGCCCCTGCATACCTCAACAAGAGGTTTGGCCATTCTTGGCCGAGCCTTGGAGTCCACGACCGAAAGAACGAGCTGAACTTGGATTTTGCTGCGCATTACGAAGAACTCCTCACCGCGCTGGCGACCCTTCCTATGGCCAAGACGCTGTCGTTCAAAGACAAGTGTTCAAAGCCCGGCTTCAACATGGTGCCTGAGCAATTCATTGTGAATTGGGCCTTCACCGTCCTTGAAAAGGCGCCCACGTGGGACGCGATGGCTGAGCATCGCGCCCGGAGCAGAGTGCAAAAATTCGAAGCGAGACTGTACGGAACGCCAGCCTTCCCGAAACTCAAGGCAAAACACGTCTTCAACTTCTCCGACCTCGACGCCGTCATCACGGTGCTCGGCCACCTCAACATAAAAAGCTTGAGACTCAGCGAAGAGCTACCCTTCGCCGACGAACGCTCACTTGCCACCACGTCTCTCGCTCATCTGACCCACATCGAGTTACTCGTTCACCTAGGCTGGCAAAAGAGCGCATCCCAGCGTTTCAGCAACGAACTCCTCCGCAATGCTGCTCCCACTCTCAAATCTCTCAAGCTCTCTTTCGAACACAACCCCGCTTCGATTTGGAGAAAGAGGCCCGAAACCAGCCTTGCCACAATCATCAAGGACATCGACTTCCCAAAGCTACGATCCCTTGAGCTATGCGCATTGGGACTTCCCGAGGAGCTGTCCTACGTACCCCAGATGATCGATTTCATGGCATTCCTATCGCGTTGCAAGAATCTGCAGCTCTTGCGTACGTCGCGTGTCTTTCCGACTTTCCAGTATCTGTTGATCTCGGCTGGACAGGACGCCTTCCTTTCTATGGATGAGATACTCTTGGGTTTCGAGGGCGAGGTGCGTTCATTGGAGAGACCGGATGAGTATACAAGGGTGTGGGAGATTGGTGTGTAGTTTGGGATCGATGAACTTGGTTTATTAATAATAGCAAAGCCCTGGTTGAGATGAAACACTGGGGGGAATAAGTTACCTATTCAGCAGTGTGCGATTTGAATATACTACAGTTCTCCACGTGCTCCCGTACATGCTCCAATGACGATGTCTTAATGAAAACCACATCCACCTTGTCGGCCGTGCATGATGGTATTAGCATGATCGCCGAGAGAACACCTCGAGACTACATTTCTATCTCGACGGCAACCTCAAACAATTCCAAATCCAGAATGAAAAGTATTACTCTGATAGTAACCGAGACAAGTGCTCTCGCTCATAAGTCTGTGCGCACCTCTGCCGCCTTTGATACTCGGACAGCCATTCATGGGCAGTAAATGGGAGTTGCTTGCCAATGAGAACACACCGGGATTACATACCCAATCCGACTGTTACTAAGACTAACAACACACACTATACACCGTACGTCGACATAAAAAGACCAATGAGAGACACAGTGCGCAGACTTTCGAGTATTCACTGCCGACTCGCGCCACACCGGCCAGAGCATCAGTGTCGACACGCTGGTTACAACTAGAACTTCGATGATTTATCACTGTAGTCATATCTCGACGAATCGACTGTATCCCAATCGCCTGCGGTCTGTTAGTGGGAAAAGCTGAGACCAAGACGGTTGGCGCGGCTCCAGGCCAAGCCCTTGTGCGCGGAAGGATGGCTGAGGATAAGGGTCACACCACAGCACTCTTCTTCTGCCATCCCTCACCATGTATCAAGACCACTTTGAGAAGCAACAATTTGCCTTCTGATTGATATTTGATAGTGTTGTGGGACCTCTACATGCTGGTCTCTTGCACTGAGCAGGCTATTCACGCGGTACTCACGGCGCTCGGCACGTAATGCCAAGGAAAAAGGTCTGGATCCACCTCCGAGTATGTCACTGGCGTACAAGCAAAGGTAGGAGACGTCTATATGCCAAGTCATCAAGATGTGCCAAGCTATGAGAAACCTTCCAGCGACGGAAGTACCAAGGGCAGGGTTCAGATAACAGGCGTGGTGGGCAATTCATACATAAAGCGTCAGGTACTCTGTTGGTTCAGCACATCTTGCCACCCGTACCGCTCATCCTTAGCTACCACTATCGACAACGACCGCATGGCTGATAAAATCGCCGCAATGCCAATGGCACTTCCTGGGTCTGGCAACAAGCCTCTCTCCAGGCCCGCCCATGCATTGACCTTCGAAGCCGTTCTCGACGAGCTCCAGGGCGACACCAATGCCGGTCTTACTCCAGCAGACGCCAAAGAGCGTCTCCAAATCTACGGAAGCAATGATCTCGGTGATGGCGCAGGCGTCCAGCCCGCCAAAATCCTGCTTCGCCAGGTTGCGAACGCAATGACTCTAGTAACGTGTACCATTACCACTTACGAGCGCGGTGAGACGGCTGATCCACTGGCTTACAGGTGCTCATCATGGCAATGGCCGTGAGCTTTGGCATCGAATCATGGATCGAAGGCGGCGTGGTTGCCGCAGTCATCGTCCTCAACATCGTCGTCGGTTTCTGGCAGGAGTTCAATGCCGAGAAAACCATGGACTCGCTCAAGAGTCTCAGCTCGCCCACTGCGAGCGCCATCCGCAACAGCGAGAACATCACCATCCCGACCGTTGAGATTGTCCCTGGCGATATGGTTGAGCTCAAAACAGGAGACACTGTTCCCGCCGACTTGAGGTTTGAGATCGCAGCTCCTTGCAACATCGGACGTACAGATACTGATCACATACAGACTTGTTGAAGCCGTGAACTTCGAGACCGACGAGGCACTACTCACTGGCGAATCACTCCCCGTCCGCAAAGACCCGGCACTTCTTCTTGACGACGACACTGGCCCAGGCGATCGCCTGAACGTGGCCTACAGCTCGTCCACAGTCACCAAAGGGAGAGCACGAGGTATTGTTTTCGCTACCGGCCTGAACACTGAGATTGGATCCATTGCTGCCGCACTTCGGGCGACTGGATCAAAGGTTAGCGATGACATTCTGTAAAGCATTCATATAGAAATGCTAACGTTATACCAGGTTCGACAAGTCAAGCGCAACAATCAAGGAAAAGCTGGCCCTCATCGATATGCTCAAGCCTGGAGTCTTACGACCACTGATGCGATCGGCCGCTTCCTCGGAGTCAATGTTGGCACACCGCTGCAGAAGAAGCTCTCACGTCTCGCAGTGCTATTGTTCTGTGTTGCGGTCGTATGTGCGATCATCGTGCTGGCTGCGAACGACTTTTCCAACGAGCAGGAGGTTATCATCTATGCTGTTGCTACTGGACTTAGTATGATTCCTGCATCTTTGATCGTTGTCCTCACTATTACTATGGCTGCTGGAACGAAGCGCATGGTCGAGCGACACGTTATCGTGCGAAACCTGAAATCTTTGGAAGCACTCGGAGCAGTGACTGATATCTGCTCTGACAAAACTGGTACGTCTTACCTGTCTGCATTATGTCATTTGCGTATGCGTATTCTGGTGGCCTGTATACTGGCGAATGCGGACATTGATGCTGCCACGCACTGTGTCTTCAATTCGGCCAACGCTGAGAACGACAGCTGCCTATGACTTCCTTCGTGAATCTTATCGCATATTTTTTGACGGCATTGTCGCTAATTCACCTCACAGGAACTCTGACACAAGGCAAGATGATCACAAAGAAGGCGTATGTGCCAGCTTGTGGAACTTTCTCAGTCGAGGACGCAGATCAACCATACAACCCGACTACAGGATATCTGACACTCAGCTCAGCCAACTCCGACGGCATCAATGCAGAAAAGTCTCCCACACCACTGGACACAAAGGCCGCCGTATCTGACTCCAACCTGGCTTCATTCCTTGATGTTGCAGCACTCGCAAATATCTCAACCGTCTGGCAAGGAAAAGAGGATGGCGCGTGGCACGCTCGTGGAGATCCCACCGAAATTGCTATCAATGTCTTTGCTGCTCGGTTCGGATGGTCTAGGACGAGCCTCATTGGATCGGACGATGCTACCTGGAAAACACTTCTTGAGTTCCCCTTCGATTCTGATGTCAAGAAAATGTCAGTGGTGCTCGAACACACGGAGACCGAGCAGCTACAAGTCTTTACCAAGGGCGCGGTGGAGCGTGTGTTGCAAAGCTGCTCGAACTTCTATGCTACTAGCGATTCCAATGATCTTACCGACATGACCGACGATCACCGTGAACGCATCCTCGAAACCATGGAAGACTTTGCCTCTTATGGCCTCCGTGTCCTTGCCTTGGCCAGTCGAGAGGCACCCACGCACTTGAACTACGAGAAGGAGCTGGATCGCAACCAGATCGAAGTTGACTTGACATTCCGCGGTCTCATTGGTCTCTACGATCCGCCTAGAGCGGAATCTGCTGCTTCTGTGAAGGAGTGTCGCCAGGCTGGCATCGCAGTGCACATGTTAACCGGTGACCATCCCGGCACCGCTCGCGCTATTGCAATCGATGTCGGCATCCTTCCTACGAAGAAAGCCATGGAAAGTATGTCAAAGGATGCTGCCGATGCCCTCGTGATGACAGCAGGCGAATTCGACAAGCTAAGTGACGACCAAATCGACCAACTACCACAGCTACCACTGGTAGTGGCAAGGTGCGCCCCAAATACGAAGGTGCGAATGATCGAGGCTCTACACCGCAGAAAGCTCTTCGCAGCCATGACTGGTGATGGCGTGAACGATTCGCCATCGTTGAAGCGTGCGGATGTTGGCATTGCTATGGGCCAAGCCGGCTCGGATGTCGCGAAAGACGCTTCAGACATTGTGCTTACGGACGACAATTTCGCGTCTATCATCAATGCTATCGAAGAAGGCCGCCGTATGTTCGATAACATCCAGAAGTTCATCCTGCATCTTCTCGCCGAAAACATCGCCCAGGCATGCACGCTTCTCATTGGCCTCGCTTTCAAAGACACTCGAGGGCTTTCTGTCTTCCCTCTTGCACCTGTTGAGATTCTATGGGTAATAATGATCACCAGTGGAATGCCAGACATGGGCTTGGGCTTTGAAGAGGCCACTCCGGATATCATGAGACGGCCGCCGCAATCTCTCAAGCGCGGCGTGTTCACGCTCGAAGTTATGGTCGATATGCTTGTGTACGGCCTTTGGATCGCAGCACTTTGCTTAGGAGCCTTCTCTCTGGTTCTTTTCGGTTTTGGCGACGGCAATCTCGGACTGAACTGCAACGATTCCTACTCGGAAGAATGCGACACTGTGTTCCGTGCCCGCGCGACTTGTTTCGCTTGTCTGACTTGGTTTGCCCTCTTCCTGGCCTGGGAGCTCGTCGATATGAGGAGAAGCTTCTTCAGAATGCAGCCAGGGAGTAAGAAGTACTTCACACAATGGATCTATGACGTCCGCCGCAACAAATTTCTGTTCTGGTCCATCATTTTCGGCTTCGTCACGATCTTCCCCACGCTTTACATCCCGGTGATCAACCACGTGGTGTTCAAGCACGCTGCGATTACTTGGGAGTGGGCAATCGTGGTGATTGCAACGATGCTCTTCTTCTTGGGAGTCGAGGCGTGGAAGTTGGGCAAACGGGTCTTCTTCCGCCGACGTGCCTCAAAGGCAAATGCCGGTCTACCACTGATGGAGTGGGACACGAACGCATCGTCCGAAGCGGAGAAAGGAGAGATCAAAGACAGCGGAGCCCAATAACACTTGCTGAATGTTGGTGGGTAGAGGGGCGCTGTGAGAGCTGTTGATCCTTGGGATCTTTGGAAGCCTCCCCGGTCATGCAGCAGAGGTGATAACGAGCCATCGTATGAGCGTCGCGATGAGCGATAGGGTAATGGTGGAGGAGGATATGGTCTTCAACACCATTGCATGTTCGAACACGCATTTCAACGGCAGCGTGGGTGTTGGACTGAGAAGCTGCACTTCAACGGCAGGCGAGTGGCATCTTTCGTCGATCACCATGCTTCAACAGCAGGCGTCGGCGCATGGAAATAGTCAAATACTTTTACCGACGGCGGAAAGATTCGTGACGAAAAGCATCACTGTGCTTAAACAGTTTAGACACTCTTTTCAGACAATACATCAATACTCTCATTGCATTTCGATGACTACTACGGTACTATCAAAGGTGCAGCTTCAAACTTGATCGAAACTACCATTGAGATGTAAAGAAAGATGTCTGCGTTCTTTCAAACGTTCGCGGTGATACCTTAGATTCTAGCAGGAGAAGTTTTGCCCAAAGCCAGTGAGATACTGGCAGCGAATGATCGGGATTCCAGCATTCAGTATGCTAGTACTTCTGAATTCATATCAAAAAATCATTGTGCTTACCTCTGAGAGACTACTAAAAACGACTTCCTACCACAGTAGTTAGTAGGCTCATACTTTCGGGGGCAGCTTCAAAAATATATATGCTTGCCATTGGGAGCGAGTGAAGTGATCGAAGCTGTGCGTAAATCGTACGTACAAGGACTTTAGCCACAGAAATGCTCACCCGCCTCGCCAAGAGGCTGCGTGCATTTCTGGTACGACCATCGACTTCACCAGTCTACTATTCCATCAATCTTCCTTGTCATAGCCACCGTAGATCTTGAATGCATTGATGTACTCGAAGAATGAGGCTTTGTAGTAGCGAGGTAGCTGCGTGGTGGTCAGTGACAGCCTGAGATAACAGAGGGGTAATCACGTACGGCCGGGTCGGTGAAGTTGACGTATTGCATTCCGAATCTGGACTTGTAGCCTTGTTGCCATTCCTGTTGATCAAATATGTCAGCACTGGTCTCCCTGCAAAAACACAACGGATCGTAGTAGACGCTCACATAGTTGTCAACGAATGACCAGGCAAGAGAGCCAATGACATCCGTTCCCTCTGCAATCGCCAGGAGAATGGCTTCCATGTAGTCATGGTAGTAGCTGGCCCTCACAGTATCATACAGGATGTCCTGAAGCAGGACCTTCGAACTCTCGAAAGGCTCGGAGAAGCCGAACTCTGTCACAGCAACGCCTTTGGCTGGGCCTGGTGACGGTTTCACCCAAGTTTCTTCCATGTACTTGAGGAAAGCAGGGACCCAGTCCGTCGCCTTGTGTAGCCACGGCGAGCCTGGGTCAGCTGCGGGACCGACGACCCAGCCGCCATCTTCTGCGGAATAGAAGTAAGTGGAATCTGCGCATGTCGGGTACAGCGGGTGCGTCTCGTTCCCGATGCAAGAGTCCAAGCCAGATTCGGGAGCCATGTAAAACTGAGCACTGTAAGCATCGTGGGCGTAGAAGTCGGCAGAGCCGAGGATCTCTTTCTTCTCTTCATCCGTAAAGTCTCGCAAGAATCCGGAGAGATACTCCTTAACAGTCGCAGGGTAGTCGCCCGTGAGATAGACGGGCTCAGAGAACCATCCTTCGTTGAAGTCCCAGGCTCTTTGGACGGCTTCGGCGTCGGCGGAAGAGTTGGTCAGTGGGATCTTGTAGCCGCCGTTGTTCTTGTATGTGATCGAAGAGTTCTCTCCAAGTATGGATTTGCCCAGATAATAGGCTTTAGAATGGGCGAGAAGGACAGACTGGCCACAATGGAATGGCTGCTCCTTATTTGGGATCGTGAAGTTCTTGAAGTATTGCGGCGGCAAAGGGTATTGGTTACAGAACACAATCGCTGTCAAAGGTTAGTACAGGTGGAGAGAGTCCCTCGCCCTAGCCACTCATTCAAACTATGACTTGAGATGCTTACGCTCGTTTACCTGTACATTTGCGTTAGCGATGAATGTTTCTCACGGCAAGGATAATCATGACTGACGGTGTACCACTTCTCAACCCTATCGCCAAACGCCTCGAACGCAATCCGTGCATACTCGACAAAATCGGGAACAATATCCTCGCTCAACCATCCGCCATACGTGTCTTGCAGCACCAAGGGCGTATCCCAGTGGTACAGGGTAACCGACGGCTCGACGCCATACTCAATACAAGTATCGATCAGATCGTTGTAATGGTCGATAGCCAGCTGGTTGACCGGTCCGCGGCCAAAAGGCAAGATGCGGGACCACGACAGAGAGAAGCTGTAGATCTTAACTCCCTGAGCAGCCAAGCGGGAGATGTCTTCCTTGTAGAGATAGTAGTTCTGCCGTATGTGAGCAAGTGCTTCTGCAGTCAATTAACCTGAACTTACGTTGTCAGCAACATCAGCGGTGGAGTTGTCCACGATGTGGTTGGTCACACGCGACAAGGCATCCCAAACACTAGGACCACGACCTTCGTCCTTCGCAGCGCCTTCGATCTGGAAAGCCGCGCCAGCCACTCCCCACCTGAAGAATGTTAGACTATGTAACCTCAACATTGTATTGCAAACATACCAGAAGTGTTCCGGGAATGCCCAGGACTCGTTCTTCGGCACAAGCGGCACCTGCTGGCCAGTCGGGAACGGGCTGTAGTAGATTGGCGGCGGTGGAATCAATGAACTCGATGGAACAGGCGATGGCTCGTAGACTGTGGTGGTTTTGGCGACCGCCACTGGACCAATGAGCAAGTCCCACACGTCCTCGAGGTTCAGGTTCAATTGAAGCACTGGGGCAGTAGGGCTTGGAGCTGACGAGCCATTGAAAGCAGCAGATGCCGAGATGGTCGGCGAGGTTCCGGTGGTTGTCTGAGCGGTCACAACGCCCAACAGGGCGAGCCATACACCTCTGGATGCCATGATGAGTATCTGGGAATTATTCGCACCTCTGGAACTTTGGAAAATGTGAAGAAGAGAACAGAAGGGGCTCTTCGGAGAATACAAAGAGAAACAGGTCTCACCTGTCAGCTCGAGGATCTCTGGATCACTACGCATGTAAGCTGGGTATGCATGCCGGCCTGTAGGACGACGGCGGGGTGCCGAAGGAAGGAGGTAGGAGTGAGGTGACACCATGCAGGAACAGCAAGCATCAAAGCATGGTGAAGCTTGCCATCGCGTGGCATATGGATGTGGTTATTGTCGGTAATGAGTGCTCGATGGCGACCGCGCACAAGTCCACATACGAGGGCGTCCTTGGCCCTGGTCTCAATGGAGCTTACCGTCTGTGCGCCAGTCTGACGTGTATCATAGGCAATATTCTTTGCGGTTGTTAATATTCATCTTCGTGTAATTCATGGAAGGTAAATGGTAGCCGATGTGATTGTGGTGATTCCGTATACAGATTTGGCGCCCCCAAGTTTCGCCTTGAGGTGCGAGACCGAGCTGGACAAAAGAGGTGCATACGAACTGCAGGGCTCACGCATAAGGAAGAGGGGAAAATGTCAGCACCAAATCTCGATGTAACCTCGTGGTCATCAGCTACCTAGGCAGTCATATACACAAGCCACATCAATAGTCATGTGCCAATTCACCATCGCGACTGCGTTTAAAGGCGTTAAGAATGACACGCATCAGCCGAGTGAGAAAGAGTATTTCCGCAATCTCCTGTCCACTGTACGCAGCTGCCTGAGACTCTAATCAAAAAATGGCAAATAGGTCCAAGGAGAGCAGCAACTCTGATACGCGATAGGAATTTGCAAGAAGAATGCGAGGAAGGTTGAGTGATGGTCAAGAAGTTGCAAAGCAAGCACCATGACACGGAAGAGCAAAGTTGTGTTAAAAGGTGTGAACCTTGGCATTACATTAGAAAGATAATTATCATCTAGTTCTAAATAATCATTGCTTTCTCATACAAGAGAGTATTCATACAATACGAAATAGAGCGAGCAGTATTAATGTCTCGCATGTCTTGATTCTTTCAGGCTCAAGCACAAAGCCTTTTTCAATCCACCATGTCAACAACCCGTTTAACCAGCGACGAAAAGTCCGAGAGCAGCAACATGGGGGTTGATCATGCTCAAGTTGAAGGGTGTAAGGTAAGGGTTGGAGTCGGTCAGAGCGATGAAAGTGGTCTGGTTGACGATGCCAGCACCGCCAGCGTAGACCTCACCAGCGGGCTGGTAGGTGTAACCCTCGTTCTCGCCGGTGACGGTGAGAGGAGTGTAGGTCAGGTTAAGCTGGTTGACCCAGGCGACGAACTGAGGAGCGCCGGCCTTGGTGTCGGTGACATAGCTGTTGTTGGGGCCGACGGGAAGACCGGGGGTGTCCCACAAGAGGCGGACCTGCTTGCCGGGGAAGGAGAGAGGCTCAGAGCGGTTGTGGGCGATGGCAGGGCCGCAGCCGACACCAGTGACGTTCAAGTTGACGCAAGACTCATCAGCGGGGATGGTGGAGATGGCAGGGCTGGAGGTACGGTTGTCGGTGCGCTCCCAGTCGGCGGTGTTGTTGGGGCTGAAGCGGTTGATGTTGGCCTGGTTGGCGACGTGCAGCGCCGGGAAGTTCTGCCATGCGAGGCGGGTGGTGTTCTCGGGGCAAGAGCTGATGTAAGGAGCGAGGAAAGTCCAAGCCCAAGACTGGGGAATACCGGCCTCGAACCAGACGGGCATGGGGTGAAGACCGCTCATCTGGCGGAAGATCATCTCCTGGCGAGCCTCGGTGGCAATGGACTGGGCAAGGAGCTGGCCAACCTCGCGAGAGTCGAGGTGGTTGATGAAGCCCCAAACACCAGACTCACCCCAGCGGGTAAGGACGGCGTTGAAGTCAACGAACTCGCGGACAGTGGTGAACGGGTAGTTGTAAGTGCACTGAGGCGGGGCGGTGTGTCCGAGCATGTTGGACAGAAGGGTGGCGTGACCCTGCTCCTGCTGAGCCATGAACTGGATCAAGGAGCGGTCCTCAGCAGTGAGGCCGGCAGCAAGGAAGTCCTCCTCGGAGAAGATGGCAAGACCGTTGTTGAACAGGTCAAGCTCGATCCACTCCTGGTAGAGACCAAGGGTGATGGACTCGTAGTCGAAGTCGCTCTCGACCATGTAGCGAGGCTCAGTACCGTTGGTACCAAGGCCACCAGCCGGGGTGTAGTCAATGGGCTCAGGCTCAGTGAGCTTGCCATCCTGGTTGTAGTAGGTGGCAGTGGGGTTGGGAGGCAGCATCGGGATGGTGGAGTCAACGATGGAAGCATGGACAGCACCAGTGGTGGTGGGAGCCTCACCATCGTAAGGGCCGTGGGAGGTGGCGCCAGTGACGATGGAGCTGCGCTGAGGACCGGCAGCAGCAGTGCCGGTGGTCACCGGGGTGGTGAAAGTGGCAGACACATCAGATGCGTTGTCGAACTCCGAAGCGAGAGGAGTGATGGCCGCAGGTGTCTCGGCGACCCAAGTGGCATCAGCATTGGAGTAGCCACCGGGAAAGGTGCCAGCCTGGTTGTCGGCGGCATAGGTGCCCTGAGGAGCAGGGGCGGCGGCGGCAAGGCCACAAAGGACCGCAGAGGTCAAAGCAGTTCTGGTGTACATCCTGATGGAGATTGTCGAGATGAGATGGATGATGGAAAAGAGAAAGCCTGCAGTAACACGGGCAGCAGGACTATATGTACGAGCAGCTCGCCATCGACTCGTCAGTAATCAGTATCGATTACGAATGGCCTGATGGCAGACGGCACAAAGTCCGAACGTCATGGGAAAATGTTGGCGATTTGCAAACAGTGATCTCATCGCTATGAGATCTCTGAGTGCAGGCGAGCCGTGTTCGGAGATGGAGCGGCGTATCACCTCCACTTGGAAGAACGGACAGAGGCCCGGGATGCGCCAGACATGGAGCCCCATGCACTACTGCGTCCGCACGAGCCGCATCGTACCGCCAAAACATGTGGCATGCAGGCGTTTTCGATCTGAAGCTGGAGGCCGAGCATATTGATCCTACCAGGGCACGTTACCTAAGTTGTTGCGGTCTCGCAGAGTGTCCCCATAGGCCGTGGTCGCCACGTAAACACGTAGCACCAGATGCCGTATCACCGTGCTCCTCGCTGCTCGCCGCTCGCACGCCGGATCAGGCAGCGTGCCCTTGATGGTCGTTGGAGATCTGCAGCATGGAATTGATTTCTGCGGCAGATGCGTGTGAGATAGTGTGATGCCAGTCTGCGTCATGGACTTTTGATGGACCTGATATTTTCTCAAAGCGGTATGACGCTAGCCGTACCTGCTTTAGTGTTTGTCTCTCACCTCCGCTTTTTGAACCTCATCTCATTTTTGCCACTCCTTCAGCGCCAGAAACATAGAAGTTTGTACCGTGAACATACGCTTTCAATGGCAAGCTGCAGTTACATGTGTGCTGCGAGGAAACTCATTGCCAAACTCTTGATGCATTGTCCACAGCAGCACAGCCGTGCCACGACAAAGTTCGTTGTGAGATCGCTTTGCGCTCCTGGAGTTGTCTCCGCTCCAGTGAGATTGCACCATTGGCACTGTCGGCAACGCGGCTTCACACATTTCGATAGCATGTCACTGCTGTACTTTGATGGATTACTGTTTTTACTTTCACCGTTCGCGGAGCCGCTGTTTCTCCAAGGCTCGATTCGACGGTGGCGCTCATAATTGTCACTCTCCGTCTATGATGCCAGAGCACGGCAGTGTCGGACCAAACGGTTGACACGGTGCTGTTGGCACCTCGACATGACGAAGAGATTTCTAGTCGTGATCGCGAGGCCACCTGGTCAAGGTGTATGCCAGTGGAAAAGATGACACAAGTCTGTGCAATAACAGATTCACGGTGACAAGGATGCAAGCAGCGTCTTTTTCACGTGTGCTGCAAGGTTGCGGTGGTTAATTGAGCCTCACAACAAGGATTGATGCACGCAGTAGAGCACGGCAGTCGCCCGTGTGTATTCGGCAGAAGGAGCAGGGTCCGTGCGATCTTCGAGCTGCATAAGTGAGGTGGAGCTCGACAGCTCGCTGGGACGAGTTGGAGTATCTACGACAACAGCCCAAAGCGCTTCGATCAGTCTATAATGAAAATCGCAGCGAGTGTACCTTTCTAGGCGCTCGGGTTTCCGTCGAGCCAATCTATTGCACGTACAACGATCGACAAGCTCGCCTGCCAAAGCTCGCTATCTTCTATCGGTTTGATCACGACAATTCGTAAGACGCAGGTCACCGTGACGCTCAATCTACGCGTTTCTGATGCCCATTATCGTTTCGTATCAGCTTGACTATCTCCTGCCCCAGCAGCGTACTTCGTCGCGTGTTTTGAAAGGATCTTCTCAGCGGGCTCATGCAGTGTACCAGCCATCCAGAGTGTTGTAAAACTGCTGCTTATGTGTCTAAGCCACTGGGAGTGATTGATCTCGTGTATGAAAAAAAAAAAGATTATTTTAGGGACGCTGCCACATAAGGAGATATTGGGAAGCATTGACGTTGATTGTTTCCTCGTACGTCGCTCCGGGATCTTGTGAGAAAGGAGAAAAGTAAATCAGCTCGCTTCTGCTAGAAATGTCACTTCAAAAATCATCTCCGTCGAAGGCCGTGTCGGATGGCATACGATCGCATTCGACCCTGACTTCGTTTCGTCGCCAAGGAGAACGTCGTTGACACTGGGTTCCATCATTCGAGGCTTGTTGGCCGTAGGTTATTGCGTTGTAAATAGTTATCAAGTCGACGATCGGAACGAAGGAGCACCACGTTGGGACATTGATCGACATCGTGTTTCCAGATATTCGACATAAAAGCCTGAAAAGAGGCTATCCCGTCGATTATCTCACCCATGTTGGTCAGTATTGTTGTAACGGGTATTGGTAAACCAGCACGAGTAGCTGGTTACAACAAAGCAGGCATGTCACAATGAAAAAGGTATAATCGGCTCAAAAGATGGTATCCGATGCAAACCCAACCCTAACCCGCATAGTTTGTCGTGTTTCATAACGACTGGAGAGGAAGCACCAGTGTTCATCGCGCTATCAAGTAGATATATGTGCCGAGCAAGGGGTATTCGACGTGGTTAATTCGGAGATGACAATCTGATGCCCAAAATCGATGTAATTTTGTGTATACCTCATGATAGCATCATCCATCTCATATCTCATCCTCTTCTCTAAAGCGACCTCACAACCTTGAGCAAATCGCCCGTAACACCCATAGCAGTGACCTCCGCACCAGCACCCGCACCCTGGATAATCAGGGGGTTACCACCATACCTCTCAGTGTAGAAGTTGATAATGTTATCGCTGCCCTTGAGCGCCGCAATCGGGTGGCTAGCATCAAACTTCTCCAAGCCGACCTTGACCTCCTTCTTGCCCACATCAATACTGCCGACGAAGCGCACCACTTTGCCCTCCTTGCGCGCAGACTCTTTCAGCTCTTCCATGCGCGAGTCGAACTCCGGCAGGCGCTGCAGGAACTCGTCGCCGCTGCTGCAACTCTCCAGTTCGGCGGGGATGAGCGACTGCACGGGGAACGAGGTGGGCGATTCGACGGGCAGACCGGCGAGGCGCGCGAGGATTGTGAGCTTGCGCGCGACGTCTAGGCCGTTGAGGTCGTCGCGGGGATCGGGCTCGGTGTATCCCAGGTTCTTGGCTTTTGTGACTTCCGCGGCGAAAGAGCCGCCGCCGCCGGCGACCGGCATGAAAGCGTTGAAGAGGAAGCTCATGGTGCCGCTGAAGACACCCTCGATCTTGGTCACCTTGTCCCCAGTCTCGACCAGCTCGTTCAAGGTGCTGAGGACCGGCAGGCCGGCGCCGACGGTGCTCTCGTGGTAGACATGGCCGGCGCTGGCGGGACCAGAGCCGTTGGCGGCAGCGGCCTGGATCTGCTGCCAGAGATCGTATGTGTGGGAGAAAGCCTTCTTGTTCGGGGTGACGATGCTGAGGCCCTTGGATAGGATGCTGGGGTAGGACTCGGCGAGGGTCTGGTCGGAAGTGTTGTCGACGAGGATCACGCGGCCTGGAGCTTTGGCGAGCTCATCGAGGGTTGCAGGGAAAGACTGCTGAGGCTCGGAGGACTGGTCGAGCTGTGAGAGGGCAGAGGAGATGTCCAATGGCTTGAAGTCGCGGCTGAACAGCTGTTTGGTGCTGCGGCGGACAAGCACGAGGGAGAGGTTGACTGGCACGGGCTGCTTGGAAAGGCGTTGGCGGATGTGATCGAGCTGGGACAAAAAGGCTTTGCCGACACCGCCGACGCCGACGACTGCTACGAAGATTTGCTTGGGACCAGACATTGTGTTGATTGTAGAGATGTGTGTATGTTGTATCTTGGGTCCAGTACCTTGATCCCAGGCCATTGACTCGTAGATTTTTGAGACCTGATGGCGGGGTCGAGGAGGGTTTGGTGGACCGATGTCGCTGTTGTCATTGCGTCATTTATACCTATTTCACCAGATGTTTACATACATGTATCTGATTCTGATTCTCTGGTCGCGTGTACCGCAAAGTATGCAAGTGTGCAAGTGTCCTGTAAGGAACCATAGAGTTATTACAATCTTCGAGATATATGCTGTATATTGCCCTTCTCTAGTACAAGTGCGGCAAACTGAGCAACACAGGATATCATTTGCATCATCACCCATTTCATCCAGAGCCTCCAACATTTCAAACCCAGTCGCTTTTATAAATTACCAGTAGCCATCAGCTTGTTTTGCTGGTTGCGGTAGTGATCCAGCACCACGTCTCTCATAAGTTTTCTGGGCGCTCGGCGTCCGGTGAAGAGCTCGAATTGTGCAAACGCCTGTTCGGGCAAGTGGTCGAAGCCGTCCATCAAGATCCAGCCTCGTTTGGCCTGTGGTCGCATTTGTAGCACGAATGACGTGACCATAGGATTGTAAGAAAGCTGGACGGGGTTGTTAGCAAGTTTGAATCAGATGATTGGGCGTGTTTGATGCTTACCTCGACTGCGACTCCGCCCGTTGGGCTTCTGAGCCAACTGTCCGGAACTCTGAAACTGGTTGGCGCAGTGCCATCTTGCTTTTGTGCTGGAATCGTGCAGACTACCATGGTGGGGTAGCTGTACTCTTGTGGCCATGGGTCTGTAAAGTTCTCAATCACCCGGACACGGGCCACGGTGCCATCGCTCTCTCGGGCATCTTTGATGATGTCTTCATCAATGAGGTGATTGTAGTGCTCTGCAAGTGCGTGCGCAGTGGCGACTGTGCGATTGCAGACGAAGATGTGACGCACGCCCATGGAGAGCATCGCATATACGGCGGAACGAGCTTGGCCACCTGCTCCACAAACGATGCCGGTACTATTTGGTCGAATTGTATTTGCAGGCGACAGACCGCGTCGGACACAAGCGCGAAGGCCAATCCAATCTATCAGATGTTAGGACCGGGCCAATATTACACATGACTAAGCACTTGTCAAAGGGATCAGACTTACCAGTATTATCACCCCACAGCGCTTTGACAGGCCCACTTCTGTTCCTCGATGACATGATCCTCAACTCATCTGGCACGCTTCCATCGTCTAGAAGCTCTCGTATAGGAATGATCGAGTTGACTGCCCCGATTGCCTTTGCATGCGCGCTTAGCACAGTCATCAAAGGCACAACGCTGGTCTTGTATGGCTGCACAACGGCAGATCCGCCAAAGTTATGCTCGTGGATGAGGTCTTTCAGCTCATCCAACGAGGGCGAAGAAAATGTAGTGAATTCGTGTGACATGCCACAGGCGGCGTACGCGGCGTTGTGCATAGCTGGAGAAAGCGACCAACTGACATCGCGACCGTAAATGTGGTAGCGCATGGGCTCGTGTTTGAATATGGCGAACAGCGCATGCGTCAGCTCCTTCGCCGTCACTAGAGGCAGACAGTCGCCCGTGCGAGGAGCTGAAATCATATCTTTGCGCGGCCGTACTGGCGACAAGACATAATTGAAGCACAACGAAGTGCGTCCAGTCAGACCGGTATTGTAACAAATGAGTCTTGGCATAGTGCTGTCTTCGCGTATTCGACGCTTGAATTGCTTGACCTCGAAGTTGTCCATCTCTCGGGTGGTCATCATAGAGATTTTGACGAGATCGCAGCCCAAGCGATGCATGTTGTGATATGTGAACACCAGCTCCGAGTCGTTCCATCCATTTAGTAACCGAGAAGGGAAGTGTTTGTATCCAATGACCTTGGTACGTCCTTTGCCTGAGGCGATCTTTCCAATAGTGGCATCGCCAAGATGCATGTCGACTGTGCAGTATTCTGGTCCAAGCCTCAGGAATATTTGCCCAAGTTCAAGCCTCCGTGATCGATCGGCTTCGCTTTCTCCTTCGGCTTTTGCTACCGTGAGAATGATAGGAAGTATGCTTGCTCTCCGGACCATGGCAAATGCTTTGGCAATCAAATTAGGATCTCCCACGGGCTCAGATGATGATGACTCTCCCTCGATGCCGGTTACTGGTACAACGACTTCGATCGCATCTGCTCCAATTTGTGCATCCTCAAGTTCGACCTCGCCCCGAAGTACACGGTTCATGTCGACGATGACGCCGTAGGTGTACGTCCGACGTTCGACTGGTATTTGTGAAAGTGGGTATGCTGACTGATGTGATGGCCCTCGGTCATGGTCGCCAATGATGTTGCGGAGCAGCCTCAAGAAATCTCTTTCAGCTCGCTTCAGAGTGAGGAAAGGACCATTGGGCGACCGTGCTGAATTCGCATTCTCGTCTGAATCTTCCAAGTGACCACCGCCTTCACTCGGTTCCTCTGCAGAAAGGTTAAAGAAGTCATAGTTGGCACATGACCGTAGCAGCGGCCCACCCAGGCGCAGAAGCTGCTTTACTCGGTCTTCTGCCCAAAGATTCAAGTACTGGGACACACTCTTTGCGTCTCGCATAACATGGATTACTGGATGCGTTTGAGCGTACGCACGCAGGATATCTGCA
>Ga0265797_10003349_pt1 | contig 25737 bp, 17 predicted proteins | sample P2T30metagenome_FD_192433 | JGI IMG/M metagenome (GOLD analysis project Ga0265797, IMG submission 192433) | Plant litter microbial communities from East Loma Ridge, Irvine, California - P2 T30 | ecosystem: Environmental > Terrestrial > Plant litter > Unclassified | place: USA: California... | reverse complement strand
ATACGACCATAGGTCAGTGAGAACTGGGCATCCCGTCCGCTCTGCCATACATAAGCACTGAACCGGGCGACTAGTACTAGAGTGGGTGACCATCTGGGAATCCCGCCTGTTGTATGTTTTGTTTTGGCCGTGTTTTTTTTCAAGCCCAAAGTGACATAGTGCTATCGTGCCGGGTAACAATACAATAACAACAAAAGCCGCAGCCAACGATGAATTATCAAAACTCAGGCGTTGAACGTATAAATGTGTATCTGGAATAAACGCCTCGAATGATGATAACATTTTGCTAGCTATGAAAACGACAATCATGTGCCCTCATGTACAATGATTAGCTCTCTAGGTGTTCCTTCAAACTGCGCATTACCAGGCTCGGTCATCAGATCAGACCGACAGCACTGGCAAGGCCACTTGTGATGTTGTTCAAAATTTCGGAACCGCCGTACGCAACCTCGAAGACGTTTTTGTAAGAGTCACTATGAAGGGAGCTTCACGTCAGTGGATCTCAAATTGGACAACCAAGAGAGCAGAACTTACGCAGTAATCTTGGCACCCTCGGAAAACTTGTCCGGACTGACGCTGAAGATCTCGAACACCATCTGGCCCAGGCTGGGAATGGTGATGGGCTCCGCGCGTGGCCGCCATCCAAGGTTATACGGCAGTTTCTCCTGGGTGAACAGCTGGTTGACCCAGTCGAGTCGAGTCACGCCGGTCAAATCGTCTCCGCCCATGGCTTGGATGAAGATGGACATCTCGCCGTATCTTTGGACGAACTCGCGGAAACCGTAAACAAACTCTGGGTTCGTTTCTTTCGAATCGGCAGTCCTGTTGGCAAGTGCGAGCGCCGCTGGAAGGAGTGCTGTCTTCCCGTTCCGGAAGAATGATTTCGTCTGGTTCCAAATACCGCTGTTGAAGGAATAGTCGTTGCCGAAATAGGCATCCTTCCTGCTCAGACTGGCGTCGTGTTCGATAGGGAAGTTGTGTTGGTCTAAATCGTTGAGGTCGAAAGCAAGGCCGAGAGGGTCTGGAGATGAGAGCAATCCGAGCCCGCCGATCAGGACTGAGAAGTCTGCACCCATGTTGAGGCCGGCTGCAAGTCCTTCGAGAAGATGAGGAAGGGTCATGTTTCGTCCATCGTGATGGATGAAGTTATGGTTGGCTAACGCGTTCTTGGAAATGATTATTAGTTGTGTATTGCGACCCCGTTGAACATATCCTTACAAGTCCAGGGCATGGTGAGCGGACTACACAATCAGTCAGTATGCGTTCACAGGTACGAATCAAGATGGAAGGGATGGAAGCGGGCTCACCGTCGTTGTGACCGGGTGGTGTGAATGTGGTGAATCTCGAATCGCCTTCGGGAGCAGGTGCCAAACTCCCAAGCAGGCCAGGGATGTCGAGTAATTGAGCAGATGTGACAGCAGCGCTGAGCGTCGCAAGCAGGGTGGTTTTCAGCATGATGTTGGTAATCATTCTATGAAGTCAACGGACTGTCGCTGGTGTTGGGCCGAATGACCGCTATTAGTATTCCACGCTTCCATTTGTCATTCCAGTCAAGCCTCGGCTGTCAAGCACAGGTTGTAAAAGGATTTCTTTGATTCGTTGTCGGGAACCTTTAATGATGAGTGACGAGTCTATTCATCCTTAGCGTAAGATGATCTTCTCTAGCCCAAACTTACGCCAAAAGAAAACGCGGAGTCCAGCGTGGTGGAAGATCTGTACCTGCCTTTTATATCACGTCTGGGCAGCTGTGTAGTGGTCACGTTGAAAGTCTATATAGATCTTCACAATCTGGCTTGAACACATGTTAGTGATTATATAACAGTTTCATATCTCGTTGAAGGAGTACGCGATCGCTACCCCATCGTGGATTTGCGGGCAATTCATCACTTGGGAAATCTCATGAAGTCTGGGCGATAAAAGCAGCCTGCCAAGTGATGTCAGTAATGCCAGCGTTGACACGAACAACACATGTCTTACATCCAGGCGCACTGTCTCGTTGGCCAAGAGGTCTTCGGGGACGTGATCGAAGCCACCGGCGGCAAGCTTTATCTTGCGTTGCTGGTAACCTCTGATTTGCTACGACTGTCGTCAGTTTTCTGGGATGGATCGACTTCGTTGCGTTGGCGTCATCTTCAGCTAACCTGTTCAACACTGTCCTTGACATGGTACCGGATCACAGTGGGGACTCTCGACTGTCCGATGCGCACTATCCTGCCAATGGCTTGATTCTCGACAGCAGGGTTCCATGGGGGCTCGAGAATGTGGATCCGGCTTGCTACTGTGATGGTGAGGCTTTGAAGTATTAGTTGTCATTGCCTTAGACCCAAATCATCGTGCTAGTACCCTACCCTAATGCACCAGTACCGAAAGTCATGAGCAGGGTGGATATAGATGCATCGTTCGCGAAACGCTCCAGGATGCTGGGTCTCTCGGATTGTGAAGTCTTGCCGTCAATGCGGAGGTGCTGGATTTGGTTCTCAGTACAAAGAGCCGATGCCACGTTTAGGGTCTTTTTCCACGCGGAGAAAACGATGCTAGCAAAGAGGGATCAGTATTGGAAGGTTGATTGTGTTTGATGTGATCTATCACCTTTTCTCGGGGACTGGAGATGTCTGTGACAGCAATAAGTCTTGTATCAAAGCATTGAGCTTACTGGAATGCTTTGATGGCTGCGCCTCGACAATACAGTCTTCGCTATCGTGTAGGTCCCGCGGTTTTGTCTGTTCGCCACAGAAAGAACATTTATACGTCGTGTATCTGGACTCGACTGCAACTTCTTCGTAGCATTGAGAGCACAAGATGTGGGAACAGTGTCCGAGGACGCCAGAAGCGGGATCAACCAGTTGGTTGATCAGGGAGACAGACGAGAAGCAGCAGGCGCAGTACGCCTCTTCTTTCTCTTCCAGTAAAGTGAGATGCTCATCGGCATCTAAAAATCGATCGTTGGCTTCATCCAATGTGTGAGTGTAGGTGCCTTGGTTGCAGAAAATCCTAAGTTCCAGAAGGAGTTTGAGCATGATGTTGCGAGAGCCCTTCTCCGCATGTCCGCTCACAGCGGCATCGATGGCGCGCTTGCCCTTGCTGATGATCTCTTGATAGCGTTCTCTCTCACGCTTCGAGAATGTTATCTCTTTCTCATCGACAAGTGGCGAAGATATCCCGAGTATGGCTCTGGTTCGTCGCAGACACAAGGGCTTCAGTGTCTCCCGCAAGATTCCACAGCCACGTCTGAAAGACTTCCTAGAGACAGCTACCACATGTTGTTGGAAACACTTGTTGTCTCCCAACAGTGGAACTCGACAAAAGTCCAGCAGCGCTCCGAGATCATCAATCTTGTTCGAGATAGGTGTTCCGGTAAGACACCAATGATGGGCTGCGTCTATACTTGTAATAGCCGTGAAGAGTTTTGTTCGACGTGAGCGTATCGTGTGGGCTGTTTGCACTGGTCAGCAGGATTGCATTGTCTTTTGCTTTACGACGCAAAAGCTAACCTTCGTCAAGAACAACTCGGAAGAATCGCATATGGTACATTACTTGCCTCCGGCTCTTGCGATATTCCATTGCAATGGTGCCGTATGTTGTGAGTATGATATCGTGATTCATCAACTCCAAGTAATGGCGGACTCGCTCATGTCCATGGTATTTGGAAATCGTCAGACTGCCAGTCCGCGTGTGTCTATCGACGATTAATATCTGAGAGTAAGGTCTCTGGAAACGATACTTACTGATCGAGTTGCTTGAGCCAGGAGTCCATTATTTGAGTCGATGGAACCACAACAAGGGTAGCTCGGCTTCTTGGTACGGTCGAAGCTATAGTCGGAGCTACGCTTTGAACAAAACGGTTGGCTCTATCAAGAGAGCTCACAATCAATGCAATCGTTGTCAGTGTTTTGCCGAGACCCATGTCATCTGCCAGGATGCCGCCATACGGTTCTTGCTGTGGCTCATGTCTCTCGTCGGCAGTAATGGTGTGGCGGTAGCTACGTACAGAGGATTAGACACCAGTCGGCGCAGTCACCATACGTTTCGAACTCACACAGGCATGGCATCCTCGTTTGTGTCACGCTGCCAAAAATGGAGGCTTTCATCCAGGAGTGCCCCACCGGTTTCTCGCCTGGACATGAAGTCAAGTGCTTCACCCTGGTGCCTGTCACCAGATGTCAGCCCCAGCCGAACTTTCGTATGTATCTACTTACGGCATCATCGGAGTAGTGACGGTTGTTTCGTCCAGGCTCACGGCAGCAGCGTCGAAACTATGCTCCTGCGAAAGACCATCCAGAGCCACGGTCCATTCAGTAGCATCTTTGGTCTGATTTCTACGGAGCTCGTTCTCCTGGAACCAAATTTCAACGTCCGAGACATCGAGGGATAACACATGAGGGTTGTGGTACTCCATGTGCGTAACAGGGCTGTACGGATCTTGGAGATAGACGCCATGTCCAGACAGCAATTTTCCGATGCTTTCGCCATCGCTCCTGCGACCCGATATGTGAGCATCAACGAGCAAATGACTTGAGTCTCCAGCTTTCCGTAGGCGTTCTTCCAGATGATTGTGCTCTGCACAGATATCAACCTGTACACCGGCATAATCCAAGGCTTCCGATAGTACAAGTGCCGCCTGGAAATTCATGTGAGCTGACTCCGGAAAGCTCTCGGTGCCAACAAAAAGCTTTCCCTGTTTTCTCGACAGGCGAAGGGGCACATGATTTACGCCTGCGCCTTCCTGGTCCGTGGTCTCATCTTCAGTGGTCGTAATTTGGGGATCTCGAAGACATTGGCACTTGATGTCAGGGACCTGGCGAGGCATTAGCTCTGCTAGCACCAGTGCAGCCCAGGGAACTGCATTGGAATTACCATTCCGTAATAAACCAGCGCGGTAGAGCTTTCTTGTACAGGCAACTCCTCGTCGACGGCGCCCGACTGACATGCCGCCGGAACGGGCGGAGTCACCAGCAAGTCTTGATGTGTCGCAGAGCTCCATTCCGCATTGCAGTAAGAAATCCAGGTAAAGTCGTCCGCCACATCAAGGCCATACTCCTGGCTGTTGAACCCTTGAAGATTAAGAGTCGCGGCCGCGGTTGTGCCATCGCTTTGAGTTTGGGAACCAAGAAGCTTTGGCTGTTTTCGAGCCCGCGCCGACACGTCGCCGCCCGTCGTTTCCGCACCGTTTGGTTCCTGGCCACTCCTTCTTTTCAACATTGCTTTCCACTCATACTTGTCCTGTCTGACGCGAAAACCACCACTGTGATGCTGGCTTCAGCGAGGCTGATATCGGTCGGCTGTGCAATGCGGCTGAGACTGAGCCAGACGAGGCTGTATTATTGGGGCAGTGTTGCCCCTGCAGCTGACGGGCGCGTGGCAAAGCGAACATGTCTTTGTTCTCTTCCTCTCGTCACACTTCGCAAAACCTAACTACATACAGGCAGCTGTATCATTTCTCTTCGCGCTCGACCAGGCACATGAGCGACATGCAAGATGACGGATCTCGTAGGCTTGCCGCGACGAGAGTCCAAGAATCCTCCTCCTGGTACTACAGCCCGTGACATGGACCATGCGAACAACAAAGACTTTCAACACCCATGGATAGATTCCGAAGCTCAAGTTCGACTGTTGAGAGTCAACACTTTCGGCTCTGACGCCTTGGAAGAAATCGAATGCAGCCTGCAAGTGGTGTCTGTTGTTGATCTCCCAACGGTCGATTATATTGCCCTCTCTTACTTCTGGGGAGAGGCGCGGACTCACAATGATGTTCACCAAATCACTGTCGACCATCAAGCATACTGGGTGAGAACTAACCTGTGGACTTACTTCCAAGCAGCCCGAACCCTTGATCATTCTCTACCTATCTACATCGATGCAATTTGCTTGAACCAACTGGACATTGAGGAACGTGAGCACCAAGTCAAGCTCATGTCAGAGGTTTATAGTCATGCGAACCACACGCGTATCTGGCTGGGGAGTATTCACATCGAACAGATCGGAAATTTGCGATTGCTACGACTTGACCTTGACCTCACCGCACATGCTCCACATTCACCATGGAACCCCCAGTCTTTCATCGGCTTGAGCTACATTTGCTCTCGAAACTACTGGCGGAGACTTTGGATAGTGCAGGAGTTACTCCTCAGCAAGACCGCGAGTGTTCATTGCGGGCCTTTCGTTTTCTCCTGGGAGGAGCTTAGCAAGCTTGCAAAGCTACCTCTTTCTGCTGACGCAATCGGAACGCCCGACAGAATCACATGGTGGAATACATGGGTGTTCCCTCGACCGGAAGACTTCTCACAGCAAAACGTCCAAGATGGAAGAATCTTCGATGGATGGCAATTTGCACTACGTCTGTTTCACTACCGCCACAAGTGGTTGTCAAGAGGCGACGGATCAATGACACAAATGTCAGGCCTGCCAATCCACCACGCCGTTACAGCCTTCCAGTTTCAACAGTGCCGCGATGTGGAAGACAAAATTTACGCACTCATCGGTCTTCTGGACACCCAAGGAAGAGACATGATTACACCAAGCTATCGTGGCTCCCTATCTCAGCTATTTATTGATACCGCTGCTGCATGTCTAGTGTCTCGACAAAGAGCAGAGTCGACACTGGCAAACGAGTTGAGGCCGACATACGACGAACGGGTGCTTTGCGACAGACTCAACACCACTCTGGGACTGACGAGCGAAGGAATCAAAGCACGAATCGATAAAGCACTGGAAATCGCAGCTTCGTACACGTACAGCATGCGCAACTCATCATCTGCTCAGACGCATCAACTCGAGCAATCAGAGGCATCAGAAGTCATCCCCAATCACTCAATAACATCCCCTGGATCAAACTCCAGGGAACCTGATGATGGCTCGACTGGTTCAGGGTTTGAGTATGTGTTTGGAGATTTCGTGCGCAATTTGACCGTTGCAGAGAGAGCAGAGTTTGCAGGAGCCACACCCAGAACACTCAACACCACAATCGCAGTCATTCAAAGACGACAAAGGGCAAACAAGGAGATGAAGAACATGACCAGGCTGACAGGGTTCATCCATCAAGTGACGACCTACAACGAAGTCCTCGACACTTGCCTAGGCATGCAAAACGTAGCTGCCTTTGTCTGGGTATGGAGCTTCTTCTTCTTCCCCTTAACGCTTAAACAAGAATCTGACAATCACAGGGCTCGATGAAGTTCCTGCTGCAGGTAACCATGCCCGAGCTTCGAACTCGATTGGGCGCGGTGAAACCAAATCCAGTACTAACGCATCCTAGGTTTCCTCCCAGTGGTCACACTCCTTTGACGTCTTGTTAAAACAGTACCAGAGACTTGGAGAGAGCATTCCCGCGTTTGTACTGGTCCGATCACTACCAGATAACCACGACCACCATACCGAAATCATCAGCTCGATCTTCTGCAAAATCTTCACCTTCCACAAGCTAGCCCTGCAATACTTCAGAAAGACATGTAAGAACCCCCAATGCTAGTTCTCTGCGCATGCCACATGACCTGCTAACAACTTTAAGCTTGGCGCCAGCTTTTTGCGGCGCTATGGGGCCATCTAGAAGCGAAGCTTGCGCGCATAATTGACGGGATGAACGACCTCAAGAGCCTCGTCGAAACTCAAGCTAATGCACAAGAACTTGGCCGAGCGCAGCAAGGTAGAGCGGATAACGAGATGCACTTTGCAGAGGTGCTACGTCAGTCCAAAGAGACCAGACTTCTTTCCGAAGAAGGATTCGGAAATCTTGAGCGTGAGGCGACTCACCGTCAAAAGCAGCAAGTGCTGAAATGGCTATCCGCAGCTGACGCGAGGTCGGATCAAGATCATCACAGACGCTACAGGGATAAGATGAACAGCGGCCACTGGCTACTCCGGAATAAACGTTTCCAAGCGTGGATTGACCCAAGATCCCACTCAGCACCACTACTATGGGTGACCGGAATACCCGGAGCTGGTAATTACTTCCTACAGTTCACCTGTCAGTTCAAGAGCTCATATTGCACACAGGGAAATCCGTACTTGCATCTCTCGTGGTTGATCACATAACAGAGTCACCGAGCACAACACCAGTATATTTCTTCTGCAAACACGACGACCCGGAAAGGAACACGTTCGTCGGTATGGCCCGTTCAATTCTCCATCAGCTCTTTCTAAAGGACGAGGACGTCTTTCGGTATCTCTTCCAGGCTGCTACGACTGGAGGTGAAACCAAACTTCGGGATATCAAACGAGCAAAAGAGCTTCTGGGCACATGTCTGCGATCGGCAGGAAGAGTATACGCTATCATAGACGGAATTGACGAATGCCACCAGACTGACCAGGAACACATCACAAAATTCTGGATCGGCCATGTAGAGCAATCCAGCTCTGACCTTAAGCCAAGCAAATGTGTTCTCCTCAGCCGGGACGACACAACAACGAACAAACTGTTTCTTGGGATACCTGCCGTTCGTGTTCAAGGGAAAGAGCACGAAGCCAAAATTTACTCATACAGCATGACACGTGCTGCAGAGCTCCAGGCGAAATTCAAGCTCTCTAATGCTGAGAAGAACGACATTGCGTTCAAGACCGCTTCTCGAGCAGGCAGTATGTTCTTGTTTGCTCGGCTTGTCATGGACAATTTATGGTACCAGGTCAACAAAGATGGAATTCACCTGGAGACGGCGCCAGAGGTGTTTCCAGTTGCGATCGATGATGTGTGAGTCAGCTCCAAAGGATCGGATCGACAGCAGTGCTGACAAAGATAGATATCATCGCATTACTGAGAACGTTGTCGTCAATGCACCTACACCATATGGACAGAAAGCAGCCATGTTGCTGTCATGGGTAGCATGCGCTATCAGACCACTCAAATGGCGCGAAATCCAAGCAGCAGTCTCAAACGATTGGGAACGACAAATCGTCGATTTCGATCGCTATCAATTAGCTGTGGATGCCAAAGAACTTTGCGGCGCATTGGTGGAAGAACTGCCAAATGGCGACATCAGTTTCGTCCACTCAACCGTCAAACCGTGAGATACCTCCAATCCGGTTTCGCTCGACAAGAAATTAATTGCTTTCAGCTTCCTTCTTCGTGCTGGACATGTGTCCGGTGACGCTGCAAATCTCAGCTTGACCGAACTCTGTCTCAAATACCTCAGTCTACCCGCATTCTCGCACGAAGGGGGTGACGACCAGATCCGCGGGCACGCACGGACAGGCTCGTTCGCATTTTTCGAATACGCGTTGGCATATTGGACAGCGCACCTCGAACTAGCTTTGGACAAATGTGCTTCATGGACCTCGCTTCTCGCGCCACTGGCTCATATCCTCCAAGCATTCTTCCAGATGCATTGGAAGCCCGCAAGAAGACAGACGAGGCCACCGAAACGAATCCAAGAGCTCATGAATCGCATCGTTCACTTTGAGGAAAGTGCGAAGATAGGAGCCTGCCTTTCGGCTATGCACTGTGTCATGACGACTAATTTGCCGGATTTGGAAGCGGTTCACACTCTTCGTCTTTTCTCGTTCCTGGCCCGAGTCCGCGCCATCGTCGAAGATCTGGCCTCGCAGCCCGATGTCGTCTCCGAAATACAGCAATTCTATGGTCTACAGCTCTACAAGTGCTCCAGGATATACTGCAAATACTTCCACGAGGGCTTTGCGACTGTAGCCCAGCGCGATTCGCACGTCGAAAGACACGATCGTTCACATCTTTGCAAGGTCACTGGCTGCCTATACGCGAGTCTCGGCTATCCGAAAGCGGAAGATCTCGCCAAGCACAACAGAACTGCCCATCCGGCCATTGCCAGAGAAGAAGACTTCTCGACTTTGTTGGACGACGGCATTCAGGTGGACGACGGCATTCAGGTGGACGATCAGGCGGCTTACGGAGCTGAAGAAGAACATCAGGTAGGGAACCGAAAACACCCCGCTACATTTCAATGCAACGTGTGTATGAATCGCTTCACTCGGGCATACAACCTCCGAGCGCATATTCGCACACATATGGCTGAGCGACCATTCGTTTGCACAGTGTGCGGCAAAAGTTTTGCTCGATCGCATGATTGCAAGCGTCACGAAGCCCTTCATCAAGGTGAAAAGAAATTCGTCTGTTATGGATCCCTAGAGGACCATTCGAGCTGGGGCTGTGGCCGTAAATTTTTTCGTGCCGATGCATTAGGTCGCCATTTCAGGTCGGAAGCTGGGCGCGTCTGTATTACGCCTTTGTTAAATGAAGAAAGCGCTATAAGACAAAAGGCGTGGCTCGAAGAACAACGGCAGGCAGGGGTTGCCGTGGCGCCTCAGCCGTTCGACCCCATGGACGACAACTTGCTACCCGACGCTATCCTTCAGCAGTATCCAGCTCTCGCAATGCCAGCTCCCGCAGGACTCGATTGAGATCCGTTACCTCAGGGCCCACCCCCGGACGAGGAAGACTACAGACGCAGCTCGTTCAACGCCAATCGGGGGAACACAGAGGCCCCACAATCAAGTGTGCCCTGGTTGCCTCGAAATCCAGGCTCAGCTGGGCCCAGAACTGGCAAGAATTAAATAAGGCAAATGGAAGAACTTACAATGCCAGACCTTGAGAAGAGCTCGCATGCGAGCCAAGTTTGGAAACTAGCAGGTGTCTGCTCTTTCATTGCAACGAGACGATTCTCTTCGTAGATGAGCGCAGCAATAGTATTGCAAGATCTGACTTGACCCTTTTCTATTGCAGAAGACGCAGTGATAATGTTGTATTACACCTATCACTGTAATATAGAACCTTCGGTCCGATCACATGTGGTTCACTTTACACGCCCGCACCAGTGCTTTGCGGAGGGGTCCAAAACTGCGGCAGTTGATTGGCTCGCGACGAGAGGTGTTCTTTTCTTCCAACAATCGAGGCAGTGCGAGGCAGTGCACTTGCACTGCCTCATTCTAGCGTCATTAGACTTTTGGCGATGTCATCTGATTGGCTCACTATGAGAGGTGTTCTTTTCCTACAACATTCGGAGCGGTGCAAAAAGTCGATGAGCACAAGTTGACAAGTTGTCTAAGGTGCGAGGCATATTCTTCGTTCTAGCGTCATTAGACCCTTGGCGATGTCAATTGATTGGCTCACCACGAGAGGTGTTCTTTTCTTCTGACAACCAAGGTCGCCAGAGGCTGAGTCGCCATCCTAAAAAAAACCTATTCCTCACTAAGCGCGTCATCAAGCGGCTTCATTGAAGAGCATCCCTATCAATTAAGCCGCCAACATGGTCCTGCGGAACTTGAGTGACTCGTGATTGAGAGCTCAGGGAGGGCTTTGGGGTTCAGCTGACAACATTGTAGTAATGGCGACTGGATCGTTAGATCGTTCACGGAACTGCGTAAAGAGGTAACGACTGTGCTGGTACAGCGACTTTGAGAAACACCTGTATCCTGAAACACCCCACAAACGACAAGACTCTGCTATAGAGATCCAAGTCTACTTCATGAAATGAACCGTATAGGCGAACTCGTCGACTGCCACCGCCGAAAGAGCTTTGTTCACCCCCTTTGGCACCACAATGCTAAAGCTGAAGCTGGTCAGGCTTTTGAATGTCGAACGAGACGACGTTGCTACCTTCGTATATGCTAGAGATGTTCGGCATGGTAAGCGATCCGCCTGGCGTCAAGAGGTAAGGTCCGAAAGCAAAGTAGGAGGGCGAAGATGGGTGATTGAGACCAGTTTAACGGGCGCTCCGTATGCGATAACGGTGTGCGCCAGACTTTGCATTCAGTCAGCGATTGGGTCCATCTCTCAGCCTGGCTGACTCCCAAGGTCCCTACTGATTGTAACCCACCGGCACCGCCTGTGCGACGGCGGGGTTGTCTGTGGCTTTCTTCGAATCTTGAAACTGATCGCGAATGAGCATTGCCTCTTGAACATATCACAGACACCACTGATCGCCACGTACGGCCGCAACCACCTGTGGGTGATCCGCGGAGGAGATGGGTCGGAAGGGAGTTGCACCAATGCACCCCGTGGCCCAGCAGAAGCCGAAGATGGAGAGCAAGGGATGCATAGTGGCTCAGCAAGAAGATGAGTCCCCCATATCGTAGAGTTGCTTTTTCACAGGAAACGGGTCAATTTGTAGAAAAAATTCGCGACTCCCGCTATCCTAACGTTAAATCTTTTTGCGTGTCCCAAGCCGCCTGCCTTCTATACCTATTTTTTCAGCCCCCAAACGCCCATCGCTGCGCGAACGATCGCATGCATCCATCTCGGGAAATCGTTTAATTTTGAACCTTGTTTCATTTCTTTAAGCTTTCTGCTCAGTATCCTTGTCCTCGCCATTGGCTTTTGTAAGATTGTTGTGCGTCATGCTGACAGGAATAGTCACGTCCTCGATAGGAGGCAGCAAGCTACGGGCAGACTGTCTTGCGCTCTGAGCCAGAACAGCGTCCATGATGACCAGCGAGGCCATGCTCTCGACAATAGGAACGGCGCGCGGGATGACGCAAGGGTCGTGGCGGCCCTTTGCCTCGAGCACGCCGGTGGCTTCGTCGTAGGTGGCGGTGTTCTGGGCCTGACCGATGGTGGCGGCGGGCTTGAAGGCGACGGTGAAGTAGATGGGCGCGCCGTTGGAGATGCCGCCTTGGATGCCGCCGGAGTTGTTGGTCCTGGTTGTCAGGCGGGGGCGCACGACGCCCGGGCGGGTGGGGTCTGTGGTTGCGGGTGCTTTGATGAAGGCGTCGTTGTGCCTGGAGCCGGGCACGCTGCAGCCGCCGAAGCCGGAGCCGATTTCGAAGCCCTTGGTCGCGGGGATGGAGAGCATGGCGTGCGCGAGCGTGGCCTCGAGTTTGTCGAAGCAGGGCTCGCCTAGGCCGGAAGGGCAGTTGCGGATCACGCAGGTGACGGTGCCGCCGATGCTGTCCTGGGCTGCTTTGGACTCTTCGATCACGGCCTCCATTCTCTTGCCTGCTTCGGCGTTGGGGCAGCGGATGGGCAGGTTCTCGTCGACCTCGTTGCGGGTGATCTTGCCGATCAGGTCGAGGAAGTCGGGGTTTGTGCTTGCGGTCGGGTGCTCTTTGGTGGGCGGGAACATGTACTCGTTGCCGACGCTGTTGGTGAAAGCGACAATCTCGACGCCGTGTGCGACACTCAGGTATTTCTCAGCAATCGCGCCGGCTGCGACCCTGCCGATGGTTTCGCGCGCACTGCTGCGTCCGCCGCCCGAGCTGGCCTTGACGCCGTACTTCTCCAGGTAGGTCCAGTCGGCATGGCTGGGTCGGGGGAACATGTCCATGGTGCTGCTGCCGTAGTCTTTGGGCCGCTGGTCCTGGTTCATGACGCGCATGCCGATGGGGGTGCCCAGAGTGACGCCGAACTCGGTACCGGACTGGATCTCGACTCTGTCCTTCTCGTCTCGGGGCGTGGTGAGGGCGCTCTGGCCGGGACGGCGACGGGTCATCTGAGGTTGGATATCATCTTCGGTGAGCTTGAGTCCTGGGGGCACACCGTCGACGATGCAGCCCACGCTCTTGCCGTGCGACTCGCCGTATGTCGACACGCGGAAGTATTGGCCGAAGGTTGACATATTGGTGGAGGGGTGTGTGTAGATGTATGTTGTCGTAAGGAAAAGAGAGGGGACTACTACTAGTAGATGTACACAAGACCCCAATGTAAATGACGATCCAATGGCCTGTGAGTCGAAGGAGTCAACTTTTAAGCGGGGCACTGAACTGGCTTTCTCATGGTAGCAGTCTAGCCCTCTGCGTCTCGAAGACTTCGTTTTACTAAAATACTCATGCTATTCTTTGTTTGAATACAAGTCCACCCCATTGGAATGGTAGGGGAATCGATCATGACTAGCAAACACTCCATGTCTGACCATGAGATCGTGCTATTGATGCATTCTGTCAACGCGAACGGACCAGGCCTTCAGAAAGGACGAGAAAGCGATCCGCGCGGTATCGGCCCTACCATCGTTCCATCGCATCATTGATTTAAAGAAAAACATACATCCATGTCTGATTACGCGACTTGTTCCGAGTTCGTCAGTTTCTCTCCGTGGTGACATGTAATCAAAGTTTATTGTGCGGACGTCTAAGGTAATAATCACTCACATGAAAAGACACTACACATGAGAGAGAACACAACGTGAAGAGACCTGTAACATCTATACATAACACATCGTCAATCCAAAGGCAAAAACCCCAGCCATCTATTGATTGAACCGCGTGGTCCATTCCGCGATTTTATCATTTAGCATCTGACTTATTTGCTCTCACCAGGCTTGTAAGCGGCGTCGTGGGAAGCAATGGCGCGACCACTGGGGTCGGTCTGCTTGCTCCAGGTCGGCGTCCACCTCTCGACAGTGCCGGCACACTGAGGAGGGAAGTGCTCGTCGAACATGCACCTGTACCAGTACGCCTCCTTGGAATCAGGGATGTCGTCGCCCCACGTGGGGTGGTCCTTCTTGATGTTGGCCTCGACCATCTGCTCGTCGGTGACCATCTTCTGCGCCTCGTCCTTGAGGCCGTCGATCCAGCCGTATCCGACACCGTCGGAGAATTGCTCCTTCTGGCGGTACAGAATGTGGTCGGGCAGGTAGGGCTTCTCGCCGGGCGCGAGCTCGGACTTGTCGAAGGCGCGGCGCATGATGTACTTTTCGATGCGGCCTTGGTCCTTCTTGATCAACTTCTCCTCGGGGTCGATGTTCATGGCGACTTCGAGGAACTCCTTGTCGAGGAAGGGCACACGCGCTTCCACGCCCCATGCAGAGGTGGACTTGTTGGCGCGCAGGCAGTCGGCAAGGTGGAGGTTCTTGACGCGGCGGACTGTCTCCTCGTGGAAGGCCTTCTTGTCGGGCGCGTTGTGGAAGTACAGGTAGCCACCGAAGGCCTCGTCGGAGCCCTCACCAGAGAGGACCATCTTGACACCCATGGCCTTGATCTTGCGGGAGAGGAGGAACATGGGAGTTGAGGCGCGGATGGTGGTGACGTCGTAGGACTCGAGGTGGTAGATGACATCGTAAAGGGCATCGAGACCCTCCTGGATGGTGAAGGTCATGGAGTGGTGCTTGGTTCCGAGGAACTTGGCGACTTCGGCGGCGGCAACACTGTCGGGAGCGTTGGGGAGACCGATGGAGAAGGAGTTGAGCTGCGAAAGAAGAGGCATCTGGTTCATGTGGAAGTTCTCGTCCATGCCGGTGAGCTCGTCCTGGCCGTTGAAGGGCGCGCCGCCGTAGGCAGTGGGAGTGTTGGCACCAGACTCCCTGATTTGCTTTGCGTATTCGCGCTGAAGTCTGAGAGTTTCGCGCTGGGCGATGGAGGCAACGAGAGAGCTGTCCAGACCACCGGAAAGAAGAACGCCGTAGGGCACCTCAGCCATCAGCCTCTTCCTGACGGAGCGCTCAAAGGTCTCTCTAAGTAGCTTGTAGTCGATGGGGTTGGTGGGGATGTTGGAGGGCTCAACCAGCCACTTGGGGGTGAAGTAGCGGGTGAGGGAGTCGGTTTTGCTGTCGTAAACATGGCCGGGAGGGAAGGCCTGGATGGTGTCGCAGACGGGGTGCAGGCACTTCAACTCGGAGGCAAAGTAGACGGCGCCGGGAGTCTGCGAGGAGCGGCCCATGTAGAAGGTGGTGATGCCAATAGGGTCTCTCGCGGCAATAACGCGATCGAGCTTCTTGTCATGCAGCACCCAGCTGAACATGCCGTCGAGGTATTTGGGAGTATCAATTCCATGCTCTTGGTACAGCGGGATGATGACCTCGCAGTCGGAGTGTGTCTTGAAGGGGTATGTCTTTGCAAGCTGCTTGCGCAGGATCTTGTGGTTGTAGATCTCGCCGTTGACGGCAAGGGAAACAGACTCGTCCTCGTTGGTGATGGGCTGTGCGCCGGAGTCTGGGTGTTGTTCGTCAGAGGGTGCTTGATGTGTTGACGGGAGGGATATTCGTCTTACCAACACCGACAATGCTCAAACGCTCGTGGACGAGGATAGTGTTGTTGGCGATGTGGTTGCCGCTCCAGTCGGGACCGCGGTGCTTGACCTGCTTGCCCATGCGGATGGCCGTGGGCCTGAACTTTTGCACATCGGGGTGCCTGTTGTATTGTCAATACAGGGTGTTGCATGTCTTTGCGACGTATCAGGGCTTGACTTACTGGTGGCAGGCGAAAATACCACACATGTTGGCGGTGTTGTGACGGGAGGTTTCTTGCTGGGGAGAGAGGGTGTCACTCTTGAAAGGTCAGGTATAATATTATAGCGCGGGTCGAATGAGTCAAGGGCTGGGTAATGGTCGACTGACTGGTCCAATGGCTAATACCAAGCCGCTCCAGTCACAGACTCACAGTACATATTTTGATGGCCCCGCCGCCGAAGACGGCTCTACTGATAAGATGTCTTATCTCTCGCGCCGATCCTTCACGCTAATGCAAGTGGAACCTTGTTCGGAATACAGGGTTTCGTTCGACGATTGTTTATCGTGTTGTCTGTTGCGAGGGGAGATGCTCGTCCTTGTCCATTCGACCACCCACTACCACAACCAGTATTTCACTACACGAGTTGCCAAGAGGCAGATCGCTCCGAACTATCATCAGCAGCTGAACATCCCAACGCCACATACCTACGAATCTCCTCAACTCTCGTCGTCGTCAGGGAACCCTTGCCAGCAGCGAGGCATTGCCAGCGAAACCTACGCCACGTCACACGGTCAGACTGTGCAACGACCACTTTACTGGGCATAAGGCGGCAACATACTTATAGCCACGTCCCATACGAACACAGCATGTCGTAGCGATATCACACCCAGACCTAAACTTCCAGTCACCCGCCAACATGAGGTCCGCCCTGGCAACAGTCACCCAGCGCCGCGGTAACAGGTCTAGAAGCACCTCTCTTACAAGCGTTCCGCCTTCACAAACCTCAAGCGACTTCGACCACGAACTCGCCGCTCTCGCTGCTTCCATCATCTACAAATCTCCACTGCCTTCGCAAGCGGGCCTTCCAACCTACATTGTCAACGCCGCCGCCTTCCCAGACGCCTACGAAGTCGACTACAACGCACTCTTGCCATATGTCCTCGCAAGATTGCCCGAAGAAGATGAGCTCATCAGTGGGACTGAGTACGAGATCATCTTCTTTGCAGGAGGACAGGCGGACGGCGCTACAACAGAGAAAAAGCAAGGTCCGGGAGTTGGATGGTATCTGCAAGCATATCAAGTGCTGAGCAGGGCCACACGGAAGAAGCTGCAAAAGCTGTATATTGTACACCCGCGAACTTGGGTCCGAGTGCTCGTGAACGTGTTCGGCACGGTCGTTTCTCCCAAGTTCAGGAGAAAGATCATCAACGTCAACACTCTGACTGGTCTCGCTATGCTTATACCAATTGAGAGATTGATGATTCCTCCTGTGGTATATCTGCATGACAGAAAGCTGTGTCCGGATATCGACGTCCCATACGCTAGTGGCAGACGAGCATTTGGTGCTGTCAAGCCTCTGCCGGAAAACCAAGCTACAGGCAAAAGCAGACTGCCAAGAGTATTGCGCGAGACCACCAACTTCATTCTTCATCCATTCAATATCAGAACTGAAGGATTGTTCCGAATCCCGCCACACTCGATACTTTCAGGCGCCTTGAGAGAAGCTTACGACAGAGGCCAGATGTACATCATTTGGAAAGAAGCCGGTGCAACATTCGTAGAACCTGGCGTTGACCCGAAATTGGTAAGCGAAGTGCGGGTCGAGGACGCCTATGGCGTCCATTCTGCTGCTTCGCTGGTCAAGACCTGGTACCGGGAATTGAGACAGCCCATCTTTTCGGAATCAAGCTATGCTGCTTTGCGCGAGCAGTTCGGCAGTCCTGATGTCGAGGTCACGCTCGAGGATCTCGAAAACATTCTTTCTACCAATTCACACCAGTCTCCTCTCAGTACGGCGAGTCGGGAAATTCTCCTCAGACACCTCCTGCCAACGCTCTCGCTTGTGGCTGAGCGCGAGGCAGAAAACAAGATGGATTCGAATAACCTCGCCATCTGCTTCGCCATGACTCTGGTGTGTGGGTCTAACCAGCTTGAAGATGCAAAGATGACAAGTGTGATTCGACGAATTCTCCAGGTTGCTATCGACTCGTGGCCGCAGTTGAGAGAGCGACTGAGTATCGGTCAGAACGAAATTTGGAAAGACCTCCAGCCTCCACAGGAAGCCAAGGATTACGAGGACCCACTCGAAGAGCCGAGGTCGACGAAACATTCTGGCGAGCACGCTCATGGTGGCGAAGGCCATTTCGTTCATCTACTGGATGCTGAATCTCCAACAGGCGACGATGACCTGTCACTTGAGCGCGTAGAGCGCACACCAACATTACCACCACGACCAGTCAGCTCACGTCCCATCTCTGCCGTGGGCTCTACCCACGATGATACTCACCTTGCCATGCCGAGACGCAAGCCAGCACCCGAACCGCCACGATACTCCACTATATTCGGTGACAATGAAAAGCTCGCGACAGACTCGCCCGACGGATACTCGTCTTCGGACAGCTTCTCAAACCTAGCCATCCGAAGTCGCGATTACGGCGAGAACGAGAAGAAAGGCTTCGCCGCCCACGAACAACACACCAAGGACCTTCACCACATTGAAGTCCCCAAACGCAAAGCCCTCGCCCACCAACAAAATGAAGGTCTCGCGCACGGCGTAGCACGAAGTGCTTCCGAAGCCACCTCCGCCCACCTAGCCCACCTAGCAGCTCAACGCGCAGCTCCAGCAAACAGAGCATCCATTCCAGAGCCATACTCAGCACCAGGCGCACTAGGCGAGAATGAACAAGCACAGCCAGCCGCCGACGATCCCATTTTCCGCAAACCCTCGTGGCCAGCATCTCGTGGCAACCAGCAGGGCATCCCCACCTTAGCAAAGCCCATCATCCCGCACCGTCCACGCTCCCACGAACCGACTTCAATAGCAATGCAGTCGGCTTCGGACGAGTTCAGGACCGGGCTGCCGAGGCTGAGGACTCCGAGCGCCGGCTTACTGAGACGCACGCCGTCACACGAGCAGGCGAACGGACAGCAGAATGGGAACAACGGCCTCCAGCCGAACAAGCTGAACCTCAAAAAGGCCAGCGTCGACGATTTGAGGCGCATCTACGAGGACCGGGCGAGCGCCGCTGAGGGTATGGCGCAGGCTAGGAGGGGTAGTAGCCAGAACCCCTCTACGCATGGGTGATTTCTGCATCGACAGGTTTTTACTGCACGTATTCGTTAGCGTTAGGTGTTGGATTGGGCAAAAAAGAAGGATTGTTTTGGTAGCTGTTGGCTATTATTGGGATGATTGGGAAACTACTAATGTCTTTCTTTGTTTCGTTTTTCTCACCTCTTTTTGGATTCTTCTGCTTCTTCTGCTTCTTCTCCCCCTCTGATCCTGTTCGTTTCAGCATCAGTTGCTTTTTTTGGTCTATTGATACCCATTATCATGTATTTTCTTTCCGCCTTCGTAGCATAATCTTAGTCTCCCTACCTACATTGACGAATTGCCAATTGGATCGTTTGGTTTTGGTTTTGCTTCTTTCGATGTCCAGGCGACAAGCAGTTTGGGGGAACAATCGACTTGCTGACATCTGCTACCTCACGGCGCATTGTATCTGTCTTGGAAATCACTGGATCAATCGGTCAGCTGCTGGGGCCTCTGGGTCCGCGAGCCATCTGGAACCGGGCTCGGAGAGTGGAAGGAAGACATATATGGTCTGGTTCCGTTTGTCGGGTGGTTGCTTTGAGGGGAGATGAGTGTCTTGTGCCGTTCTCATGTACTTTGGAAGATAATCGAAATGATGGTGGTGGTGGTGCCGTTGTTTAGGGTTGGGGTTGGGGTTTTTGAGGAGAGTTTTTGGAATGTCATGCATGTCTGCATTCGTTCGAGTATGTTGAATTGAATTGATGGGATGGGATGAGATGCTTACGAGTGCTTCTAGGTTCATGATATGCATGCTGTCTGTCTGTCGATCTGTCGTGAGTGCCCGAACCGCAATGCACGAATGCGATACAGCCTGTCTCAAATCTTCCAAGATGCCGTGAGCTCGGCCAGATCGTTCTTTGTGATGGACGAAAATATCTGTCGCATGTTCCACTCCGGAACGAATCTTCTCGATCAAAAACGCCTCGCCGGGGTCTTGCTGAGATTAACCTCATGGAGTTGTTGGTTGGCGGATATTCTGCGTCATGGTTGACATTGATCTGACCATGCAACGCTGGACGCCCTGTCGAACGGTTGGTAAGGTATATAGGCCACGATGCCACTGCTCTTCTTACTGTCTTCTCTTCTTTTTTCCCCCAGGCTGGCCTCATCTTACGATTCTCTTGCATAATACTCATTCATCATACATCTTGAACTATTTATTTTTTGCTTACTTTCATCTGCTTCTTGCACACTCCACACCACCTTCCAATCCAACGCATCGACAACGCATTGACAACATGCCTGGGCTTTACTGTCCCATCCACAGCCCTCACACCGACCCTGGAGTCAAGGTCGGCAACATGACGGAAGCACTAGCTCACGATTCCCGCCATGTCGGCAAGAAAATCGTTGAGGGCAAGGATCCTCGACCTGGACGCCTTGCTGGCGACGCTGGTCCATCTCGCGGTGATGGCGGTGACGGAGATGGCGATCAAGGCGACGTCAACCACGACAACACCGGTGCTGATGGGAAGGAACCTAACCACAGGCCTTCTCTCGCTGGCACGCGCAAACTCGGCAGGCAGACGATGAACGTCTCAAGACCTCGACCCTACCGTGGCCTGGCCAACAAAAAGAGTCTCAACCCTGCATCCGATTCCGACGTCTTCTGGAAGCCTTTGCGCGCTCCACCACCTCCACCTTGAGGCAATAACATTGCTTCAGCTGACGGCAACTCTGCGAGACTGGATGGTGGCTCCTCCGAGGCGACCCATGCGAGCACGCTCCAAAGAATGCTCACCCCCCCGGTTTCTGACACCAGCTCACCGCCGCCGAAGGAGAAGACGCAGGACTCCGACTCCGTTCAGGCCTTTTTCTGGAACTCTAAAGCGCAGAGGAGGGCCCATAAGGATGTGGTCGACCACAACCTCAAAAATGGTCCTTTCAAAGTCCAACCTCCTGACCCAGCCAAGATGAGGCCTCGTCCTTTCTGTTCAAGAAGAATCAAGGCTGAGCAGAAGAGCTCCTGCAACAACTCACAGCCTCGTGTGGTGCACAGTGGCTCGAAAGACGACGCCGACGTCGAAGGCGAAAAGTCACCCCTCAGTCCAATCACAGAGGGTTCCGCCTCGTCGACGATCCCTATGTTCAACGAGTCTCCGATGACTCCTAACTGCTCCACGGCTCCGACGTCGGAAACCGCCAGTGACTGCGACGTTTCGGACACCGGCGTCCTGGCCAACGACAACGAAGACAACGAAGGCGAGAGCTTGTTGCGCCGGATGCTTACTCCAGCGGTTTGCGACACCAACTCGTCACCGAAGAAACAGGATTCCGAACCCGTCCAAGTCTTCGTCTATAGCGGCAATTCGAAGACGAAACCGAACAAGAGTCCAGTCAAATCCGGGTCGAGAATCAAGTTGCCGCCATTCATACCCGACCCTCCAAACCCAGACAAGCAAGAAGTGGGCGAGTTTCGCGCGACGTATAAGCCGAGACAGCCAAAGAAGAAGCAGAAGGATCAGAAGCCCTGTTGCGACCAGAACCGCAGACCCAACGACTCCGACAACGACGCCGACAACGAGCGCGATACTGCACCCGTCAGTTCAAACACACGAAGCGCGGCCAACCGCGTCGCTCACGCAGCGCCGATGACCCCGACAACCCATCCCCGTCATCGTCCCAACATCCGCTACCACAGCAAGTGGCGCGCGGACACAACGGCAAAGGTACAAGATTGCGACGCCGATAGTAGTGAGGACTCCTCCACGCCTTCGGTATCGCTGCCAGTCAAGCGCAAGATGTGGCCGGACGAAACCTCTCCCTCTCGGCATACGACTCCGATTTCCCCTCTCAGCGACCGGCCTCTCAAGCGCCTAAGGAACTCACCGAAGGGGTCGCCGCTGAGATCCCCTAGTTGCGAGGAGTGTGCAGGAGGTCAGTAGAGATGAGGACGAGCGATTCGGCGTGATGGGTGGTGTTGGAGAGCGATGGCGGGGTTTGTTTGTGGCAAATTGTTTTTGATGCGGCGTTGGAGTCGTTGGGTTTGTGCATGTTCGCGGCGTTTTTGCAACAGTTGGAGTTTGGGATTTGATGTGTAGGAGTTCACCTTAGTACTACTACTATTACTTACATAGTGATGCTTAATAGGAGCTGGTCTCTGGAAAAAAAAAATACTTGCGGTGTCTTCTCATGATCTTTGACCGATTTGTGTGAGACTCGCTCGCGTGAGCTGGCGTCGCAATAGACGGCCACGCCGGTTTTTTTTCTTTCGAGATCATGATCAACTTTCTCCAGATGATATCAGTCAATAGAGTGGTGATATCATGATCAGAGGAGTAAGGCACACAGAGACCGTTTACATCCCGTCCCGTCTGCGTTGAAGCTTGTGGCTTTTCATGATGCTTACCCTTCCTTCCCTGCCACTTGTCATTGACTTTCACAAAGTCCGGTAGCAATTGTTCATAATGCGTGGCCGTCACGTTGATGAAACGTTTTCTTCGCGTTTTCAGCAACTCTAACAGCCGTAGATGATTCCGTTGATAGAGCGAGATGGAGCAGGAGATAATGATGATGCAAAGAGCCTACAAGATGATGGCGCAATCGAGACGGGTGGGTGAGTGAGTGAGGTGAAGTCTAAGTTCGGTACTGTACTGCCAGCCAAGGCGGAGCTCGGTGCTTTGGAGAGCTTGGTGTTTCAGGAGTGCCTTTTTCTGTCCTCTCTGGGGACAGATGAATCGGGACAGACTATTACAAGCACGTCCCACGTATGCTACCGTATATTTGTCCCCCGAGAGCTGACCTGTCCACTATATGACAGTACCTATCACATACTAGATGCTTGCTTGGGCCATCATGTCCCTAGAGCACATGCGAGCTAGGGCTACTGCGTACTGCTTATTCGCATGTCTGCGAGGAATAAGATGCTTTGAGACATGGTCTTAAATGCTTTGACCTCCCAGTGCTCACCTCATACCAAGCATTTTTTGTCTTGCGTTCGCATCACGCACAGCCACAGTCTCCTCTTCTACGTTATCAAAGGGCCGGTAAGGCTGTGCTTTGATGACCGGCATCCTCATGGCTGCAGTCCAGACCTGACGCCCCCCTTCAGACGCAGTCGAAAACTCCGACCGGAATCGCGGCAAATGTACGCCCAAGAAAAACAGGTTTACTCCACCATCAACACGACCGATCCAAGACGATCAAGCTTGCAGCCGGGTTGTTTCGAATAGACCTGACGGCTGTAGTTGGGGCGGGTTGAGATCTTGTCGATCATCCCCCACCTCATCCTCCTAGTGAGATCCAGGAACGGCAGACTACTGGACGGGTTTTGGACTCGAATTGTGGAGTCCCCTATGGCTGACGGAGACCATCCCGTTGCCCTGACCTTGTTCTACGGATCATTATGATAAACTACTCATGCATCGACACGGAGTCGCTCGCCGTCGAAGCCGTCTCCCTTCCACCCTTGGACGAACATGGAATGATAATCCGGCCTCGAATGGAATGCCAACCCACACGCTCCGCGACTAGGCCTCGGTCTCGCCCAGTAAGATCATATATCACTGCTGCCATGCATAGGGCGACTCGGAACTATCGGCCCTGTCACAATGAGCAAAGACGGCTCGGCGACAAAAATACTCGGGAGCACAACCATGATATCGGGAAGTTCTTGCGCGTCATCTTGCAGAGAGTTTGACAAGCTCATGGCATCCCAACGAGGGCATGGCGTTGTTGGCGATGATAGCCCGAGTGCTGAGGTCCACAAGGGTTTGTTTGCATCACTGGCGACAACCTTCAAAAAGGTGAAGGACCGCCACAGGTGGTTTGTAGATCTACGCCTCATTTCTCCTTACTTGCATTGAGAGCTCCCCAATCGTCTCAGCGATCATGATCACCTCAATTGTGACTGCTGTTGCATTCGCTGCTTTCACTGCGGCAGAAGAAGTCGCTTGGTCTGGGTATGCATGTATTGACAGGATAGCCGTTGGAGAACTTTACTAACGTTAAGCAGTATGCATTACAGCAAGAAGCTTTACGATCCTGCATAATCAGGACCGTGTATGCCCGACGCATCATTCTGACAATCCATTTGCAGGCTTCGACAGATGGTCCTTCAACTCATATTCAAAGCTGGGAACTAAGCAGGCCGACTACTACCCAAGATTCTTCAAAAACAACGTCAGTGTGATCCACTGTCGGTCCATGAGCGAACACCACTGACATCTAGACAGCCTCTTCCAGATGGCAAGCCTTGGGGTTCAAGAGATCACAACACAAATTACTACACAGATTACCCCATCACTGGTGTAAATCGTGTCTTTGACTGGACAATCACCCGGGAACCTTGCGCGCCGGATGGAATTAATACAACATGCTTGATGGTCAATGGACAATACCCAGGTCCTGCGATAGAGGTACGTCCACTCCTTTCACGTTCAAGCGCCTCCGATCTAACCCAAACTAGGCCAACTGGGGAGATCAAATCCAAGTCCAATTAACCAACAACCTCACCGACGAAGGCACCGGCATCCACTGGCACGGCATCTTACAAAAGGACAACCAAGCCTACGACGGCGTACCTGGCGTATCCATGTGCCCCATCCCACCAGGAGCGAAATTCACTTACAACTTCCCCGCCGAACTCTACGGCTCCTCCTACTGGCACAGCCATTACAGCGCACAACTTTCCAACGGACTCAGCGGCCCGATCATCATCTACGGCCCAAATGCAACTGCGTATGACATCGATCTGGGTCCCGCCCAAATTAGCGATTGGTACCATGATTACTACACCGACCTCCTCGGCAATCTCAGCGTCCCTCTGTCTGAGAGCCCGAAATACCCTTACTCCAAAAACGTCCTGATCAACGGCAAGAACCCTTACGACTGCAGCAATGCTGAAGGTAGAGACTGTGATGTGGCTCCGATCTCGAGGTTCAACCTCACCTCAGGGAAGACCCACCGCCTACGTCTGATCAACACTTCCGCCCAGGCACTCCTCAAAGTCTCTCTTGACGGCCACACCTTCAAAGTGATAAGCAATGATTTCGTCGAAATAGAACCATACGAGACAAACGTCGTGACCCTCGGCGTCGGCCAGCGATCCGACGTCCTGATCGAAGGAATCGGCAGCTCCCAAGGCGCCTACTGGCTCCGCGCCGTAGCGCCCTCAGCCTGCGCCGCCAACGACGGCCAGAACATAGCCAAAGCCGCCATCTACTACGAGGACGCCGACGACGGCCAGCTGCCCTTCTCCGAACCATGGGACAACTACGACAACAACGACTGCTTCAACGACCCCCTCTCAAAAACCGTGCCGGTCATGGCCCTCGACCCCGGCGAGCCAGGCGAGTGCGTCGACATCAACATGGAAGGGCGCTCGAACGGCACGCACGGCAAGTGGTGGATGAACAACGTGACGGCCGTCGTGGACTACGCCGACCCCATCCTGCTGCACGCCAAGAACACGGACCTGGCCTTCCCGCCGGAGCGCAGCGTCTACCAGTACAACAGCAGCGTGAAATCAATCCGCTACGTCGTCAAGAACAACAACGGCAACAGCCACCCCATGCACTACCACGGCCACAACATCTTCGTCCTAGCGGAGGGGGACGGCGAGTGGGACGGCGAGATCGTCAATCCTA
>Ga0265797_10003347_pt1 | contig 25752 bp, 1 predicted proteins | sample P2T30metagenome_FD_192433 | JGI IMG/M metagenome (GOLD analysis project Ga0265797, IMG submission 192433) | Plant litter microbial communities from East Loma Ridge, Irvine, California - P2 T30 | ecosystem: Environmental > Terrestrial > Plant litter > Unclassified | place: USA: California... | reverse complement strand
TTCTACTCTAACTTGCTTTCTTTTATATAATTTACGCTACGTAGTAGCTTTATTAGCTACTTAAAGCTTAGTAATCTTCTTTTAGACTAATACTAGCTTATACATAATTATTACTACGCTCTTTAAGACTTTTTTAAAGACCTCTACTATAGAAGTTAGTAAGCTATCTATATACTTTTAAATTCTCTGCTTTACTAGCGTTAATTATAACTCTATTTTAAGAGTATTACTAGAGATTTATAATAGCTAAAGTAAGTTACTAATAAGTAGTAGTAAAGAAGTGCGTAACTATATGTTAAGGCCTATTATAATCTATTCTAAGTTAAATAGAACTAATCTAGCGCCTCTAAACTCTTCTTAGATATTACTAGAAGTAATTATAGCGTTAAAAGCGCGCTTAAAGTATAGTAGAAACTTAAGTTTTATAATATAGCTAATCTAGTTATATATTAGCTTCTTAGCTTAGCGCCTATACGTCTTTTTTAATAGCCTAAAATAATCTATATTAAGTAGCTATAGTAGGTAAGATAAGTATAGAGGTATATAGAGAGTAATAATCTTCTTCTCTTTATAGTATTGCTTAAACTAAAGAGCGTTATAGCTCTTATATTTATTAATAATAAGTAGCTAGTACTATTCTATAGTACGCTTTTCTATATAGGTATTAAAGTACTCTAACTACTAGAAACTAATCTTATTTATAGTCTAACTATTCTTAGAGACTAAGATTAACTAATTCTAAGGTATAGTATTCTCTTTATACTAAGTAGAGAGGTAATAGCGCTCTTTAAAGATAATATAGAGTAGAATAGCCTATCTTATTATTTTAATACTCTAAATAACTATAGTCTACTTGCAATTACCTAGCTAAATAGACTTTAGTTATTCTTACTTCTCTAAAGCTATAATAATAGCTCTAGTTAATATTATACCTATTATAAAGCTAGTCTTATTAAAGTTATAAGTATTCTTATTCTAGATACTATACTTAGCTTTTATATTAGCTACTAGCTAGAACTAGGCTTAGATAGCTATAGAGTCTTTGCAGAGGGCTTTCTTATAGTTATACTTATAATTTAACTTTACTTAGAGCTCTAGTTAGCGCTTAACAAACGTACTAGGCTATCTTAGGCTAATCTAGGCTAGATTACACTTAGCGCGTAAGAAATTAGCTATATTAGCTATATCTGTAAGGCAAGAGGGGAATTCTTACTTAACTAGGTTAAGTATATACTAAATAATTACTACCTTCTTAGTCTTATATAAACTTATTATTATTAGTCTATAATCTACCTATAAGAGTTATCTAGCGCGTTAATAGCGTAGAGTTATATAAGAGACGTTATAGATAGCTATAGCGCGTTATAATAAGAGAGTTACGTCTTATTTAATAGCTTAAAGCGTAGTCTATATTCTAGCTTTTTTTAGTAGTTCTATCTAGTATAGTTAATTAGGTATTATAGAGTAGAGGTAGTTTTAGTAGAGTCTTAGCATAGATAGACTGCAAAGCATGCTAGACTGCAAAGCATGCACCTACGTTATAAGTAGCTAAAATCTCTAAAAGTTAAGATTACTAAGAGTTAAGCGCTAATAATAAATAAATAAAAATTTATTAACTTTACTTTAGAATAGTAGTATAATAAGTAAAAGTAAATAGTTCTTTATATTTTTAAAAAACTATATACTTATAAAGCTAATAAAAAATAAATAGTAAAATATAGTATTAAAACCTATAGTAAAAGCTAAAGACTTATTAGTACAGATAGAGAATAAGTAAGTAAGTAAAAGTAAATATAGATAGTTAGTATAGTAGTTATGTAATATAGCTAATAGCTAAACTTATAAATAGTTATATATAGATTTTTTTTTTAAAATAAGAGTCTATTAGTTTTTACTAGTTAGAGTATTTTTCTATTCTATATTACTTTAGTAATAATAGCTATAATTAAGACTTTGCTCTATCTCTTTAATAAATAATAAAGTAGTATTTATATATATTATATTCTTTTACATTATAAAGCTAATATCTAAATTCTCTAAACTAGTAGCGTTAAAATAGTGTATAGAATACTGCTATAGCTTCTAAGATAAGTAAGTTAGCTCTATATTAATAATAATAGTAATAAAGAAGTATAGCTAGTAGCTATAGCTAGTAACTATAGCTTATAACTATAGTATATAATTATAGCTATAGTTTAAGTCTTATATATAAGGCTACTATAGAAAGTATAGTAGTAAAATAGTATATAAAATTCTATTTAACTTTTATTTTAATTCTCTTCTATATATTAGAGCTTATTAAATAGTAAGACCTTTATTAAGCAGGATTTTTTTAATTAATACTAATATTTAAAGACATCTAACTCTCTTAATATATCTAGCGGAGCACTAGCTAATATTACACTAGTCTCTAAGACTAGTATTTTATACTCTTTACTAGGCGTATAAAGAAAAGCTATATACTAGACTAAATAAGTTATACTACTTTATAATTATTAAAGTTAGAGAGTAGTTATAATTGCGTAATTATAGATACGTAATCGCTTCGCTCTTAGGTATATAGCTAGAGATTTTATCTTAACTTTTTTTTGTAGTATAATAATTATAATATACTTAATAATTCCTAATTATTAATGATCTCTCTAGCTCTAATAGTTATAAGCCTAGCAGCTTAATTATAGAACTAATTCTTACTATATATTAAAGCTTACTAAAAGATAGATTAATTAATCTTATTCTACTTTAACTCTTTCTAACGTTCTGCAATTAGAACTTCTACGCGATTATAATTACTTTCTACCTCTTTATCTATATCTATATCTATTTTAGCATAATCTTATATCTTAAATAACTTAATTATAATACTAACTCTATAGAAATAAGTAATTATAATATAGCTATTATAGCTATAAGTATAATACTTAAAAAGTAATCTAACTAGTATATCTAGTTTACGCTTTTTAAGTAACATTATAATAAGAAAGATATCTAGAAAGAGATTAACTCTAATTTTCTAGATATTATATATATAGACTCTTATTAACCTAAGTTCTCTAATACTCTTATACTAGAGTCTATAAAACTATTATCTCTTTTAGTAAAACTAACTAAGTAGTAAAGTAATAATTATAAAATTACTACTTATAAATATAAGACTCTCTTATAAGATTATAACTATAAGACTAAGAATAGCGCTACTTTAATAGCTTACTAAAACTATAATTCTTAGTAATAGCTAAGAAAGAGTAAGAAGATTAATAATATTAAAAACTAGATTATATGTACTATTACGCCTAAGTACCTATTACTTATAACTATAAGTAATAATAAAAGAATAACTTAGTCTCTTATAAAGACTCTTAAGATCTTACTTATATTTACTAATTAGACTACGCAGTATATAGTTTACGTAAAGTATTATACTTATCTTAAGAAGACCTAGAGAGAATCTACTAAGAAGTAGTTTAATAACTAGTTACTAATCTACTAAAAGGTAAAAGTCTCTAAGCTCTTAGAGGTTAAAGAGCTTCTTATAATTACTAACTTACTTATAGTAATTAAGAAGTTTAATTCTAAGTAGACCTACTAGTAGTAGTATAATTAGTTATTTACTATAGCTCTTAGAAAGGATACGTTAAGCTTTAATAATCTTAGTAAAGTATTTAGCGTTATTCTCTAAGAAATATTAATTACTTCTAGAAAGAGAAAAGCTAATATAATCTTTAACGCTATTTTAGATTAAACCTCTACTTCTACTAAGTTAGATAAGAAGTAGTTAGGCTTACTACTTAAATTCTATCTATATAAGCCTAATACAAAGTATAAATAGAAGCTAATTATATATTTTTAATTATAAACTATAATAACTAGATCTAGACTACTAGGTGTTATACTTATAGAGCTCTCTACTTAAGATAAGTAAAAGATCTAAGAGCGCTACTATAAGAGAAAGTAGAGCAGCCTATATAAAGAAGTTAATTAAATTAGACTAGAAAATAAGCGCTCTAAGTTCTAAGTACTCTAGTAATATAGTCTCTATAATTATTTACTCTAAGAAACTAATTACTAAGTTTAGATTTCTTATCTTTAGTATAGGCTTTAGGTCTTACACGCTCTTAGCTAGTATAATTCTTAATAGTAGAACTATAGTCTACTTAGTTAATAATAAGGCTTTAATTAAGTCTAATTTCTTTATTAAGACTATAGTAAGATAGTTAAAGCTAGTAGCTAGATTCTTCTAGTAATTAGTAATAGTAATTATATACTTTATCTTATTCTTAGTACCTCTAAAGAACCTAGAAAGGCTAATCTTATACTTACTAGTATTAAGATTATCTTTAGTTTCTATACTAATATTATCTTAGAGAAGCTTCTTAAAAATAGTAGTATATAGTATATAAGCTAGAATTAATTAATTAGAATAGGTACGCTAGAGTTATCTATTATTCTTATAACTCTTAAGTATAGATTTAATCTTTTATTTATTAAATATAATATTTCTATCTATTCTTCTAATTCTATTATTATAAATACTATTACCTACTTATAAGTTCTATAGTTACGCACTAGCAATGCTAACCTTTAGTATTAGAAATTAGGCTATCTAAGTAAGTAAGCTCTTAAGGCTCTTATTAGATCTATCTAGAATATAGAGATTACTAGTATACAACGTAGTAAATATAATTATTATACTACTACTTATATATATTAAAGAATCTCTTATTAGCCTTATAAACTATTACTATAACCTTTCTTTAGAATATTATAAGATCTATTTAACTTCTCTATAAGCTATACGCTTAATAAATAGACTTTAATTATTTAAGAAGATTACTAAGATAAGCTATATAATTATAATTTAGAGAGTAAGTTACTAAACTTTATAATAAAAGTTATTATAAGCTTTATAGCTATAGTTAAGCGCCGCTATTAGTAGAAGATTATAGAAATCTATTAGAATAATAATACTATAATACTACCTTAGAAAGAGTACTTAAGATATAAGAAATAGACTAAAGAAAAGAGAAGTATAATTATAACGCCTCTACTATATATATATAAGCTTAACAGCTTAGTAGAGAGAGCTAGCTAAGAGCTTATAACTAAGTTAAATAAGATATATATAAGCGCTAATCTTCTAACTAGACTCTAGCTAGTAATTATAAATATAGTAGCTTAACTCTATAGAATAAGTCTATTATAGCTTTATAGCTACTAATTCTCTAATTAGGTAATTATAACTTATAATATTACCTTTAATAAGTAGAAGTTTAATTAAGGTAAGCGTAAAGAGAAGCTAACTAGAGATTAAGTAATTAAGTAAGTTAAAATACTTAATAATAGTAAGCTTATTAATTCTATAAAGAAATTTAATATTCTACTTATTAATTAAATAGTAAGTATAGTAGAGCTATTAACTACTAAGTAGAACCTTAGAGATAACATAGACTATAATTAAAGTAATAAAGTTAGTCTATTTATTAATTATAATTAAAGCTCTACTAATTTAATAGAGATAGAGTATAAGGCTAGTATTCTATTAGAAATTTCTAATAATTAGTAACTTCCTACTAGGCTTACTACTCTAGAACCTACGTCTAAGCTAGAGGTTTTAGAGATAGATAATTAAAGTAATTATAAAGTTTCTAATAGTTAAAGAGTAGTATATACGCCTAAAAGAGCTAATCTATTAGAGTCTAGAGGTAAAGAGCCTTCTAGATATAGATTAAATACTCTAACTCTATCTATTAAGTCTACTATAATAAACTTTAGTTCTATAAAAATAGAAAAGAAATCTACTCTACTAGTATAAGCGCTAAAGAGAGAGAGAGAGAGACTACTTAAATTAGTAGCCTTCTTCTAATAATTAATGTAACTATAGAATTAGCTAATAGCTAAGTTCTCTAAAATATACTATAGTAGAAGAGTTATAGATAAAGAGTCTAAGCGCACTTTTTCTATAAATTTCTACTAACTATTAAGATATTCTAAAAGTAAGAGTAAACAGCCTATAGAGCTTAGTAATTAACTAGAGAGTAATAGCGTAAATAGCGTATATATAGTAATTATAGACTTAATTAATAAATAAGCCTAGATTAATTTTTATAAGATCTACCTCTCTAGTCTTTAAGAAGACTAGAATAATTAAGCTAGCTATAAGACTATAAGATTAATTATTATATCTACTAGGCTTAGTAAGTATAAGTCTAAGGCTACTTACTAATACTATAATAATCTCTAAAAGCTACCTAGATTATAGAAGTAACTACTCTAGTATCTAATATATATACTTTTTAAAGACGTCTCTAAGAGAGAAATTAATTAGCTAAGTAAGAAGAGAATCTAGATAGAGATTTATAGGTTATAAGCCTAAGATTAGCTACTTCTATTAAAATAGATATAGACTTATAAGTATAATTAGAATAGCTATCTTCTTAAATATAAAGCTTAAATTATAGTTTATAGTAATCTCTAAAAGAAAAACTTAATTAACTCTACGTATATAGTAACTTTTACTATAAAGTTCTTTTATAATATAATAGTAATTACTACTTAAGGTAATCTAGAGATTAAATAGTTTAATATTAAAAAAGTATTTCTTAACGCAAAGATTATAGTAGAAAACCTAGAAATTTAGAAAATACTAGATAGCTTTAGAAAGCTAGAAATATATATATAGCTTAATTACGCGCTTTATAAATTATAAGACTTTCTACTATTGTAGTATAAGAAGTTTTTAAAAACGCTAAGAGCTATTAGTATAATAGCTTCTTAAGAAGAGCTATACTTCTTCTTTAATTAAGAATATAAGATTCTTATTCTCTTCTATATTTATAATATCTTATTACTCTACTATAAGAATATAGAGTAGTAAGTAATAGTTATATAAACTAAGATCTTTAGTAAGTATAAAATCTAAGATTAGAGAGATATAGAGTAGTTTCTTAGTATTTATATAATTAAAAATTAATATATAAAGATAATTATACTTATCTAAAATATATATATAGATAAGATACTTAAGAAGATTAAGCTTAGAGATAGATCTTTTTCTCTAACACTTCTACTATTAGAAGAGCTAATTAAGAATACTAAAAAAGTAACTAAGTCTAAAATTAAAAGATACTAGAAAATAGTTAGCTTTATACTTTATATAGTAATTATACTCTAACTAGATATAGCGTATACTATCTTAAAGTTCTTACACTTTCTTATAAATCTTAGCTAATAATATAAAAAAGCTATAAAGTAAGTAATTATATATCTTTACTATACTTACTATTATATAATCTAGTATAGTAACTATAATAGATCTAATATAATAATTACTAGAGACGTATTTTTTACTAATAATCTAAAAACTTACTACTTATCTTATAAGTATATTACTATATTATATAGAAGTGTAATCTTCTAAAAAGCTATAAAGTAAAGTATAGTTACTATATCTACTATAGAAGCAAAGCTTCTTACTTTTAAATATACTACTAAGAAAGCTATAGCGCTTAGACACTTTCTTTAAAAGCTAGTACTTAATCTTAGAGAACTCTAGATAGTCTAGTGTAATATAAAGGTTATCTAAAGATAATCTAAGAGTTAGTTCTTAGAGAGTAAGTAAGTAAGGTAGAACAGGTTAGTGTACTAGCACGATTAGAAGATTAATATAATAGTATAAGAATATAATAGCACGTTTAGTAGAATAATATAATATTATAAAAAGTTAAGAAAGAAGTATAATTCTTAGATTAAATACTAGAGTCTTATATAAAGTTAAATATACTAAGCTATAAGAGTTAAGTATCTAAGCTATATACTTAATAAGAGTTATACTTATAGATAAGCGTATAAGTAATTATAAATAAGTAATAATATATCTTGCTAGTTATTAGTCTAACTACTTATACTTATTAATAAGCGCCTTATATAGGTTTAGCGTTATCTTACTTATAGATAAGTAGTTACATAACTATAGCGTAGTTCTATACTATAACTCTATAACTATACTATACAATTCTTTAAAGTAATAACGCTAACCTCTAGGTACCTTCTAGGTTAGATCGTAACATATAATAATTAGTAGACTATTAGACTAGTTATTAGAAAGAATAAGTAGATTAATACTTAGCTTAGATATGTTAATATCTATAATATATAGCTATAGTAGAAATATACTAAAGAATTATTTAAGATTAAGTATTTAGAAACTATAATTATATCTATAGATAGATTAACTAAATTACTTATCTAGTAATAGTTTAAGATGTTTAAATAGCTACTTAACTTATAAGATTTATAATATTTAATTCTTAAGAAGTAGATAAAGTAAAGAGAACTTTATTTAGACTACTACTATAAGAGTTAATTATTTCTAAGTTGGATCTTAGTTACTCTAAATAGTATCTAATTATAAGAAAGTAATTACTAAAAATTAATATAAGTCTAAATTACTAAACTTTTCTACTAGATTAATCTATATAGCTATTAAACCTATATAGCTACTAACTTACTAACTAGCACTATAGTTATAATTATTAAAGTTAGAATTCTTAATCTATCTATTCTTAAAGTTCTTAATCTAAGCTTATAAATAAGTCTACTTAGCATTATAAGCCTATATATAAGCCTTAAGTAGTAGACGCTTATACATAACACGTATCTACTTATACTTATACTTAGACTTAGCTAGCTAATACTATATATAGTAGTAGAACCTACTACTTATAATACTAGATATTAAGCTATTAGATTAGTAGCTGTAAAGCTAAGAATCTTAATACTAAGACTATAAGTTATGTTGCTAAGACTAAGAGTTACGCTACTAAAACTAATAATAACTATACTAATTACGCTACTAATTCTATAGCTACTAATTTCTAAATTAAGAAGAATATAGCTAGAATAGAGGCAGCGCCTACTACTAGAACTAATACCAATAATAATATTCTAAGTAATACTTAAATAGATTAAAAGTAATAAGTAAGTAACTTTAAGTAGAAAATATAAGCAAAGATACTACCTAGTAATTACTTATATTAATACTCTTTATACTCTTACTTAGTATTATAAACTTAGCATAAGCGCTATATTAATAGAAGTTACTAGAAGTTATTAATATATTAGACTTAGAGCTCTTTTTACTTAAGAACTTTAGAGTCTTATCTAATAATTTAGATAGAGTTTTAGAAAAGCTCTTAGCTATTTTCTTTTTTTCTTACACGTATAGATACTTTAATAGAGCTTATAGTAATAATCTTAAGCCTTATCTAAGCTCTAGCTCTATTATTAAGTTAGTAAAGAATTAAAAAGAGCTAAAGAAAAGATTATAAACTTACCTCTTAACTATAATACTACTTTTTATTAATAAAGCGCTAGTATAAATCTTTATTAAGCTTATTAGACTTATAAAAATTATAGAATAAGTAGCGCTAGACTTTATATAGGCGCTTAAAGCAATTAGACTTTATAATATTATCTTAGAGTTAATAATTAATATAATAATTCTATATTAGATATTATAGTATATTATAGTTAGGTATTACTCTAATAAGCTTACGTAGATAACTAGTGTAATATAGATACTTAGGTTAAGAAGCCTTAGGCTTAGAAGTCTTACTCTTAGATTACTTACTAGAGTAACTATAATCTTTACTTAGAAACTTCTACTCTTTTTAATCTTAGATATCTTACTTCTTAATATAATTAGATTATTGAAAGCCTAAATCTTAAGACTAGAAAATATTATTACTAATAAAGATACTACTTTTAGAATTAGACTTAATAGATTTATAGATATTCTTATTATTAAAGTTACTAAACTAAGTACGCTTATAACCTAAATAGAGAGCCTAGTAGTCTAACTCCAAGCGCTTACACTACCTATCTTAATCTTAATATAGATTAGTATTATTATTCTTTATAAAGCTCTAGATTATAGATATATTTATAGACTAAGTAGTTAAAAAGAAACTAAATAGATTATTACTCTAGGTTATTATTATAGAAGAAGGTAGTAGATATTAATTAGAGGCTACTAGAAGTTAATTACGTAGTAAAGGCTAAGTGCTAGCACGCTAAGCGCTATTACGCTAAGCACTATTACACTAAGCGCTAGTATACTAAGCGCTATTACGCGTACTATAATTACTACTACTAGAATTATTATTTAAGCGCAAAACGCTGTTATAGTAGAAGCTAGAGCGCTAACGCTTATAGCTATTATTAGAGTTAGAAGTTAGATTATTAGACTAAATTATAATTATTAGCTATTAATTTAAGTATAAAAGTAAGAACTTACTATAGTAATAGAAAGAATAGAAAGGTAAGTAGAGTAGAGTCTTAAGTAAAGTAAAGAAAAGAGTATAGAAGCTTAAGAGCGCAAAGACTTAAGAGTAGAGAATCTTAAGTAAATAAGAAAGTTAGATAGATAGCTAATTAGCTTAAAGGCTTAGGTGTCTTAATAATCTAAAGAAAGAGAATAATTATAGTAGAGAAGAGAAAGATTAGAAGACTTATTATTATTAAGAAAGTCTCTAATTCTAGTCTAAGCGCGTACTTACGTAAAAAGCTAGTATAGCTTATTAAGCTACTAATTACGCTATAAACTTTACTTAGAAAAGGCTAGAAGCCTAGATCTTACTATTAGAATTATCTCTTACTAGTTAGATACCTAGATTCTTATAGCTATTAGCTAGATTCTAGACTATTATAAGGTAATTTCTAACTTAATAGAGTTAATTTCTAGACTATTAGACTACGTTTATATAAGCGAGAGCTTACTACTATTAGCGTTAAGTATAATTAAACGCTTAATTAGGCTATAATCTACTACTACGTATAAAAGTTATTCTAAGATAACCTAAAAGTTAGTTCTTAGAGTATAAGTAAGTACGTTAGATAGAGTTATATACTAGTACGTTTAGTAGAATAATATAATAGTATAAGAGTGTAATAGCACGTTTAGTAGAATAATATAATATTATAAGAGGTTAAAAAAGAAGTATAATTCTTAGATTAAATACTAGAGTTTTATATAAAGTTAAATATAATAAGCTATAAGAGTTTAGTGCCTAAGCTATATACTTAATAAGTATTACTCTACTTAGTAGTACTTAGTTATACTAAGAGTACTAAGTACTAAGTAGTTCTATAGTCTAATTAGTGTTGCTTAGTTATACTAAGAGTACTAAGTACTAAGTAAGTTATATAACTACTTATAGCTATTAGGTTATTATTTTAGATGCGCTAATACCTATAGAACTTTAGTTTCTAAGTCTTTTCTTTAAATTATAATACTACGCTCTAGATTCTTAAGTATAAACTCTACTAGAGTATACTAATTATAGTAGATTTAATAGAAATATTTTTAGTAGAGTAAATTAATGCTCTTACTACTCGAGAGAGTATATTAAAGTTAGAGAGTAGTTATAATTACGTAATTACAGACACGTAATTGCTTAGCTCTTAGGTATATAGCTAGAGATTTTATTCTAACTTTTATTAGTAGTACAATAATTATAATATACTTTAAAATTTCTAATTGTTAATTGTCTCTCTAGCTCTAATAATAATACTATAGTAAAGTATAAGAAAAGAGCTTTATACTATTTGAAACTATAGAAGCTTTTTACAAAAGTTATTATATAAAGATAATAACTATAATAATAACTACTATAAAGTTTAGTATACTTTTATATTTTTAGTAGTTAAGTAATATACTTAGAGTAAAAGATTACTAGCGTAAAAAGTAGCTTTATACTTAGTACATCTATTTTAGAAACTTAAAAAGAAGAAAACTAAAGTTTATAGAGTAGTAGAAGAATACTTTTCTATATAATATAGACGCTAAACTTAAGATATAGCTAAATAAGCTCTAAAAGCTTATTACTACTTTATAAAGACATTAGTAGTAGTAAGCTTTATTAGAGACTTAGCGTTAAATATAGCTAGCGTTAAATATAGCTAGCGTTATAGAACTTTATAAGTTACTAGTATTACTTAATTAGCTTAAGAGCTAAAATAGTAGCTTATAATAGCTTATAATATATATTAATAAGTAATCTAATACTTAATATAATAAACAATATAACAGATAATATAAAGATACTATAGAAATTAAAAAATGATTTAGACGTAGCACGCGCGTACGCGTATAATACTAGAGAATATAATAAGCTAGATAATAGTAGATATACTTAACTATAGCGTAAGTACTACGTAAGGTATAGTATAGTAATTATAATGTTAATACTACTACTTTTATTATTATTAATAGTAAATAGAGAAAGTAATTAGCTAAGAATTTAAATAATAATATTAATTTTTAATTTAATTATATACCTATCTACGCGCGTATCTATAACTATAAGCAAGTAGTAAAGCGCTTTAGAAGCGTAATATATATATGTCTATAGTAACAAAGCTATAGTAAAATTATTAATAAAATACAAGTTACTAGTCTTAATAGTATTTATAAGCTTTAAACCTAGAGTAGTATTACATTATAGTAATAATTAAAACTATAAAGAACTATAATATAAGTAAACTATAGTATAGAAGAAAGCTACTTAACAAGAATTATAAAAACTTTAAATATAGAGAAAACTATTTTTTGTCTTTCTTTTTTATGTTATAATTTTGTATCTAATAAAACTTTTTATATTCTTAAAGACTATTAGAATTAAGAAACTATTAGTATATAGATACTACTCTTCTCTAACTTAGTATAAACTACTATTTATAAAAATTCTTAACTTTTACTTTATTACTACTATAAGGCTTTCTATTTTAGTATCTTCTAAGAAAGCTACTTTTAGTAAGCTTTAATAATCCTTTATATAATCTTCTTCACAAAATCTACTATAGTAAATAAGTAAAATAGAAATAATAACTATCATAAGAATATAATATTACTTATAAAAACTATAGTTCTTCTTAATAGAAAGAATATATTTTACACAACTAAGTATATATATATATTACTAAGTATAACTTTTAAGCCTAGAAATAAGCTAAGATTGGATAGACCTTTTAATAAGAAGTAATTAATAGTTAGTATTCTATTGTATATATATAGTTAATACTAATACGTCTAAATAGATTAACTACTAAAGAAGTCTTTATAGTATAGTAGTATTAGTAGCTAAAAGCTTTTAATTTTGATTACTAAAAGCTAATTACTAATAATAAATAAATACAACTTACTAAATTATCTTATAGAGTAGTAACATAATAAATAAAGATATAATGTTTTTTATATTTATTATTAGATATAGATCTATAACTCTATTTAGAAATAAATAGTAGATTCTAGTATAGAAGATAGTATTCATAGCTTAAAATCTATTAGTATAAATAAAAAAAAAGTAAGTAAGTAATATTAATTTTAGAAAATAGCTATAGTCGTTATAAAATATAACTAAGATAAATATATACTAGAACTAAATTATTTTTAGCTAATTAGAGTATATAGAACACTTCTATAGCTTTTAAAATAGCTAAGTTAGCTCTATATAAGTATTAAGAGTAATAAGGAAGTATAGCTAGTAACTTTACTCTATAAAAACTACTATAGTTTAAGCCTTATATATTAAACTACTTCTTCATTATATAATAAGTATAGTAGTAAAATATTGTATAAAGTCTTGTCTTATATTAGAAATTTCTTCTTACTATCTATATAAGATTATATTATATATCTTATACAAAAGTTTAATATTAAATAGAACTAATTTAACTAATACATAAATTTCTATTATGATATATTATACTAAAAAGTCGATACTAGCACTACCTAACCTTATACGCGTGCTTAGGATTAATTTTTTAGTACTTTTTCTAGGTAAGAGAAAGATTTTAGCTTATAGAAAAATTATTATTCTTTTCTTTACTTTTACTTTATTTATCTATATAAGAAAAGCTAGATACTACTAAATAATATTTAAGCTCTAGATAACATTTTTAAATATTAAAAACTATAAAGTCTTTCTTAATATAATTTAGTTAAGCATCTTTAGTCTTATACTAAAAGAAAATAGTAAACTTTAAGTGTATTATAATAATATACAAAGAAGAGGTAGTAAGCGTATTTATAGTATCTATATATAAAAAAGAAAGTTTAATTATAGTAAGTCTAAGTTAAGTAGCTAGAATATAATAGATATTCTAGCTTGAAATAAGTTATATATTATAGCGTAGTAGCTAAAGAGCTAGAGAAAGAGAAAAAGTGTTAAAAGTAAGAGCTAAGAGGGTAGTTTAGTTAAAAGAGAGTAGTAGTAAAAAGGTATAGTATTAAGAAGAACTTTAACGTAAGAAAAGTATTTTATATTAAATATTTCTAAATCTCTAAACATTTAAAATTATTATATAAAATAACACTTTCTTCTTTTCTAGAACTAGTTATAACTAGTAAGTAACTCTATAGTATATATATATATAGTAGCTAACTATATATATATAGATCTAGACAGCTATCTAATATAGATTATAAATATAATAGACTTAGAGTCTCTAAGTGTAGAAAGAGTTGCGTATAGAGAAACAGCTAAGATTACTAAGAATAATAAATAGGTAATTAGTATAATAAATTTAAAGCTATAGTAATAGCTTACTTTATTTAGATAGTCTTTAAAAAAAATAAAGAAGTAAGTAGATATATAGTAAGCGTATATATATAGATATATATATAGCTATATAGCGTGAATTAATAGAAGATAAATAAATTAAAAGATACTAAGGATTTATTTATAAAAAAGTAGAATAATCTACTAAAGGTGTTAATTATTTAGGTTAGCTAGTAGACGATAAGAAATACTAAAGTAAAATTTATAAAGACGCTAAAGGTATAAAATAATCTAATAAAGTATTCTCTTCTTACTTAAGGTACGAAAACGCGTATAATATATTACCTAAGTTTTTTATTAGTATAAGTATTTATATATAAGTAGTAAAGTATTAAAATATATATAGTATAGTATTTATATATAATAGTAATAGTAATTATATTATGAAATTATAGGTAGTGTTTCTATAAAGGTAGCTAAATATGAAGCTATATTTAGTATATTAATACATATATAGTAAATATAGTATAATACGTATAGTAAATATAGAAAATTCTATTTTGCGTAGTATAAAAGATATAATAAACTAAATATAAAGTAGATAAGTATAAATATAAGTATATTACAAAAGTGTTAGCTAAGTAGCTACTTAAGATAGTAGGCGCTTAAGGCGCTATATAGCTTTAGTAGACTTAAGAGCTATATTAAGTAGGTGTGTATAAGTAGATTATTCTAAATTAGACTAGAGAGTCTAGATTAAGAGCTCTAATAATATATAAGAAGTAAAGCTTTTAGAGTTATATAAGAACTAAAAAGATATAAAAAAGTAAAACTATAGTAAATAGATAGAATATAGGAATAGATTTCTACGTAGAATATATTTTCTTACTTAATTCTTTCTAATAGTTTTTAGTATTTATATTATAATATACTATATATCTAGTATATCTATAAGAACTTAATTGTAATGCTAAAGCTCTATTTCTATAATACTAATATATAGTTTTATATTTAAAGTATCCTAATATAAGGTATTTATAGTATCTAGACTTAAGAACTACTAGTAAACGTTTAGTAGAACTAGTTCTTCAAATAGCCTCTAGACTATAGAACAATCTATTATAAATATAAGAGTTAAATACTCTTAATTTTATTTCTAGAAAAACAGTTTTTAAGATTAAGACTAAAAGAGTTTCTATAGTTTCTACTATACTTTACTTCGCTACATATCTTAATCTATTTCTTAAGAAGCCTTTATATACGCTAGTAATTAATAGATAGAGTATTAAAATTAAAAGATAGATAAGAGAAGTTAAATAATAAAGCTATTAGCTTATTTATAAGTATAGAGTAAAATAGCTAATTATTAAATAGTAGATCTACTAGTAGAAAGAATATTTAAATTCTTAGAATTTGTTCTAAGTTTTAAGCTAGTAGACAAGACTGTAAACAATATAGAGCTCTTTTTTAGTACTATTAATCTACCTCTATTAATTTAATAATGTTTACTAAGCTTCTAAAGTTATTATAAGTTAAATAAAAGTATTAAGCTTTCTTATAAAGCTTGAGCTATATAATAAAAAGTAGTAAGACCTTACTAGCTTATTAAAGCTATTAAATAGAGTAGTAAGTATAGTTAACTAAGTAATAAGCTTTAAAGTTACGCGAACTAGAAAAGAAATATAGTAATACGTATTATTATTTATTACTAATAATAGTACGTAGTAAGGAATATCTAATATAGTTTCTTTATTAGACTTAAGAGAAAATCGAGTATCTACTTATTAAAAATTATAGTACATAGTCTATATAAAAGAAAATTAATATTTTAAAAGAGCTTATTAAGGTTATATATGTATTAGTAGATATTGTTGTAATTTTTCAACTATTTTTTCAAAGCTATACACTTTTTAGCTTTTTTAAGATTAAAAGACTGCCTATTATAATTAACTCTCAAAAAGTAATTAGGAAGATTTTACTCTTAGTAGATTAGCTAGTAGTAATATAGTTAGTTATAAACTCTAGCTTTAGGAAAAAAAAGACTAAGCTTTAGTAATTCTAGTAAACTATTAAGACTTATTCTAGAAAAGATATATATATCTATTAAAAAACTAAAAGTAAGTATAATTTTTATTACTATTATTAGAGAAGTTTCTACTTTTACTAATATAAGAGCTAGATAGATGAAATTAAAATTAGATATACTAGAAATAATTATAACTTATTAGTATATAGGAGAATTAAAATAAAATCTCTAGCTATAATTTAAAAAGCTTAGTAATTACATTTGTACAATTAGCTAGTTTAAACTACTTTCTTATACTAGTATACTTTCTAGAGTAGTAAAATAATTAATCTTCTCTACTAAAAATAATTCTTCTAAATCTACTTTAATTAATAGAATTTAGTAGAGACTAGACTTACAAAGATTTAGTGTTAAGGTATACTATAGCCCTTTTTTAGCTCTTAATAAATCTTAGTACTAATTATAGTAAGCTAGTACTTATGTAAATCTAGTCGAGTATTACATAAATTACATTATTTAGGTTAGAAATTACGTTTTATTAGTTTAAACTTAAGCTAATAGTAATTAGTATTTAGGTACTTAATTAGAAATAAATACATCTATAAGTAGTATTTAGACTTAGAGTATTTATTAAATAAGATTAATGTTATAACAAATAGCTTAATAAGCTACGTTAGCTACTTATACTAGTGCGGGCTTAGACTAGAGTTAAAGACTTTTTAGATAATTGTTAGCTTTTAGGCTTTTTTTTCTACTATAATTATGCTCCTTCTTATAGTATTAAAACGCTTTAAGCTATTCAATTGATAGGCTTTAAATTATATTATTATAGCTATTGTAGGCTTACTACTTTTAAGCTTATATACTTCTGTACTTTATATCTAAGTTCTTACTTTACTTAAGCTTTTACTCTACTTACGTGTTAAGTCTTACTGTTATTATAGTATGTTTTTATTTCTATAGTTAAATTCATAGCTTAATACGCTAGTAAACTAGCTTTATTAATACTAATAGTAGTATTAATTTTACTAGTAATAACTATAGTAGTAAATTTTATGCTAGTAATAACTATAGTAGTACTATATAGTTTAGCTCTTAGCCTATTTTATTTTCTTAAGTTAATCTTTTAATATAGTAAGGTTAAAAATTAATAAATTAACTTAATATTTTTACGTTTATATATTACTTTTAATAAGAATACTAAACATTAATCTATAGAACCTTACGTAGTTAAATATAGATTAGTTATAGTCTAAAAAAACTTAGTCAAGTAATTTATACTAATAAGCTAATTAGCAATAAAAGTAAATAAGTTATTACTACTATAGCGCCTACTCTAGCTAAAAGATAAACATTTTCTTTCTTTAGATTAAATTAATAAAAATAGTAACAAAACTTTTAGCTACATTATAGAAGAAACTAGTAGTATTCTTTATTATAATTATAATTAAGCTTATTCTTATCTAATTTATTAGTAATTTTAGTATATAAAAAGATAATAGTAGGATTATAAAGAGTAAAAGAAGTAAAAATAATTTACTAAAAATTTAGACTACTATACTAAAGGTTCTAAGCTTATTACTTCTTATTTTAAGTAATAAAGTGCTTTACTAAATCTTATATGCCTTTCTAATTAAGTTTATAATTTAAATAGATTTTTTTAACTTAGAAATAACAATCCTACTAATAATTACTTTAAATAACGTTATCTAACCTAGTAGTGTACTACTTAGTATAGCTATAGCTACAACACGCTTAAATAAATATTATATTAGTAATTTCAAAACTTAGAGATATTCTAAAATTTCAAAATTAAGTCTATTTATCTTTTCTACTATCTTAAAATTCTTTTCTTACTTAATAATAGCTTTAAAACTATCCTAGTAACTGAATTTTAAAAAATTATACTTTAATGACAAGGTTTAGACTTAGAATAAAAAGAATATAATTACTATAGATAAGACTTTATCTAGAATACTAAATAAGCTAATTAAATCTTCGAAGTTGTTTAATAAAAGAAGCTTAAAACTTAGAGTTTCTATAATTTTTATTAATACTAATTTATAGACTTCTTATATACTATTATAAATACTAGCTTATAGTAAAAAGGTTTTTACTATACAAAGTTACGTACTAACACTACTAGTTTAATATTCTACTTATTCTATAAGTATTTAATATGAAATTAAGAGTAAGAGCTAGTAGTAGCTTTAGTTTTTCTTCTAGCTACTACCTTAATTCTTATAAAAGCTATTTCTGTTTTCGCTATAGCTATTATAATACTAATTATAGCTTCTTAATATTAGTTTAAACTCTAGTATTATATGTACTACGTAGAGTATAGAAATTAATATATATATTAGTATAGTAAAGAGATTAGTAGTATCTCTATTAGAATAAGTACTTAATGTAGTTAATTATATTACATATATATATCTAGTTGTTATTCCTGTCTAAACGCTGTTTAGACCTAGCTTTGCCTAGTGCACTAACTCTTATACCTAATAGCTATTTAGCCTACTATTATATTACTAATTTTACTACTATGTTAGTAGTATATTTAATACTTTAACTCTTCTTAATAACTAAGCTTTCTTTTTTAAAGTCTGTTAGTTTTTGCTAATAAGAGTATGTTTCTATACTATATTAGCTAAACTAGTATAAATTAGATAAGATAATATTAAGTTATAGAAGTTGTAAAGCTTCCTAGCGTATACGCTATTAAATTACTTAAGCTAAGTACAAAAGTAAGTATTTCGAAATTAAACGTACTTATATAAAGCTTTTAAGTAATAAATAAAATTTTACTATAAAGAAGACTCTAAGTTATAAAACCTTTTTGAACTTTAAGAATACTTAGAGTAGAAGTTTTAAAAAGAGAAAGAAGTTCTAAGTTAGTATTTATAGCTATATAGGTATAATCTAGTAGAATACTAAGTAATTATACTATTTATTACCAGAGTCTACTTATCAATTACTTTCTCTACTAGGCGCTATCTATAGTAATAAAGATCTAGCTTAGAAATAATAAGCTTTTCTACTAGTAGCTAGATAATAGATCTTTATTTTTATTACTTTTTAAATATAAGGTTTTCTAATTTAGATATACTAAGTAGCTCTTAAAACTATTAAAACTATTACTAAGTAGAAAGTTTACTTTAACTCTTTTATTATAGTAGAAAATTAATCTAGAGTAGAGTAATATAACGTAGTCTAGTAACTCTTTATAATAATCTTAATATAGGTATATTTTTTAAATACCTTATATTTGCTATAATAGAGTAGTAGGTACTTCAATTATTTAAAAGTGTAACTATAGCTTCTAAAGATCTAATATTTTATAATTCTCTAGAATAATTCTAGTATAGTTATATGTTATAGGTATTAGCATACTTTAAGTAACTATCAGTTATTATAGATATAGTATAATATAAAACTTTTCTAGCTTCAAAATTCTCTATATAGTAATTATAATAATAGAAATTAAAATTTTTATAGTAAGCGTTACTATAAAAGAAACATCTATTTAATTTTATTTTCTAGAAACTACTAAAAGTTATAACTTTAGCTTAATATTAAAGAAGATAGCTAGACAAGTTGAACTTATAAGCCTTTCTTTTTTCTACTAAAAGTAGGTACTTCTAGGCTTTTAACTTCTTCATTCTTATAAAGTTCTATTTATACTTTGTAAATTAATTCTTTTTTAAAGTAGCTTTAAGAACTATTAATACTAGAAATTAGAGCAATAACCTTTATAGTCTAGCTAATTTTCAGGATTTAGAAAATTCTTTTTTTATAGTATTTAGCTTATACTTACTAAGAGTAGTATCTATTACTTATAGGTTTATAGTTCTATAGCTAGCTTTATAAATCTTACTTCTATTAAAAAATTCAAGAATTTAGTTTTATAAGATTACTTTAGACTTAAATATTACTTAAGTTTAAGATTTTTAACTTGCTACTTCTTATACTATTATTCTTAAGTTAATTACTAAGCTAGATTAGATATATACTTTTTCTTTTATTATAATTTATTAGTTTATAAAGCATTTCAATAATATTCTACTTAGACTTCTAATTTATACGTTTTAAATGATAGTATATATAAACAAACTTAGCTAGTAGCTTATTCTCTTACTACATTAGTTGTTAGTGAAAATAGCTACTTTTTATAGCTTCTTTACATTTCTTTTCTTTTTAGTACTTACTTTAGTAGACTAGATTTTTTATTAATTTTACTTAAAATTAAGTTTATTATAGTAAAATAAAAGAATAGAATTTAAAACTTGATCTAAACAAAAACGAATTACTACTCTAAAGCTTTAGTCTATTAGCTTATTAAGTTATATATATTACTTTTTATAACTAGTAACTTTATAACTACTTTTAGTATTTATCTTTTTAACTCTTAGTTATAGCGTAGAATTTAGTATAGTAAGCTTAGTAAAAGATAGCTAGTTATTAGAAACGTCTAAAAGAGGTAGTAAGCGCAATTATAGTAGCTATAGATAAAATAAAAAGCTTAATTATGGTTACTATAAGTTACATAGCTAGAACGTAGTAAGTATTATAAATTAATTCAAGTTATATCTTGAAGCTAAGTAGCTAAGAAACTAAAATAAAAGAAAAAGCTAAAAAAGTAGTTTACTTATAAGAGATTAGTAGTAGAGAAGTATATAGCGCGCTTATAAGAGCGTTAAAGTAAGAAAGTATTCTTAAATATTCTTTAAATCTCTTAATATTTAGAAGTATTAAATAAACTATAACAGAGTAATAAGATAACGTTTTTTTCTAATTTAGAGTAAGTTATAAGTAGTAAGTATTCTTATATTAGATATATATAAATAGAGCTAATAGTAGGTAGAGTTAAAAGCGTATCTAAATTAGTTTATACATAAGATAGACTTTAAGTCTTTAAACGCAGAAACTATATTATATAAGCTAGTAGCTAAAATTAATAAAGATAATAAGACTATAATAAGTGTATTAAAGCTAGACTTAAAAGTAGCGCTAAAGCTATTCAAGTAGCTTTTTAAAAATTTACAAAGCTAAGTAAATATGTAGCGTGTGTATATATGTAGCTATATAGCGTTGCCTAATAGAAGTAGAAATGTCTAATTAGATACTAGTTTTACACTTTATCTCTTTCAAACTAATAAAGCTCTAATAGTATTAATTAGATAAGCTAACTATCTTAGTTTAGTTATTAATCACGTTCTTCTAAAAGTTATTTCTAGTATCTAATAGCTTTAATATATTTGATACTAGATGAATAAGTAAGAATTTAAATTTATTTTTAGAATTTTTTCGCTCACTATTATTAAGTACTTTAACTTATATAAATATAAGCTTTTTACGTATCTTTCTATAAAACTTATCTTATTATAAATTTCTTTACTTAGAAATTATTTCTTAAGTAGTAATCAATTAGTTTATTACTAGTACTTATTTATAATATTTAATACAGGCTTAATAGCTAGTAAGATACTTAGTATAGCTACTTAAATCTACTTTAAAGTCTTAATTATTTTTTAAGCTTTATAATAATATTAAATTAATATATATAATAGCTATAAGAACTAATTAAATTTTTAGTTTATTATAGTAGAGTGTTAATGCAGAGTAGAGTAATAATACGTAGTTAGTAACTCTATATAGTAATCTTGTTATAGGTATATTTTCTAATTACTTTGTACTTACTATATATACTTATAGAATTAAAAAAACTCTTTCTATAATATTTACTATAGATATAGTAATTTAAAAATAATAATAATATTATACTTATAGAAAGTAATAGTAATAGAGACTTCTCTAGTAGACTTAGAAGTAGACTTAGAGGTAGTAGAAAAGAAGCTATAGAGCTGTAGAAAAGTTAAAAAATTCTTAATATTAGAATTTAGTCCAGAAAGAAGCTTTTTAGAGTATAGATACTAATAGTAATAATAGAAAGGTCTAAGTAGAAAGAGTAGAAAGTAGAGCGTAGTATAATATTAAATAGAAGCCTTTCTATTACCTATAGAAGTAGATAGAAAACTATAGTAGAGGTAGCGCTAAACTATATTATTATAAGTCTAGAGATATTTTATATAGTTATAATATAGTTTAGAGAATAGTAGCCTAAAAGAGATTATACAAAACCTTTTATATAAAGAATACTTGTCTTTATTATTTATCTTTCTTATTACCTCTATATATATTACAAAAATTTACTAACATATGTACTAAATGTAAAGAACTTTCTATAATAAACTCTTCTTCTATAATTATAATAAAGGCTTTAGTTTTTATAATAATACTATCTAAAGTAATAAAATATACTACTTTAGTGTACGTTACTAGCTATATACGTAGTATATTTAACTTTTTATTTCTTTTTAGAGACTCTAAAATAAAAAACTTACAAAATATAGCTATAAGAATAAAGCTAAAGAAGAGCTTTTATTAGAATAGTAAGAGGTAAATAAAAGAAATTACTACTAATAGAAAACGCCTTATAGCTTTATATATTATAGACATATACTATCTTACTTAAATAGTTTTTTTTATATTATTTAGGTAATTATAGAGGAATAGTTGAATTAGCTTAGTATATTAAATAAAAAGCTAGCTAAGTTGGTAAATACACTAGTAACTTAAGATAAGCTTAACTTTATCTAGAATATAGTAGGTAATATTTTTCTTAGCTAGAGAGAGATAGCGCTTTACTAGCTATAAAAAGTAGTATGTATATAGTATAGTATTAGACTATACTAATAAACGCGTAATAATAAGTAGAATAGATAGTTAGTATACTAGAAAATAGCGTAATATAGCTAATATAGCTAGGCTTATAAGTAATTATAAATAGAATATAGGTTACTAGTAATCTTATAAATATTATATAGATATTTTAAGTTAGTTTATATTATAGAGCAAAAGACTAATCTCTAGCTATTGCGGCTAGATAATATATATACTCTAATACACTCTCTAGATTACCTAGTAGTACTAGTCTAATCTACTTAATTAGTATATGTATTTAACTTCTAGTAATACTAAGTCTTTCTATTATAAAATAGATCTTAATAGTAATAAGTAGATAGCTAGACAAATATTATATTGATCTAGACTTATTTTTTCTTTTTACTATTTTGTCTAAGGTTACTTACCTAAGTAAGTAATCTAAGAAGTATCACTTAGGTAATTAAAGTAGCTAGAGAGCTTATAGCTATTATAAAGAGAAAAGACTAATCTCTATTCTTTATAGCTAGATAATATATATACTCTAATAATTATAATATTAGTTATTTTGTTATTTAGTATATATCTAGTTCTACTATACTAATTCTGTAATAAACTTTGTTCTAAAACTAAACGCTCTTAAAATTAGAAAAGCTCTAGCTTTGAAAAAAATCTTGAACTTCTAGCTTAGGTAGAGATATCTTTTCTGATATAGATATTTTAAGATTTAGTTCTATAGAAGTATAGAATATAGAAGCTACTTTAATATTATAACTCCTACAATAGAAAAGTTCTTACTAATCTAGTTTTATAAATTGTTTTTAGTATATATATTCTTTAATTTATATAGCTTTTTACTATTTCTCTATAATAGCTAAGTATTTATAACGTAAACATACTTATAATAAGTATTATTATACTTATTCTATATTAAATAAATAGCTTAATAGAAAATAAATTATCTTTATAGATAGACTTACTTCTCTTAAGTTTAAGAACTAGATTTTTAAGTTACTATTTAAGCGCTTTAGTAGTTTTTAGTATATAATTAGAAATAGTAAATATAACTTCTATAGGTAATATAGTAATAGTACTCTACTCTATACCTTTTTATTAAAATTCGCTCTAATATAGTATTAAAATTTACTTAAAAAGTAAGTAGTATAGTAATTTATATAAAACACGTCACTAATAATAATAAAATAAAACTTATTGTAGTTACTATACTTTATAGAGTATTAATAAATATAATTTATATATAAAAGTTTTTACTTACTTAGTCTTTTATATACTCTACTTAAATTTTAAGAAAAGTGTTAGAGCTTTAAGATAGTAAATACTATATTAAGATAATACTTTATAACTATAAATAAAATTAAGCTAATCTATCTTTAATATAAGATGCCGATAACTAAGAGACTCTGTTAGTGATTTTTATAATCTTTAATATAGTTTAGTAGAATTACAAACTATAAGTTAATTTTTAGCTTAAACTTCTTATATATTTAATAATATATATACAACTAAATATAGCTATAAAGCTAATTACAGCCGTAAACACATAAGATAAAAATAGAATAGTAGTAGACTTATAAGAGTATAAGCTGAGAAGTCTAAAAAAAGAAAAGAAAAATTACTCTAAAGCAAAATTCTAAAGTCTAATAGTATACTTTAGCGTTATACTTTCTATTAGTTTAATCTATGTAATAGCTATACACGTAAAATTACTATACTAGAAATAAATATAAAGAAGCTTGTAGTTAGCTCTATATAGCTAGTATTATTAAAACTACTTTTAGAATAACAAAAAAAATATCCTATTTTAAGATTTGTAAATAATCTATAATACCCTTTTCTTTAAGCTATATATTAACATAACTACACTAGCTAGAATAAGATTCTTCGTATCTAAGAAAGCTAAGAACTCTTTCTATACCTACCTATCTTTAAAGTTCTATTGAATAAACGTAAGCTAGCGCAATGTCGATAGTTTCTAGCTATACTAATAAGATCTACTATCTTTACCTTGTAGCTTTTATTCTATATAATAAATTCTACTTTTATTTTAAAACACTATTATATATAGATAGATATATTACTAGTTAGTACTCTAAGTAGAAAATAAATCTAATAGTATGTTACTATATTCAACTTACTAAAAGCTAGTAGGTTATTATTTCTACTAAGCTAAATTCTAGTAGCTAAAGTTTTATGTGCTTTAGTATTATCTTAGTAATATCTCTATTTTAAGAAGAAGAAGAGGTAAGCTTTCAAAATATAATAAATGTCATTATAAAGAATGTATATTTACTAATTTAAAGCTATTTAAAATCAGAATTAGAAAAAGCTTTTCTATCTATATTATACTAAAGGTTTAACTATAATAGTTAAAATCTTCTCTATATATGTTATACTTATAAAAGCTTCTGAATTTTAATAAATTTT